>Ga0180220_1001667_pt1 | contig 15779 bp, 10 predicted proteins | sample eDN5th37CBELigBY_FD_151335 | JGI IMG/M metagenome (GOLD analysis project Ga0180220, IMG submission 151335) | Enriched backyard soil microbial communities from Emeryville, California, USA - eDNA 5th pass 37_C BE-Lig BY (version 2) (version 2) | ecosystem: Environmental > Terrestrial > Soil >... | reverse complement strand
TGCACATCCGGTTGACGGACAACGGGTACGAGGTGGGCGACCTGGTCCACGGCGACACGATCACCGAGGTCCTCAACTACGTCCAGTACGACGTCCCGCTGCTGGCCACGACCTTCCGCCGGAAGGTGCAGAACGCCCGTCACCTCACCCGGACCGAGGCGAACGCCTTCATCGCCGATTATATGGCAGGGCTGGAGGGGTATACTTATCTGGAAGGCTAGGAAATAGAAAATAGGAAATAGATTTTTGGGGGTGCCGCTACCGCGGTATGATTTGCGGTAGCGACACCCCCATTGCGGTGTGGTACGTATTGGGTAGGGCTAGCCGCGGGGGGATTGGGTGTGCCCCGCTCTTTCGCCAAGATATGCCAGAAGGGGGAGACGACGCAAGAGATCTTGCGCTATCAGGGTGTCCTCGCGTCGTCCTCCATCCACCCTCGCGGGGGCGCCACTCGTACCGCACGAGCCCGAAGCTCCGCGGACATCTCCACAGATCCAGCCTTCCCCGGGGAGGAACGAAGCGGCGAAGATCGGTGGGCCATCTTCGGGGTTCGCCACCGGCACCGGATACGGTTGGTCCCCGATTCCGCCGGCACCGAGGTTTCCGTTCGTATCAGCTCCCCAGCAGTACGCCTTCCCGTTGGTGCTCCAGGCACAGGTTTGCGCCGATCCACCTACGATCGAGGTGAAGGTCAGAGGTCCACTCTCGGCGTCGGCCACCTCGACCGGTGTAAGCTCGAAAAGCCCGGCGTACCCGACGCCCAGACGACCATCGGTGTTGCGGCCCCAGCAGTAAGCCTTGCCAGTTTCGGAGATGGCGCACGAGTGTTGTCCCCCGACCCCGACGTACGTATAGCGGACGGGCCCGTCGCTGGGATCGAGCACGCGTGTCGGCACCAAGCTGTTGTTCTGGAACGTACCGTCGCCCAACGCACCGAGATGGTTCTCGCCCCAGCAATAGATCGTGCCATCGACGGTCAGTCCGCAAGTATGGGAACTTACGGACGCTGAGATCGAGACGAACTCGAGGGGCTCGGACTCGCCCTTCGGCGGCGCGACAGGAGCCGGGATCGTCCTGGAGACGGAGTCGCCCGTGCCGAGGCGGCCAGCATGCCCCCAACAGTACGCCCGCCGCCCGGTGGTCAGGGCACAGGTGAAGTCTTGTCCGGCAACGACGGATGTGAACTGGACTCCTCCATCCATGGTGTCCACTACGGGGACCGGCACCGTACGATCGGTGGTCCCACCATCACCGAGAGCCCCGTGGGCCGCCGACCCCCAGCAGTAGGCCTTTCCGGTTTCTGCGACCGCACAGGTATGGAACAAGCCGGCAGCGATGGAGACGTAACGGGGCGACTCGCCCTGCGGGTCCGAGACCGCATCCGGAGTGGAAGTGGGGAAAGTCGAGCCATTGCCCAGTTGGCCGCTCTCGTTCACTCCCCAGCAGTATGCCTTCCCCTCGGAGCTCAGAGCGCAGGTGTGATGATACCCGATCGAGACAGAGACATACTCGACAGGGCCGTCATCCGGATCCGCTACAGGATAGGGTTTGTTCCTATCACTCGTAGACCCATCGCCGAGTATCCCATTGGTCCCCAACCCCCAGCAGTACAACTTCCCGGCGCTGCTCACGAGGCAGGAGTGGTGCTGCCCCACTGAGATCGTGGTCGGCACGAAGTGGAGGCCAGGTGTGATCTCTTTCCCGGAAACTACAGGTGCCGCGACATAGGCGCCGAAGGTGAAGCTCTCCACCCCGGCCGGCACATGCCAGCGCCAGGTCCTGGGGAGCGACGTCTGCCCAGGGGTGAGCAGCTGCCGATACTGGAAGTACGGCTGGTCGGATCCGATGAACATCGCCGTACCATCCTCGTTCTCGAGGGTAACCTGGCCGGCGCCGGCCGGAAGCGCCACCGGCTCACCGGTGAAGAAGACCCGAATACCGTCCGGGTGCACGTTGAGGCCATCCTCGGTACCTAGGGGATGGTTTATGAGGTTGCGCACAGTCACATCAGCACGGAAAACCTCGCCTTCGTAGGCCACGTTCGACGCCTCGAGGAAGACGTAGGTGCCCTGCCCCCCGAGCACCACCGGTGTCACCCCCGCCGAGGGATCGGGCTCGGCAAGCGAGCATGACATCTCCCCGGACCGCACCACCATCCGGCAATTCAGCGCGGCGAGCAGCTCTTCCCGACCACCCGGCTCCTCGCCCGGTGTCGGCGCGAGGGGCGCGTCGTGCTCGATGCAACCGGCCTGGGCCACGATCACCGCGGCGCTGATCACAGACAATCCGATATTATGCCATTTGGTCATATATGCTCTCCTTCCGGGGGCTCTCCCTAGCGATCGTCCATTATTCGGATACGGATTTCTCTAGCTGCCATGAATCCTCACGCATCCAGGAGGAGAGCCGCGAAGAGTCGGCTGACCCAATTGCCAGCTCCTGGATGGCGTGGTCCTACCTGCAATACGGAATTCGATAGAAAGAACGATCACTCTGGTGAGGCGTTCCCCCGGGATCGCCTCGACTCGTGAAAATGAATCCGGTAGTTCTGGCATCGCTCCGGCGCGGGGTGCTCCCCCTCCGATGCAGGCGCCTGCGCGATTCCGCTCCGGGGGGCCCCCGCGCCTACACCACGGACACGAAAGAGACGGATTGGGTGTGATCGGGTGCGAGAAGAGATCGCCCCGCCTCGCCGGGGAACAGTTACGGCGAGGCGGGGCCGAGCGGGGTGATTCGATCCGTGCGGGATCTAGCCGCGCGGGTAGCGGTCGTGCCCTGCTCTCTCGCCGAGGTAGGCGAGGAGTGGGAGGCGGCGGAGGGGCGAGAAGGCGAAGATGAGGTCGGGGCCGCCGGCCGGGTTCACGACCGGGACCGGCGCAGCCTGGTGAGAATCCAAGAGCGTCCCGCCGTTGCCGAGTTGGCCGTACCCGTCGTGGCCCCAGCAGTATGCCTTGCCACTGGTCGTCGAGCCGCAGGTGTGCCCGCTCCCGGCGGAGATCGAGGTGAACCGGATCGGACCTCCGTCCGGGTCTGCAACCCGGACGGGCACTCCGTGGCGTGCCCCTACCCCCATCGTGCCGTTGCCCAGCTGCCCGAACTCGGCATCCCCCCAGCAATAGGCGCTACCTTCGGCGGTCAGGCCGCAGGCATGGGAGTCACCCACCTCGATCGAGGTGAAGCGTACCCCCTCCGGGTGCGCCACTGCCACGGGCCTCGAGCTGTTGCCGGTCTGGTTGTTCCCGAGCTGGCCGTTGCTTCCACGTCCCCAGCAGTACGCCACTCCGGTGACGGCCAGGGCGCAGGTGTGTATATCGCCGGCCGTGACCGAGGTGAACTCCAGCGTTTCGCCCACCGGATCCGAGACCGCCACCGGTGTGGATCGCGGCGAAGAGTCGTCGAAGCCCAGCTGGCCATAGTAGCTCCTGCCCCAACAGTAGGCCCTGCCGTCCACGGTGAGGGCGCAGGTGTGCTCGCCGCCGGCGCTGATCGCTCCGAACCTGATGCTCGCACCCCCTTCCGGGCCCTTGACCGCCACCGGCTGAAGGATGTTCATGTTGGCCCCGTGACTACCGTGCCCCACTTGGCCATATACGGCGGAGCCCCAACAGTAGGCGTACCCCGCCGGGGTCAGGGCGCAGGTATGTTCCCTCCCGCTAGAGATGGTATTCCCATCGATCCGGACCTCGCCGATGAGTTCGCCCTCCTCCTCGACGGCGGCGGCGACGTAGACACCGAAGGTGAAGCTCTGCACCCCGTCCGGCACGCTCCAGCGCCAGTTCTTGGGGAGCGAGGTTCTACCCGGGCCGAGGGCCTGGGGGTAACGGAAGAAGGGTTGGTCAGGTCTAGTGAAGACCGCCGTCCCATCCGCGTTCTGCAGGGTGACCGGTCCGGCGGCGGCCGGAATCGACGCGGGATCATCGATGAAGAAGATCCGCACCCCCTCCTCATCCACTTGCGCACCGTCCACCGTCCCGAGGGACTGGGTGAGGAGGTTGCGCACGGTCACATCGGCGCTGAAGATCTCGTCCTCGTAGGTCACGTTCGAGGACTCGAGGGAGATATACGTCCCCTGTCCGCCCAGCACGGCCGCAGCGAGACCGTCCGCAGGGCCGGGCTCCACGCGTATACAGGTCATGCTCCCCGCCCGCGGCTCAACCCGGCACTCGAGTGCGGCCAGTACCGTTGCCGTCTCGTCCGTCGTGTCACCCCATCGTGGCGCTAATAATGCGCCATCCTCCGAGCACCCGATCAGCGCCAACGCGCCGACCACACCGAATCCGATCCTACGCCAGATGATCATCGGCGCACTCTCCTTCCCGGGGCGTCCCCTAAAAGTTGTCCATGATTGAATATTTCAGCGATCGTGTTGAACTCCCCCCGGGCCGGCCAAGGCTGGCAAGATGGCCGGTGCGGATCGAAGAGCTGACTGCCGAGCAGGGTCGGCCGTGATAGCACGGCATTGCGGCGGCGCAGACCGCCGTGCCGTGCGCGAGCGGGGGACACGGGTGGTACCAGTGGACCCGGCCTGACACTTGGGCGATGTACTACGGCAGCGATGCGCAAGGTATATCGGGTGGCCAGGGCGGGCAACGAATATTTCGACCGTCCGACGGGGCAGGCGAATTAGGGGCGCAGTGGGCGCGGTGGCCAGCAGGGTGTGTCGGCGGTGACCGTGGTTGGATCGATAGGGAGCCCGGCCACGACGTCGTCCTCCACGACGATCGACCAATGCAAGTTTTTTCTAACCTATGACTAGACATGACCCGCCCCGCCGGCGGGAGTTGCCGGCGGGGCAGGCCGCTGGGTTGATCAGGTCGCTGGCTCGCCGACCACCCTCTTCAGTACCGTCCCCTTCTCGAACCTAGTCCCCGGATCGGCGTGGTTGATGAGGGCAACCTTCTCGATCGGGACGGCGGATGGGTAGCGCTGGTTGAACTCGGCGAGGGTCATGGCGCGGTCGAGGGTGACGGTCTGGATGCGCAGAGGCTGCACCGCGAGGATCTTGGCGTCGGTGAGGCGGGCGAAGCTGGCGACCGCGGTGCCGAGCACCTTGTCGTAGTCGTTCCAAACCGGCTCGGCGGTGTACGCCAGGATCTGGAAGACGGCGTTGCGGTGCGCCACGAAGGTAGCGCGGCCGCGCACCGTCCCGCTCTGCGTCGTCGCGCGGAACTCACCGCTGTAGGCGGGGAGCCCGGCGATCTTGGTGCTGCTGATGGCGCCGGCGGCGAGCCCTTCCTGCGCGAAGAAGGCGCGGGCGGCGGCCTCGGGGTCGCTACCCTGGGCGAGGGTGAGCTGGATCATGGCGTCCTGCTTGGGGCTGACCGCCACGACCGCGCTCTTCTGGTTCGCGGTCTGCCACCCCTCGGGGAAGTCGAGCTGGAACTCGAGGTCGGGGTGGAAGAAGCGGGTGCCACGGAAGAACCCCTCGCGCGGGTTCGTCCCGTAGACCAGCCCGTCGAGACGCTTCAGGTACGTATCCCGGCCGACGATGCCGGTACTGGCCGCCTGCTGGGCGACGAGGCGTTCCATCCTCGCCCGCCGGTCGCCGGGGTTCGGGTGGGTCGAGAGCCACTCCGGGGTCCCGGAGCCGCCGGCGTCCTTGGTGACGCGGTCGAGCATGTCGAAGACCTGCGGCATCTCGCGCGGGTCGTAGCTGCCGCGGAGCAGGTAGCGGAGCCCGAGCTCGTCGGCCTGGCGTTCGTCGTCGCGGCCGTACTTGAGGAAGGCGAGCTGGAGCCCCGCACCCGCGACGGTGGCGAACTTCTCGAGGTCGGGGCGGAGCGCCACCCCGAGCGCGAGGCCGAGCTGGGCGAGCTGCTGCGTGCTCATCCGCCCCACCGAGTGGCGGGCGGTCACGTGCCCGATCTCGTGTCCGAGGACGCCGGCGAGCTCGGCCTCGGAGCCGAGGTGCGCCAGGATCCCGCGGGTCACGTAGATGTAGCCACCGGGGAGGGCGAAGGCATTGACCACCGGGTCGTCGAGGACGCGGAAGGTCCAGGGGAGGTTGGGCCGTTCGGATTGCGCGGCGAGCCGGGAACCGAGCTCCTGGATATAACGTTGGAGCGCCTCGTCGGGGTAGAGCCCCATCTCCGCCACGATCTGCGGGTCGTACTCGCGCCCCATCTCTATCTCCTGCGCCTCGGAGTAGAGCGTGAACTGGCGCGCGCCGGTCGCGGGGTTGACGGCGCAGCTCGAGAGCGCCGTCGCGCCGGCGAGGGCGGCGATGGCGAGGGGGCGGCGCGGGAAGACTTCGTATAGCTTCAGACGACGACGTAGCCGCCGACCCTCCGGCGGTTCGCCGCACCGCGTCGCGTGCCGCGCGATTCGTCGTGTGGTGGGCCCGCTGCCGTTTGCGCCGTTCATGGTCTCGAATCTCCCCTTGCCGTTGATCTCGCGCCGGTACACCAGGAAACACCGGCGTCGTCGTTCGTGTACGTCTCCAGGTTCGCCATCGTGACGAAGGATATGGCTTAATGGGCCGCCATGCACCATATTCGGATGGCTAGTCCCTCACAACCCCGGAGGTCAGGATGAAAGATAACTTCCGTCGCGCCGGCTATGTAACGCTGGCACTGCTGGTCACGGCGTGCGCCGCCGGTGACCGGAGCGGCCGTCCCGCCGAGGTGCAGGCGGTGCTGGACGGTATCACCGCCGACCGTCTCTTGGAACATATTACCGTCCTCTCGGACGACAAGTTCGAGGGTCGCGCCCCCGGTACGCAGGGGGAGGAGCTGACGGTGGCGTACCTGGAGGATCAGTTCCGGGGGATGGGGCTCCTGCCGGGGAACCCCGACGGCACCTATGTGCAGCAGGTCCCGCTGGTCGGGATCACGACGAAGAGCACGGCGTCGTTCCGGGTCGGGAACAAGCGTTTCACCCCGCGCCCGCTGCAGGACTACGTGGCGGTGACGCGGCGCGTGGTGCCCGAGGTCGAGGTGAAGGATTCGGAGCTCGTCTTCGTGGGGTACGGCGTAGTCGCGCCAGAGTACGATTGGGACGACTACAAGGGTCTCGACGTGCGCGGCAAGACGATCGTGATGCTGATCAACGACCCGGCGGTCCCGGACGCCGCCAACCCCGGCCAGCTCGACCCCGCGGTCTTCAAGGGGAACGCGATGACGTACTACGGCCGCTGGACGTACAAGTACGAGATCGCGGCCGAGAAGGGCGCGGCGGCGGTGATCATCGTGCACGAGACCGGTCCGGCGGGGTACCCGTGGGAGGTGGTCGCGGGGAGCTGGGGCGCCGAGAACTTCGACATCAAGCCGGCGGATGGCAACATGGGTCGCGCCGCGGTCGAGGCGTGGATCACCTCGGATATGGCGCGGGAGCTCTTCGCGGCCGCGGGGCAGGACTTCGACGCGCTGAAGGCGGCCGCGGTCAAGCGGGAGTTCCAGCCGGTCCCGCTCAACGGGACGGCGAGCTTCTCGTTGAAGAACTCGATCCGCGAGGCGATGTCCCGGAACGTGGTCGCGAAGCTGGAGGGTTCCGACCCGGCGCTGCGTGACGAGTACGTGATCTACACCGCGCACTGGGACCACCTGGGGAAGGACGAGTCGCTGGAGGGTGACCAGATCTACAACGGCGCGCTCGACAACGCGTCGGGCACGGCGGCGCTCCTCGAGACCGCGCGTGCCTTCGCGCAGCTCCCCAAGGCGCCGGCCCGCTCGATCCTCTTCCTCGCCGTGACCGCCGAGGAGCAGGGGCTACTCGGCGCGAAGTACTACGCCAACGACCCGCTCTACCCGCTCTCCAAGACGCTGGCCAACATCAATCTCGATGGGGCCAACCAGTGGGGCCGGACCAAGGACCTCGTGGTGATCGGGTACGGGAACACCACCCTCGAGGACATTCTGGCGGAGGAGGCGGCGGCGCAGGGCAGGGTCCTCGCCCCGGATCCGGAGCCGGAGAAGGGGTTCTACTACCGCTCCGACCATTTCGAGTTCGCCAAGAAGGGGGTCCCGGCGCTTTTCGTCGACGCGGGGACCGAGTACATCGGGAAGCCGGCCGGGTACGGCGAGCAGAAGCGGGCGGAGTATACCGCCAACGACTACCACAAGCCGTCGGACGTGGTCAAGCCCGATTGGGATCTCTCCGGCGCCGTCGAGGACACGCAGCTCCTCTTCATGCTCGGCTACCGGGTAGCGAACGGCGACCGGTACCCGGAGTGGAAGCCGGGGACGGAGTTCAAGGCGATCCGCGAGGAGATGCTGAAGGCGGCGAAGTGATCGGGCCGGGGGCCCGAACCGGCATGTAGCGAGAGAGGCCGACCCCGGCGGGGGTCGGCCTCTTCGTCTGTGTCCGGGTAGCGACGGTGGCGCGCCGCGCGATGCTCGCGCCCACGTCGTCGTCTACCAGCCGAGGACGAGCGCGAAGATGAGGGGGGCGACGATCGTCGCGTCGGACTCGATCACGAACTTCGGGGTGTCGACCCCGAGCTTCCCCCAGGTGATCTTCTCGTTGGGGATGGCGCCGGAGTAGGAGCCGTAGCTGGTGGTCGAGTCCGAGATCTGGCAGAAGTAGCCCCAGAGCGGGACGTCCTCCCGGCGCAGGTCCTGGTGCAGCATCGGGACGACGCAGATCGGGAAGTCGCCGGCGATCCCGCCGCCGATCTGGAAGAAGCCGAGCGAGGCATCCTTCGTCGTCTCGGTGTACCAGTCCGCGAGCTCGATCATGTACTCGATCCCCGTGCGGACGGTGTGCACGTTCTTGACGTCGCCGGAGATGACGTGGGACGCGTAGATGTTCCCCATGGTCGAGTCTTCCCACCCGGGGACGAAGATCGGGAGGTTCTTCTCGGCCGCGGCCAGCATCCAGCTGTCCTTGGGGTCGATCTGGTAGTACTGCTCGAGGGCGCCGCTCCGGAGGATGCGGTACATGAACTCGTGGGGGAAGTAGCGCTCGCCCTTCTGGTCGGCGGCGACCCACTCCTCGAGGATCACCTTCTCGATCCGCCGCATCGCCTCTTCTTCGGGGATGCAGGTGTCGGTGACCCGGTTCATGTGGCGGTCCAGGAGGGCCTGCTCGTCCTGCGGGGTCAGGTCGCGCCAGTGCGGGACCCGCTCGTAGTAGTCGTGCGCGACGAGGTTGAAGATGTCCTCCTCGAGGTTCGCGCCGGTGCAGGAGATCCCGTGGATCTTGTCCTGGCGGATCATCTCGGCGAGAGAGAGCCCGAGTTCGGCGGTGCTCATGGCGCCCGCCAAGGTGACGAACATCTTGCCGCCCTGGTCGAGGTGGCGGCGGTACGCCTCGGCCGCATCGATGAGCGAAGCCGCGTTGAAGTGACGGTAATGGTGCCTCAAGAAGGCGGAGACCGGGGCGGCGCCGGCCGCCGTATCATGAGTCTTCAATTCGGGGGTTCCTCCTCTGACGCCGCGCGGGCGGTTAACTCATGGACATGCGGCCGGCGCTGGTGGCACCGGCCGCGGTGATAGGTGAAAGTTGGGGGATTCCGCCGCGGAAGTCTAGTCCGGTGTGCCGCTAGGGACTTAGGCGCCGTGCAGCGGCCGCCGGGAACCATCCCGGCAGCGGGTGGTAATGCTCGGTACGACGGGGCGCCGGAGGGGCTGGAAACGCAGTGTAATCAGCGCGGATGGCGGAGGGTGTCCCAGGGCGGGCAATGGTGCCGTACGACGTCGTCTACACGACTCTTGACGGCAGCTGGAATGGAGCGCAACTTTAGGGGATATTCTCTTATTCCACAGGTCAGGTTCGTAGGACCTGAACCGATGCCGGTACGCTGGCCGGCATCAATCATCCTTCCTTGAAGTGTCCAGCTCCCGGAGGACGAATGAGCGTCAGCGAGAAGACAGCCCAGGCACAGGAGGCCTGGGGGAGCCGGATCGGTCTGATCCTCGCGATGGCGGGGAACGCGGTCGGTCTCGGCAACTTCCTACGGTTCCCGTCCCAGGCCGCCCAGAACGGAGGCGGCTCCTTCATGATCGCCTACTTCATAGCGTTCTTCCTCCTAGGCATACCGCTCATGTGGATCGAGTGGGGTGTGGGGCGGCATGCGGGGCGGTACCGTAAGGGGCACGTTCCGGGGATGTTCGCGGCGCTCTGGAAGCATCCGGCGGCGAAGTACCTGGGCGTGGTCGGGATGATCATCCCGCTGGTAGTCCTGATCTACTATTCGTATCTCGCGAGCTGGACTCTGGCGTTCGCGGTCTTCTCGGCCATCAAGGACTATTGGGGATACGAGACGCAGGAGGCGATGATCGGCTACCTGCGCTCGTACCAGGCGATCGGCGACTCGTCGGTCCATGGCATCGGCAAGCCCTTCCTCTTCTATTTCATTACTCTCTTCCTGACGATCTGGGTGGTGTCGCGGGGGATCAGCGCCGGGATCGAGAAGCTGGCTAAGATCGGGATGCCGATCCTCTTCGCCTTCGCGATCTTCCTGGCGATCGCGATCTTCATGTTGCCGCCCGGGGCGGATGGCTCGACGGCGCGGGACGGGTTCAACTTCATCTTCAGCCCCGACCTTTCGCTCCTCAAGAGCCCCAAGACCTGGCTGGCGGCCGCGGGTCAGATCTTCTTCACCCTTTCGGTGGGGATGGGCACGCTGCAGGCGTACGCGTCGTATCTCTCGAAGAAGGATGACATAGTTCTGTCCGGTATAGCGACGGCGGCGACGAACGAAACGGCGGAGGTCGTGCTCTCGGCGTCGATCGCGATCCCGGCGGCGGTGGTCTTCTTCGGTACGGCGGGCGCGGTGGCGGTGGCGCAGTCGGGTTCGTTCAATCTCGGCTTCGCGGCGATGCCGGTGGTTTTCCAGAAGATGGGGACGCTCGGCCCGTTGCTGGGCGTGATGTGGTTCGGTCTCCTCTTCTTCGCCGCGATCACCTCGTCGGTGGCGATGGCGACCCCGATCCTGGCGTTCTTCCGTGAGGAGTTCGGTGTCCAGCGCGAGAAGGCGGCGTGGATCCTGGGCGCGATCGCGCTGGCGTTCGGTCTGCTCACCATCGTCTGGTTCGAGCATGGGATGCTGGACGAGTGGGACTACTGGGCGGGCACCTTTGGTCTGGTGGTCTTCGCCACGATCGAGACGATCCTGTTCATGTGGGTCTTCAAGCCGGACAATGCCTGGGAATCGCTGCACGAGGGTGCCGACATCAGGATCCCGCGGTTCTTCAAGTTCGTGATGACCTACATCACGCCGCTCTATCTCCTGATCCTGCTGACCTGGTGGGGCGTGCAGGAGGCGTGGCCGCTGCTGACCCTGGCGCCGTACGCCGATGGTACGCCGCGTTACCCGGCGGAGAGCGTGCCGTATGTCCATGCGTCGCGCGCGATCATCGTTGGGTTCGCGGTGATAGCGGTATTCCTGGTACGGGCGGCCTGGAAGCGGAACGGCTATAACGATCGCGAGGGGTTCGTCGAAGTCGGTACGGAGCCGGCCGTCGTCTCCTCCACGGCGAAGGAGGTAGTCTGATGACCACGGGCGCGATCATCTTCATGGCGATCAGCTGGGCGATCGTCCTCAGCCTGACCTTCTGGTCGTACCGCAAGATGTTGAGCGGCGACAAGTAGGTGGAGGCGGTGGAGTAGTCGGTCTAGCGGGGCTGAGCCCGCCCGACGGGCAACGGGGTTGCCGCGGCATCGGGACGCGGCGCCCGAGCTGCCCAGGGGTATCCAATCCTGCCAGGCCGGGACGGTGAGAGAACATGCCGTCCCGGCCTCTTTTCGTGTCCGGGATCTCCCTGCCCCGTGCATAGTTCTTGCCCGTCGGCACGGGTATGCGCCATGTAACTGCCGTATCGTGTCTCCTGCTCGCGCTGTCGCCGATAGGTTGTGGGGAGGGGAACGTCCTCGACCTGGTGCCGTCGAGCAGGTTGATCCAGAGCACGATCGCGCGGGTGCTGCCGAGCGTGGCGTTCATCGAGGTGCGGGCGCGGCCGGGGTCGTTGACGGGGGCGTCGGGCGCGCAGGCGCCGCTACCGCCAGGCGCGCCGTACGACGAGGAGCCGCTACCGCCGCCGTTGCGGCGGGGTCCGGTTTTCGAGGCGGGCTCCGGGGTAGTCGTCACGAGCGACGGTTATATCATCACGAGCTCGCACGTGGTACAGGATGCGCGCCAGGTGCGGGTCACGCTCTACGACCGGCGGCAGTTCGACGCGCGGGTGGTGGCGCTCGATCCGAGCACTGACATCGCGGTGCTGAAGATCGACGCGACCGGCCTGCCGGTGGCGGAGATGGGGAGATCGGACGCACTGCAGGTCGGGGAATGGGTGTTGGCGCTGGGGAGTCCGCTCGGCCTGCTCTTCACGGCGACGACGGGGATCATCAGCGGGAAGGGCCGGACGATCGGGATCCTGGAGCAGCCCGGGGTGGGGGTGCAGGCGCCGCCGTTGGAGAACTTCCTGCAGACCGACGCGGCGATCAACCCCGGCAACTCGGGGGGGCCGTTGGTCGACCTGCGCGGGAGGGTGGTCGGGATCAACACAGCCATTGCGACGGAGACGGGGCTCTTCGCGGGGGTCGGGTTCGCGGTCCCGATCGACCTGGCGCGGCGGGTGGCGCAGGACCTGATACAATACGGGTTCGTGCGCCGTCCCTTCCTGGGGGTCATGGCGCAGGACGTGACCGCGGTGGACGTCGAGATATTCGGGTTGCCGGCGGCCAAGGGGGCGAAGGTGGTGCAGATCGTGGAGGGGGGCCCCGCCGCGCAGGCGGGGCTGGAGCTGGGGGATGTGATCGTCGCGCTGGACGATCGCGAGGTCGAATCCGCGAGCGATCTGCAAGCGGACCTGGCGGAGCTCGAGCCCGGGCGACGGGTCCGGATCAGGCTCTTCCGCGATGGGAAGGAACGCACGATCCCGGTGGAGCTGGGGATGATCCGGACCGGCGGCCCACCCCCGCCCCCCGGCCCGGGTGAGGAGACCGGGGTGTTGCGGCTCGGGTTCTCGGTGACCGAGGGGCCGGCGGGTGGGGTGTTGATCACCTCGGTCAGCCCGTACTCCGCCGCGGCGCGGGCCGGGCTCCGGCCCGGGCAGGTGATCGTCTCGATCAACCGGCGGGAGGTGCGTACCGCCGCCGAGTTCGTGGCGGCGGTGCGGGAGATGAAGAGCGACGCGATACTCCTGATCGTGGAGGATCCCGACCTGGGCCGGATCCTCATCAACTACCGTCTCGACCCGGCGCCGGCGTTAGGGGAGTGATACCGAATCCGGTTGTTTCGTGCCTGGAGCGTAGGTACGGGATTCGGGATTCGGGATTCAGGGTGGTGCTGTGCTGGAATGATGTCTGAATAGCCGAACTTGGTATGAGTCGCCGTAATACCGCTCCGGACTCAGGGGCGGGGAGCCCCTGAATCCTGCAGTCGGCGGCGTGGTCAGAAGACCAGCGCCCGGGCGATGACGAAGATGAGCGCGGCGACGGCCGCGGAGACCGGCACGGTCGCGACCCAGGAGTTGGCGATGCTGCGGACCATCCCCATGTTGAGCGCGCCGATCCCCTGGGCGAATCCGATCCCGATGACTCCACCGACGAGGGTGTGGGTGGTGGAGATGGGGAGCCCGAGGCTGCTGGCGATGAGGACGGTGGTCGCGGCGCCGAACTCGGCACAGAAGCCGCGGGTGGGGGTGATCTCGGTGATCTCCCGTCCGATAGTGGCGATGACTTTGTAGCCGTAGGTCGCGATCCCCAGGACGATCCCGCCCCCGCCGAGGACCAGGACCCAGAAGGGGACGCCTACCCGTGCCGCCACCTCGGTGAACCCCGACTGCGCGACGGCGACGACCGCGGCGAGGGGGCCGATCGCGTTGGCGACGTCGTTCGCCCCGTGGGCGAAGGCGACGAAGCAGGCCGTCGCGATCTGGAGGTAGGCGAAGATCTTCTCCACGTAGTCGTACGGGCTGGCGCCGTTGGCTGGCCGGCTGTTACGGATCAACCAGTGTACCGCCACACCCGTGATCGTTCCGGCGAGCGCAGCCAGGGCCAGGGCCAACGCGGCCGGTGGGACGGAGACCCGGTTCTTGAGGACCTTGTAGATGAAGGAGAGGACCATGACCGCCACGGTCAACCCGACCATGTAGGGGGCGACGCGTTTGGTGGCGGCGACCGGGTCGTCCCGGCGCATGATCAGGCGCCGGACGGCGTAGAAGCTGAGGAAGGAGAGGAGCCCACCGAGGAGCGGGGAGATGATCCAGCTCCCGACGATCCCTACCAGTCCACCCCATTTGATCCCGCTGAAGCCGAAGCTGACGAGGCCGATACCGATGACCGCGCCGACGATCGAGTGCGTGGTCGACACCGGGAGTCCGAGGTGCGTGGCGAGGTGGAGCCAGGCGGCGGCGCCGACCAAGGCCGAGAGCATCCCGACGGCGAGGATGAGGGGCCCATCCGTGCCGAGGACACCGGTCGGCTCGAAGAGAGAGACATCCACGATCCCCTTGCTGATCGTCTGGGTGACGTGGGAGCCTATCAGGATGGCGCCAGCGAACTCCAGGGTACCGGCGATAACTATGGCGGAGACGAGCGTGAGCGCACCCGAGCCCACCGAGGTGCCCATGGCGTTGGCGACGTCGTTCGCGCCGATCGTCCACGCCATGTAGAGCCCGCCCAGCACCGCCACCACGAGGATGATGGTTGCCAGGCTCATCGCTTCGCTAGCATCAGGCGGAGCAGGTCCGCGGTGCTCTCTGCGTGGTTGGCCACGGCGCCGAGCACGCGGAAGATGTTCATCCAGAGCATGATGGAGACGGCGCCGATCTCGCTCTCGTACTCGAAGAGCTGCTTGCTCGCGGCGGCCTGGTAGCGGTCGGCCTCGCGCTCGAGCTCCCGGACCTCGTTGATCTGGCGCAGGATCTTCTCGACTTCGGGGCCGGTGAAGGAGGCCTCTTCGAGGGCGGGGAGCTCCTTGGCGGCCTTGAACCACGCCTCGCTCGTAGCGATCACGCTGTCCACGAGCGCGAGCACGGCCTTCCTCATCCCCGGCGGGGTGGGGGTCGCGCGCATGGTGGCGAGGACGCCGATGTCCTCGACCGAGTCGGCGATCTTGTCCTGCGTACGCAGGAACTGGAGGACATCGCCGCGGTCGACCGGCATGAAGAGGGACCGCGGGAGGTGGTCCCGGATATCGTTCTTGATGACGTCGGCCCGGTGCTCGAGCTCACGGATCTGGGCGTAGACCTGCTCGGTCCGCTCCCAGTCCCCTGCCATGAACGCCTCGAGGAGAGGCCGGATCAGTACTACCGTATCGTGAACCCGTTCGGTGTGCTGTGCCAGCGGCCCGAAGGGTGATCTACCGAAAAGTCCGAATATAGAGCGCACGTCGCTCACCTCCGTTCGAGTGGTGGTGAGCACGAAAGGTAGCTTTCGGGGTCCCGGGGGGCAATCGTTGCGTAGTAACATTCTCGTCACGACGACGCCCCCCGGGCCGCCCACGCGGCCGGAGTCAGACCCTGCCGATCTCCTCCAGGTCCAGCCCCTCGTCGTACCAGATCTTCTTGCCGAAGGCGGACAAGGCGAGCTCGACGGCGAGCTCGGCGGTCATGTTGGCGCGGTCGAGGATCGGGTTGACCTCGACGAGGTCGAGGCCGGCGAGGAGGCCGGTCGCGGCGACGTGCTCCATGGCGAGGTGGGCCTCGCGGATGTTGAGCCCGCCGGGGACGGCGGTACCGACGCCGGGTGCGTAGGCGGGGTCGACGACGTCGAGGTCGAAGCTGACGTAGATCCCGTCGGTGCCGCGCGCGGCGATCTCGACGGCGCGGTCCATGACGGCGCCGATCCCGAAGCGGTCGATCATCGGCATGGAGAAGACGGTGATCCCGGCGTGG
>Ga0180220_1001666_pt1 | contig 15810 bp, 19 predicted proteins | sample eDN5th37CBELigBY_FD_151335 | JGI IMG/M metagenome (GOLD analysis project Ga0180220, IMG submission 151335) | Enriched backyard soil microbial communities from Emeryville, California, USA - eDNA 5th pass 37_C BE-Lig BY (version 2) (version 2) | ecosystem: Environmental > Terrestrial > Soil >... | reverse complement strand
CCTGGACAAGCTGATGGGCAACCAGAAGCCGTTCATGTTCATCCTGTTCTTTCTTCTCGGCGCTGCGGCCGGAATGATGAACGTCATTCGGTCCGCGATGCGCGAGAAGACTCCACCTCTGCCGTCCGTGAAGGACGAGCGGGACGACGACAACTGAGGCGCGAAGCCGGGGATAGCGCGACGTGGCAGGCCCAATCGAGCAATTCCATATCAAGCCGCTCTATCCGCTGGATTTCGGCGGCATCGATGCGACGTTCACCAACGCCTCGGCGTTCATGGTCGGCGCCGTGGCCATCGCCTCGGGCTTCATGATGTACGCGATGCGGAACCGCTCGCTGGTTCCCTCGCGCCTCCAGTCGATGGCCGAGCTGACCTACGAGTTCGTCGCCTCGACGGTCAGGGATAACGTCGGCGAGGAGGGGATGAAGTTCTTCCCTTTCGTCTTCTCGATCTTCGTCTTCGTGCTGATTTGCAACCTGCTCGGGCTCATTCCCTCCTTTTTCACGGTCACAAGCCAGATCGTAGTGACCGCGGCGCTGGCGCTGCTCGTGATCGGGATCGTGATCGTCTACGGCTTCATGCGACACGGGGTGGGCTTTCTGAAACTCTTCGTCCCCGACGTGCCGGCGTGGCTCCTGCCTCTCATGGTGCCGATCGAGTTGATCTCGTTCCTTTCGCGCCCGCTCAGCCTTTCGGTTCGTCTCTTCGCGAACATGCTGGCCGGCCACATCGCGCTCAAAATCTTTGCCGGCTTCGTGGCGACACTGCTCGCGGCGGGCGCATGGGGCATCCTCTCGCCCCTGCCACTGGCACTGACGGTGGGACTTACGGCGCTGGAACTGCTGGTTGCGGCAATCCAGGCCTACGTCTTCGCAATTCTCACTTGCGTCTATCTCAACGATGCGGTGCACGGCGGGCATCACTGAGCCCGTCTTGCATCACCTTTCCGAAACGTCCACTCAGGCTATCGATCACGGGAGAACACTATGGATCCGATCATCGGCAAGGCTATCGGCGCCGGTCTCGCTTGCCTCGGCATGGCAGGCGCGGGCATCGGCCTCGGCAACCTCTTCGGCCAGTTCCTGGCCGGCGCATTGCGCAACCCGTCGGCTGCCGACAGCCAGCGCGGCACGCTGCTTCTCGGCTTCGCACTGACGGAAGCCCTTGGCATCTTCTCGCTGCTGATCGCGCTGCTGCTTCTGTTCGTGGTCTAATCGACCACCCGGGCGGGCCTGACGCCCACGCAGCCCGAGGAGCCGTGGAAGCGGCTTGCGGCCTGCGTGGGCGGATCCGCTTACCAGCAGTGCCACGCGGCTGACCCAACGGGCAGCGGCAAAGATTATCGAGCGAGCCCATGGCAGCACCCCATACAGGTACGACAGGGGCCGAGCACGGCACCCAGACCGTCAGCATCGGCGCGGCGGCCGATTCCCATGCTGCGGGCGGCCACAACTTTCCGCCGTTCGATCCTTCGACATTCGCGCCGCAGCTCGTCTGGCTGGCGATCAGCTTCGGGGCCCTCTACCTCATCATGTCGCGTCTGGCGCTCCCGCGCGTCGCCTCCGTGCTCTCCGAGCGCCGGGAGCGAATTCGCCGCGACCTCGCCGAGGCGGAGCGGCTGAAGGCCGAAACCGACGCGGCGCTCGCGGCATACGAAAAGTCGCTGGCGGATGCGCGCGGCAAGGCGCAGGGCCTAGCCAAGGACATGCGCGACAAGGTGGCGGCCGACATGGACAGCGAGCGCCGCCGTGTGGACGACGCGAATGCCGCGAAGCTCGCCGAGACCGAGGCCCGCATCGCCGACACGAAGGCGAAGGCGCTCGCCAATGTCGATCAGCTCGCGGCGGAGACGGCCGGTGCCATCGTCGAGCGCCTGATCGGCCAGAACGTGGATGCCGACGACATCCGGCGCACGATCACCGGGTCTCAGACGCCGGTATCGGCATAACGGAAAAAGGGGTGACACAATGGGCGCCGAGTTCTGGGTTGCCATTGCCTTCCTCATCTTCGTCGGGCTGCTGATCCGCCTGAAAGTTCCGGGCATGATCACCGCGGCGCTGGACCAGCGCGCCGATGCGATCCGCAAGGAGCTGGACGAGGCACGCCGCCTGCGCGAGGAGGCGCAGGACCTGCTCGCCGACTACCAGCAGAAGCAGCGCCGTGCCGACGAGGAGGCCAAGGCCATCATCGAGCAGGCCGAGCGCGAGGCACAGGCAATCAAGGAGCAATCCGAGAAGACCCTGAAGGAGTCGATCGAGCGCCGCTCGCGGATCGCCGAGGAAAAGATCGCCCGCGCCGAGGCTCAGGCGCTTTCCGAGGTGCGCGGCGCCGTCATCGAGGCCGCGACGTCGGCCGCCGAGAAGGTGCTCGCGAGCCGCGTGCAGGGCAACACGGCCAACGGCCTCGTCGACGAGGCCATCCGGGACCTGCGCGGCAAGCTCAACTGATACGGCGCTCCTGCGCCACGATCCATTCCTTGAAACGCCGGGCCGCTCGCCCGGCGTTTCGCTTTTCGGGCTCAGTGACTGTCCGGGAACTCCGGTGCCGGCCCGGTCGGGGCGACATCGAGGCGAACGACCGCGCCGGCGAGACTCGGCTTCGGCGGCTCGTACTCCTTCATGACGTGCGGATCGTGGCCCGGAATGATGTGCCGCGCCGAAGGCGCCAGCTTGCGGACGACCTTGTAGCTGTCGAGCATCTCGCCGATGTGGAAGGCCGTCATGAACAGGCGGTCCTTCATGATGTGCTCGTAGTAGTGGGTCGCATCAGAGGCGAGCACTACCCAGCCGCGCTTGGTGTGCACACGCGCGACCTGCAAGCCGTCCGCATGGCCGGGCGCCGGATGCAGCGTGATGCCCGGTGCGATCTCCACGAACCCATCGTGCATTTCAACGCGGCCCTTGAAGTTCAGGCGCACCATGTCGACCACGTCTTCCACATGGTAGCTGTGGCCAGGCTTCGAGTAGCGCATGTACTTGCCCGTCGCGTACGCCATCTCGCGTGCCTGCAGGTGGAACCGCGCCTTGGGAAAAGCACTGAGGTTGCCGGCGTGATCGTAGTGCATGTGGCTGACGATGACGTCATCCACGTCACGGGCATCGACGCCGACCAGCTTCAGGCTTTCTATGGGACAACGCAGGAACTCGCGCTTTCTTTGCTTCGCCATCTCGGCCGTGAAGCCGAGGTCCATGACGATGGCGCCAGCCGGCCCCGTGATCACCCAGACGAAGTAATCCATCGGCATCGGCAGCTCGTGCGGATCGCCGCCGATGAAATGCTCGCGGCGCACCGCGTCGCGCCTCGCATAGCGGATGGCATGGATCTCGTACTCGGGCAGCGTGGTCATCGGGCGGTTCCTCGCGCTTGATTTGCGCGAAGTGTGCGGCGTGAGGGCGAGGAGCGCAATGGGCCGAGCGATCAGGGACGACCGGCGGAGTCTGCTGAGGGCCACAAGCCGACGTCGGCTGCCAACCACGTAGATGGAGGCTAAAGGAAGAAGCGGAAGTCCTCCTCTTCATTGACGCTTTGCGCCGCCCCACAATCCCGCTGCACGCTTTCAGGTCTTCATCCGCGCTATTTTTTCATTCAGCTGAGACATGTCGTGCAGCGGCGTTGCATCTTGATAAGCGGCTGACAGATCGTGTGGCAGGTAGTGGAAGGCCACCATTCCGGCCGCGACGGCGGCTTGGACACCAACTTCGCTGTCCTCAACCACAGCGCATTGGCTTGGCCTAAAGCCCATTTCCTGCGCGGCATGGAGAAACAGGCCAGGCTCGGGCTTCCAAATCCCGACATCATAGGAGCTGAAGGTCCGGTCAAAGTAGGAAGCAAGTCCGCTTGTTTCGAGCGCCTGTCGCATCTTTGCTGGCGGGCCACTGGATGCAACGCACCGAGGAACGTGTAAGCTATCGAGCATGGCTATCACGCCGGGCATAGGCCGCAAATTACATGCGAATAGCTCTGCAACGCGCAGGCGATAACTGTTCTCAAATGTATCCGGCAGGCTTTTGCCTAAGCGCTGTTCGATATCGGCCAGAATGATCGAGAGCTTTTTGCCACGATAGCGTTTGACCAATAACTCCGCCGGATCGCTTAACTCTGGCAGTAGGTCGAGAAAGGCCTGATTGCAGGCGGTCTCGCTGTCAACCAGTGTGCCGTCTAGATCAAAAATCACACAGATTTCGGCCATTTAAAATTCCTACCGCCGCCTTCAGCCCCCAACCCCACCGGGGCTTAAACCAAGAGAGTAAGCTCGGCGCAGCCGAGCACCAAGCGGTCTTCGGATTTATTTCGAATGCCAGCTAGCCAAAATGCAACCTCACCGATACATCGAGAGGCGGTCTGCTCTGACCCGCAACGCCGGACGCCTGGGGCTGTCGCGAGCATATCTGCAACGGGTCATCTGCTGCCACGGCCATAGCCGTGGCAGAACGGGGCCAGCCTCGTGGGGCTGGCCCCGTCTGATCTCAAGGCGCCTCGTTCGAGAAGATGATCGTTCCCGACGCGGCGAACATGCCGCCGACGCCGTGGCAGACAGAGATCTTCGCGCCGGGAATCTGGGCCGGCGCGATACCGCGCATCTGGCGGACGCTCTCCTGCAAGGCATACATGCCGTACATGCCCGAGTGCATGTAAGAGAGGCCGCCGCCGTTGGTGTTGCATGGCAGCTTGCCGCCGATGGCCGTGTTGCGCTCGCCGATGAAGGCCGCCGCCTCGCCGCGTCTGACGAAGCCCAGGTCCTCGAGGCCATAGAGCGGCAGGTGCGCGAAAGCGTCGTAGATCATCAGGTGATCGACGTCCTTGTGCGTGATGCCGGACTCCTCGAAGGCCTTCTTGCCGGAGACGCGGAACGCCTTCGACGAGGTGAAGTCCTCCATCTGCGAGATCATCGGGCCTTCGACGGATTCGCCCGTGCCGAGGATGTAGACCGGCTTCTGCGGGAAATCCTTCGCGCGCTCGGCGCTGGTCAGGATCAGCGCACCGCCGCCGTCCGTCACGAGGCAGCACATGAGGATGCGGAACGGGTAGGCGATCATGCGCGAGTTCAGCACGTCATCGACCGTGATCGGGTCCTTGAAGGTGGCGCGCGGGTTCTTCGCCGCCCACTCGCGCTGGATCACCGAGACCATGGCGATCTGCTCTTCCGTGATGCCGTAGGTCTTCATGTAGCGCAGCACGGGGATGGTGAACATCGTCGGCGGACCGAAGACGCCATAGGGCGCCTCGAACTGGCCGGCGAGGCTGTCGGGATAGGGCGGGCGCGGGGTCGGCGCGACGCGGCTCTTGCCGGATTCGCCGTGCGTGATGAGCACGGTGTTGCAGAGGCCCTCGTTGATCGCCGCTGCGGCATGGCGGACATGCAGCATGAACGAGCAGCCACCGACCGCCGTGCCGTCCGCCCAGGTCGGCGTGATGCCGAGGTACTGCGCCAGGGCCTGCGGCACCTCGCCGGCGGTCGCGACGCCGTCGATGTCCTTCGGCGAGAGGCCGCAGTCCTTCATCGCGTTCAGCGCCGCATCCGCGTGAAGCTGGATCTGCGACATGCCGGGAATGCGTCCCAGCTCGGTTGTCTCGGCGGCGCCGACGACGGCAACGGATTTCTGTTTCATGGGAATACTCGCGTGCGCACTCCGGCGCGCTGAGGATTGAAGTCAGATGCTCAACTCGTTCTGACGTCCTCCCCGCGAAGGCGGGGATCCACGACGACCCAGGACAGCTCAGTGCTTGCGATGGGTGCTCGTGGATGCCCGCTTGCGCGGGCATGACGGTGCTGGGTGTTATTTCCCGGCCGGCTTGAAGAACGGCAGCGTGATCTGGTCGTTCTGCTTCTCGAACGTGACCTCGAGGTCCATGTCGAGTTGCAGCGCCTCGGGCGTCTGCGGGCAGCCGACGATGTTGGTCATCATGCGTGGCCCCTCAGCGAGCTCAACGACGGCGATCGCGTAGGGCGGATCGAAGCCCGGCGCCGGCCGCGCGTGGATGACGTAGGAGTGCAGTTTGCCCTTGCCGGACGCCTTCACGACTTTCACCGAGCGCGAGCCGCACCCCGGGCAGAACGGGCGGGGCGGAAAATAGGTCTTCGAGCAATCGTTGCAGGTCTGCAACCTCAGTTCCCCGGCTGCGGCACCATCCCAGTAGTGCTGGGTCTCGGGCGTCGGCTTCGGCAGCGGGCGTTTCCCTTCGGCCACGGGCGTCCTCCATCTTCGTCGTTGTAGGGGCGATCTAAACTTCCGACGGCGGACGCCAAATGTAAACCGGAAGCAAGGCGATCCGGACAATCTGGATGGAAGGGGCTCGGACCCGTCTGCTAGGGAAGAGACGGCAGCGGCCCCAACAGGCCGAGGGTCAGATCGTGTGCGCGGTCGACCGTCGGGGCGCGGAGCGTCACTTGGCCCGACTCGATGGGGCGATAGACATACCCGCCGCTCTCGAAGTTCCAGATCCCGAGGCAGCGCTGATTGCGCTGCAGCTCGAGCCCGCCGCGCTCGCCCGGGACGACCCAACCGCCGCGCCACATCGCCGGAAGGCTTGCCCTCAAGCGGTCGAGCAGCGCCCGATCCTCGGGTCGCAGACGGGGCTCCTCGCGGCGCCTGAAGGGAACGACTACGCCCACGACGCAACTCCGATCCATGCCCGTTCGGCATCTGTTAACGCGAAGGCGTGCTAGCCCCCACGTCTGAAGGAAGCCTTGCTCGAAAGGATCGGATTTTAGCCATCGGCTGATTTGCCATTTTTGTCGCGCCATCTTCCACCGGCAAGCGTCCGCTGATGACGCTACCTGACAGCCCGTGGCGAATCAGCCGATAGGTGGCGCATGCAATCGACACCGCGCACCCGACGAACCGGAGAGGCAGCCATGACACAACGCGCTTCCGAGCGGCGCCGTAAGGCGACATTGCCCGCGGACGCCGGGCTCATGGCCGAGCCGGCCCCTTCGCGACGTCCCGCGGCCGCGCCCAAGAAACAGCGGAGCGCGCTCTTGTCGCGGGCGAGGCCATTCGAGAAAAAGGTGATCGCGCTCGTCTATGACTTCGACGGAACGCTCAGCCCCAAGCCGATGCAGGAGTACACGTTCCTCCCCAAGATCGGCGAGGACCCGAAGGCGTTCTGGGCGGAGTCGAACCGGATCGCCAAGGAGCAAGGCGCGGACAGTCTGATCACGTACATGCACCTGATGTACAAGAAGGCGAAGAACCGGGGCGTGCGCATCGACCGCGGCGATCTCGTCGCGCTCGGCCGTGACGTGGAGCTCTATCCTGGCGTCGAGCAATGGTTCGACGAGATCGCAGAATATGTGCGCATCGCGGCGGAGACGCACGGCATCACGCTGCGCCACTATCTCGTGTCATCGGGCCTGACGGAGATCATCGAGGGAACGCGCATCTACCCGCGGTTTCACAACGTGTTTGCGTCGGAATACTGGTTCGATGCCTACGATCTACCCTATCCGAAGCGTGTCATCACCGACACCGGCAAGACGCAATACCTCTTCCGCATCAACAAGGGCGTGGAGGACATGGGCCATAGCATCAACGAGCACATGCCCGAGGTGGCGCGGCCCATTCCGTTCTCGAACATGATCTACTTCGGCGACGGCGACACCGACGTCCCTTCAATGGCGGTGATGCGCAAGAATGGGGGCTATGCGGTTGCCGTGCACGGCCCCGGCAAGCAGCGGCAGAAGTGCGTCGACCTCTTCAAGGCCGGGCGCTGCGATTTCTTCGCGCTCGCCGACTATCGCCGCGGATCGGACCTCTTCCGCCGGACATGCCTGCTGCTCGACCGGATCCTCGCCGACATTCGCGTGCGCGAGGAGATGTGGCGCCTGGAGCAGGGGATCCGGAAGACATAGCTGCCTGCGCATGCCGTGCATCGGCGGAACGCATTCACGGCTTCGGATGATCAGCCGCGGTAATGCGCGTACTGGCCCTTCGGCTGGTACTGCTCGAGGTACTGCGGCACAATTGTCGAGATGGCATGCGGCTCTGTGATGCCGAGGCCCGCAAGCGTGCGCCCTTCCTTCTGGGCCGCCTCGCTCACCACATTATCGCGCTTCAGCATGCGCACCTGGTCGGCCGTGATGGGGCGGAGCCCGGCCGGCAGGATAGCCGCGAGTGTCCCCATCAGCGAGGCCAGCCAGAACGGAAGCGGCAGGAAGCAGCGGTCGCGGCCGGCATACTCCTGGGTCCGCTCGAGAAGACGGCGGAACGTTTGCGTCTCGGGGCCACCCAGCTCGTAGATCGTGCCAGGCTTTCCGGCGCCTTCTGCTGCTGCGACGATCGCCGAGGCGACATTGCCGACGTAGACCGGCTGGAACCGGGTCCGCCCGCCACCGATGAGGGGCAGGAACGGCGCCTGCTTGGCCATGGCGGCAAAGCGATTGAAGAACTGGTCCTCGGGCCCGAAAATAATCGACGGGCGCAGGATGACGGCTTCGGGGAACTCGGCCAGCACAGCGGCTTCGCCGGCAGCCTTGGTGCGCCCGTACTGCCCGGGCGCGTTGGGGTCGGCGCCGATGGCCGAGACGTGGACGAGCTTCTCCACACCTGCCGCCTTGGCCGCCTTGGCGATCGTGCGGGCACCCTCGACATGGACGGCCTCGAACGTCTGGCGACCCGAGGGAGCCAGGACACCGACGAGGTTGACGACAACCTTCGCCCCGTCGACGGCGCGGGCGACCGAGTCCGGGAAGCGCACGTTGGCCTGGACCGCGGCGATCTGGCCGACGCCACCCATCGGTTGCAAGTAACCGGCAAGGTCCGGACGCCGCACGGCAGCCCTAATCCGCCAGCCCTTGCGGGCAAAGGCGCGGACCGTGTGGCGCCCGACGAAACCGGAGCCGCCGAACACCGTCGCCAGCGCGCCCTGCTCCCACGTATCCGCCATTGCCTGCCGCTCCCCAACCGCCACCGCCTGATTGCCGCGAGATGAATACAGCCTGCCGACGGCCGCCTCAAGCGCCGGACGGGCTGGAACGGCCACCAAGGCGGCCTTCGCACGCCGTCACAGCGACGCACCGCTCGCCCGGTCGAATCTCGGAATTGACTTTTCCTCGGCGGGGCCCTACGTGTCGCCGCTCAAGCCCAGATGGCGGAATTGGTAGACGCACCAGTTTCAGGTACTGGCGCCGCGAGGCGTGGAGGTTCGAGTCCTCTTCTGGGCACCACATCCAAGCTAAATTCGTCAATTAAATCAGATAGATAGTCTTCCTGTTCTTGCTGCGCCCCAGCACTAACCCCAGCGGCGCTTGTGGATGGGGGCGAACTCGCGCGAACGCCTTTGCGCGTCTGCGCTCGCCTCAGAAAACCGACTTGGGGTTCACAGGCGATCTAGAAGGCATGATGCCGAGGCAGAAGCGGCAGGTCATCTTCGGCCCCGGGGATCTGCGATGGGCAATTCTGGACGAGCTACGGGGGGCGGAACGGCCACTCAGAAGCCGGGAGATCGCTCAGGCGATCATCGCAGTCAGAGGCGATGATCCGCGGGGTACGTTGCGGACCTGACTAGGCGCGTAGGGAAAGCGCTTAGGCCGATGCGAGAGGCGGGGGAAATTGACTCGGCAGTTGATGCACGCGGGAGCGTTGCGTGGCGAATCCGCTGACGCTGGATTTCACCAATTTGGTGGCTTCCTAATTGTCGTTCCTGCGATCGACTGAGGGAATTGCGCAGATGCCAACATGGCTGTTCGCACGTGCCGCTGGTAAGTAGCAACTTGAGCCAGTGGTTTGGATACCCCAAACTTCCCGGGCGCCACTATGAAGGTGCTTTTCTTCTGCTCCACTGAAACCATGCGGAGCGGCGTCACTAAGTCGGTGTCGTTTGAGATTATCACTGCGGCCTCGTATGCCCCCTTCCATGCGTCGTTCAGCAGGTGGGCAGCTAAATTTACGTCGGAGCCCTTCTCCTCCATTGTGTGCACTTCGGTATGGATTACGTCCGCGCGCGGAATCGGGGCTTGACCGCTGCGGCCCTGCGCTGAAGGCGTGAACGTTCCAATCGGCAGTTTCCTCGCCCCGTTTGTGAACGCCACGTCCCACATCCCTTGAGGAAGCGTCGTGGCAGGTGCCGTACCGATTTGGCGTCCGGCAATCGGTATTACGACAGTGGGGCGCCGAATTGTCTTAGACAGAAAGCTACCAAAGTAGATCTCCACTTCGGGGATTGTGCCCAGAGCGTTCAAGTAGATCTGTTGTCGCTTGGGGGAGTCAGGATCGCGGGATCCGGACACGCGCGCCGTGAAGTATTTAATCTTTAGTATCTTATGCGACGTCGGCACGAGTTGGCGCACGAGCGCGAGGGGATCTAGCCACTTGTAACCGGTCCCCTTAAGCGCGCCGTAGTAGAGATTAAACCCGTCGATATAGACATAGGTATCCATGGAATAGCGGTTCCGAATACGTCGAAAAGCAAAGGCCGCCCCGAAGGACGGCCCTTGAGCCGACAGCACGCTGCCAGCGGGTGATTGCGATTACATATACGATTCGAGTCGTTAAAGTCAAGCTACCGTTGACATTGCGACGAAAATGTGCTGACAGCACTCGCAACGACTCGAAATCAGCTTAGCCTCCAGTTTCACCGCTGCCAATACCCTCTCCAATCACGACTAACAGGCGAAGCTAGCGCCAAGCTGAGCGACCGGCAGCAAAGTGATCCGTTGTCTCCCCGACGGTGATCTTCGGCCCATGCTGCGTGGACCGCATACTGATGCAGGTATTGTGGGCTGACATGATGATGCTGGCCGTCCACCATCCTCATCGGATGCTCGCGAACGCAGGGGAATGCCCACGGCAACCCCTACCTTCGTTGCCGTCGTGCTTCTAAGGCCTCGGCGACCAGTTCGCGAATGACGGCGGATCGATCCGGTTTGTCCATTCGCGCGGCGATGATTTCATCGATCGCTGCCACCATCTCATCCGGATAGCGGGTGTTGATCGTGAGGGATGGCCCCCTCGTCGCTGACGACAGCCGAGGGCGGCCGGGTGATCGTTTCGGCGCATTGCTCATAAGACTACGATACTGTGGCGCACTATTCCATGATAAATCACAAAAAAGTGATCAATCATGCCAGCGATGTTGATCAATAGCGATTTTATTTTGTGGCTATTTATGATACAAAATAGGTAGAGGACGCAAACTCCTCGAACAAGACGGGCCGCGACGGTGCGTCAACACCGCAACGGCCCTTGATCAACCACCTGTCCTACCAGGGGGAAGACCCGATGTCATCATACCATGAGCCCCGCGCGGGCTCCATTGCCATGGGCACGTTCTGCGCATGTCTTGCTGGACTCGTGCTCGTTGAAAGCGCCTGGCGCACCGGCCCGACGATCGACCATGTTCTATCGATCGGCGCGCTGGTGATCACGATCGCCGCCGGCGAGATGATGCTGAAGCAGCTTCGCGGCTGGCACATCATCAGGGCGTTCGGACTGCTTTTCGTGTTTCTTGGCGGGGTGACCTACACCATGGTCGGAACCGCCGGCCGCACGGCAGAGCAGCAGCAACAGGCGCAGGCCAAGGCCGAATCGCATGCGGACACGAGAATGCGTCTCACAACCGAGCGCACGCGCGTCGTCAACTTGCGAGACGAGGCTGAGGCGATGCTCAAGAGCGTGCAGGGCAAGCACCAGAAAGAGTGCGCGTCCGGTGACGGCAAGAACTGCCGTGGCCTGCAGAAATCGATCGAGGTCTACGAGGGGACCATCAAAGGCCGTAAGGCCGACCTCGCCGATATCGATCGACAGCTCAGCGAGCTCGGCGGCGAGGTTCCAGCCAATGGCAAGCTGGTCGCCGCCGCGGCCGCGATCGAGGCCTTCACGAGCTATCCGGCGACGGAGATGCTCAAGCGCCTGACGGTCGCGTGGCCCTACGTGCTGCCACTCATGCTCGAGATCGGCAGCATCGTGTTCTGGACGATCGGCCTCGGGTACCGCCCGCAGCCGGCTCCGAAGCAAGCAGCAGTCACCGTCACACCGGCGGCGGTGATTGGAAGGCCCCGGCCCACGCCTCCCACGGGCAACGGCAAACGGGGACGGAAGCTGAACCCGAACGTGCTCAGCTTCCAGGCGGCCTACCGGGCACGCCACGGGAAGGGCCCCACGGCAGAGATGCTGATGCGGAAATTCCCGGAACTGGGTCGTTCGACGGCTTACGACTACGTCAAGCGCAGCGCCTGAGGTTATCCGCAGCGCCACGAAAAACACCCTCGGTGCTCATCGCCGGGGGTGTTTCTGCCTTCGTGCCCACACCTCGAAATCCATACGTAAGGGAACGATCTCACCGCCCAGGCATTTAAGCGGCTCAATCAGTTTCAAAGGAGGCAGTCAATGGATTGGGATCGGATCGAGGGCAACTGGAAGCAGTTCACCGGCAAGATCAAGGAGAAGTGGGGCGACCTCACCGACGACGAGATCACCCAGATCAACGGCAAGCGTGATCAGCTCGAAGGTGCACTTCAAAAGCGCTATGGCTACGCGAAGGACAAGGCGCGCGAAGAGGTCGACACCTGGTCGCGGGACCTGCAGTAATTTCTAACGATCGTGGGCATTCCCGGACGCCCGGTTCTGAAATCCGGGAATGGCGAAGCCGGATCGAGGCAACTCGGTCCGGCTTTTCTGTGCGCTGGCAATAGCCGCACCGAGAATGCCCCGTAATCCGGGATTTCTGCAAAGCCGGACTGCAATTCCCGGAATTGGCCGGTCCGGCTAATCCAGGATTGGCTTGGGATCAGGCGTTATCGGGATTTCCCTCGCCCTCGCGCCGTGGCTCGTCGCAGATCAGTTCAAAGTAGCCAACCGCTCAGTCCTATGCTCGGCAAGCTTCTGAGCGATCTTCCACACTGTCCGCAGGCTTTGATTGCGGCCGCGCTGTGCCAAGCTCGCCGACTGCCGCCACACATCGGGATCGCGGACGGCATCCAGGAACTCATGACCCTTCCAGGTCAGGCAGCGTGGATATAGCTCAGCCTCATCGACGACTTCGCCCTCGACGCAGATGATGAAGCCTCCGTCCTCCAGCAACCAGACGTGATGTCCAACTTGCTCGCGGGAGTAGCCGTCGATCCGTAAATCGATGATCTGGCTTGTCGCTCCGCCGCTGCGCGCTTCGATCTCCAGCAACAGCAGCCGGATCAGATCCATATCCCGCATCATGGTGCCCGTCCTCCGCGCATCGTCAGTGCACGCCGATTCGAGCGAGAATGAGGCCGGGCCGCCGGATCTGTCATGCCCCGCACATTGATGGCCATGCGACAGCAGCAGCCAGCGTCAGGCTTCGAATACCGAGAGCGCCATGGCAATGAGCATGAGGCCGCCCGCGACCGGCGCGAGAAGCATCGCGAAGACCACTCCATCCAAGTAGCCGACCGTCAAGAATGCGGCCACGGCGATCAGCCAAACGACGGCGAGAGCGCATCCCGTCCGAAACGACCATTTTGCTATCGCGCGCATGCTGATGCTTCATTCTCTCTGCAACGATACAGGTGGTTGCGCTCGTCGGGAGAGCGTCTTACGAGCGAGAGCCCTTCCGGCGCCGCTGCATTCTTGTCAGTAGTGCCAGAGCTTTTGCGGACGCGTTGACTTGCAGATGGGGTGACGACCGTCCCGCTGATCTGCCAAGATGGACTTTCTTTGCGCCGATAGACGTTGAGCGTGTCATCTCCTCGAGGATGGCATCTACGTCCTCGGGAGTTACCATCATTTGCCGGCCGGACAGGCGATGCTTGCCTGTCTTCAGGGCTGCGGTGCGGAACCGCCTCTCAGACACCTTCACGGGCAATTGAGCGAGTGCGTCCTTGACCAGCATGTACCGCTTCATGGGCGACTGTGTCGTCTTGAGTTTCGTTCGCGATGAACCGACTCAAATGCTGTCTCTGCAGCATCGCGTTCACGATGTGAGTGTGACGTGGCTCGAGCGGCACTGGGCAGAGACGCTGGATCAGCTTCGCAACGGTACACTTCATTGGCAGGAATACGTACGAGTTTCGCCCCTAGTTTGAAGTGGCCTATACGGCCCGACGCGATCATCGAGTAGATTGAGCCCCGATCGCACCCCCAACGCTGCGCTAGGTCAGCTGGCGTGAACGGTCGGGTAGGGTCGTCGCGAGGAGAGATGGTGCGCTTCGATCCCTTTCCGGGAGCGTCGGCGACTTGAAGTTCGGTATCTGGCGAAGCATCGGGGAGATTGCCAAATGCATCGTCGAGCGCCACGCGATCCCAGAGTATGTGCCCGTGAATATCCTTGGGCCCGGGCATCTGACCGCGTCGAACCAACTGTTCGAATACCGCTATGGGCACGCCGATATATGCAGCCGCTTGCGGCAGAGGGAGGCCGCGCGGAGCGCAAGCATGAAGCGAATCGGCCGAGCTTCCAGTGCGTGATGCCATTGGGGCCCCCCCCGGGCGCAGTTGCGACGCTGGAACAGCATCGTAACTGCTGACGTAGCGAGGGGCGACTGATAGTTCACGGGCCTCCCTGGGCGCGAGGCCTCGACAGTTGCTCAACGCGCTGCTTCTCGGCATCCCAAACCGCGTCGAAATGCGTGCGAACATCTGTCAGGTGGGTGCCGAGGTGGCCGAGCAGATAGACAAGAGCGTCTGTGAGCTGCTCGCGGTTGATTGGATCGTATTGGGCTAGTTGACCATGCAGGCTGTTCAAGGCGGCCATGGCGCCCTCGGTCTCAGTGATCGCCGTCTCAAGATCATCGATGGGAGAGGTCGGGCAGGCGGTGGCAGCGTCCATCAGAACCTCCCCTGATCGGTGTTCGGGTCGCGCCGTTCGCCATTCCCGAGGGTCAGCACAGCTTCGACAAGAGCGGCCGTAGCGCACCGGAGGGTTGTGTGGGAGAGGTCGCTCTGGTGTTTGCTGAACGCAGCAAGGCGATTGGTCCGCCCGCTCTTGGGGTCCCATTCCTTCTCGAGGAAGCGCCAACAGATCTCGGCCAACTCGACGCAGTCAGCCCAGGTGGGATCGGGGCGCATGAAAATGCGTGATGCGACATCGCCCGCAGCAACCGATGTTTGATACCAGGGGCACCGTTCGATAGGCTCTATGCGATTGGGGCGGCCGGCGAGAACGTTCTCGCGCTGAGCTACAGACATCGCGTGCAGTTCGTCCATCATAGCTCGCCATCTCTGATGGTCGGGCGACACGGGCAACTTCGAGATGGTCAGCGGCAACTGGGCCGCTGGGCCGATGTCGAGGGGCAGAGCCATTGCGCCGGCGCGCGATCCGGAGAGCAGAAGCCCGCCGGCGCCGAACGCCTTGCCGAGTGTCGTGAGCACGCTGCGGCGGTTGAGGGGAGTGCCGGTCATTGAGCGCCTCCGTTCTCGATTGAATCCGCCGCGCCTATGACGCGGAGAACGTTGGCGACAAACGAATAGGGAATCGCGCCGAAAATGGTGCGCCCGCTCAGGAACTGTTCGTTCACGACATTCGCGAGTACGCGAAGCTCGGGAAGCGTCGAGATCTCGGTGTTCGCAATCTCGTACTCGAGATCACTAAGATCAATGCGGATGTCTTCAGCGCGCTGCCATGAAGTGGCATCCGGCGTGGCGCATTCGTCGATCGCGTACTGCCTCGCAATCTCGTAGCGCTTCTTGTCGCCAAGGTCGTCCCACCATGCGCCGGTGGCCCAAAGGCAATCTTCGCCGTGGGTCTCCGCTCGATAGAACTCTGCGCAGCCGCTTTGAAGAAACTGAGGTAAGGCGTCCCTTGGATCAATGCGAATGGCGTCGGGGACACGTGGATATCCATCCTTGAACGGTGCGAGAAGGCGGACGATCTCGACCTTAAGACGCCCGCGCTGCTCGA
>Ga0180220_1001664_pt1 | contig 15822 bp, 11 predicted proteins | sample eDN5th37CBELigBY_FD_151335 | JGI IMG/M metagenome (GOLD analysis project Ga0180220, IMG submission 151335) | Enriched backyard soil microbial communities from Emeryville, California, USA - eDNA 5th pass 37_C BE-Lig BY (version 2) (version 2) | ecosystem: Environmental > Terrestrial > Soil >... | reverse complement strand
CAGCAGCCGCAGAAGCGTGGATTTTCCGGAACCATTGGGCCCGACGAGCCCCAGCGTTTCCCCCTCATGCACGGCAAGGTCCACGCCGCCGACGATCTGCGTGCGGCCCACGCGCCAGCCCAGATTGCGTGCCTGAAGGATCATGGCCGGCGCCGCCCCTTGAGGAGGATCAGGGCGAAGGCCGGCGCGCCGACCAGCGCGGTGATGACGCCGATGGGCAGCACCTGTCCGGGGATCATCGTGCGCGAAAGCACGTCGGCCGCGATCAGGAAGGCGGCTCCGGTCAGCGCCGTCGCCGGCACCAGCCGGCCATGGCGCACGCCGACCACGAAGCGCGCCGCGTGCGGGATGACCAGCCCGACAAAGCCGATGGAGCCGACGATGGAGACCATAACGGCGGTGACGAGCGCGGTCAGCCCGATCAGCACCGTCTGCACGGTGCGCACCGGAATGCCCAGCGAAGCGGCGGATTCGGCCCCGAAGGCGAAGGCGTCGAGGGCGCGCGCATACCACACGCAGGTGACGAGGCCGATGGTGGCGACAGGCACGGCCAGCGTCACATCCGGCCAGCGCACGCCGCTCAGATTGCCGAGCAGCCAGAACATGATGCCGCGCGCCTGCTCGGCGTTGGCCGACTTGGTGATGATGAAGGAGGTGAGCGCGTTGAAAAGCTGCGAGCCCGCGATGCCGGCCAGGATGATCTGCCCGGTGCCGCGCGCCGAAACGCCGCCACCGGCCGCCCGTGCCAGCAGCGCGACCAGCAGGAAGGCGGTGAGCGCGCCGGCAAACGCCCCGAGCGACATGGACACCGCCCCACCGCCGATGCCGGCGATCGTCACCGTCACCGCGCCGGTCGAGGCGCCGGCGGAGATGCCGAGCAGGTAGGGATCGGCCAGCGCGTTGCGCAGCAGGGATTGCAGCACGAGGCCGGACAGCGCCAGCCCCGCACCACAGGACGCGGCCACCAGCGCGCGCGGCAGGCGATAGTTCCAGACGATGCCCATGTCGATCGGGTCGAGCGGATAGGCGGCACCCAGCACCTTGTTGGCCAGCGTCTGCACCACGACGGACAGCGGAATCGCAGTCTCGCCGATGCAGGTGCCGGCAAAGACCGTCGCCGCCAGCACGACGATGCCGGCCGGCCAGCGCCACCACAGGCGCGCCATGGAATGCTGGCCGGCAGCGGCAATCGTCACTTGGCGATACCCAGATCCACCAGCGCGTCGGCCAGCACCTCGATGCCGGACACGGTGCGCATGGTGGCATCCATGGCATGCGCATCCATCACCACGATGCGGTTGTTCTTCACCGCCTCCATCTGGCTGGCGACCGGATCAGTCTTGAGGAACTCGAGCTTCTTTTCATGGTCGTCAGCGGGGAAGCGGCGGCGATCCATCCTGGCGATGATGATGATCGTCGGGTTGGCCTTGGCGATGGTTTCCCAGCCCACGACCGGCCATTCCTCATCGGATTCCACGATGTTCCTGATGCCGAGCTTGTCCAGCATATAGGCCGGTCCGCCCTTGCGGCCGGCGACATAGGGATCGATGTTCATGTCGGCGCTGGAGAACCAGAACACGGCCGACACGTCCTTGAGATCGAGCGCTTTTGCGCGCTCGACCGCATCCTGCTCGCGCTTGACCAGATCGGCGACGACTTCCTCGCCCTTGTCCTGCACGTCAAAGATTTCGGCAAGTTCGCGCACGCCCCGATGGATGGTTTCGGTCGAGAAGGCGGCGCTGCGGGTGCCGTCGACGCCGACCGAATTGTCCTTGGCCACGCAATCGGCAGGCATCACATAGGTCGGGATGCCAACCTCGTGGAACTGCTCGCGGGTGGCGACGATGCCTTCCGGCCCGACATGCCAGATGAACTGGACAGCGACGAGATCGGGTTTTTTCGCCACGACGCTCTCGAAGCTCGGGTCGTTGTCGGCCAGCCGCTCGATTTTGTCGTTGATCGACTTGTGCTCGGGCAGCACGTCGGTGAACCAGACGGAGGTGCCCGTCACCTTGTCGCCGAGGCCCAGCGCATAGAGCGCCTCGGTGGCGGCTTGGCCGACGGTCACAGTGGTGGCCGGCGCCTTGTCGAAGGTGATCGTCTCGCCGCAATTCTCCAGCGTGAGCGGATATTTCGTGGGCTCGGCGGCCGCATGGGCCGTGAGCAGCGCAAGGCTAGCGGCAGCAAGTGCCAGACGCGGGAAGGTCATGACGCGAAGTTCTCCGATCGGTTTGCAGCGGGGAACGGAGGCTTCGGGCGGGGAACGCAATGAAACGCCACGCATCCGCAAGGATGCGGCAGACAGCCTGATCGGGCAGGGACGGCTTCATCGACAACCTCTCCCGGGCACCCCGCCCGGCATGTTCAGTTCCAGGTGTCGGCAGGTCTCCTGACTGACGGATCGACGCCCCTCCCCACCTTCCCGGGCCGAAGCCCAGTGGCATTTTTTGGGGAGCGGACTCACCGCCTACAGTTGCGGGGGCAGTTTCGTTTCGCAGGTTCCTGAAGAAGCCTGCGGCGAATTCCCTCTTCGTTCCTTTCGGAAACCGACGCCCGTTCGTATCGCATCCTGACGCGACATTTCAAGCCGGGAAAAGCCATTCCCCCAGATGTCGGTTACGGCAGAGGCGACGCCTTGCCGAAACCGGCGGGCGCGGGCTCAGCGCAGCAGGTGGATAGAAGAAGGGGAGGGCGTGAGGAACACGGTATCGCCGGTTGCGAACAATCCTGCCTCCGCCGGGTTGGGGCTGTCGACCAGCCAATTGCCGAGACCTTCGATCTCGACCAGATATTCGGCGATGTTGCCGAGGAACATGACGCGGCGCACCGTGCCGCGGAAATCGCCCTTGTCCCCGGCAAGATGGATCGCTTCCGGCCGGACGACGGCGGTGACGCTCGTGCCGGCTTCGAGGTCGGGCATTTCACGCACGCCGATGCGCACGCCGTTGATGTCGACCGCATCCCCCGACAGGGTTTTCACTGGTACGAAATTCGCCTTGCCGATGAAGTCGGCGACGAAGCGGCTCGCCGGCCGGGCATAGATTTCGTGCGGCGTGCCGAGCTGCTCGACCACGCCGGCATTCATCACCACGATCTCGTCGGAAATACTCATAGCCTCGACCTGGTCATGGGTGACGTAGATCGAGGTGATGCCGACGCGCTGCTGCAACTCGCGGATCTCGACCCGCATCTGTTCGCGCAACTTGGCGTCCAGATTGGACAGCGGCTCGTCGAACAGCAGCACCTTCGGCTCCATGACGATACAGCGGGCAAGCGCCACGCGCTGCTGCTGGCCGCCGGAAAGCTGGTTGGGCGAGCGCCGCGCATAGCCCGAAAGCCCCGTCTGTTCGAGCACGCGCGCCACCCGCTCCTCGATCTCGATCTTGGGCAGCTTGCGCAGCCTGAGCCCGAAGGCAACGTTCTCGAACACGTCGAGATGCGGGAACACCGCGTAGGACTGGAACACCATGGCGGTGTCGCGCGTGTTCGGCGGCTCCTCGTTCATGCGTTTTTTGCCGAAGAAGATGTCGCCGGAGCTTGGCTCCTCGAAGCCGGCGATCATGCGTAGCAGGGTGGTCTTGCCGCAGCCGGAAGGGCCGAGCAGGGTGACCAGCTTGCCGGCCCCGATCTCCAGGTTCACGTCCTTGACGGCGGCGACGGTGCCGCCATCGGGACTGGAAAAGAGCTTGTTGAGGCCGACGATGCGGATGCTGTCCGTCATTTGAATCTTACCATGGAGGTGTGGCGGCTCCAGCGACCGATGAGGTAGCTGATGATGCCGATGGCGATGAGCACGATGACGATCACCACCACGCTGAAGGCGGCCGCGACGCCGAGCCGGCCGGAGCCGACCTGGTTGAGGATCTGCACCGTCATCAGGTTCCAGTTGGCCGAGACCAGGAAGATTGCGGCGCTGATCGCCGTCATGGCGCGCACGAAGGCATAGACGAGGCCGGAGAAGAATGCCGGCGCGATCAGCGGCAGCGTCACCTTGCGGAAAGTGGTCAGGCCGCTGGCGCCGAGGTTCTGCGCGGCTTCCTCGATGGCCGGATCGATCTGTCGCAGCACCGCGATACCGGACTGGATGCCGACCGGCATGTAGCGAAACACGAAGCACAGTACGAGGATGGTGAGCGTGCCGGTGAGGATCAGCGGCGGCGCGTTGAAGGCGAGGATGTAGCCGATGCCGACCACGGTTCCGGGCACAGCGAAGGACAGGATCGAGCCGAATTCCAGCGCCGTGCGTCCGGGGAAGCTGCGGCGCACGACGAGGAAGGCGATCAGCATGCCGAGCAGGCCGCTCACCGGCGTCGAGACGATGGCGACGACCAGCGTGTCCTTCACCGAATCGAGCCCGACATCGAACACATAGAGGAAATGATCCAGTGTCGGCGTGTAGTTGAAGCCCCAGACCTTGGTGAAGGCGCCGACGAGGATGACGGCATAGAAGGCCGCCACCAGCAGCGCGAAGAATATGACGAGCCCGTAGAGAAGCCATTTGACCGGCTGGCTGACGATCTTGCTGGTCGAGGCGGTCGGCTTGCCGGTCACGGTGATGTACTGGCGCTTGGCGAGATAATAGCGCTGGATGGCGAAGGCGGTGAGCGACGGGATCAGCAACACGATCGCCAGCGTCGCACCGCGCGACAGGTTGAAGGAGCCGGTGATCTCCAGATAGGCCTGCGGCGCCAGCATCGGGAAGGCAGCCCCGGCGAGCACCAGCGGGTTGCCGAAATCGGCCATGGATTCGATGAACACGATGAGGAAGGCGCTGGCGATACCGGGCAGGGAAAGCGGCAGGCTCACCTTCCAGAAGGTCTGCCAGCGGGTGGCGCCGATGTTGAGCGCGGCGTCCTCCAGCGTCGGGCTGAGCGAAGCGAGCACGCCGCGCAGCGACAGATAGGCGATTGGCGCGAAGGTGAAGACCTGCGACAGCACCACGCCGTGAAAGCCGTAGATGGAAAAATCGTTGAGGCCGAGGAGCTGGCGCGTGATCAACCCGTTGAAGCCGAACAGGAACAGGATCGACACCGCGCTGACGAAGGGCGGCGAGACGATCGGCAGGATCGTCACGTAATGCAGCAGCGTCTTGCCCGGCACGTCGAGGCGCGTCAGCACGAAGGCGGCGAGATAGCCGATGGCCACGGAGATCACACCGACCAGCGTGGCGACGCCCAGGCTGTTCATCAGGGCGTTGCGATAGAGCCTGCGCTGCGCGAGTTCCGCATAACCGTCCAGCGTCCACACACCGCCGATCTGGACGCTGGCGACCAGCACCTTGATCAGCGGGTAGACGACGAAGACGACGATCGACAGGGCGATCGCCGCCAGCAGCACGAGCAGGATCGGGTCCCGCGCGAGCTGCCGCAGTTCGGAACTCAGGCTGCGTGACAAGAGGCGCCCGCCTTACTGGCCGAGAACGTCCGCGGTCCAGCGGTCGACCAGCCGCTGCTTGTTCTCGGCAGCGAATTTCGGATCGACCGGGGTCAGCTTGATCTGGTCGAGCGCGGGCACACCGGTGCCGCCGCTGACATCGCTGCGGATCGGCAGGAAGTAGGTCTTGGTGGCGCTGAGCGCGCCCTGGCCGTCCGCCGAGGTGATCCAGTCGACCAGCTTCTTGGCGTCGTCCGGGTTCTGCGCACCCTTGAGAATCGACATCGACGCCACCTCATAGCCAACGCCCTCGGAGGGGAACACAACCTTTACCGGATAGCCCTCGTCGGCCAGCTTGAGGAAGCCGGGGGTGAACTGGATGGCGAGCGGCGTCTCGCCGACGCCGAGCGCGCCGCTCGGCGCGGTTCCGCTTTGCGTGTAGGTCTGGACGTTGGGGTTCAACGCCTTGAGGAATTCGAAGGCGCCGTCCTCGCCGCGCTCCTCGACCAGCGTCAGGATCAGCGAATAGGCAGTGCCGGAAGACTGCGGCGACGGCATCTGGATGAGGCCCTTGTAGGCCGGGTTCTTCAGGTCTTCCCACGAGGCCGGCACCGGAGCGCCGCGGCTTTCGAGGATATCGGTGCGCACCCCGATGGCCAGCGGGTTGGTGTAGATGGCGTGCCAGTAGCCTTCAACGTCCTTGAACTGGTCGGGCAGGGCGTCCGCGTTCTGCGACACATAGGGCTCGGTGAGGCCGCGTTCCTTGGCGAGGATGTGGTTCTCGCTCGGCGCCCCGAACCAGACATCGGCCTGCGGGCGCGCCTTCTCGGCCTCGATGCGCGACATGGCCGGGCCGGAGGACAGGAACACCATCTGGACATCGACGCCCGTCGCCTTGGTGAAGGCGTCGAGGAGTTTCTTGGCGTTTTCCTCGTCCACGCTCGAATAGACGGTCAGCGCATGCGCAGAGCTGAAAGTGAGCAGCGATGCCAGCGCGGCGGCGGCAAAAGCCCGCAGCGAAATGGTCATGGGAGGCCTCCCTGGGAACGGAGCTGTCGATAGGCGTTTCTATAAGCTGGCAAACTATCGGCAGAAGGCGACTAAGGTCAACGTGGGAAGGCCAGTTATGTGTGGACCGAAGCCGCCGGCCGGCGCAACCTTCGCTTTCGACGCAGCGACCGCAGGCCAGCCGGAAAGGCGTTTCCCGGTTGGCGAATAATTCCTAGCGCACCCGCCAGGCCTGTGTGCGGCTGGTCAGCGCCCGCGACAGATACATGTGGACCAGCCGGGCGGCGATGTTGGTGTAGAAGATCATCATGCCCATGGCCGCGGCCGGGGCCACGTCGCCGGCATCGTCCATGTTGAGCACCGCCACCGAGGCCAGCGCCGTGCTGGTCGAGTAAAGGAACACCACCGCCGAGACCGTCGTCATGGCGTTGACGAACAGGTAAATGGAGATGTCGAGGATGGCGGGCAGGCAGATCGGCACCGTCACCCGGCCGAACAGCTTGTAGAAGGGCTGCTTGAGCGAGGCAGCGACCGGTTCGAATTCCTTGTCGATCTGCTTGAGCGCGGTGAGTGCCGTCAGATGGCCGACCGTATAGAAGTGGGTGATCGTGCACAGCACCAGAATGGCCATGGTGCCATAGATCGGGTTCAGCGGATTGGCCGGATCGTTGAAGAAGAAGATGTAGGCCAGGCCCAGCACCATGCCCGGCACCGCCATGGGCAGCATGGCCAGGAACTGGAACAGGGCGCGGCCGGTGCGGAAACCCTCGATCTTCTCCACCACATAGGCGCCGATAAAGACGATCGCGGTGCCGATCACGGCCGTCAGCAGGCCGAGCTGGATCGAGTTGCGATAGGCGGTCCAGCCGCCGCCGTCCATGCGGTGGAAGGCGAAGTTGCGCAGGCTCGGCGTCATGTCGTAGGGCCAGAACTTGACCATGGCGGCGAGCTGGCAGATGGCGATGATGCCGAGGATGAAGACGGCCACCACGCTGCACCACATCAGGCACAGAAAGTCGAAGCGGGGGGAGGGCTTCGGCTCATAGGGCACCGAGCGCGCCGACAGCAGGGAGACCTGCTTCTTCCGCACCAGCCGGTCGACGATGAAGGCGGCTAGCGCGGGAACGAGCAGCACCACCGAGACCACGGCGCCCATCTCGAAATTCTGCTGGCCGATGACCTGTTTGTAGATATCGACCGCCAGCACGTTGTACTGACCGCCAATCACCTTAGGCAGGCCGAAATCGGTGATGACCAGCGTGAACACCACGAAGGCGGCCGAGATCAGCCCGTAGCGGGCGCCGGGGATGGTCACCGTCCAGAAGGTGCGCCATTTCGAGGCACGCAGCGATTCCGCCGCTTCGTAGTGGCGCTGGTCGGAGATGGCCAGCGCCGTCGAGATGATGATGAGCGCATGCGGGAAGGTGAAGAACACCGAGCCGATGACGATGCCGAGCGGGCCGTAGATCGAGGCCCCCATCAGCAGGTCCTTCAACAGGCCCTGATTGCCGAACAGGTAGATCAGCGCGATGCCGGGCAACAGCGACGGCACCAGGATGGGCACCAGCGCCACCAGCCGGAAGAAGCCCTTGAAGCGCATCTTGGATCGGTTGAGCGCATAGGCGAAGCCGAAGGCGGCGCCGACGGTGATGACGGTGCTGATGATGGCGATGGTGAACGAGTTCTGGATGGAGCGCACCAGCGAGGGGGTAGAGAAATAGTTCTTGTAGTTCTCGATGCCGACGGTGCGTTCCGGCCGCAGCATCACCCGGCGAAAACTGTTGGCATCGAGTTCCATCCATTCCGTGCCGCGATGCAATGTCTGGCCGACCAGCCATGACGCCTCGTCGCTGGTGCCGCGGATGCGGTAGTGGATCGGGCTGCGGAAATTGAAATCGGGGAAGAAGGAGGTGGCCGCCAGCCGCCCGTCGGACCGGCTGGCCAGCTTGTCGGCGGCAACGGCGCCGGTGCTTTCGTTGAGGGCGGCGGCCGTCTGCGGCGCGCTCCAGTTGCCGCTCTCGTCGCTCACCTGGAACTCGAAGCCGGCAAGGTTGAAGCCATAGGTCGAGAACGACTTCGACAACATCACGTAAAGCGGTGCCGCCAGAGACACCAGCAGGTAGAGGGCTATGACGACCATCAGGCCGCGCTTGATGATCTCGTCGCGGTCGAGCGACAGCTTGACCGTGCGGCCAGGGGGGACAGAGCGTGCAGCAGCCATGGACATGGTCAACCTCGCGCGAATACGAGCAGGCGCTCGGACGGCAGCTCCACGGTCATCAACGTGCCTTCGGCAAGGCCGAGGCGGCGCACGGCGTTGATCGAGAAATTGGCGATCAGGGTCTCTTCGCCGATCGAGGGGCCGTGCAGATGGGTGCGCCAGAACGAACCCAGGAACTCCATCTTGGCGATGGTGAGCTCGATGACGTTGGCGGCCTCGGCCGGACGCTCCGGGCCGCTGCCGTGCGGAATGATTTCTTCGGGGCGGATGGCGGCCACCACCGGGGTGCCATCCGCCAGCTCATGCGGAGCGCAGCGAAGAAGGCGCCCGCCGAGGCGCACGCTGCCGCTGTCGACGGCGGCCGCGAACTTGTTGGCCTCGCCGATGAAGTCGGCCACGAACAGCGTGCTGGGATGGCGGTAGATCTCGGCCGGCGTGCCGATCTGCTCGATCACGCCATGGTTCATCACCACGATGCGGTCGGCCATCGACAGCGCCTCTTCCTGGTCGTGGGTCACCATGATGGTGGTGACGCCCAGCTTGCGCTGCAATTCCTTGATCTCATGGCGCAGATGGATGCGCACCTTGGCGTCGAGCGCCGAAAGCGGCTCATCGAGCAGCAGCAGGCCGGGCGAGATCGCCATGGCGCGGGCAAGCGCGATGCGCTGCTGCTGGCCGCCGGAAAGCTGGGCGGGGTATTTCTTCGCCTGGTCTGCGAGCCCCACCAGATGCAGCAGGTCCTTGACGCGAGCGTCGATCTCGGCGCGTGGACGCCGGGTGTTTTCCAGCCCGAAGGCGATGTTCTTCTCGATGGTCAGGTTGGGAAACAGGGCATAGGACTGGAACACGATGCCGTAGTCGCGCTTCGACGGAGGCAGCGCCGAAATATCCTTGCCGGCCTGGTGGATGGTGCCGCGGGTCTGCGGATCGAGACCGGCAACGGCGCGCAAAAGCGTGGTCTTGCCGCAGCCCGAGGGGCCGAGGAAGCAGATGAACTCGCCCTCGCGGATCTCCAGATTGATGTCCTTCAGCGCCTGGAAGCTGCCGAACACCTTCCACAGATTGGCGATTTCGAGATAGGACGGACCTGCGGCGGGGATGCCGGCTTCGACGGGCGTGTGCAGTTGGGTTGCTGTTGGCGCCCTGGCGGCGAGGTTCTCGTGTCGCATATCAGTCATCCGCTCGGCCTGCTGCGTTGAGGACGCCTGTCCGGCATCCGGCTACTCGGGACCATGGCGGGCGGCCGACGGCCGCGGTCATGCCCGCCACCTGGTCATGCTGAGCCATCGGGCCGGCGAAGGCCCGATGGCAGGCAGGGGTCAGTTCTTGGGCTCGGATTTGGAATCGTAGCGCTTGGCCCATTCCTCGATGATCGCCATGCGGTTGTTGGCGGCCCACTCCAGATCGTTGTCGATCATCTTGGAGGGGATGTCGTCGGGCAGATGCGGCACGGGCTTGGCTATGCCCTTGTAGGCGACCACGGCGAAGCTGCCATTGTACATCTCGTTCGCCTCCTTGCTCACCGACCAGTCGACCAGCGTCTTGGCGGCTTCCAGGTTGGGTGTGCCGGCAATGATGGCGGTGGCCTCGGACTCCCAGCCGGAGCCTTCGGAGGGGAAGATGATGTCGATCGGGCCGCCGGCCTCCTTGGCGTTGGAGGCAGGAAAGTCGAACGACACGCCGATCACCGTTTCTCCGGCGCCGGCCATCTTGCACGGCTTGGAGCCCGAATGAGTATAGGCGGCGATGTTCTCGTGCAGGGCGTCCATGAAGGTCCAGGCATCGTCCTCGCCGAACATCTGGATCCAGCCCGAAACGTCGAGGAAACCGGTGCCGGAGGAAGCGGGATTGGGCATCACCACATGGCCCTTGTATTCGGGCTTGGTCAGGTCCTTCCAGCTCTTCGGCGGCGTCAGGCCGAGCTTTTCGCCCTCGACCGTATTGTAGCAAAGCGCCGCCACATAGGCGTCCATGCCCGTCCAGCTCGGAGGCGAATCCTTGTCGACGAAGCGCGGGTCGAGGTTCTCCACGCCCTTGGGCTCATAGGGCTCCAGCATGCCTTCGGCCTTGAGCAGGAGCAGCGAGGTGGCGGCCACGCCCCACACCACGTCGGCCACCGGATTGTTCTTTTCCGCCAGCAGCTTGGCGGTCATGACGCCGGTCGAATCGCGCACCCAGTTGATCTTGATCTCGGGATGCGCCTTCTGGAACGTGTCGGCGTAGCGCTGCAGGTCGACCGCCTCGACGGCGGTATAGACGGTCAGTTCGGTCTGCTGCGCCAGCGCCGCCGACGACAGCAGCGAGGCGACGGAGGCCGCGACCAGAAAGGACTTCCTTTTGTGCATAGCGATGGCTCCCATTGTGGCTCTTTGTGAGCACGGCATGATTGGGAGGGCGGCTGGGTTATCCGGGATTGCCTGTCCATCCGCACCCTCCAGGCTCGATAGTGGGAACGACCCTACAATAAGTAAAATCTATTATTCTTATGATGGCATCGATTGCGCCGATGCTAGGAAGTTCAGGCGCCAGATCAGAAAACCAGTGGTTGTACAAACGGTTAGCCGGCGAAAGCCAGGGCGCCAACGCCCAGCGCCACGATAGTGGCGGAGGCGATGCGCGGCCGCCAGGGCCGTTCGCCGAGCAGGATCAGCCCGATCAGGGCAGCCATGATGACCGAGGATTCGCGCACCGCCGAAACGGCGCCGAGCGGCGCGATGGTCTTGGCGTAGATGACAAGGCCGTAGGCCGAGACGGCGCCGACGCCGCCGAGAAGCCCAAGCACCAGCGTGCGCAGTTCGATCGGCACGGCCCGGCGGTGCCGGCGCAACAGGATGAACAGCGGCACCGGGAACTCCATCAGGAAAAGCCAGCCCATATAGCCGAACGGGCTGTCGGCCAGGCGCACACCGATGCCGTCGACGACCGAATAGGACGCGACCAGAACGCCATTGATGGCGGCCACCGCGATGGCACCGCGCGAGGCATGGGTGATGCCGCGCTGGAAGGCGAGCAGGCCGATGCCGAGCGTGATCGCCGTCAATCCCACCCAACCGGCCGGGCCGAGGGTTTCGCCGACGAACAGATAGGCGCCCAGCGTCACCAGCCCCGGCGCCAGCCCGCGCGAGATCGGATAGACCTGGCTGAGGTCGCCCAGCCGGTACGACTGGAACAGGAAGACGTAATAGCCGAAATGGATGACCGTCGACAGGAAGATGTAGAACCAGCTCGCCCGGTCCGGCGGCGTCGCGAACAGGATGAGGGCGAGCCCCAGCAGGACATGCGAGGCGGATACCGCCGCCAGCACGAGCGCGCGGTCCGAAACCGCCTTGACGACGGCGTTCCAGCTCGCGTGCAGCAGCGCCGCCAGAAGCACGATGGAAAGAGCGAAGGACGACATGCCGGCTACCCCTCTTTGCCGGCGTTACACGCCGGCACGCATAGGGTTCCTGAAAAAATCATCACCGACATCCCCCCACGTCATTTCGCCGGCCCTCCCGCGGGACGCCGGCGCTTCCGAAGCCTGATCCTGCCCGAAGGTCCACACCCTTCGGCATCGTGCCCTATAGAGCCTGACGGCCGGCTCCCGAACCGTCACACGGCCGTATTCAGCCATCCGCCTTCACGCGGTTCGACGCGGGATCGTAAACCGGGCGCAGATGCGGTGTCGCGGCATGGCGCTCGCTGGCAATGTCGATCTCGAAATGACCCTGTTCCAGCCAGGCTTTGTCGATGCCGGCCGCATCCTCCATCAAGGCCAGCGCCACCGCCCGGCCGAGCGTGTGGCCATAGGCGGCGGAGCGCACCTCGCCCACCGGCCGGCCGTCACGCAGCACCAGTTCGCCGCCCCACAGCATCGAGCCGCCATCGTCGAGGGTGAACTGCACAATCCGTTTGGCAAGCGGCTTGCCCTTGGCACCGTCCAGCGCCTCGCGACCGATGAAGCCGCCGGGCTTGTCCATGGCGACCGCAAAGCCCAACCCCGCCTCAAAGGGCGTGATGTCCGGCGTCAACTCCCGGCTCCAGGCCCGGTATCCTTTCTCCAGCCGCAGCCCTTCCAGCGCGTAGTAACCGCAATCGACAAGGCCGAGGTCGCGGCCCGCCTCCTGCAACGCCTCATAGACCCCGACCGCGAATTCGCTGGGCACGATCAGCTCCCAGCCCAGTTCGCCGACATAGGTCATGCGGTTGGCATAGGCGGTCGCATAGCCGACATCGATCTCGCGGACCGTGGCGAAGGGGAACCCGGCATTGGAGAGATCGGCCGAGGTGATGCGGCTCAATATGGCGCGCGCATTCGGTCCCATCAGGGCTAGCACCGCATAGGCGGAGGTGACATCCGTCAGCACCGCATTGGCGCCCTCGGGGATGTTGCGGTTGATCCAATCGGCATCGTGGACCGCTTGCGCCGACCCGGTGACCATGAGGAACTTTTCCGGCCCCAGCCGCATCACGGTGAGGTCGCTTTCATAACCGCCGCGGCTGTTGAGCAGGCCGGTATAGACCGAGCGCCCGACCTCGACGTCGATGTCGGCGGCACAAATGCGGTTGAGCACGCGCGCGGCATCGCGGCCTTGCATCAAAAGCTTGGCGAAGGAGGTCTGGTCGTAGAGCCCGGCCGCCTCACGCGTCGCCTTCATCTCGCGACCCACGGCCTCATGCCAGTTCTGGCGGCCGAAGGAATATTCGGTCTGCGGCTTCCGGCCTTCGCCCGCGAACCAGTTCACCCGCTCCCAGCCCATCTTGGAGCCGAAGCAGGCACCTTTTGCGGCCAGCCGGTCATAAAGCGGCGAGCGGCGGAAGGGGCGAGCCGTATCCAGCTCGCGGTTCGGCCACGGCATGGCATAGTGAAGGCCGAGCGTTTCCTTCACCCGGTCGTGCAGCCAGCGCGGATTGTTGTTGAAGGCGGCGAAGCGGCGGATATCGACCGGCCACAGGTCCAGCGTCGGGCTGCCGTTGACGATCCATTCGGCCAGCGCCCGTCCAGCGCCGCCGGCGCTGGCGATGCCCATGGAGTTGAAGCCGGCGCCGACGAAGAAGTTCTTCAATTCCGGCGCCTCGCCGACAATGAAGTTGTTGTCCGGCGTAAAGCTCTCGGGGCCGTTGTAGAACTTCTTGACCTCGCTGGTTTCCATCTGCGGCACGCGGATGAGCGCGTTCGTCATCAGGATCTCGAACTGGTCCCAGTCGTCGTCGAGCAGCGAGAACTCGAAATCATCGGGTATGCCGTTCATGCCCCACGGCTTGGCGTGCGGCTCGAAGCCGCCCATCACCAGCCCGCCGACCTCTTCCTTGAAGTAGATGTAGCCGTCGGGATCGCGCATCACCGGCAGGTCGGGATGCACGCCCTCGATCCTGCCCGTGACGATATACATGTGCTCGGCCGAATGCAGCGGCACGCTCACCCCGCACATCTGGCCGACCTTGCGCGCCCATTGGCCGGCGCAGTTGACGACGATCTCGGCCTTCACGTCGCCCTCGCTGGTGCGGACGCCGGTGACAGTACCGTCCTGCGTGGTGATGCCGGTGACGCGCACGCGCTCCACGATGCGGGCGCCGCGATTGCGCGCCCCCTTGGCCAGCGACTGCGTGAGATCGGTGGGGTTGGCCTTGCCGTCCGCCGGCAGCCAGACCGCCCCGACCAGATCGTCGATGGCCATCACCGGCCACAGCTTGCCGGCCTCCTGCGGGGTGATCACGTCGATCTCCACGCCCTGCGCGCGCGCCGACGCGGCCGTGCGTTTCAGCACCGTCATGCGGTCCTCGGTGCGGGCCACCGACAGCGAGCCGCACTGCTTCCAGCCCGTGGCAAGGCCGGTCTCGGCCTCCAGCTCGCCATAGAGCTGGGTGGAATAGCGGATCAGCCCGGTCATGTTGGCGTGGCTGCGAAGCTGCCCGACCAGCCCGGCGGCATGCCAGGTGGTCCCCCCGCTGAGCTGGCCCTGCTCCAGCAGCAGAACATCCGTCCAGCCCATCTTGGTCAGATGATAGGCGACGGAACAGCCGATGATGCCGCCGCCGATGATGACCACGCGGGCCTGAGTGGGAAATTGCTGTGCCATGATGACCTCCCGGAACGATGCGGGAAGCCTAAAAGCGCAAAATCAAAAAATCAACAAGTTTTGCAACAAAATGCAACATGCCCGTCTCTCACCCGGCGACAATCACCTTCATGCCTTTCTTCTTGAGCCCATGGCCCGATGGCACCGGCGGCGGGGCGTCGACGATGATGCCGGAGGCACGCTCGAAATTGCGGATGCGCATCGGCGTCAGCCGTCCGAATTTCGAGGAGTCGAGCAGGAAATAGGTCTTGGCCGCATGGGTCACCATCTGGGCCCGCTGCTCCGCACCCGAACGGGTGAAGTCGGTTATCGTGCCGTCGGGCGTGAGGCCGCCGGCTCCCACGAACGCGATGTCGATGCGGTAGCGGCCGATCGCTTCCAGCGCATCGATGCCGGACGCGGCCTCCTCGATCGGGTCGATCTCGCCGCCGAGGATATGGACCCGCATCGACGGCTGGCGACACAGCAGCAGGGCGATGACCAGGCTGGTGGTACAGATGGTGAGGTTCTGTTTGCCGATCAGCGCATTGGCCACTTCCAGTGCGCTGGTGCCGGAATCGAGGAAGACGACCATGCCGTCCTCGACCAGCGCCGCAGCCGCCCGCCCGATCGCCGCCTTGCCGGCAGCGTTCTCCTGGCTGCGCAGCGGCAGCGCTGCCTCGGTCGCGGCGAAGGAGCGCGCGCCGCCATGCACCAGATCGAGCTGACCGCGCTCGGCCAGAAGCTTCATATCGCGGCGTATGGTCTCGCGCGACACGTCGAAGAACGCCGCCAATTCAGCGATGCCGACCGAGCCGTCGGCCGCCAGGCGCTTGAGGATTTCATCATGACGGCGCGGAGCGAGCGCCCGGGAACTGTTCTGCGATGCCATGGCGCGACTGTGGCGGGCTTGCGCCGATCAGGCAAGGCTTTGTTGCAAAAAGTGGCATTGGACGGTTCCGCAAAAAAGCCTGTGCCGGTTCCTGGAAAACCCTATTTTCCAGTCTGCGAATGCTGGGCGGCAATATCGAGGAAGGCGCGCAACAGCTTGCCGCCGCCGCGCTCCTTGAGGCAGATCAGCGCCTCCTCCATCAGCATTTCGGGTGCGTCGATGGGAATTTGGACCAGCCGCCCGTCCTGCCCGAACTCCGCCGCCGAGACGAAACCGACACCGGCCCCCGA
>Ga0180220_1001662_pt1 | contig 15833 bp, 10 predicted proteins | sample eDN5th37CBELigBY_FD_151335 | JGI IMG/M metagenome (GOLD analysis project Ga0180220, IMG submission 151335) | Enriched backyard soil microbial communities from Emeryville, California, USA - eDNA 5th pass 37_C BE-Lig BY (version 2) (version 2) | ecosystem: Environmental > Terrestrial > Soil >... | reverse complement strand
CGAGCAGCTCCTTCAGGTAGTCCTGGGTGCGGCGGCTCTCGGTGAAGATCACCGCCTTCTCGGGCCAGCCGTGGGCGGCCGCCACCGTGAACGAGCGCGCCAGGGCGCGCACCAGGGCGTCGCCCTTCGCGTTCACCTTGATGGAGCGGGCCAGCGCCACCATCGCGCGCAGCTCCTTCAGCTCCTCCTTGCACGCGGAGAGGGTCATCGGCTTCTTCTTCTTGCCGATCTGCCGGTCGTCGAGGAGCTCCTCCGCCTCCTCCTCGTAGATGCGGCGGATCTCGTCCTCGAGGCCGTCCTGATCGTCCTCTCCCTCCTGCGAGGCGAAGAGGTCGGCCATGTGCAGCGCCTGGGCCTTCGCCACCTCCTCGGCCCGGCCCACCTTCGCCTCGAGGGAGTCGGCGAGCTTCTCCAGGGTGGCGGCGATCGCGAACGTCGAGCTGCCCAGGAGTTTGCGGTAGCAGAGGGTGAGGAGGGTGCGCCGCTCGGGCGCGATCGCCGCCAGCTCCTCGCGGCAGAGGTACTCGCTGACCCGGTCGTAGAGGAGCTGCTCCTCGGGGGACGGGCGGAAGTCCTCCACGATGGAGCGGCGGTTCGTGTACTTGACGTACTCGCGGACCTGCCGGCGCAGCGTGCGCTGCACGATCGGCGCGATGCGCTCCTTCAGATCCTCCATCAGCTCTCGGCGCTCGACGAGGATCTTCTCCTCGTCGGGGGCGCCGGGGGGCGGGGGCGGGTGGAGGAGCGGGCCGTAGAGCGCGCGGAACGAGTCCTCGGGGCCGAGGATGGTCTCGTCGATGAGGCTCACCAGGCCGAAGAGCTCCATCAGCGAGTTCTGTAGCGGCGTCGCCGTGAGCAGCAGCTTCGGCACCCCCGCGAGCGCCTCCCGCAGGGCGCGGCCCGTCTTGTGGCTGAGCTTGTAGGCGTTGCGCAGCCGGTGGGCCTCGTCGATCACGACCAGGTCCCAGGGGATGCGCTTCAACGCGTCCGAACGGTTCACCGCGAAGGGGACCGAGCAGATCACCGGCACGGGGAGGTCGAAGGGGTTGGCGCGGCCCGCCGCCTTCGCGGAGGGGCCGTCCACACACTCGGCGGTGAGGCCGAACTTGTCCCAGAGCTCGTCGCGCCACTGGGCGCGCAGGGGCGCCGGCGCCAGGACGAGGATGCGCCCGCGGCCCTCGGAGGCGAGCTGGGCGATGACCAGGCCCGCCTCCACCGTCTTGCCGAGGCCGACCTCGTCTCCGAAGACGCAGCCGCCGGTGCCGAGGCTCTCCAGGCCGAAGGTCGCCGCCTCGAGCTGGTGCGGGTTCAGGTCGACGCAAGCCTCGGAGAGGGCGGGCGCCACCCGCGCGAGGCCGTCGCCGCCGTGCTTGCGGAGGATCTCCTCCGCCAGGATGCGGAGGTGGAAGGGCGTGGTCCCGCTCTTGCGCTCCCCCTTCTCGCGGCGCGTCGTCGCCACGGGGCCCACCGACTCGTACATCCAACAACTCCCGTCGCTCGCGAGCGGCCGAAGGTAGCAGACGCGATCCGCAGGGTCATCGGCCGATCGCCGCGCCGATGTGGAATCCATCCCCGCGGTCCGTCGCGCCGCGCGGGACGATCATCCGTGGAGCCGGCGATCCCGAGCGCGGTGGTTTCGGAGGGAGCCAGGGTCTGCCCCGCCGCCGTTCTTCGGCGCCGTCGATTCTTCCCGAAGCCGATCAACCGATACGGGACGCCACCGCGTCGAAGAGCCTCGCCGCGGACTCCGCCGGATCCCCCTCCAGCCAGGCGCGGATCGCAGCGACGCCCCGGGCGCCCGCGCCGATCGCAGCGGCGGCATTCCCGGCGTCGATCCCGCCGAGCGCGAAGAGCGGCAAACCTCCCCGGTGTGCGCCCAGGGCCTCGAGGCCGATCCCGCGCGGCTTCCCCCGGGACGGGAAGATCGGGCCGAAGGTGGCGAAGTCCGCGCCCGCCGCCCGGTCGAGCTCGGCGCGGTCGTGGCAGCTCGCGCCCACGAGCCGGCTTCCCAGGAGCGCGCGGGCCTCGCCCACGGGTACGGACGAGCCGGCGAGGTGGACGCCGTCGGCCCCCGCCACGATCGCCACGTCGACGCGATCGTTGACGAGGAGCGGGGCGCCGCGCCGGCGGCAGGCGGCCCCGACCTCGCGCGCGAGGTCCAGGAGCGCGCGGCCGCCGAGATCCTTCTCGCGAAGCTGGACCGCGGCCTCGCCGCGGGGGATCCCCGAGAGGGCGCGATCCACCGCCGCGGGGAGGTCCGGCACCAGCGTCCGATCGGTGATCAGGTAGAGGCGGAAGGTCATCTCTCGCTGCGTGTCGGCCGCCCGAGCGGCGGCGGAGGCGGCTTCAGTGGCCTCCCGAGATCGTGCCCTCGATCGGCGACGACGCCGAGCCGTAGAGCTTCCTGGGGATCCGCCCGGCGAGGAAGGCGTCGCGGCCCGCCTCGCACGCGGCCTTCATCGCCCGCGCCATCCGCACCGGATCCTTCGCGCACGCGATCGCGGTGTTGAGGAGCACCGCGTCGCAGCCCAGCTCCATGGCGATCGCCACGTCGCTCGCGGTGCCGACGCCGGCGTCCACCAGGACCGGCACCGACACCTGCTCCCGGAGGATCATCAGGTTGTAGGGGTTGCGGATGCCGAGGCCCGAGCCGATGGGCGCCGCCAGCGGCATCACCGCCGCGCAGCCGGCGTCCTCGAGCTTGCGCGCCATCACGGGGTCGTCGTTGGTGTAGGGGAGGACGGTGAAGCCTTCCTTCACCAGGATGCGGGCCGCCTCCAGGGTCGCCTCCGCGTCGGGGAGGAGCGTCTTGGGATCGGCGAGGACCTCCAGCTTGACCAGGTCGCCGCCCCAGAGCTCTCGGGCGAGGCGGCTGGTGCGGACGGCGTCCTCGACGTTGTAACAGCCGGCGGTGTTGGGCAGGAGCCGCATCCCCTCCGGGAGCCACGAGAGGAGGCTCTCGTCGCCCTTGGCCGAGAGGTCGAGCCGCCGCACCGCGACGGTGACCAGCTCGCTCCCGGAGGCGGCGAGCGCGGCCTTCATGGTGGGGAAGTCGGCGTACTTGCCCGTGCCGGTGAAGAGCCGGGACTGGAAGACGTGGTCGCCGATCCGCAATGGGGTATCCGACATCGTGTTTCCTCTTCTCGTGTTCGTGGCGCCCCGCGTTCGGGCGGGCATCGGGTTCTTCGGTCTCCGGGAAAGACTCCGTGGCCCGCGCGCCGAGATCGCATGGCTGCGGAGAGGGGGCCCGCCCTTCAACCCCCGCCGACGAAGGCGACGACCTCGACCCGATCGCCGGCCTGGAGCCGGTGGGTGTCGTGGTCGGCGCGGCGAACGACCTGGAGGTTCACCTCCACGGCCACCCGCTCGCGGACCACGCCCAGGTGGTCCAGGAGCTCGGAGACCGTGCTGCCCGCGGGGACCTTTCGCTCTTCGCCGTTCACCACCAGGATCATGCTGCTCACCTCGCGCGGTTAGTAGCAGGAACGCCTCCGGCGCGCCACCCGGGGCCCCTCGTGCCGGGCCTTCGCGGGCGGTGCGCACCATGGAAAACATGGGATTGCTGGTCGCTTGCCCTTCCGGGGAGGAACGACTATCAGAGGGTCGGATTCGACAGCCCCGGGCCGCGGGAAAGCCTCTCTCTCGCCGCACGGAAAGCCCAATCGGAGATGAAATGCGCAACGGCGATCAGGTTCGGAAGATCCTCTCGTGGTACCCGTCGGACAACCCCGGCACGCTCGGCAACCTCGCCCGGCTGATGAACACCGGACGCCTGGCGGGCACCGGCAAGTTCGTGATCCTCCCAGTGGATCAGGGCTTCGAGCACGGCCCCGTCCGCTCCTTCCAGCCCAACCCCGAGGGCTACGATCCCGACTACCACTACAACCTCGCGATCGACGCCGGCTGCAACGCCTACGCGGCGCCGCTCGGGGCCCTGGAGGCGACCGCCGGCAAGTTCGCCGGCGAGGTCCCGCTCATCCTCAAGCTCAACAACTCCGACACGATGTCCAAGACCTCCGACCCCGTCTCGGCGATCACCGGCTCGGTGGAGGACGCCCTGCGGTTGGGGTGCACCGCCATCGGGTTCACCATCTACCCGGGCTCGGTGGCGCGGAACACCATGTACGAGGAGATCCGGGAGCTGATCCTGGAGGCCAAGGCGGTGGGCCTGCCGACGGTGATGTGGGCGTATCCCCGCGGCTCGGGCATCTCGAAGCAGGGCGAGACCGCCGTGGACATCGTCGCCTACGCGGCCCACGTCGCCGCTCAGCTCGGCGCCCACGTGATCAAGGTGAAGCCGCCCACCGCGCACGTCGAGCAGCCGGAGAACCAGAAGGTCTTCGAGAAGTACCAGATCCCGGTGGCGACCCTGGCCGACCGGGTCCGCCACGTGGTGCAGTCCTGCTTCAACGGCAAGCGCATCGTGATCTTCTCCGGCGGCGAGGCCAAGGGCACCGACGCCGTCCTCGACGAGATCCGCGGGATCCGCGACGGCGGCGGCTTCGGCTCGATCATGGGCCGCAACGCCTTCCAGCGCCCCCGCGCCGAGGCGATCGAGCTGCTCCACAAGGTGATGGACATCTACGCCGGCAAGGCCTGATCCCCGGGCGAATCGCCCGTCGAAGCGATGGCCCCGCGCGCCCCCATGGCGCCCGGGGCCATTTTCGCCTCCGGGCTCCATCGCCGACGAGCTGCGCGGCGGCGCCGCCCCGGCCGCAGGGCCCGTTCGCCCCGGCGAGCTGCGCAGGTGGCGCCGCCCCGGCCGCAGGGCCCGTTCGCCCCGGCGAGCCTGCGCAGGTGGCGCCGCCCCGGTTCCACGTTCCTTCGCCCCCACGAGCCAAGAGCCACGAGCCGCGCAGGCGAGGAGCCGCGTCGGACAGGAGGCCGTGCGGAGGGCGGGCCGCCCAAACGAAGACGCCCCCGTCCTCGGAAGGTCGGGGGCGCCGCCTGGAGCGGATGAACCCGCCGCTCGTCATTGCTGCGACGAGACGAGGACCGGGAAGTTCATCTGCGTCGTGGTGCCGTCGCCGAGCTGCGACGAGGAGTTGCGGCCCCAGCACCAGGCCTCGCCCGAGAGGGAGATGCCGCAGGTGTGGTTCGCCCCCGACGCGAGGCTGGAGAACTTCGGTCCCGCCACCGGGAGGGGAACGCTCGATCGACCGGCGTCGGTGGCCGCGCCGAGCTGGCCGAAGGAGTTGGAGCCCCAGCACCACGCCTCGCCCGAGGCCGTGAGGCCGCAGGTGTGGGCGGTGCCCGCGACGAGGTTGGTGAGGCCCTGGACCCCGACGACCTCCACCGCCGACCCGGGGGCCTCGTACTTCCCGCCTCCGAGCTGCCCGGACCAGCCCTCGCCCCAGCACCAGGTATTGGACTCGGCGAGCGTCGCCCCGAGCGTCGCGCAGGCGTGGCGCTCACCCAGGGCGTACGACTGGACCATGTCCTCCGCCTTGAGCGAGGGGATGAGGACGCGGGCCGGCACGGGGTCGGGAGACGAGCCCGACATCGCCTGGGCGCCGTCATTGCCCGGGAAGTGGAGCAGCTCCCCCGACTTCACACCGATCGCCTGGGCCGATCCCAGGAGGATGCTCTCGAAGCCCTCCAGGGCAGGGACCGGATCGGGCGACGAGGTGCCGGTCTCGGTGCCCCAGCAGTGGCCGCGGCCGCCGGAGACGATGCCGCAGGTGCTGCTGGTGCCCGCGGAGATCTGGTCGAAGGAGATGCCTCCGGCGACCCACGCGGGGAACCACTCGTTGGCATCGCTGCCCGTCCCGAGCCTGCCGTCGGTGCCCCGACCCCAGCAGACGGCGTTCCCGACCTCCGTAGGGACCACGAGGGCGCAGGTGTGGGAGGCGCGGGAAGAGATCGAGAGGAAGGTGAGCTCTCCTCCGACCCTGGCGGGGATCGGAGCCGACGTGGCGTAGCCGATGCCGAGCTCGCCCCTGGACCCCGTGCCCCAGCACCAGGCGTCACCCGTCGTGGCGATGCCGCAGGTATACGTCGATCCTGCCGCGAGCTGGGTGAAGCGCAGGACCGAGTGGATCTCGAGCCTCGCCTCGGCCTCGTCGACGACCGCGTGGATCTCGGCGACGCCCGGCGCGTGGGCGACGAGGAGGCCGTTCGAGTCGATGGAGACGATGTCCGGTCGATTCGAGGTCCAGATCGGCGCGCCTCGATCCAGCAGGACCTGCCCCGAGGCCTCGCGCGCGATCGTGGAGAGTTGGATCAGGCTGCCCACCAGGACCTCGGAGCCCACGGGGCTGCGGATCTCCAGCCGCGCGATCGGGGTCCACTCGACCTCCACGGGGAGGTCTCCCTGGATCCCTCCGATCGATGCGCTGATCGTCGCCGTGCCGGCGGAGTGGGCGGTGACCATCCCGTCGCTGGTCACCGAGGCGATCCGGCGATCGCTGGACCACCAGATCGCGCCGTGGCCCTGGACCACCCGGCCCTGGGAGTCGAGGAGTTCGGCGCGCAAGGGGGCGCTCTCGTGGGTCGAGAGCGTGAGCGCGGCAGGCTCGATGCGGACGGTGAACGTCGGCTTGTTCCCTTCGGGGAGCGTCGGTGCCGCCGGCAGCTTCTCGTCCTCGCCGTCGGGCTCCGCGCGCCGCTCCGGCACCTTGGCCTCGATGCTCACCGCCTCGCGGACGTCCAGGGAGCTGCTCCGATCCGGGGCGAGCAGCAGGGCCGGCTCGACGAACGTCTCGATGGGCTTCTCGGACCGAGTGTCCTGCGCGGCGTGTTCGACGGTCCGGCTCTCCCCCTGGAGCATCACGGGGGCGGGCTCGGAGCACCCGGCCAGGACGCCGAGAGCGACGAAGATCGCCGCCATCTGCCTGAGTGGCAACCTGGACGACTCGTGGATTCCCCAGCCCATCGATCGCTTCCTTCGAGGCTCTCGGGCGCCCGTTCACGCGACGGCCACGCCCGAGAAAGTGGTCAGTCTCCGGCGAGCCTACCCGATCGCGAGCGCCCGCGCCATGGGGGACCGCCCGAAATGCAGGCCGGCTCCCATCAGAGCCAGGCGTTGGCCCGGTACCAGTCGGCGGTGGAGGCGAGGCCGCGCTCCAGGGGCCAGGCGGGTTCGAAGCCGAGTTCCTCCCGGGCCCGGTCGATCGAGCAGGCCCATCCGGGCCCCCCCATCTCCCGGATCTTGTCGAGGGAGACGATCTGCGGCTTGCCCGTGATCCGCGCCGCGACCTCCGACCAGAGGCCCACCGGCCAGGAGAGGGCCTCCGGCACCGGTACGACCAGGGGCCTTCGGCCCAGGGCGTACCCGACCTTGCGGAGCATCTCCTCCCAGGCGTAGACGCCTCCGTCCGAGACGTAATAGACGCCCTCGAAGCCCTCGAGATCCCGGACCGTGCGGCCGCGGTCGAGGGCGAGCACCAGGGCGGCGCCGACGTCGTCCACGTAGATGATGGAGTACTTCTTCTGCCGGAAGAGCCCCGGGCGGAGGGCGAGTCCGCCTGCGGCCATCTTGAACACCTCGAAGAAGTCGCGATCCCGAGGCCCGTAGACGATGGGGGGGCGGACGATGGTGATGTCGAGCCTCCCCGCGTGTCGGCGCACCATCTCCTCGCCCGCGAGCTTCGAGCGGCCGTAGAAGGAGACCGGCCTGCAGGGGTCCGTCTCGAGGGACGGCCGCCCGTTCTGCATCGGCCCCGCGACCGCCAGCGAGGAGCAGAGGACGAAGCGCCGCACGCCGGCGGCGATCGCCGCCTCGGCCAGGAGGCGGGAGCCGTAGGCGTTGACCCGGTAGAGGTCGTCCGCGCGCAGGCCCTTCGTGAGGCCGGCGACGTGCACCACCGCGTCGACGCCGTCCAGGGCGGCGGGGAGCGACGCCGGATCGCAGACGTCGCCGAGGGCCCACTCGATCTCCACCCCGGTGGCCTCGAGCCCGCTCCGGTCGGAGGTGCCGCGGACGAGGCAGCGCACCCGGTGGCCCGCCGCGTGGAGCGCGGTGGCGGCGGCGGGGCCGACGAAGCCGGTGCCGCCGGTGAGCAGCACCTTCATTCGCCCACCTCGTCCTCGTAGACGCGGAAGGTCTTGTAGCGCTTGCCGCCCATGAGCTGGATCGAGCGGTTGGTCAGCACGTTGTCCTCGAGGATCCAGGAGATGTCGCAGGACTTGAAGCCGAGCTTGCGGGCGGCGGCGAGGGAGTCGATGTAGAGCAACGCGTCGATGCCGCGCTTCCGGTACGGCTCCTTGACGCCGAGCGTGATGAGGCGGAGGTTGTCGATCTTGCGTGACCACCACAGGAGCTTGGCGAGGCCGATGGGCAGGCCGAAGGTGGTGAGCCTGCCGCCCACGCGCGCCAGCGCCTGGTTGATGTCGGGAAGCGTCATCACGAAGGCCACCGGCTCCTCTCGGACCTCGGCGATGAGCAGGAGCTCCGGCCTCACGAAGGACCTCATGTCCTTGGCCACGTGCGCGAACTCGGCGTCGGTGAAGGGGACGAAGCCCCAGTTCTTCTCCCACGCCGCGTTGTAGATCTCCTTGATCCGCCGTACCTCGGCGTCGAAGTCGGAGAGGTTCACCGGCCGGACGACGAGGCCCTCCTTCCTGCGGACCCTCTCGGCGATGCGAACGACCTTCGGATCCGGCTCGCTGCCGGGGTCGAGCAGCCACCCCCACAGATCCTTCGCCTTGCGCAGCCCGAACAGCTCCTCGAAGTGCCGCTGGTAGTAGCGGGGGTTGTGCGGGACCATGATCGCGGGCGGGTGCTCGAATCCCTCGATCAGCAGGCCGAAGTCGTGGTTCGTCGACAGGTTCATCGGCCCCATGAGCTGCTTGCGGCCCCGGGCGCGGATCCAGCCCTTGGCCGCCGCGAAGAGGGCGCGTGCCACGTCGTCGTCGTCCACGGCCTCGTACATCCCGAAGAAGCCGTAGTCGGTCCCGTGGAACCGGTTGTAGTCCAGGTCCTCGACCGCCGCGACCCGGCCCACCACCCGATCCCGCTGCCAGGCGAGAAAGAGCTGGTGGGGGGCGTGGTCGAAGAACGGGTTCTTGCGGGGATCGAGGAAGTCCTTTCTCTCCATGAGGAGCGGCGGGACGAAGGTGGGATCGCCGGCGTGCAGTTCGGCGGGGAGGCGCACGAAGCGATCGAGGTCGCGCGGGCTCTCCACGGGGCGCACCGTCACGTCCGCGGTGGCCGAGAGGGTCGGGGGCTGCAGCGTGGTCGCCATAGGTTGGGGTGAACTACCCCAAGTGGGGCGACGCCGCAACGGCGGGGCGGGGGACTACTCGTGGTCCTCGTCGTAGGTCATCTTCCGCCCCCCGCGGGCGCGGCTCGCCAGCTCCATGAGCCGGTAGCCCCGCTCGATCACGGCGCCGGTCACGTCGCCCAGCCGCTCCTGCACCACGCCGCGCATCTGCTCGCGGGTGGGCATCTGGAAGTTCGCCGCGCGCCAGGTCGCCGTCTCCACCAGGTCGAAGACCCTGCGGGCGAGATCCGCGCGGCTCCGGTAGCCGTCGGCCCTGCCGCGGGAGCGGCCGTTCCCGTTCCCGTTGCCGGCGACGCGGCGGTCGGCGGCGAAGCGGGGCACGCCCTCCTGCTCGTCGTCGATCGAGCCGACCTGGGCGATCACCTCGGCGGCGGTCGGCGCGTCCTCGGGGAGCACCTTGAACTTGCGCCCCAGGATCTCGAACTGCTCGATCACCCGGTCGAGCTGTTCGTCGGTGTGCGTCGCCATGTACGACGTGCGCATCAGCGAGTGGCCCGGCTCCACCGCCGGGGGGATCACCGGGTTGGCGAAGACGCCGTGCTCGTAGAGCGCCTTCCACAGCCGGAAGCACTTGATCTGATCCCCGATGTGGACCGGGACCACCGGGCCGTCGGAGTTGCCGGTGTCGTAGCCCAGGAGCCGGAAGGCTTTGCGCATCTTGTTGGCGATGCGCCACAGCCGCTCGCGCCGCTCGGGCTCCGCCTCGATGATCTCGAGGGAGGCGAGGGCGGCGGCCACGGAGGCCGGCGTCATCGACGCCTGGAACACCATGGCGCGGGCCTTGTGCTTGATCCACTCGATCACCTCCTTGGGACCGGCGATGACGCCGCCCAGGGAGCCGAACGACTTGGAGAAGGTGCCCATCACCAGGTCGACGTCGTCCTCGACGCCGAGGTGCTCGCAGAGGCCGCGGCCGTGGGCGCCGAGGACGCCGAGGCCGTGGGCCTCGTCCACCATGAGGCGCGCGCCGTACTTCTTCTTCAGCTCGGCGATCACCCGCAGGTCGGCGAAGTCGCCCTCCATGGAGAAGACGCCGTCGGTGACGATGAGCTTGCCGGCGTCGGCGGGCGCGTTCGACAGGAGCCGCTCGAGGTCCGCCATGTCGTTGTGGCGGTACCGCTTGTGCTCGCCGAAGGAGCCGCGGATCCCCTCGAGGATCGACGCGTGGTTGAGCCGGTCGGAGAAGACGTAGTCGCGGCGCTCGAGCAGGGCCGAGAGGGTGCCCAGGTTGGTCGTGAACCCGGTGCTGAAGCAGAGCGCCATCTCCTTGCCCAGGAAGCGCGCCAGCTCCTTCTCGAGCTGCACGTGCAGGTCGAGGGTCCCGTTGAGGAGGCGGGAGCCCGAGCAGCTCGTGCCGTAGCGCTCCAGGGCCTTGGCGGCGGCTTCCTTGACCTTGGGGTGGAGGGAGAGGCCCAGGTAGTTGTTGGAGCCCACCATGATCACGGGCTTGCCGCCCACGACCACCTCGGTCCCGTCCGTGCGATCGATCGGCTTGAAGTAGGGGTACAGTCCCGTGGCCCTTGCGACCTTTAGCTCGCGCCACTCGAACGCCTTGCCGAACACATCCGCCATCGAAGGGTCCTTTCGGAACGTTCGACCCAGGTCCGGCCGGGCAGCCCGCCGGACGCCCGTTCGGACGGCGGCGGAGATACAGACCGGACCTGAGATTGTCAACTGCGGGCCCTGCTGCGCAACTCGACTCGCCGGGCGCGGTGGCGCAGCGGTCGAGTGCCGGGTTTGCGCCGCCGCTCGGGTCTACCCATCATAGCCCTGCCCGATCGAAGCGCGAGGAATGATGGGGGGTTCGATACCGTCCGTGGGTTGCTTGACGCCCGTCGAGGGGTGATCTAGAAGCCGGCCACCCTGGTCCCGAGCCGTCTGGCGTCGGCGTTGCATCACCACTCCGAATCGGGCTCGGACGGCCGTGCAGGCGCCAGAGGGAGCGATGGAGCGAGAGGTTTCCGCCACCGGAGCGACTGCGCACGACCTCCCCGAGAAGGGGATCCGCGAGGAGCGCCTGGCGATCCGCTCGGGGGAGCTGATCGCCGTGATGGCCGGGGTTCTCGCCCTGACGATCCTCCTCTGGAACCGCAACCGCGTGGCGGGGTGGGAGTCCGCGGCGCTGGTCTTCGGCAGCATCGCCGTGGCGCCGCTGGTGCTGCGCACGCTCCAGGCGAAGTACGCCGCCAACCGCTGGCTCCGCTTCGTCGCCGACTTCGGCCCGGTGGGCTACATCACCGGCTTCTACCTCTTCCTCAACCCGATCCTGGACGCGGTGAACGTCCCCATCGCCGACGATCTCCTCATCCGCGCGGACCAGCGGATCTTCGGGGTGCAGCCGTCGATCTGGCTGGCGGAGCGGGTGCCACCGCTCCTCAACGACGTCTTCCTCGCGGCGTACACCACGTACTTCTTCTGGCCCGCGGCGCTGGGGTTCGTGCTCTGGATCCAGCGCAAGGAGGTGCAGTTCGACGAGTGGGCGACGGCGCTGATGTTCTTCTACGCCGTGAACTTCGCCCTGTACGCCGCGGTGCCGGCGATGGGGCCGCGCTACTACCAGGCGGCGTACTTCGACGGCCCGGTGAACGGCTGGTTCATCGCGTCGCACATCGACCTGATGTTCCGGGAGTCGCCGCTGGCCCGGGACTGCTTCCCGTCCGGGCACACCGGGATCTCGCTCCTCGTCCTCGCCTACTCGTGGCGGGAGGCGAGGCGCTTCTTCTGGATCGCGCTGCCGGTGCTCGTCTGCCTGATCGTGGGGACGCTGGCCGGCCGCTTCCACTACGGCGTCGACCTCCTCGCCGCCGTCCCGCTCACCGCGACGTCGCTGCTGGTGGCGGCGAAGTTGAAGCAGCGGCTCCCGGCGGGGATGGCGCTCTCGCGCTTCTCGGCGCTGGCGATCCGGCGCGACCGCTCCGGCGTCTGATCCGCCGACCCTTCAGGCCGACGTCAGCCGCTCCACCCGGGCCGAGAACTCGTCGCGCGCCTCGCGGCCGCGCCAGTCGTCGCCGAGGGCCACCTTGCGATCGCCCTCCGCCACCAGGATCCCCTGGTCGACGAGCCAGGCCACCGCCCGCTCGAAGGTGGGCGTGGAGAGCCCCTCCACGTGCCGGATCCGGCCGGCCTCGAGGGCGCCCCTGCCCACGTCGAAGCAGGTCTCGACCAGCCGCTTGCGATCCATCGGGCCGGCCTCGAGCGCCTGCGCGGCGAGGGTGGCCACGAAGTAGGACTCCAGGGCGTCGGCGAGCTGGGCGCGGAGGAAGCGCAGCCACGCGATCCCCTCCTCCTTCGCCGACACGACGTCGCCTTCGCGGGAGAGGAGGCCGGCGGCCTCGAGGGAGCGCGCGGTGTCCGCCACCGTCACCTCCACCGGCACGTCCGCGCGAAAGCTGAGTTCGCGCTTGAGCATCCGCGACAGCCACCGCGCCTCCTCGGAGAGGGCGTCCATCCGCGCCCGGCCGCCGAGGGCCAGGAGCGCCGCCGCGAGGATCGACTCCTCCTCGAAGTGGTGGACGATGTTGTTCTTGTAGAAGTCCAGCGACGGTCGCGCCTTCTCCTCCACGTGGAAGTAGGTCTCGCCGCCGACCACCTGCCGCTGCACCTGCCCGTCGGCGGCGAAGCTGACCAGGGTCTCCTTCACCGCCCCCGGGGCCACGGGATCCGAAGGCGCCACCTCGATCGGGCGCGAGAACCTCGCCCCCTTGGCGCGGGCAATGGAGCGGAGGAAGTCGATCCGGGCCGCGAGGTCGGTGGCGCTCACGCCCCGCTCGCTCGAGGCGAGGAGCGCCGCCGCCACCAGGGAGGTCGGCGTGATCGTCTGCACGCGGCCCATGCCCCACGCGATCCGATGGGCGAGGGCGTGGACGAGCGCCTTGCGCTCCTCCGGGGTGTGGTTCGCCGGATCGAAGCCGCGATCCTTCGCGAAGGCGGCGAGGGAGATCGGCGCGTCGAACTGCACGTGCACCCTGCCCCAGCGCGAGCGCAGCACGGCGGGCGTCTTCAGGAGCCCCTTGATGTCCTCGCGCTTCTTCTCCGCCCCGGCGAGCTCCCGCGCGTAGGCCTGCGCCTCGATCACCTTGGCGTAGTCGATGGCCACCGGCACGAAGTGGAGGTCGTCCCGGGCGCCCGCGATCCAGGCGTCCACCTCGATGGAGATGAGCCCGTACTTGGGCTGGAGGATCCGGCCGGTGCGGGTGCGGCCTCCCTCGGGGTAGAACTCCTGGGTGTAGCCGTCCCGGGCGATCTTGCGGATGTAGGCGGCGAGCGACGCGGCGTAGATCCGCTGCCCCTTGAAGCTGCGGCGGATGAAGAAGGCGCCCATGCGGCGGAACGCCGGCCCCAGCGGCCAGAAGGAGAGGTTCGCTCCGGCGGCCACCAGCGGCGGCGTGATGCCGCGCTCGATGAGCACGTGGCTCATGAGCACGTAGTCGGCGTGGCTCCGGTGGGTGGGGCAGAGGACCAGCGGCGCCCGCTTGCTCGCTTCCGCCGCGACGGCGAGGCCCTCCTCGTCCACCTCGATGCCATCGTAGATCCGGTTGAACACCCAGCGGGCCACCGTGTTGGCGCCGTCGGTCCACGCCGGGGAGTAGCGCGCCGAGATCTCGCGGAGGCAGCGGATCGCCTCCTGCTCCACCACCGGGTAGCGCTTGCCGCTGGTCTCGGCGCGCTTCTCCAGCTCCGCCCGGAGCTGCCGATCGCGCAGGGTCTCCTCGATGAGGCGCTGCTGGCTCTTGAGCTTGGGGCCCACCACCGCCCGCAGCTCCCTGGCCAGGCCCACGCCGAGGGCGCCGCGGGCCTTGCGGGCGAGGACCGCGTCGGAGGCCTCCGGCTGATCCGCCACCAGGCGGGAGAGGTCGATCGGCAGCCCGATCTTCACCATCGAGCGCTTGTAGTTGAAGAGGAAGGACGCGAAGGCGTGGAGCCTGCCCGGGACCTCCGCCGAGCCCAGGACCACGTCGGCGAAGCCGGGGCGCAGCCGCGACGGCGCCCGCTTGAAGATGAGGAGCTGCGGGATGAGGTAGATGGGCCGATCGGAGGTGCGCTGCAGCGCCACCAGGTCCGCGAAGGGATCGTCGGTGGAGGCGCCGCCGCTGCGGAGCGGCGAAGGGCGGCGCAAGAACACCATCGACGCCTCGCCGCGCCGCGCCGCCTCGACCACGGCCCTGGCGCCGCGCGCGGCGCGCCGCCGCAGGATCAGGGCGGCGGGACGGTAGAGGAAGGTCGACAGCCCGAGGACCGCCTTCGCCAGCGGCAGGCCCCGCCGGGCGAAGGCCCAGTTGAAATAGAGGAAGTTCAGGATCCCGGCGGACCTCATCACGTAGACGAGGGTCCCCTTCCGGGCGAGCTCCTCCAGGCGCTCCTGGGCGTCGGCCGGGAAGCGCACCGGCTCGAAGTAGCGGCGGAACAGCCAGCGGAAGAGCGGGCCGTACCGGGTATGCATCGCCGCCGGTCCGGCGGTTCGTTCAGCGGGGGACACGAGACCCACAGCATGACGACCGACGTGCCCCTCGGGCAACGGCTTTCTTCTCGTCGGGGCGGGCTCCGGCATGGCGGGTCAGGTGGGCGACGCCTCCACCAGCTCGCGGACGCGCTCGAGCAGATAGGGGAAGTTGATCGGCTTCTCGAACACCCCGTCCACCCGCTCGCCCCAGGCCTCGTCGGCGCCGGCGCCGGCGTCGATGGCGCCGGAGATCACGTAGATCGGCGTGCGCTGCGCCCGCCCTCCCTCCCGCACCGCCTTGATCAGCGCGGCGCCGTCCACGCCGGGGATCCGCAGATCGAGGAGCACGAGCGCGGGCGGCGCGTCCCCCTGGATCCGCGCCAGCGCCGCCTTCCCCTCCGCGAACGCGCGGACCTCGAAGCCCTCGCCCGAGAGGAACTCCACGATGCCGTTGCGGCAGTCGTCGTCGTCCTCGACGACCAGGATCTCGCCGCGGGCGGGGCGCGGCGCCTCCGAGACGCCGCTGACGGCGCCGGCGAAGAGCGGCAGCGCCGCCAGGAAGCGCAGCCCGCCCTCGTCCTGCTCCGCGCGGACGTGGCCGCCGTGCAGCTCGATGATCCGGCGCGCGATCGAGAGGCCCACGTTCGCGGGGCCGCCGTCGGTGCGGAAGGCCTGGAAGAGCTTGGGCAGCTCCGCGTCGGGGACGTGGACGCCGTCCAGCTCGACCCGGATCGAGCAGATGCGGCCCCGCGGCTCCACCACCACGCGGATCCGCTCGCCGTCCCGCTTGCCGCGCAGGCCGCGCTCGAAGAGGTGCATGAAGCCCTCGACGAGGCGGTCGCGGCTGCCCCGGATGAAGACCTCGCCCTCCGGCGCCTCCACCTCGAAGGTCACCTCGGCGGCCTCGGCGTCGGACTCCAGGAAGTTCGCCGCCTCCAGGAGTACCGAGCGCACGCCGAGCGCCTTGGGGTCGAGCGTCATCTTGCCGGCCTCGAGGCGCGCGGTGAGTAGCAGATCGTTGATCAGCCGCAGGAGCCGATCGGCGTTTCGATCGCAGACCGCGATGGCGTTCTGCTGCTTCTCGGTGAGCTCGCCCAGCCGGCCCGTCATGCCCATCGAGAGGTAGCCCTTGATGGTGGTGAGCGGCGTGCGCAGCTCGTGGGAGAGGT
>Ga0180220_1001661_pt1 | contig 15839 bp, 11 predicted proteins | sample eDN5th37CBELigBY_FD_151335 | JGI IMG/M metagenome (GOLD analysis project Ga0180220, IMG submission 151335) | Enriched backyard soil microbial communities from Emeryville, California, USA - eDNA 5th pass 37_C BE-Lig BY (version 2) (version 2) | ecosystem: Environmental > Terrestrial > Soil >... | reverse complement strand
TTATCGCCTCGGGCTTGCTTATTATTATCTGGACCGGTACGAGGAGGCTCTGCGCGAATTCGAAGCTGCGGACAAGCTGGACCCGGGCGATGAGGATACGCTGGAGTTCCTGGATTCCATTCGGCAAAAATTGGCGGAAGCGACGCCGGTCGAAGCTGCGGCTGCCGAACCCGTTCCGGCCGAGCCGATGGCGGAGCCTGTTTCGGCTGAAGCCGTCGCCATTCCCGCGGCGGGTGACGATTCCGATCCGGATGGTTTTTGGGACGATGGCGCCGAGGGAGCGGAACATTACGTGTCCGGTCCGCCGACGGACGATTTGATCGCTTCCGTGGAGGAATCTCTGGTCTTCAAGCTGCCTGCTTGCTATATTGAGATGATGAAGCGGCATAACGGGGGCATTCCGCGCAATAGACGTTTTCCTATCCATGGATCTGAAGCGGAGGGCCTTGGCCATATTACGATTTCCGGCATCATGGGCATCGGCAGGGAGAAAAAATACGCGCTGTGCGGCCCGGAGGGCAGCCGGCATATCGTCGAAAACGGAGGATATCCCGAATTTGGCGTCGTGATCTGCCCTTCCGCGACCGGAATCGTCATGCTGGATTACCGCCCGTCAGGCAATGACGGCGAGCCTGAAGTGGTGTACGTCGATCAGGAACGGAAAGATAAGGCGATCAAGCTGGCCCCGAACTTCGAGGCCTTTATCAATGGCTTGGTCCATGAGGACGCAGATTCTAACGGATCTTCTCAAGGCTAACGCACGGAGTTCAAAATTTAACGGATTCATTCAGGATATCAGGCGTTGAAATTATCGCCGAACCGCTCCAACAAAGGGGCGGTTTTTATTTTCGGTCAGTTTCCAAAATAAGGAATGGTATAAATGAACATTTTTAACTTTACTTATAACATCGATTTAGCGTAATGTCTTATCATGACAGATTGCTAATCTGACATACATATGTCATGGAACAAAAGGCCGAAAGGAAGTTAACCTTTGTTTGAAACATTGCTTTTGAATTTCCTGTTTTTGTTGGTACCGGTCATCGTCTTTCTCGTTTTCTTTGAAAACCGCCCCTATGCTTATCAGGGGAAAATCCTTGTTTTGCTGTCGGCCGTGTCGATGAGTCTCTGCATTTCGATGCCGATCCAGCTCAGCATTGGGTTTATCGTCGATTTAAGATACATTCCGTTCTTGATCGTGGCTCTGTATGGAGGTTATCGGAATGTTTTCCTTCTATATATCATTTTGAATCTGTACCGGTTTTACGTGGGCGGGGAAGGAACGATGCAGTCCTTTCTATTTTCGACGACGGTGATGGTCATCGTGCCGTACTATAGCGCGAAATTCCTGAAGCTAAGCTCCAAGGGACGCGTTGTATGGGCCACGATCGCCTCTTTTTTGACGAGCGGGTTTTACCTGTTTACGCTGAGCTTTGCCAAGGGGGCGCTAAACAAGCAGTTTTGGATGCTTACCCTCCATACCTTGACGACGTACGTGATTTTTATGGGAGTCCTGATGGTTTTGATCGAAAAGATTATTACCAACATGAAGAATCGCGACCGGATCATGCAGTCGGAGAGGCTGAACGTCGTCAGCGAGCTTGCGGCGAGCGTGTCCCATGAAATCCGCAATCCTCTGACGGTAACCAGCGGTTTCCTGCAGCTGTTAAACAAGTCGAAGACGATCGGGCCGGAGGAAAAAGAGTATGTGGAATTATCGCTGCAGGAGCTCAGGCGCGCCGAAAAAATCGTCAGCGACTATCTTTCGTTTGCGAAGCCGCAATCCGAAAACATGGTCTATTCCAACATGAGCGAGGAGCTGGAATACACCAAAAGCGTCATCATGCCATATGCATCCATTCATAAGGTACAAGTGGAGTTCAGCTTCAATAATTCGCTCAAAAAGCATTACGACCGGAACCAAATCCAGCAGTGCCTCATCAATTTGTACAAAAACGGGATCGAAGCGATGAAAGAAAAGGGCGGCGGAACGCTGTCCATCGACATTTCGGAAAAAAAGCAAAACATCGTCATCCGCATAGAGGATACCGGTATCGGCATGACCAAGGAAGAGATCTCCCGGCTCGGCAAGCCGTATTATTCGACCAAGGAAGAAGGGACGGGGCTTGGCATGCTGATGGTGTACAGCACCGTCGACAAATTGAAGGGGTTTATCGAGGTTGAAAGCGAAAAGGGCAACGGGACGATTTTTTTGATCACGATCCCGACTTGACATGGTTAGCAGGCAGACCCGGCTTTGGCGCTTGATGATATACTATGGAAACGGGCAAGTTAACGATAGGAACGTTTGCGCTGAAAGAAGGTATTCGCATGTCAAACCGGAAGTGGTCCTTTGGCCTCATCGCGGTGGTGTTTATTTTTGGTTATGTCCTCGTTCGTTTTTTCGCTTCGACGACCCAAGTAGACGACTTGATCCATCGAATGGAACTGAACGTTGCAGCGGCTCCGCCCGCAAAACATATCGTTCTGATCGCGCAGGAGCTGGACAATCCGTTCTGGCGTGAATTGGAGCTGGGAGCGGATGAGGCGGCGGACAAACTCGGGATGAAAATCGATTACATGGGACCGATCCGGATCGATCCTTCGGAGCAATCGAGGCTTCTGGAAAAAGCGATTGCCGCCAAGCCGGACGGCATTTTGGTGCAAGGGGTCGGTACTGCCGATTATGACCGGCTGATCGGCAAAGCGATCGATCAAGGCATTCCGGTCTTGACGGTGGACGCGGACGAACCGGAAAGCCGCCGCCTGGCTTACGTTGGCACGGACAACCGCGAAGCCGGAAAACGGATGGGAGAGCTGGTCGCCGGAAGCAGAGGGTCCGGCCGAATCGGCGTTATCATCGGCAGCGAGCACGCGGACAATCAGCGGCAGCGCCTGGAGGGGTTCAAATCTTTTGTTTCGAAGGTGCCCGGCTATCAAATCGTCGATGTCCGTTCGTCCAACATTTCGCGGATCGGCGCGGCCAAACAGGCGGAAGCCATGCTGCGGCAGCACGGAGAGATCGGCATGATCGTCGGATTCAGCGCCCTGGATGCAGGGGGCATACTCGAAGGCATAAAGGCTGCCGGCAAAGAAGGCGTGCGCGTTTACGGTTTTGACGATTTGGAAGCCACCTGGAAAGGCATCGCCGCTGGAGACATCGAGGCTTCGGTCGTGCAGCAGCCCCGGGAAATCGGAGCCCAAGCCGTACGGCTGCTCGACCAATGGTTTCGGGGAGAACAGCTGCCAGCCCGGCAATTTATTTCGACGAGCATACTTGACCGGAAGCCTATGCAGTCGGGAGGGACAAGCCCGTGAACATGCGCCGAATGCTGTTTATCGTCATCCCGCTGCTGTTCATTTTGAACAATGCGGCGGCGTTTTTTGTTTTTCAAAGCGGACGCACCGTACAGCAAAGCTATAATATGATGCTGGACCGGGTATTATTATATAAACAAATCGACGAGAAAACCCATGAGAACCTGCGGGCGATCAACGTTCATATCATGGACCGAACCCCGAGCAGCCTCAAAGCGCTCGAAAAGCAAAGAAACGAGCTGAAGGCGCTGCAGGCAAGCCTGTCGGCACAGCAGCCGATCGCCTCCGTCGAGCTTGCCGTCCGGAGTTACCGGCATATGCTGGCCACGTTTATTTCGCAGGAGAAAAGCGTTATGGATGCGCTGGGCAGCCGAACGCCGCTTGCTTACGCGTCCTTTTATGCCGAAGCGGAGGCCACGGCCGGCTTCATGAAAGAAGAGGCTTATCAATTGATCGACCAGGAGCTCAGCTATTATCAGCCGTTCTACCGGAAAATTCTCGTGCAGACGGAGATCATGAATCGCTGGGGAATCGCCGTGTTCGCGGCGAATACGGTGATCAGTCTCGTGTTTGCTTATTGGATTTCGCTGCGGATCACGAAACCGATTCGGGGGCTCGTCCGGACGGCGGAGCAAATTTCCGAAGGCAATCTTGAGGCCGTTCCGCCCCGAATGGGCGCCCACGACGAATTTCGGACTTTAACCGAAGCGTTTCAGCAGATGCAGGAGAATTTGAAGCTGCTTATTCAAAAGGAAAAGGAAGGCCTTGAAAAGGACCGGATCGTCAAGGAACTGGAGCTGGCGGTGCTGCAAAATCAGATCAATCCCCATTTTTTGTTCAATTCCTTGAACGTCTTGTCCAAGCTTGCGTTGATCGAAGGAGCGGAAAAAACAAGCGATCTGACGGTCTCCTTGTCCAATCTGCTGCGTTACAACCTTCGTCAGTTGGACCGTCCGGTGCCGCTGCGGGATGAAGTGGAGCATGCCAAGGAGTATTTCATTATCCAGCAGGCCCGTTTTCGCGAGCGGATCCGGTTCGAAACCGATATCGAGGAAGAGGGCTTGGACGTTTTGGTGCCCGTGCTGACGCTGCAGCCGATCCTCGAAAACGTGTTTGTGCACGCCATCGAGGGCATGGAGGAAGGGGCGGTCATCAAACTGGCGGTCCGGTGCAAACCGGATGAAACATGGGTTTCGATATCGGATAACGGGGCTGGAATGACCGAAGAGGTTCGGAACTCGCTGCTGCATTACGACGAAGAGCCCCCGATGGACAGGGACGGCAAAAGCGGCCATTCCACCGGCCTTGGCACGCGCAACGTTTTCAAGCGGCTGGAGCTCTTTTACGATCGAAAGGACCTGGTCCGCATCGAAAGCGCGCCGGGAGCAGGGACGACGGTCATCCTGCGGCTACCTGGCCGGGGAAAGGAGGAAAATCATGTATCGCCTATTGATCGCGGATGATGAAGCCCTGGAGCGGGAAGGGATCGAGTGGATCGTGAACCGGATGCTGCCGGACACGTTTCAAATCATGCACGCGGAGAATGGGAGGACGGCGATCCAGAAAGCGGCGGAATTCCACCCCCATATCGTCATGATGGACGTTCGAATGCCCGGCATTCAAGGGCTTGAGGCGCTGAAGGAGATCAAGGCCCACAATCCGGGCGTCAAAATGATCCTGATCACCGCCTATGAATATTTCGATTACGCCAAACAGGCCGTATCGCTTGGCGTGCACGAGTATTTGGTCAAGCCGGCCAAGCGGGAACAAATAGCCGCCGTCCTGAAGCGGCTTGTGGATGAGATCGCGGAGGACCGGCGGGAACGCAACGAGCAGCTGGCGATCCGGGACAAGTTCTTTCAGCTGCTGCCGCTTGCGGAAACGGAACTGGCGCTGCATTTGATGTCCGATCAAGTCAACGAGACCGAGGTTTCGCAGCTGGCTGATATTTTGAAGCTGCCTGTTGAAAAGGGCTGCGCCATCGTGCTTGCTTTTCCGGAGATCGGGGATCTGAAGAAAAAGGTGTACGACACGGTCAAAACGCTCACGCATGACGTCACTAAAGACCGCTGCGGTTCGGTTGTCAGTTCCATGGTCCACAGCCATATGGCCGTTTTTCTGCTTGCCGGTCCGCAGGCCGGCGATGAAGCGTTAAGGGAAGGCGCCGCGCAATTAGGTGCGAAGCTTGCCGAATCGCTTGCCAAGCAGTGCGGGATCACCATTTCCGTCGGCATCGGTTCCGTGCAGGTCGAGTCGGCAGGGATCAGGCGGTCCTATTATGAAGCCGTGTTTGCCTCCAAATTCGAGGACAAGTGGGGAAGCCTCTATCGTTTCGAGGATTTGAAGACGGCTGACGGAACGGAAGCCGCGGGATTAAGCGGCGGGGGGCCCGACGAAGAGAGCACTTACGTCCAGCTGGCAATTCGGCAGATCCGGGAAGAGCGGGAGCAAAACACGACGAATATGCTGGATAAGGCGCTGGCCTACATACGCGAGCGATTCCAGGAGGAGCTGTCGCTGGAGGATGCGGCGGAGCATGTTCATCTGAATCCTTATTATTTCAGCAAAGTTTTCAAACAGCAGACCGGCGAAACCTTTATCGATTATGTGACGAGGCTCCGCATCGACAAGGCCAAGGACTTGATGAAAAACGAGGAGCTTAGCCTGAAAGAGGTTTGTTATGCGGTAGGTTATAAAGATCCGAATTATTTTAGCCGCGTATTCAAAAAGGTTACGGGGATCTCTCCCTCGGAATACCGGGCACAGCTTCAATCTTGATCCCTGTATGGGCCGCGTTCATGCCGTCAGGCATGGACTTTTTTGTCATGCGCAGAAAAAATAATGCTAGTCCGCAGGGTAACCGCTTCGAGCCCTCGGCTCCGGGGCAATTTTATGCTGCCATAACGCAAATAAGTGAAGAGTCCCCGGTGTTACAATGGTGATAAGGAATTCTGCGTTGTTCACGAAGCAGCGTTCATAACCATTACATCATAGAAGGAGACATCGGACGATGAGCTCAAACATACAGCAATTAAGCGGACAAGCGCAACTCAGCGGTCAGCAGCAAATCAGCATGAAGTTCGTCACGTTGGTATCGATCGTCGCGGCGATCGGCGGTTTGCTGTTCGGGTTTGATACCGCAGTCGTATCGGGCGCCGTCGGATTCATGCAAAAGCGCTTCGATTTGAGCGAATTTCAGGTGGGCTGGGCGGTTTCAAGCTTGATCGTAGGTTGTATCGTCGGCGCGTTGAGCACCGGGGTGCTCAGCGAGAAGTTCGGCCGCAAAAAAATATTGATTGTCGCGGCGATGCTTTTTATTATCGGTTCCGTCGGCTCGGCGATTCCGAACACGTTCAGCGGCTTTATCGTCGCGCGGATGATCGGAGGGGTCGGGATCGGGATTACTTCCACCTTATGCCCGCTATACAATGCGGAAATCGCTCCGGCCAAATACCGCGGTCGGCTCGTTGCATTAAACCAGTTGGCAACGGTGACAGGCATTTCGCTCGTTTATTTCGTCAATCTGTGGATTTCGGGTTTGGGCGACGATGCCTGGGACGTATCCTCCGCATGGCGGTGGATGTTCGGGGCCGGCGTGGTTCCCGGCGTGTTGTTTTTGATTCTGCTGTTCCTGGTGCCCGAAAGCCCAAGATGGCTGATCAAGCAGGGACGCGCGGCTGAATCCCTTCCGATCCTGCTGCGGATCCACGGCGAAGAACTGGCGAAACAGGAAGTGCTTGATATTAAAGAATCGTTCAAGCAGGAAAAAGGATCGTTTCGGCAGCTGTTCCGTCCGGGATTGCGGATGGCGCTGATCGTCGGGGTGGGTCTGGCCGTCCTGCAGCAGATTACCGGAATCAATGCCGTCATGTATTATGCACCGGAAATATTCAAGGAAACCGGAGCCGGTACGAACGCGGCGCTGATCCAAACCATTTTGGTCGGCGTGATCAACTTGCTGTTCACGATTTTGGCGATTTGGCTGATCGATAAAGTCGGACGCAAGGCGCTGCTTCTCGTAGGTTCTGCCGCCATGACGATTTGCCTTGCCGTGATCGGCATCGCTTTCCAAACGGGGCATACTTCCGGGCCGCTCGTGCTTATTTTCATTTTGATTTACGTGGCTGCCTTCGCCGTGTCCCTTGGACCGGTCGTGTGGGTCGTCATATCGGAAATTTTCCCGAACCGCGTACGGGGCATTGCCACCTCGATTTCGTCGATGGCCTTATGGGCAGCCGACTACGTGGTATCTCAGGCTTTCCCTCCGATGTTATCCTCGGCGGGTCCGGCCATGACGTTCTGGATTTTCGGCATCATGTCGCTGATTACCGTCGCGTTCACGTGGCGCGTCGTTCCGGAGACGAAGGAAAAGTCACTGGAAAATATCGAAGCCCTATGGGCGCCGAAGAACTCGCAGGCTTAACGTTTAAAGATTACATGGATGTTCTTGAAAGTCTCTATGAGGCTTTTGGGGACATCCTTTTTAGTTTTGGAACCGTGTCGTATGGCCCCAGAAACTAGCAAGGATGGCTGCCGCCTTTTCCGGGCAACTTAGTTAAAAACATGGTTATAGGAGTGGGTATGATGTCCAGAAGAAACAGAAGATATGCGGTACCGGGGGCCGAGCGCGGCATGCAGGCGTTCAAGGCCGAAGTGATGCGGCGCGAGGGCTATAACGTTGATCCGGACCGTCCGGACGACGTGAAATACGAAGTGGCGAAAGATCTGGGCGTTCCGCTTGAGCCTGGCCATAACGGGAATTTGACGACGGAGTCCGCGGGGCAGATCGGGGGTAAAATCGGCGGTTCCATGGTTCGAGAAATGATCCGGCTGGCGCAGCAGCAAATGGCGGACCGCGGCGGGAACGAGTAACTCGAGTATTGGCGTTTCGGCATGGTTTGTACTGGAACGTTGGAAGCGGTGTTGTGTGCACGATCTCCGGGTTCAAGTTAAGCATGGGACGCTATGCCGCTTTTATGTTCTCCCTTCACGTTGCGAAAACTAGTTAACTGGTTTATTATTAAAAAGTAAACTATGTTACGGGAGGACAAGATGTTTCATTTCTTGCATGCGATCGAACGCTACTCCGGCCAATTGAACCTCACCGAACCGGAGTACAAGACGGGGAGAGTACTGGCCGACCTATTTTTCCTCACCACCGAAATTCAAAGGGACTTGGAACGGCGAGCACGGGAATTCGGGATTTCGTACGGGCAATACATGCTTCTCTGCGTGCTCCGCTACCAGCCGGACGGGCGGTCCAATCCTTCGGCGCTGGCCGATCATTTGAAGGTAACCCGGGCAGCGGTAAGTTCCATGATCGACGCCCTCGAAAAAGGCGGACATGTGGCGCGCGAACTGGATGACCGCGACCGGCGCGGCATGGTCATTTCGATAACGGAGACCGGCTTGAACAAAGTGAAGGAAATGACGCCCTTGTTCCTTTCTTTGATGAATCGGCTTGTGTCCGAGTTTGGCGAAGGCGACATCGATTCGCTGCTTCAAGGATTGGCCAAGCTGAAAGGCGGATTTGAAAAACTCCGCAAGGACTGACCCTAAGAAGGTAAGGGGCTAGCGTTGCAGGCTTGCCGGAATAGCAAGCGGCCTAGCATCTTGAATCATCCCGCTAAAGACTCGTGACTGAGGAGGAACGATCATGAACTATAACAACATTACGGTTGCCGGCAGCGGCGTCCTGGGAAGCCAAATCGCGTACCAAACCGCCTTCAAGGGATTCAGCGTGACGGTATATGATATTAACGACGAAGCTTTGGAACGTGCCAAAGAGAGAATCGCGCAGTTGAAACCGCATTATCAAGCGGATTTGGGCGCTACGCAGGAAGAAGTAGATGCCGCGCTAGACCGGATGTCTTTCAACAGCGATTTGGCGCAAGCGGTGGCGGATGCCGATCTGGTCATCGAAGCCATTCCTGAAGTGGTTCAGATCAAAACCGATTTTTATAACAATCTTGGAAAAGCGGCTCCGGAAAAAACGATTTTCGCGACCAACTCTTCTACCCTATTGCCAAGCCAATTTGCGGAAGCTACGGGCCGCCCGGCAAAGTTTCTGGCCCTGCACTTCGCCAACGAAATTTGGAAAAACAACACGGCGGAAATCATGAAACATCCGGGTACGGACATGAACGTGTTCCAGGACGTGATCGAGTTCGCGAAAGCGATCGGCATGGTTGCGCTGCCATTGCATAAAGAGCAGCCGGGTTATATTTTGAATTCCCTGCTCGTCCCGCTGCTGGATGCGGCTCAGCGCCTGTTGATCAAAGAGGTGGCCGACGTCGAAACGATCGACAAGACTTGGATGGTGGCAACCGGCGCGCCGATGGGCCCGTTCGCGATCTTGGACGTGGTGGGCATCAACACCGCCTACAATATCGGCCGCGCGAAAGCGGAAGCGACTGGAGACGAGGAGTTCAAGAAGATCGCCGATTTGTTGAAATCGGAGTATATCGACAAAGGGAAGCTGGGAAGAGCGACGGGAGAAGGTTTCTACAAATATCCGAATCCCGATTTCGCGAAACCGGATTTCTTGAAAAACTAAGACGCGGCTTCATTCGAATGAGGCCAATTTGCAAGGAGCACGGGAAGCGTTCAGGCCCATGCTCCTTTTCTATGCTATTTACTAAAATTTCCTGCTGATGAATAATGAAGGGAGAGATGGATATTCGCCATGGATTGGCTAAAGGAAGGCGCCTATGTGCGGCATATGAACTTGAAGGAGAGAGTAAAATGACCTTGAAAGTAGGCATCATCGGGACGGGAAGCATGTTTAAAGCGGCCCATTTGCCGGGATGGCTTTCCCGGCCCGAAGTGGAGATCGTCGCCTTTTGCGACGCGTTGCGCGCATCCGCGGAGGCCTTGGCCGCAAACTTCCCGGGGGCGAAGGTGTACGACCATTTCGGCGAAGTGCTCGCGGACCCGTCAATCGATATCATCGGCATCAGCACGCCGAATGTGTTCCATTCGGAAATAGCCGTCGCGGCCTTGCAGCAGGGCAAGCATGTGTTCTGCGAAAAGCCGGACGCGATCAATCCGATCGAAGCGAAAAAGATGGCCGATGCCGCCCGCGAATCCGGCAAGCTGCTGATGGTGATGCGCAACAACCGTTTTTCGCAGGAGGCCCGGTACGTGAAGCGGCTCATCGAAAAAGGCCGGTTGGGGGAGCTGTACATGGGCCGCTGCGGCTGGGTCCGGCGCCGGGGCATACCGGGGCGGGGCGGCTGGTTTACGACGAAGGCGCTGTCGGGAGGCGGGCCGCTGATCGACCTGGGCGTACATATGATCGACCTCGCCATGTGGCTGAGCGGCAATCCGAAGCCGGTGACCGTATCGGGCTCGACGTACCGAAAATTTGCGGATCGCCCGGATGCGTCCGGCAAGATGCCGGAAGGCACGTTCGACGTCGAGGATTTGGCGGCCGGTTTCATCCGGTTCGATAACGGTGCTTCGCTGCAGATCGAATTCAGCTGGGCCTCCAATATCGAAAAAGAGGAGAAGTTCCTGGAATGGAGAGGCACCGAAGGCGGCTTCAGCCTGGTCAACGACAAGTTGAATCTTTATTTGGAGAACGAAGGGGCGCTGATCAACCAGCAGCCGTATTTTAAGGACGAGATTCCGCAGCATACGGCAAATATTCAGCATTTCATCGACTGCGTCCTCGGCCGCGAGCGTCCGATTTTTACGCCGGAGCAAGGCGTCGACATGATCAAAATATTGAGCGCCATCTACGAATCCGCCGAACGCGGGCGGGAGATCGTGCTGTAATTCGAAAAATAACCGCAATTGAAAAGAAGCCGCGGCCGATTCCTTATTTTAAAATAATGGAAAACCGCATGAGGACGAGGAGGGAGCAGCTTCGATGAACAAAATCCAAAAAATTGCGCCAAACTTGTGGTTTGACACCCAGGCCGAGGAGGCGGCAAGGTTCTATGCTTCCATTTTCCCGAATTCCGGGATCGGAAGAATGACGCGTTACGGGAAAGAGCGGCGCGAAGCGGCCGGAATTTCGGAGGGAACGGTCATGACGGTCGAGTTCGAGCTGGAGGGACAGCCATTCGTGGCACTGAACGGCGGGCCCTATTTCAAGTTTACGGAGGCTGTTTCGTTCATCGTCCACTGCGAGGACCAGGAAGAGATAGACTATTACTGGGGCAAGCTGTCCGAAGGCGGCGATCCGAAAGCCCAGGTCTGCGGGTGGCTGAAAGACCGGTTCGGCGTATCCTGGCAAATCGTTCCGCGCGCGTTGACCGAGATGCTGTGCGATCCCGACCAAGAAAAGGCCGAAAGAGTCACGAAGGCGCTGCTGCAAACGAAGGCCAAAATCGACCTCCACGCATTGCGGCAAGCGTACGAAGGATAAGGTTCAGCGAAGGGAGCGGGTTCCCCTGCAGGGGAATCCGCTTTTTTATAATATCAGAAAGTCTAAACTCCGGAGCCATTGCCTCCTGATATTGCAAGAAAAACTTCATTTAAACGCGGTCTGTCAGCTGAGAAGTACATCGATAGACGTTTTTCTTATAATATCAGAAAGTATAAACTCCGGAGCCATTGGTTCCTGATATTGCAAGAAAAACTTCAACTAAACGCGGTCTGTCTGCTGAGAAGTACATCGATGGACGTTTTTCTTAATTTCTGAAGAGAAGCAGCTCCGCGCGCATTTTATCGTATCCCGTTCAGCTTGCGAAAAGCCTCCGGGGTCATTCCCTCGGTTCGCTTGAATAACGTGCTGAAGTACCCCGGCGTCGTAAATCCGACCTGCCTGGCGATTTCGCCGATTCGGGCTTCGGGAAATTCCAGCAGGCGTTCCTTGCTTTTGTGGATGCGGAGCTGGTTCAAATACTCCATCGGGCGTTTGTTCAGTATTTTTCGAAATAACAGACATAAATGCTGGACGGACACCCCGATTTGCCGGGCAAGCTCCTGAAGCGGGATATCACGGCGGTAATGCTCTTCCATGTAGTCAAACACGGGCTGGAGGCGCAAATATCCTTGGTCGGTGGACGATGAATGCATGGTCATGTCGGTCATCAGATCGATGAAAAACATGTAGGCAAGTTTGGAGCATTCGAGCCCGGCAAAAGGTTTATCGGAAAGCGTTAAGGACAGCGCGTTTTTCATGTGATTGAGAATAAGCTCCTGGCTGTGCACCGGATAGACGGCGGATTCGCTCATGCCGGCAAGCTGTGCCAGCGCTTCCGCCTCTTGCCCCATAAAGGTGATCCAATAGATTTCCCAAGGTTTTTCAACGCCGTAATAGGCATGTTCTTCATCCGGGTACAAAAACATGCCCGATCCGGGTTTGACCCGGTAGGTTTGTCCGCGAACCGCCAGTTCTCCTTGCCCGGATGCGCAATGCAGCCATTGGAATTGGGGATAGCCGTCGGGCCTGTGGATCGGCTCCTGATGATCCCAATGCCCGGCACCCGTCATATAGACGGGCAGTTTCATGACCGTATCGGTTTGCATAAGAAATCCAAGCTTGTTCGCCATATGCTTCAACACCTCATCATTATGGCCGCATGATGCGAAAATCGTTGAACAAATAAGAAAATCGCGTTCTGTATCAAGCGGTTAGCCCATTTTATAATGTTAATATAACATAATGATGACATGGGGACGATGAGCTTTGAATGAATGCGGCTGCGTATGGGAGTCAGGCGAATGCCGCCCTTTAGGAGCGGGTTTCAGCCCCGCCGGACATCACGCTGCCGGCCGTCGTTCACTTGCCGAGAGGAGTCGGAATCAAAGTGACCTTAAAGGCTTATTGGGAAAATCCAAAGATATTGCAGGAGAACCGTGAAGAGGCCCGCGCTTCCTATATTCCTTACGGAGACATGGAAAGCGCTCAATCAGGCAAACGGGGGCGCTCGCCATGGTATCAGACGCTGAACGGCAGCTGGAAATTCAGTTATCGCCCGCGCGCGAAGGACGTCGATGCCGAGTGGGCCGGGGAACGATACGATACATCGAATTGGGATGACCTGCTTGTCCCTTCCTGCTGGCAGGTGCAGGGTTACGACCAGCTTCAATATACGAACGTCAACTATCCGTTCCCTTACGATCCGCCGCATGTCCCCGACGGTAATCCGGCAGGATTATACGTCAGGGAGTTTCGAATCGGCCCGGAATGGTCCGGCAAAGATACGTACGTTATGTTCGAAGGCGTAAACGCTTGCTTTTATTTGTGGATTAACGGCACTTACGTTGGATACAGCCAGGGAAGCCGCATACCGGCTGAATTCAACATTGCCCCGCACGTGCGCCAAGGAAGCAATAAAATCGCCGTGATGGTGCTAAAGTGGTGCGACGGCTCTTATTTGGAAGACCAGGATCAGTGGCGTTATACCGGCATTTTCCGGGATGTGTACCTGCTGGCTCGCGATAAAGCCCATGTACGCGACGTTTTCTGCCGGACGGAGCTTGCCGAGGATCTGAAGTCCGCCCGGCTGAAGGTGGAACTGGATACGACGGGTACCGCGTCCGTTGCCGTTTTGCTGACGGATTCAAGCGGGAGGGAGCTCGCGAAACAGCGCGCGGACGTTGACGGGAAACATGCCTTCGATCTTGAGCTGGATTCTCCAAGGCTTTGGAACGCCGAACATCCGTATTTGTACGAGGTTTATATTTCGAGCGGCAAGGAAGTGATGCGCTTCAAGGTCGGCTTCCGCCATGTAGAGATCAAAGACGGGGTATTCCGCATTAACGGACAAGACATCAAGCTCAAAGGGGTCAACCGCCATGACTCGCATCCCGAGCTCGGCCAAACGATACCGCTCCGGCATATGATCGAGGATTTGAAGCTGATGAAGCGGCATAACGTCAATACGATCCGTACCTCCCATTATCCGAATGATCCGCGTTTCCTGGATCTTTGCGACGAGTTCGGCTTTTACGTGATCGACGAAGCGGATTTAGAGTCCCATGGCGATTTTGCGCTGCATTACGGCACGAAGGACAATCACAGCTTTCCGAGAAACCCGGAGTGGAAGGAAGCCTTCCTGGATCGTCAAATCCGCATGGTGGAACGGGATAAAAACCATGCCTCCGTCATCATCTGGTCGCTCGGCAACGAATCTTATTACGGGCCGAACCACGTCGCGATGGCGGAATGGACGCATGCCCGCGATCAGTCCAGGCTCGTTCATTATGAAAGCGCGGCCCATGATCCGGAGCATGAATTCGATCAAAGCTGCCTGGACATGGAGAGCCGCATGTATATGTCGGTTCCCGATTTGGAGGCTTACGCGAAGGACGACAGCAAGCAGAAACCGATGTTTCTTTGCGAGTACAGCCATGCGATGGGCAACGGCCCGGGCGATTTGAAGGACTACTGGGAGGTGATGTATGCCTATCCGAAGCTGATGGGCGGCTGCGTCTGGGAATGGGTCGACCACGGCATTCAAACCTATACCGAGGACGGAAGGCCGTTTTATGGATACGGCGGAGATTTCGGCGAAAAGCCGCATGACGGCAACTTCTGCATCGACGGCCTGGTCAGCCCGGACCGCAAGCCGAATATCGGGCTTTTGGAGCTGAAGGAAATTTATGCTCCGGTTGCGATCGAAGCGATCGATGCGGCGAAGGGGCGCTTCAACATCACGAACCGCTATGATTTCAGCACGCTGGGCAAACTTGCGATCCGCTACCGCTTGAAAGCCGAAGGTTCTTTGCTGCAGCAGGGGGAACTCGTCGTGCCGGAGCTTGCCCCGCATGCAAGCGCGGAGGTGACGGTCGACTTGAATATTCCCGACTCGGTGGCGGCGGCCGTCGATCTGGAGTTCACCGTGGTCTTGAACGAAGATGAGGTTTGGGCGGAAGCCGGTTATGAGCTTGCAAGCGCGCAATTTGAAGTCAAATCGCGTACGGCGAGTATGGCGAGTACGGCGGCAGGACAAGGCGGGGCATTCGCTCCTTCAAGAACGGTACAGACAGCCGAAGAGGGACGGCTGCTTATCGTCGAAGGTTTCGATTTCAAGCATACGTTCGACCTGAGCTTGGGCACTTTTACGGAAATTACGAAGCAGGGCGTAAACATGCTGGCCGCCCCGATGCATTTCGAGGTATGGCGCGCGCCGACGGACAATGACCGCAACGAGAAGCATGCCTGGATGAATGCCGGGCTGGACCGGGCCGTGACGAAGGTTTACGGCGTCAGTTGGGAACAGCTTTCTTCAGATCAGTTAACGATCAAAGTGAATTATTCCTTAGGCGGATATTCGATACGGAACATCTTGAAAGGCACGGCTGAATGGTCCGTTTTCGCGGATGGCTCCATCGCGCTTCGAACCGACGTCGAAGTCAGGGAAACGATCGATTTCCTGCCGCGGTTCGGGCTGCAGCTTATCATGCCGAAGGGCAACGAGGCTGTCACCTATTATGGACTGGGGCCGCATGAAAGCTACGTCGACAAAAGGCTGAGCGTGAAACGGGACGTATATCATACGAGCGTCGACCGGATGCACACGGATTATATTATGCCGCAAGAGAACGGGTCGCGCTTCAATACG
>Ga0180220_1001660_pt1 | contig 15840 bp, 16 predicted proteins | sample eDN5th37CBELigBY_FD_151335 | JGI IMG/M metagenome (GOLD analysis project Ga0180220, IMG submission 151335) | Enriched backyard soil microbial communities from Emeryville, California, USA - eDNA 5th pass 37_C BE-Lig BY (version 2) (version 2) | ecosystem: Environmental > Terrestrial > Soil >... | reverse complement strand
TGTCGAGAAGATACTGGGGATCGCGGCATCCGTTGTTCAAGACCTCCCAGAAGGGCACGCAGGCCGCGGGCTAGCGTAGAACGGTGACTTCGGACCACGGCTTCCAGCCCGAAGAACCCGTCCGCGTTCTCGCCGCGGACGGATCGTTCTCCCCGACACCTGCCGCGGAACGCTATCTGCCCCTCGTCGATGCCCTCACCGACGCCGAGCTCGAAGGCTTCTATCGCGACATGGTCGTGATCCGCGCCTTCGACCGTCAGGCGACGAACCTGCAGCGACAGGGTCAGCTCGCGCTGTGGCCGCCGAGCTACGGGCAGGAGGCGGCCCAGGTCGGCTCCGCCCGTGCGACCCGTCCGCAGGACCACGTGTTCCCCTCGTACCGTGAGCACGTCGTCACCCGAATCCGCGGTGTCGACCCGATGGACATCATCCGCCTCATGCGGGGTCTCACCCACGGCGGGTGGGATCCGTACGACCCGCGCAACGGCAACACCCACATCTACACGCTCGTGCTCGGCGCGCAGACGCTGCACGCGACCGGCCTCGGCATGGGGCTCGTCTTCGACGGACGCACCGGCACGGGCGACCCCGACCGCGACGAGGCCGTCATCGTCTATTACGGCGACGGGGCGTCGAGCGAGGGCGATGTGCACGAGGCGATGGTCTTCGCGGCGAGCTATCAGACTCCCCAGGTCTTCTTCCTGCAGAACAACCAGTGGGCGATCTCGGTGCCCGTGACGACGCAGTCCCGCACGCCGCTGCACCGCCGCGGCGAGGGCTATGGCATGCCGAGCATCGCCGTCGACGGCAACGACGTGATCGCGAGCTACGCCGTCACGAAGGTCGCGCTCGACGAGGCGCGCGCCGGCGGCGGCCCGCGCGCGATCGAAGCGCTCACGTACCGCATGGGCGCCCACACGACGAGCGACGATCCCACGAAGTACCGTGCGTCCGACGAAGAGCAGTCGTGGGCGAAGCGCGACCCGATCGTGCGGCTGCGCGCGTACCTGGAGTCGCGCGGGGCATCTGAAGCGTTCTTCTCGGATGTCGAGGCCGAGGCATCCGCCGTCGCCGACGACACGCGCGTGCGCACCAACGCCCTCGAGGGCATCCCCGCGACGAAGATGTTCGACCACGTCTACAGCGAGCCGCACCCGCTCATCGACGAGCAGCGGCGGTGGCTCGCCGAGTACGAGGCGTCGTTCGAGGAGGGGGCATCGTGACCGAGACCGACCCCGTCGCCGGCATCCACCCGGTCGCCGGCGCCCACCCGGTCGCCGGCACCCGCCCGGTCGCCGGCACCCACCCGGTCGCCGAGCTCGCCGAGGCGTCGTCCAGCCCTTCGACAGGCTCAGGGACCGCGGGAACAGGCTCAGGGACCGGGGGGACAGGCTCAGGGACCGGGGGGACAGGCACGGGCACCGGGGGCGCAGGCACCGGCAACGGAGGGACAGGCTCAGGGACCGAAGAGACAGGCACCGGTAACGGAGGGACAGGCACGGGCACCGGAGGGTCGACGCCGCCGGCGCCGACCGGCACGCAGTCGATGCCGTTCAGCCGAGCCCTCAACGCGGGCCTGCGGGCCTCGCTCGCGAACAGCGACCGAGTGCTGCTCATGGGCGAGGACATCGGCCGCCTCGGGGGCGTCTTCCGCGTCACGGAGGGTCTGCAGGCGGAGTTCGGCGACCGCCGCGTGCTCGACTCGCCGCTCGCCGAGTCGGGACTCGTCGGCACCGCGATCGGCCTCGCGATGGTCGGGTTCCGGCCCGTCGTCGAGATCCAGTTCGACGGATTCGTCTTCCCCGCGTTCGACCAGATCACGACGCAGCTCGCGAAGCTCACGAACCGGCACGAGGGCGCGCTGAGCCTTCCGGTCGTCATCCGCATCCCCTACGGCGGGCACATCGGCGCGGTCGAGCACCACCAGGAGAGCCCCGAGGCGTACTTCACGCACACGCCCGGCCTGCGGGTCGTGAGCCCGTCGACGCCGAACGACGCGTACTGGATGATCCAGGACGCGATCGACTCGAACGACCCCGTCATCTTCCTCGAGCCGAAGGCGCGCTACTGGCAGAAGGGGGAGGTCGACCTCGACGCGCGCGCCCTGCCGTTGCACGCGTCGCGCATCGTGCGCCGCGGCACCGACGTCACGCTCGTCGGGCATGGCGCGATGGTCACGACGCTCCTGCAGGCGGCGGCGATCGCCGAGTCGGAGGGCACGTCGTGCGAGGTCGTCGACCTGCGCTCGCTCTCGCCCGTCGACTACGGCCCGATCCTCGACTCGGTGCGCCGCACGGGCCGCATGGTCTACGCGCAGGAGGCCCCGGGCTTCACCTCGCTCGGCAGCGAGGTCGCCGCGACCGTCATGGAGAAGGCGTTCTACGCGCTCGAAGCGCCTGTGCTGCGGGTGTCGGGCTTCGACACACCGTTCCCGCCCGCCAAACTCGAGGGTGTCTACCTGCCCGACGCCGACCGCGTGCTCGAGGCCGTCGACCGGGCGCTCACGTACTGACGGATGCCGCGAAAGGATCCCGCATGACGACCCAGACCTTCGTGCTCCCCGACGTCGGCGAAGGACTCACCGAGGCCGAGATCGTCTCGTGGCGCGTCAGCCCCGGCGACCGCGTCGCCGTGAACGACGTGATCGTCGAGATCGAGACCGCGAAGTCACTCGTCGAGCTCCCGTCGCCCTTCGACGGCACGGTCGGCGAGATCCTCGCGGCGGAGGGCACGACAGTGGCCGTGGGCGCGCCGATCATCACGATCGTCGGTGACGACAGGGCGACGGATGCGTCCGCCCCGAGCGGGTCGCCGGTCACCGTCGGCCAGACCGAGCACGGCGCGCCCAGCGAACCGCCGGCGGGTGAAGGGTCGGTGCTCGTCGGCTATGGGACGGGCGGACACGTGCAGTCGCGCCGGCGCGTGGTTCGACAGGCTCACCAACCGGGTTCAGAGGCTCGAGAGCGGGTCGCGGCATCCGTCGGCGTCATCGCGAAGCCGCCCATCCGCAAGCTCGCGCGCGACCTCGGCGTCGACCTCGCCGATGTCGTGCCCACCGGGCCCGCGGGCGACGTGACGCGCGACGACGTGCTCAAGCACGCCGAGCAGGCGAGTGTGTTCCGCAACATCCAGACGCCCGATTGGGGCACGGTGCGCGAGGAGACGATTCCGGTCGAGCGCGGCGCGGGTGCGGCATCCGTCACGCCCGTCGTCGCTGCGGCCGCTCCGGTGCCTCCTGCCGACGAGGAGCGCGAGGAGACCATCGAGGTCAAGGGCGTGCGCAAGGCCACGTCGTCGGCGATGGTGCGCTCGGCCTACACGGCGCCGCACGTGTCGGTGTGGACCGACGTCGACGCGACCCGCACGATGGAGCTCGTCAAGCGGCTCAAGGCGTCGCCCGACTTCGCCGACGTCAAGGTGTCACCGCTGCTGATCATGGCGCGCGCGGTCATCTGGGCCGTGCGCCGCACACCGATGGTCAACGCGGCGTGGGTGGACACCGATCACGGTGCCGAGATCCGGGTGCGTCGGTACGTGAACCTCGGCATCGCGGCCGCGACTCCGCGCGGCCTGCTCGTGCCGAACATCAAGGACGCGCAGGACCTTTCGATGCGCGACCTCGCGCGCGCGCTCGAGAAGCTCACGCTCACCGCGCGGGAGGGCAAGACGCAGCCGGCCGACCAGCAGGGCGGCACGATCACGATCACGAACATCGGCGTCTTCGGCATGGACGCAGGCACCCCGATCATCAACCCCGGTGAGTCCGGGATCGTCGCGCTCGGGACGATCCGGCAGAAGCCCTGGGTCGTCGACGGCGAGGTGCGCCCCCGCTACGTGACGACGGTCTCGGGGTCGTTCGATCACCGCGTGATCGACGGCGACGGCATGTCGCGGTTCATCGCCGACGTCGCGTCGATCCTCGAGGAGCCGGCGCTGCTGCTCGACTGATCCACGCGCTCGCCCACGAGCCGCCGCGCGAAGTCGATCGCGCGACGAGGCAGGGAACGGCGATCCGGATGCCGCAGCCCCGCGTCCACGGTCACGCTTCCGTCCTTCGTGCTGATGAGGAACGTCGTCCGCACGGCGTCGCCGCCGAGACGGCCCGACTCGCGCTCCGGCACCTGCGCGTATCGGACGGGACCGGAGCCGCGCATGAGCGCCCGCACCGCGAATCCGCGCGGTGACACGAGACGCACCTCGACCGCGGGCGCGGACCGCACATCGCGCAGCACGCCCGTGACGATGTAGCGTCCGCGGCGCATCCGCACCCTGATCCGGCGCAAAGCGTCGTCGTCGACCGGCGGCCGGCGGGCGTGCCGGTCGAGGGCGTCGCGCTCGATGCCGGCCCACAGCTTGGCGATGCCGGCGTCGTCGTACCGGCGCGCCGTGTCGCGGGCGTGCCGGCGCATCGCGGCGAGCGCGTCGTCGTCCTGCGAGCAGAGGCGCGCGAGCGCCACGGCGGCCGCCTCGACGTCGCCCTCGGGCACGAGGCATCCGTTGCGGCCGTCGTCGACGACGTCCGCCGGCCCGTACAGGATGTCGTAGGCGACGGGAAGGCTGCCGACCGCCATGGCCTCGAGCAGCGCCAGCGACTCGCCCTCGGACCGGCTCGTGACGAGAGTCCACGCGCCGCGGCGCACGAAGTCGTGCGCGTCCTCGCGGTAGCCCGCGAACCGCACCGCGTCGCCGAGGCCGAGCCGGGCGGCCTCCGCTTCGAGCACGGCCCGACGGGGACCGTCGCCGACGATGTCGGCCGTCACCGGAATGCCGCGCTCGCGCACCGCCGCGATGATGCGGAGCGCGTGCTCGATGCGCTTCGCGCTGCTGAGGCGCGACACGATCACGCCGTGCAGGCGGTCGGGCGGCAGGCGCTCCACGTCGGGCGGGACCGTGACGCCGTTCGGGGCCACGACGAGATTGCCGGGATCGCCGAGCAGTTCGATCGCGGCTTCCCGTTGGGTCTTCGTCAGGAATGCGACGGCGTCCCACCGGTGCAGATTCTCGAACACGGGCCGCCGAGCCGCTGTGAGGCGGCCCTGCCGATCGGTGTGCGCTCCGTGCACGACGTGGATGAGCGTGACGTTCGGACGCCAGTAGTGCTGCAGTTGCGCGGCGGCGGTCTTGCTGTCGACGACGGCGACCGCCGGCGCATCCGCGATCAGCTCGTCGAGCCATGCGAATCGGAACTCGCGCGCCGTCCGCCACTGACCGGTCGGCTGGCCGGAGCGGTCCAGCGACGTGATGAGGCGTCCGCCGTAGCGGCGGTGCTCGTCGACCACGGCGGTCGTGCCGTCGAGTCGCCGGTGCTCGATCCTGGTCGCTTCGTCCTTCTCGAGCCAGCGGAGCACCGAGCCGGAGTCGCCGCGGACCTCTTCGTCTGGCGGCCGCCGCATCGGCCCCGGTTCGGGAAGGCTCGGCACCGCCTCGCGGTCGACGTCGCGGAAGTGCTCGTAGATGTTCAGGATCCGGATGCCGTCGCACAGCGCGCCGCGCTCGCGCAGCCTGTCGCGCACGGCGGGGTAGTCGGGGCGCTCGTCGAACGTGACGACGTCCACGTCGGCACCCGCGGCGCGGTGGAACGCCCGCGAGCGGTGGAGGAGCGCGGCGGTCATGCCGCCGTACTCGTCGGGAATGCCCCACGTGATCGCGAGGTGCCGGACCGCCGGAAGTGCGGCGGTCCGCGCGCGGTCGTGCTCGGTGAGGGAGCCCATAGCGGCACGGTACGCCGCGGCCGGCGTCATGCGGCGGGGGTTGACGGGGCGCGCATCGGGCGCTTAACGACCCCCAGGGGAAAACGAAGTTGAGAACGATTATCAGTAGCGTTAGTGTATTTCGCATGCGCACCGCTCGACGCCTCACCACGGTGGCCGGATTGGCCGCGGCATCCGCTCTCGTCCTCGCGGGTTGCGCGAGCAGCGGGGCGGACGCGTCCGACGGGCGCATCGAGGTCGTCGCGTCGACAGACGTCTACGGCCAGCTCGTCGAGCAGATCGGCGGCGACCTCGTCGACGTGACCTCGATCGTGTCGTCGGCGAACGGCGACCCTCACGAGTTCGAGCCGAGCGCCCGCGACCAGCTCGCGGTCGCGCACGCACAGCTCATCGTCGAAAACGGCGGCGGCTACGACTCCTTCGTCGACGCGCTCATCGAGTCGAGCGGCAGCGACGCCGACGTGCTCACCGCGGTCGAGTTCTCGCACGCGTGGGAGGGCGGCGCCGCGCACGACGACTCCGGCGAAGACGAGCACGACGACTCCGGCGAGCACAGCCACGACCACGAGCACATCGAGGGCTTCAACGAACACGTCTGGTACGACGTGCGCGCGATGGCCGACCTCGCGCTCGGGATCGCGTCGAAGCTCGAGGCGCTCGACCCCGACAACGGAGATCTCTTCCACGACAACGCCGCCGCGTTCACGGCCGAGATCGAGGCGATCGAGGCGCAGCTCGCCGAGATCGATGCGGCCGATGCCGGCGCGGGGGTCTTCGTCACCGAGCCCGTGCCGGTGTACTTCGTCGAGGCCGCAGGGCTGATCGACCTCACGCCGGATGCGTTCAGCGAGGCCGTCGAAGAAGGTCAGGACGTGCCGCCCGCGACGCTGCTCGAGGCGCTCGACCTCATCGCGAGCGGCGACGTGCGCGTGGTGATCGCCAACACGCAGACCGGCGGAGCCGAGACGACGCGGGTCGTGAACGAGGCCGATTCGCACGGCATTCCCGTCATCGAGTTCTCCGAGACCCTCCCCGAGGGCCAGACTTACCTCTCGTGGATGCAGGCGAACGCGACGACGCTGGCGGAGGCGCTCGCCGGATGAGCGGAGCCGCCCCACAAGTGCGGAACGACACGGATGCCTCGCCCCTCAGCATCCGCGGAGCCGCGTTGCGTCGCGGCGACCGTGAACTGTGGAGCGGCCTCGACCTCGACGTGCGGCCCGGTGAGCTCATCGCCGTGCTCGGCCCCAGCGGCTCGGGCAAGACGACGCTGCTGCGCGCGATCCTCGGCCTCGAGCCGCTGAGCGCGGGCACGATCACGGCGCTCGGCGTTGTTCGACAGGCTCAGCAGCCCGGATTCGGACATCGCGGCGACCGCCGCATCGGGTACGTGCCGCAGCAGCGGCCGCTCCCTCCCGACACCGCCCTGCGGGGGCGCGACCTCGTCGCGCTGGGCGTCGACGGGCACCGGTTCGGGTTCCCGTGGCCACGCCGCGGAGACCGCGCCCGCGTCGACCGTCTCGTGCACGAGGTGGGCGCGGATGCCTTCGCCAACCGCCCTGCCGGCACGTTGTCAGGCGGAGAGCAGCAGCGCCTCCGCATCGGACAGGCGCTCGCCGACGACCCGCGACTGCTGCTGTGCGACGAGCCGCTCACGAGCCTCGACCTCGCGAATCAGCAGGCGGTGGTCGGCCTCATCGACCGACATCGGCGGAGCGGCGCATCCGTCTTGCTCGTGACCCACGACATCAACCCGCTGCTCGGCAAGGTCGACCGCATCCTCTACATCGCGAACGGGCGGTTCATGCTCGGCAAGCCGCAGGAGGTGCTGCGCTCCGATGTGCTGACCGATCTGTACGGCGCGCACGTGTTCGTGCTGCGCGCGGGCGACCGGTTGGTCGTCGTGGGCGCACCCGATGCCGAGGAGTCGCACCACTACCACGCGGACGGCGAGGCCACCGCATGAACTGGGACGACGTGTGGGACGCGATGTTCGGCGGCCTGCCCTACTACGGCGAGATCCTCGCGCTCGTGTCGAACTCGGTGTGGGCCGGCGCTGTGCTCGGGCTCGTGGGCGGACTCATCGGGGTGTTCGTCATGCAGCGCGACATGGCGTTCGCGGTGCACGGCATCAGCGAGCTGTCGTTCGCCGGCGCCGCGGCGGCGCTGCTCATCGGTGCCGATGTCGTGGGCGGATCGATCGTCGGGTCGCTCATCGCGGCCGGGATCATCGGATGGCTCGGCGCCCGCGCCCGCGACCGCAATTCGATCATCGGGGTGCTCATGCCCTTCGGGCTGGGCCTCGGCATCCTGTTCCTGTCGCTGTACAGCGGTCGCAGCGCGAACCGCTTCAGCCTGCTGACCGGCCAGATCGTGTCGGTGCAGTCCGATCAGCTCGGGTGGCTCATCGTGATCGGCGCAGTCGTGCTGCTCGGCATCCTGCTCATCTGGCGCCCGTTGCGCTTCGACTCCCTCGACCCGCAGGCCGCCGCCGCGCGCGGCGTGCCGACGACCGCGGTGTCGCTCGCCTTCATGCTGCTGCTCGGGCTCATCGTCGCGGTCGCGGTCCACATCATCGGCGCGCTGCTCGTGATGGCCCTGCTCGTGACGCCCGCCGCCGCCGCGATGCGCGTGACCGCCGGACCGCTCGCCGTGCCGGTGCTGTCGGCCGTGTTCGGGCTCGTCTCGGCGGTCGGGGGCATCCTCCTCGCGATCATGGGCACGCTCCCCGTGAGCCCCTACATCACGACGATCTCGTTCGCGATCTACGTCGTGTGCCGCGTGATCGGCGCACGGCAGGGTCGCGTGACGAGGGAGCACGTGCACGCATGACGGATGCCGCGGCATCCGCTGACCGGTCGAGCCGGCGTCCAGGCTCTCGCTCAGGCCCCGCCGGTAGACTCCCGGGCATGTCCGATCGGTCCGGAGTGCAGCGCGCCCACGCGGCACCGGCACCCGCGAACCCGGTTCCGCAGCGCACGACGTGGCAGCGCGAGCGCGTGCGCGAGGCGCTCGCCGATGCGCGCGGCTTCGTGAGCGCGCAGACCCTCCACGCGACGCTGCGCGAAGAGAACACGGGCATCGGACTCGCGACGGTCTACCGCGCGCTCGCCGGACTCGCCGCCCTCGGCGAAGCGGATTCGCTGCAGAGCCCCGAGGGCGAGAACCTCTACCGCGCATGCGAGTCACCCGGACACCACCACCACCTGATCTGCCGCTCGTGCGGACTCACGGTCGAGATCGAGGCGAACGACGTCGAGCAGTGGGCGCGGCGCACCGCCGAGCAGCACGGCTTCATCGAGGCACAGCACGTCGTCGACATCTTCGGGCTGTGCGAGTCGTGCGCGCGGGCGCGGACCGGCGAGCGTGACGCGGACTGATCCCTCCCGGGTCGCTGGGCGAGGCGCGCAGCGACGCGACGAAGCGCGGCGACAGGACGCTTCGTCTCGCTCCGCTCGCTCAGCGACCGGTGGCCTGATCTGGATCGGCGTGGGAATCGCCTTCGTGGCACTCCTCTTCGCGATCGACGCCCTCGCGCCGACGCTCTACGACGCCTCGCTTCCCACTCGCGCGCAGGACGGGCTGACCCTCGCGCTGAGCGTGCTCATCGAGTCGCTGCCCTTCGTGGTGCTCGGGGTCGTGCTCTCGATCGTCGTGCAGGTGTGGGTGCCGCCGGGCGTCCTCGAGCGCTGGATGCCCCGCCGCGCGTGGGCACGCCGCATGGTGCTCTCGCTGCTCGGCATGTTCATCCCCGTGTGCGAGTGCGGCAACGTGCCGTTCGCGCGCGGTCTGCTCATGCGCGGATTCACGGTGCCCGAGACGCTGACGTTCCTCATCGCGGCGCCGATCGTGAACCCGATCGTGATCATCACGACCCACCAGGCCTTCGGATTCGACGACGGAATCCTGGTCGCCCGACTGCTCGGGGGCTACGCGATCGCGAACCTCGTCGGGTGGCTGTACAGCCGGCATCCGTCGCCCGATTCCCTGCTCACCGAGCGGTTCCGAGACACGTGCGCCCTTCGGCAGGCTCAGGGACCGGGTGTCGGCGCCCGCGGCCACTGGAACCGCACCCTCGCCCAGTTCGTGATCGAGCTGCGCGCCGTGATGCCGGCGCTCATCATCGGTTCGGCGCTTGCGGGCGCGGTACAGGTGCTGGTTCCGCGCGACACGCTGCTCGCGATCGGCTCGAACCCGGCGCTGTCGATCGTCGCGATGATCGCGCTCGCGATGGTCGTCTCGATCTGCTCGAACGTCGACTCGTTCTTCGCGCTGTCGTTCGCGTCCACGTTCACGCCCGGGTCGATCGTCGCGTTCCTCCTCGTCGGACCGCTCGTCGACGTCAAGATGCTCGCGCTCATGCGAACGACCTTCACGTGGCGCACGCTGGGCGGCATCGTCGTGATCGTGGTGCTCGCCGCCTTCGCGATCGGGACGGGGGTGAACCTCCTTGTCTAAGTCGCACGCGCTCGCGACGCGCTGGCTCGGCGTCGGGCTCGCGACGGTGCTCGCCGTCGTGACCCTCGGTCTCGGCCTCACCGGGCGCCTCGGTCTCTACATCAACCCCGAATCCGCGTGGTGGGCGATGGGCATGGCGGTTGTGATGCTCGTCGGCGCGATCGCGAGCTTCGCCCTGCCGCTCGGCGCCGAGGAGGATGGTCACGACCACGATCACGGCCACGGCCACGGTGCCTCCCCGGTCGCCGAGCCCTCCCCGGTCGCCGATTCGTCCCCGGTCGCCGAGCCGTCCCCGGTCGCCGAGCCTGTCGAGGCGTCGACCCTTCGACAGGCTCAGGGACCGCGCACGGCTCAGGGACCGCGCACGGCTCAGGGACCGCGCACTGGTCAGGGACCGCGCACGGCTCGGGCGCCGCGCACTGCTCAGGGACCGCGCACGGCTCGGGCGCCGCGCACTGCTCAGGGACCGCGCACGGCTCAGGGGCCGCGCACCCCTCAGGTGCGGCACGCCGCGGCGCTCGTCGCGACGGTGACCGGCGGGGTCGTGGCATCCGGCGTCGTCCTGACCGCCCTCCTGCTGCCGCCCGCGACGCTGTCCGCCGACCTCGCGATGTCGCGGAACATCGGCGCTGCCCCGCTCTTCGCGGGGGCGGATGCCGTGACCCTCGCCGCATCCGGAGACACGACGACCTTCGGCGTCGGCGAGTGGGCGACCGTGTTCGCGACGGCGACGAACCCCGAGACCTTCGACGGTGACGCGGTCGAGCTCACCGGCTTCGCGACGCCCTCCGAGGACGGCGACTTCACGCTCACGCGCCTGGTCATCACGCACTGCGTGATCGACGCACAGCCCGCGGGGCTTCCCGTCGTGACCGATGCCGAGCTGCCCGAGACGGGCCAGTGGGTGAATGTGAGCGGGACCGTGCGCGCAACCTCCGACGGACGCCTCGTGGTCGACGCGACCTCGATCGCGCCGATCGACGAGCCCGGAGACCCGTATGAGTACTGACGCTCCGACGCGGCGCACCCGGTCGCGCGAGCGTCGCGGGCGCTCGTTCGCGCTGACGTTCCTCGCGGTCGCAGGCATTCTCGCCGTGCTCGGCATCGGAGGTGCCGCGGCGAGTGTGCTGCAGGGGCCCCGTGTCACGTCGGTCGAGGTCGATCCCGAGGCAGCGGTCGCGGCATCCGGCTCTCGGCTCATCGTGACGACGACCCAGGCGCTGCAGGAGGTCGATCCCTCGCAGGTCACAGTCGAGCCCGCGACCCCGTTCGCCGTCGACACATCGGGGCGCAGTGTCGGCGTGCGGTTCACGCTGCCGCTGTGGGACGACACCGAGTACACGGTGACGTTCCGCGATGTGCGCGGTACCGCGGCCGGTCCGGCGGCGACGTTCGAGCACACCTTCCGCACGCCCCCCGAAGAGGTGTTCCTGTTGCAGCGCGGTGAGGCGAGCGACACGATCTTCCGCACCGATCTCACGGGCGAGCAGGCGGAGCCCGTCTTCACCCACGAGCACATCGAGGACTACCGCGCGACCACCGAGCACCTCGTGATGTCGGTGCGCACCGACGACGACGAGCCGCAGCTCATCGTCACCGACCACGACGGGCAGGGCGAGCGCACGCTGCCGTTGCCGGGCGAAGGCTTCATCACGAACCTCCAGAGCGCCGATCGCGGCGACCTCATCGGCTACACGTTCTCGGCCGCCGACCTGGGTGCCGCGGGCGGGCTCGAGAGCGCACTGTTCACGGCGTCGCTGACAGACAGCGAAGCGGATGCCGAACCCCGACCCATCGAGGTCGAAGGCGCCGATCCGCGGGTCGCCGAGTTCCGCTTCGTGCCCGACACCGACAGCATCCTGCTGCTGTCGTTCGACGGCTCGCTCCTGCTCACCGCACCCGACGGGCAGGCCACCTCTCTCGGCATCGCGAACGGCATCGACGGCATCGCGCGCGGGTCGTCGCACGCGATCGTCGATCGGGCCGAGGGCGTCGTGGTCATCGACCTCACCGACGGCTCCGAGGAGCCGCTCGTCGCACCCGACCCGGCGCTCGGCCCGGCGAGCTCGATCCTTCCGCTCTCGACGGGCGGCACGGTGCGCTCTTCGGCGGTGCTGACGCCCGAGGGGCTGCCCACCGGCGTCACCTCGGTGGATCGCGTCGCCGACGACGGCTTGGTCCGCGCGCTCACGTCGGTATCGTCGAGCGACGGCCTGCTTCAGACGTGCGTCTCGCCGAGCGAACGCTACCTCGCGGTGCTCATCGCACCCGACGCTGTCGAGAACCCGTACGACACCTATCTGCTGCCGTTGCCGCAACGCGTGGAGACGCACGTCTTCGACATGACCTCCGACGACACCGAGGGCGAAGGCGCCGAGGAGCTCGTCGCGCTCGCGGGATCCTCCGTCTCGTGGTGCCAGGTGCCGCCGATATGACCCCGATCCCCATCGGCCCCGACGCCGTACGCCCCGCTGCGCGCGAGGACCTCCTGCCCCTGCCGCTCGAGGTCGCTCCGCGTCTGCTCGGTGCCGTGCTCGAGACCGTCGTCGACGGCGAGCTCGTCGCGGTGCGGCTGACCGAGGTCGAGGCGTACCACGGCCAGGGCACGGGGCCCGTGCCCGACCCGGGCTCGCACGCGCGGATGGGCCGCACCGCGCGCAACGCGACGATGTGGGGCGAGCCCGGGCACCTCTACGTCTACTTGAGCCACGGCATCCACTCGTGCGTCAACGTCGTGTGCGGCCCCGAGGGGGTCGCCGGCGGTGTGCTGCTGCGCGGTGGCGAGGTGATCGAAGGGGCGGATGCCGCGGCCCGCCGCCGTCCGGCCGCCCGCACGCCCCGCGACTTCGCCCGCGGGCCGGGTCGCCTCGGCGATGCGGTGGGGCTGCGGCATCCGCTTCACGACGGAATCGACGCGGTCACCGGCGAGCCGCTGCACGGCGCGGTCGCGCGGCTGTCGCTGCGCGAGGAGCCGCTCGAGGAGTTCGAGCGCGGTCCGCGCGTGGGGGTCGCGGGGCACGCGGGCGGGCCTGCGTTCCCGTGGCGGTTCTGGATCCCGGGCGATCCCACGGTGTCGGCGTTCCGCTGGGGCCGCGGGGCCGGGCCGGCCGCGGTCGGGGCGGATGCGGCATCCGTGCTAGACTGATTCTTTGTCTGCGCGCACTCCAGCGCGTAGTTCGTACTCACAATCCCCGCATTCCGTCCCTGAGCCTGTCGAAGGGTCGAGCCTCTCGAAGGTCCCTGAGCCTGTCGAAGGGTCGCACGGGTGTGAGTGCAGACAAGGGATCTTGGGTGGGGCCGTCCGGCTTCACGGTATAGAGGAGACAACCACCATGGCAGCAGTGTGCCAGGTGACCGGCGCGGTTCCCGGCTTCGGTCACAACATCTCGCACTCGCACCGCCGGACGAAGCGCCGCTTCGACCCGAACGTGCAGAAGAAGACGTACTACGTTCCGTCGCTCGGCCGTAAGGTCACGCTCAACGTGTCCGCCAAGGGCATGAAGGTGATCGACGCCCGTGGCATCGAGTCCGTCGTGAAGGACCTCATCGCGAAGGGTGTGAAGCTCTGATGGCGAAGAAGGCTCAGGACGTTCGTCCGATCATCAAGCTGCGTTCGACCGCCGGCACGGGCTACACCTACGTGACGCGCAAGAACCGCCGCAACAACCCCGACCGCATCGTGCTCAAGAAGTACGACCCCATCGTGCGCAAGCACGTCGACTTCCGAGAGGAGCGCTGATCATGGCCAAGAAGAGCAAGATCGCGCGCAACCAGCAGCGCCAGGAGGTCGTCGACCGCTACGCCGCGAAGCGCGCCGAGCTGAAGAAGCAGCTCGTCGACCCGAACTCGACCGACGAGCAGCGCGAGGCCGCTCGTGTGGGCCTGCAGAAGCTGCCCCGCGATGCTTCGCCCGTGCGCCTGCGCAACCGCGACGTCATCGACGGTCGCCCGCGCGGCCACCTGTCGAAGTTCGGCATCTCGCGTGTCCGCTTCCGCGACATGGCGCACCGTGGCGAGCTGCCCGGCGTCACCAAGTCGAGCTGGTAAGCACCGCATCAGGGTCGAAGGCCCGGAGTTCCTCGGAGCTCCGGGCCTTTCGCATGCCCGGGGAACCCCTCCCTTCCTTCGCCGAGTGCACGACTTCCCGCCGACTGCACGACCTGCCCGCGTGGCGAGGGCGTGCACTCGACGCGAGGTCGTGCACTCGCCGCCCGTAAGACGGTGTCAAGGTCGGTGCGCACGGCCACGCGGAACGAGAAGATGAGGAGCATGCCGCTGGACCCGTTCTTCGCCGAGCGACTTCGCGTGCACCGCCGTTACCTCATGGGGCGCGCGCTCGCGGATCTGCGCGCCCGCCTGAAGGCCCTGTGGCCCTTCGCGCGCGAGCCGATCGCGCCGGCATCCGCCGACCCCGCGCCCCCGAAGGCGAAGAAGACGGATGCCGCATCCGCCGCCCTCGGACCCCGAGCCCGCGCTCGCGCGAAGCACCGTCGCGCCGCGCTCGCATGGGACCGCAAGGAGCTCGAGACCGTCGGGACGCCCGGACCCGACGTCCGAACGGCGGAGTACACGATCGACGTGCCCGACCGGCCCGCGGTGCGCGTGCGCGTGTACGACCCGCGAGGCGGCGACCGCGCCGAACCCCTGCCCGCCGTCCTGACGTTCTTCGGAGGCGCGTTCCGGATCGGCGGGATCGACTATCCGACGACGGATGCCGCCAACCGCCGCCATGCGGTCGACGCGGACGTCGTGGTGGTGGCGGTCGACTACGCGCTCGCGCCCGAGCACAAATACCCGACGCAGGTGTTCCAGGGGCACGCCGCCCTGGAGTGGCTGTTCGAGAACGTGGGGCGGCTCCGCGTCGACCCGGAGCGGATCGGGATCGCCGGGGCATCCGCCGGCGCGAATCTCGCCGCAGCCGTGACGCTCATGAACCGGGATCGCCACCGACGGCCGATCCGGCTGCAGGTGCTCGAGGTGCCGGTCGTCGACCTCACGGGCAAGCACCTCGACCTGCGTGCGACGCGGGCGCTCGGCATTCCGACGCTCATCGCGCTGCGCGAGCTGCGTTCGGTCGCGCGCACCTACCTGCCCGACAGTCGCGCCGCCCGCGACCCGTACGCGTCGCCCCTGCTCGCCGGCTCGCACGAAGGGCTTCCGCCTGCCGTGATCCTCACCGCGGAGTACGACCCGCTGCGCGGCGACGGCGAGGCGTATGCCGCCGCGCTGCGCGACGCGGGCGTGGACGCGAGCGCCGTGCGATACCTCGGGGGCACCCACGACACCGCGATCTTCACCGCCGTGCTGCCTGCCGCGCGACGCTGGCACGCCGATGTGGTCGCGGCGCTGCGGCGCTTGCACGAATGAACCGAAAACGCAACGACCGACGGGGTTCTCGCATCCGCTTGGCCCGATCGACCGTGCGTCCGTCACATCTGTCACACCAGCAACACCAGCACCAAGGAATTTCCTCCGTAAACCGCGCCGGGTGCGGGAAATCCGCGTGATTACGCGGAACGTGGGTATATTCGGTCGCGGTCGATCCGACCAAGCCGGGGGGCAAGCAGTCTCTCGGTCCGCGCAATGAAACGGTGGCGACGAGCCGCCGTGGAGGACAACCACATGGCTGACAAGTCCATCACCAAGACCGAACTCGTCGCGAGCATCGCGA
>Ga0180220_1001659_pt1 | contig 15849 bp, 13 predicted proteins | sample eDN5th37CBELigBY_FD_151335 | JGI IMG/M metagenome (GOLD analysis project Ga0180220, IMG submission 151335) | Enriched backyard soil microbial communities from Emeryville, California, USA - eDNA 5th pass 37_C BE-Lig BY (version 2) (version 2) | ecosystem: Environmental > Terrestrial > Soil >... | reverse complement strand
AGCAAGCCTGAAGAGGCGCATGAAATAGACGGTGAGCACGGCAAGCACGGCGCCGAGCTGGATCAGCACCTCGAAGGTTTTTCCTGGTGAGTGGAAACCGAGGAAGTGGCCTGCCAAGAGAAGATGGCCTGTGGACGACACCGGTATGAACTCGGTCAGGCCTTCGATGAGCCCTAAAAGCAGAACCTGCCAGATCGGCATGCGTGATTCCCATTCATTCGGCTACGCCGATCGGCGCACGTGCTGCGAGACAGGCCTCGCCCGAGCCGCATCTATCAGACTCAACGCGGAGAAAGACCAGGGCTTATCCCCCCTGAACTTGACGAATCAAGCCGGTGAGCGACAACAGATGATGACCGAAGTTGTATGACGCCATGAACACGCTCATCCACTATCGGCTCTGTCCAGCATCCCGCGCGATCCGCATCGTGCTCGCAGAGCTCGGGGTCGAGGCCGAGCTGGCGGAGGAAAAGCCTTGGGAGTGGCGGCAAGAGTTCCTGGCCCTCAATCCCTCCGGCGAGTTGCCGGTGCTCCAGTTCGGCAATGGCGTGCTCGTCTGCGGTGCCTACGCTATTTCCGAGTACCTGGCAGAGGAATATCCCGAGCACCCGATCGATGGGCGTGCGGTGCCGCTGTTTCCAGGCAACAGCGAGGAGCGGGCCGAAGTGAGGCGGCTCGTCGACTGGTTCTACCGCAAGCTTAACCGTGAAGTCGTTAGCGATCTGCTGCATGAGAAGCATTTCGGCCGCATTGCCGGCCCCTCGCATGTGCCGGACCTCGAGGTCTTGCGCGCCGTCCGAGCCAACCTCCGCTATCATCTTCGCTACATCAGCTTTCTGTCGGACCATCGGCGCTGGCTGGCGGGCGACGAAATGAGCTTTGCCGATATTGCCGCAGCGGCACACCTCTCCTGCGTGGACTATTTTGGAGAGGTGCCTTGGGACGAGCATCCCATGGCGAAGAGCTGGTACGCGCGCATCAAGTCCCGGCGCTCGTTCCGGACCATTCTGGCGGACCGGGTTCCAGGCGTGGCGCCCCCGCCCCACTACGAGGACCTCGACTTCTGAGCCCGCGCCGGGCTCGTGTAAGAGGACATGGGCCAGAACCTCAAGGACAGTCTCATCGCGCGTGCACGCGAGCTCGGCTTTGCCGCCGTGCGCATCACCACGCCGGATCGGATTGGGCCGGCCGGCGAGCGCCTTCGCTCGTTCCTGGCGGCGGGCCGCCACGGGGATATGGACTGGATGGAGACTACGGCCGATCGGCGTGCCGATCCTAAGGTCCTGTGGCCCGACGTACGCTCCGTCGTGATGCTCGGCTTCAGCTACGCGCCGGGCCACGATCCGCTGGCTGCACTCAGCAACCCATCCCGCGGTATCATCTCTTGCTATGCCCAGAGCAAGGACTATCACGACATCATCAAGGGCCGGCTCAAGCAGCTCGCTTCGTCGCTGGCCCGCGAGGCGGGCGCTGACGTCAAGGTATTCGTCGACACGGCCCCACTCATGGAGAAGCCGCTCGCCGCCGCGGCGGGGCTGGGGTGGCAGGGCAAACACACGAACCTGGTCTCTCGCGCACACGGCTCGTGGCTGTTTCTCGGCGCCATCCTGACGACAGCTGAGCTACCGCCGGACGAGCCGGAGCAGGATCACTGCGGCTCCTGCCGCCGGTGCCTTGATGTCTGCCCTACCGATGCTTTTCCGGCGCCTTATCAGCTCGATGCCCGGCGCTGCATTGCCTATCTCACGATCGAGTACAAGGGACACATTGCAGAGGAACTCCGCGCCGCGATCGGCAACCGCGTGTTCGGCTGCGACGACTGCCTTGCGGTTTGCCCGTGGAACAAGTTCGCCCGTGTTTCACGTGAGATACAGCCATACCTGCGGCCCGAGGCGTCTGACGCGCCGCTTGCAGAATTCCTCCAGCTCGATGATGCCGCCTTCCGCCAACGCTTCGCCGGAACTCCCGTCAAGCGGACCGGCCGCGATCGATTCGTAAGGAACGCGCTGATCGCCGCCGGAAATTCAGGCGATCGAAGTCTGTTGGTCTACATCGAGTCCTTGGCATCGGACCCGTCGCCGCTCGTAAGAGCCATGGCGGCGTGGGCCGCGCGGCGATTGATGGACCCCGAAGCGTTTAGAAAGTTCAGAGCGCGCCGCGCAAAGGCGGAGGCCGATCCCGCTGTCCGCGCCGAGTTGCAAGTAGAAACCGTGGCGGCGTAAGGAGCAGCCGTTCACGGGCGGTTCATCCGTACACCGCGCTCCTGCCCCACTTATCACGCATACGTGGAAAGGTGTCCGCGCGAAATCCAGCAGCTCACCGGGACATCTCGCGCGCCGTCCCAATCATTCGCGGAGCGTGTCCTCATGCGCCCCACCACGCGCTACAGCCGCTGCTTCTCACTCGCGCTCATTCTGAGTGGCGCAATGGCCCTTTCTGCTTGCACGGTCGAGGCTGGCGACGAGGCAGCTCACGCCATTGCCGAGAAGTTTGCTGCGGCGGCTGAGAGCCCGGCAGGAGAACCGGATGTGAGTCCGGTCGCGGCAGAAAACCCGCCAGCCCGAAGCGAGCCTCCTGTCACGATCGTCAATGCCAACCGCCCGCAAAGCCCGTCCGCAGCGACGGACACCGAGAGCTTGTCTGAAGCCCCGACCGAAGAGTTAGAGGCGACAGAAAAAGCTGAAATGTCGGAGCGCGGCCGAGCCGAATCCGACGCCCGCGAACGGGCAGCGCAGGCGGCTAGGGAGGAAAAGCGCCTGGCGGACGAACGCCGTCGACGCGCCCAGGAAGCGCGGATCGCAGCCGAAAAAGCCGAAGCAGAGCGGCGACAACGCGAAGCCGACGAAGCCGAGATGCTGGCGCGTGCCAAGGCAGAGGCAGAGGCGCGCAAGCTAGCAGAGCAGAAGGCGGCCGAGGAGAAGCGACTGGCCGAAGAGCGCCAGCGCCGCGAAGAAGAGGCGCGGATTGCGGCCGAGAATGCTGCGGCCGAAAGGCGGGCCCGAGAACAACGGGAAGCGGACGAAGCTGAAATGCTCGCACGGGCGCGCGCAGAGGCGGAAGTGCGCCGCGTCGCCGAGGAACAGCGGCTGAGAGAAATCGAAGCCGCCGAGAAGGCGGAAGCCGAGCGCGTGCGCGCCGCCAAAGCCGCGGAAGAGGAACGGGCGCGCCGTGCCGAGGAGGAGCGGATGAGGCAGGCTGCGGAGGCCAAGCGGCTCGGCGAGATCGCTGCCGCCGAGGAAGCCCGGCGGGCTCATGCCCAGCGCGAAGAGGAGGCACGCAAGCTCGCAGAAACCCAGCGCGCGGAGGAAGAGCGCAGGGCTGCCGAAGAAGAGATGCGCAAAAAGGCGGCCGAGGCGAAATACTTAGCCGAGCTTGCCAAGCAGGAGAAACGACTCGAGACAGCTGCGGTGCGGAAGTCGGCCGCCTTCTGGCGCCAGTTCGAGGAAGAGGAGCGGCGGAAGGAGGCCGAAGCCCAGCGACGCACAGCAGCTCAGGAAGCGGAGGCTCGGCGGCAAGCAGTGCTGCGACAGCTCGAGGAGGAGGAACGGCGCAGGGCGGAGCTGGACCGGGCAATCAAATCGCTCGCAGCGGATGAGGCCCGCAGAACCCAGGCCGAGCAGCGCGCCCGAGAGGCCCAGCAGCTTGCAGACAAACTCGAGCACATCCGCGAATCACGGGAAAGCCGCTATCAGCCACCGCACACCCTCGGCGGCCCAGCCGCAGGAGATGACGATTGGCCGGGCCGCGAGGTGATCCACCGAACCCGTGTCACTGTGCTCCTGGTCATGGCCCCCGGGACGCGGGGCATCCGGCGGTTCAACAAGACCGCAGACCCTATGCTTTGCATTGGCAACACCTGCTACATCAGCAACGGTCCGAATACTCCGGCGAGACCAATGCCGCGCGCAAAGGCTTTCGGACCCGGAGTTGCTATCGGCTCGAGGGCCGGGCTGTGCAGCCATTCCCTCACCTGTGTCTTCCGCGGCGTCGAGCTTGGCCGGGCGCTGGCCGAGGTGCAGCCGATCGACCTCAGGATCTTACGCCACGACCGCCGCGAGCCGCGCGTCGTCATGCCTGACCCCACCTGCCGTACCGATGGCAAGCGCATCACCTGCGACCGCCCCGTCATTGCAGCGAACTACAGGATGTGGGTCGTACCGGAGAGCGTCGCTGAGCGGGCTGGCGGCCTGGCGCTCGAAGTTGCCGTCCGCTCAGGATTGCAGACTGACGGCAACATCGTGCAAGCGCAGGAGAACTGACTGCTTAGGACATCGACTCGGTAACCTGCCCCAGAACTTTGGCGAGCAGTTCCAGATCTTCTGGCCGGGACAGCCGGTGATCCCCATCTGGAACAGTGATCAGCCGCGTCCAACCGCCCGTGAGGAAGCGCTCCAGTTCCCGCGTGTGCTCGGCCGGCACGTCCGGGTCCTGCAGGCCTTGGAGGATGTGAACCGGCCGGCCAGGATTCCATGGTATCCGCGCGAAGAGATGGTTGCGGCCCTCTTCGATCAGCCCCCGCGTGATCGGGTATGGATCACCGTAGGCCGAAGGACGCAACCAGACGCCCTTCTCCATAACCTCCTGCCGAACATCGTCGGGGAACTCCTTCCACATCAGCTCCTCGGTCATGTCCCAGGCGGGCGCGATGAGGACCAGCGCCTTGATGCGCGCCGCTTCCTCGGGGGCCTCCGCCATCAGTTGACGAAGGAGCAGCAGGGCGATGTAACCGCCCATGCTCGAGCCCACGACGACCATCGGTCCCTGGGTCATCCGAGTGAAGACCGCGCGGGTCTCCTCCAGCCAGCGGCCGACAGTGCCATCCTCGAACCGCCCGCCCGACTGGCCGTGTCCGCTGTAATCGAGTCGCGTGCAGGCCAGCCCCTTCTCGCGCGCCCACTCGCTCAAAAACGTCGCCTTGGTGCTGACCATGTCCGACTTGAAGCCTGGCAACCAGATCAGACCAGGGGCACGGCCTTCGTCCTGCAGGACGGCGATCCGGCGGTGGTCCGCCCCAATGCCGACGTCAAGGTATTGCGTGTTGGGATCGGGCATCCTACTGAAGTCCTTTCAAATTCCAGCGGGGCCGTTCGTGCCGCAGCATCGCCCGACCATACTGCAGATCATCCCGCGCCTCGACACTGGCGGCGCCGAGCGCACCACGATCGAGATGACGCAGGCCATCACCACAGCTGGCGGGCGCGCACTGGTCGTGACCGAAGGCGGCCGCATGCTGCCTCAGGTGACAGAAGCCGGCGGCGAAGTCGTCACGCTCAACGCAGGCACGAAGAATCCGTTGACCATGCTGGCCAATGCGCGCCGGTTGCAGAGGATTGTGGAGGAAGAAGGGGTCGGGTTGCTGCACGCCCGCAGCCGCGCGCCGGCCTGGAGCGCTTTGATCGCCGCGCGTCGCAGCGGTCGGCCCCTGGTCACGACCTATCACGGCGCCTACGCGGAGCATGGCGCGCTCAAGCGCACCTACAACAGCGTCATGGCGCGGGGCGATGTGGTGATCGCGAACTCGCATTACACGTCTCGTCTCATCCAGGCGCGCTACGGCACACCCGAGAGCCGCATCCGAGTTATTCATCGTGGGATCGACGAGGACAGCTTCGACCCAGCTCGCGTTTCGCCCGACAGAGTGGAACGCCTGCGAGCGCGGTGGGGCGTCGAGGCGGGGCAGAGGGTCGTGCTGCACGCTGCCCGTCTGACCGGCTGGAAGGGACAGGCAGTCGTGATTTCGGCGGCGGCTCGCCTGATGAGCCAGGGCGATTTGGGCGATTGGGTAATCATACTGGCGGGAGACGCGCAGGGCCGGTCGGATTACGTCAAAGCACTCGAGGACCAGATTGGCGCAAGCGGATTGACGGGTCGCGTTCGGCTCGCCGGCCATGTGGACGATATGCCCGCGGCTTACTTGGCAGCTCACGTCGCCGTCGTCGCTTCGACGGAGCCGGAAGCGTTTGGGCGCGCCGCAGCTGAGGCCGAGGCGATGGGCTGCCCTGTCATCGCCACCAATATCGGCGCCGCCCCGGAGACAGTCCGGGCGGAGCCGCAGGTGGGACCCACCGAGATCACCGGCTGGCTCGTGCCGCCCCACGATGCCGAGCCCTTGGCGCTGCATATGCGCGCAGCGCTCCTGCTGTCCGACGCCGAACGGGCGGCCATCGGCGCCCGAGCCCGGGCCCATGTCTGCCAATCGTTCTCCCTGAGCGCCATGCAGCGCGCCACCTTGGCAGTTTATGACAGCCTCCTGGGCACTGAGCTCGCCCCGGCTTGGGCGCAGGCGGCTTCCACTCGAAACCGCGTCGCGGGCGCTTGACTTGAGCGCCGACATTCCCGATCTTCGCAAAGCTGAAAGAAACGGTGGACGCAGACAAGCGCCCGCCGCCTTTCGCGTACGAACATGATGAGATCGTAGGCTATAGAGGGAGACTGAACATCCGCCGACCAATGGTTAGGGGCGCGCCGGAGCGCGAACCCAGCGGCCCGAGGATCAATGAGGCGATCCGGGCCAGGGAAGTCCGACTGATTGATGAGAACGGGCAAAATCTCGGCATTGTGAGCCGTTTCGAAGCGCTCGAACGCGCCAGTGCCGCGGGATTGGACCTTGTCGAGGTGTCCCCCGACGCCAACCCGCCCGTCTGCAAGATCCTCGACTACGGCAAATTCAAGTATCAGGAGCAGAAGAAGGCGGCTGAGGCGCGCAAGCACCAGAAAACCGTCGAGGTCAAGGAGATCAAGATGCGTCCCAGCATCGACGATCACGACTACGACGTGAAAATGCGTTCCATCAAACGCTTCTTCGACGAGGGCGACAAGGTAAAGATCACCTTGCGCTTCCGCGGCCGTGAGATGGCTCACCAGGAATTGGGCATGGACCTTCTGCAGCGGGTCAAGGCCGACCTGGGAGACCTCGCCAAGGTGGAGGCCGAGCCGCGTCTTGAAGGTCGTCAGATGGTGATGGTGCTGGCGCCGCGCTAAGCCGCCGGAGCAGCTTGCACCAGCTGCACCTTCTGCATTATAAGCGAGCCGAGCCGCCCGGCGGGGCATGCCGTGGCGGCTCCATTACGTTTGCACGAACACACGGCGGTCGCATCCTTGCTCCCTGGCAGCGCTCTGGGGGCGCGTTCGTCTCGATTGCGAGGCTAGTGCAACGGCGCCGCCACAGAGAAGACAAGGAGCAAGCAAAATGCCCAAGCTGAAGACGAAGAGCAGCGCGAAAAAGCGCTTCAAGATGACCGCCACCGGCAAGGTGAAGGTTCAGGCGCAGGGCAAGCGCCACGGCATGATTAAGCGGACGGCCAAGTTCATCCGCAACGCGCGCGGCACCATGGTGCTGAACGAGAGCGACGCGAAGATCGTCAAGAAGTACATGCCGTACGACCGGTGATACGCCTGATCGGACCTCCTGACGCGATCCGATCCCAAACCCTTCATCTGACGGAGCACGACAATGGCACGTGTCAAGCGCGGCGTTACCGCCCACGCGAAACACAAGAAAGTTCTCAAGGCCGCCAAGGGCTATTACGGCCGGCGTAAGAATACGATCCGCGTCGCCAAGCAGGCGGTCGAACGGGCACAGCAGTATGCCTATCGCGACCGCAAGCGTCGCAAGCGCAACTTCCGTGCGCTGTGGATCCAGCGGATCAACGCCGCCGCCCGCGAGCTCGGCACGACGTACGGCCAGTTTATTAACGGGCTGAACAAGGCCGGCATCGAGGTCGACCGCAAGGTCCTCGCGGACCTCGCCGTGCGCGACTCGGACGCCTTCAAGGCGCTGGTCGAGCAGGCGACGGCGGCTGCGCAGGCCTCCCGCCCGGCGGCTTCGGCCTGAAGCATAAGTCAGCGCGAGGGCATACCGCCGGCCACAGCGCCTGGAGCCCTTCTGTAATCTCTCCCGTGGGGAGAGCGCCTGCCCCGGGCTCGATCCGGGGCCGACCCGAAAGGTCCGTGAGGGGTTGCGACAGCAGCAATCGTGATCCTCTCATCCTGCCCTTCCTACCGGGGAAGGGAGTCCGGAGCAGCCTGAGCTCTGGTTCATTCAGATTTGCGGGGCAGAGGCATTCCCGATGGCGACATTCCCCGAACTCGAAACGCTCAAGTCGGAGCTGCTGCACCAGATCGAAGCAGCGAAAGACCTCGCCGCACTCGAGCAGGTGCGCATCGGCGCGCTCGGCAAGAAAGGCAAGATTTCCGAGCAGATGGCGAAGCTCGGGACGCTTCCGGCAGAACAGCGGCGTTCGTTCGGGCAGGCGACCAATGCCGTGAAGGCGGCGGTGACCGAAGCGCTCGAAGCACGCAAGACGGCGCTGGAGGCGTCTGCCCTCGAGGAGCGGCTCACCAAGGAGCGCGCCGACATCACGCTGCCGGTTCAGCTCGGGCCCCTGGCCGAGGGCCGTATCCATCCGGTCTCTCAGGTGTTCGACGAGGTCATCGAGATCTTCGCCGACATGGGCTTCTCGGTTGCCGAAGGACCAGACATCGAGACGGACGACCTCAACTTCACCAAGCTCAACATCCCGGAGGAGCACCCGGCTCGCCAGGAGCACGATACTTTCTACCTTCGCGAGACCGCCGCGGCTGATGGTACCAACCGTCCGCGGATGCTGCTGCGCACGCACACGAGCCCGGTGCAGATCCGTACCATGCTCACGCAGAAGCCGCCGATCCGGATCATCGCGCCCGGCCGCGTCTACCGCTGTGACAGCGATCAAACGCACACGCCGATGTTCCATCAGATCGAAGGCCTCATCATCGACGAGAGCACCCATCTCGGCCACCTCAAGTGGTGCCTGGAGGAGTTCTGCAAGGCGTTCTTCGAGGTGGATGAGGTGAAGATGCGCTTCCGCGCTTCACACTTCCCGTTCACCGAGCCGTCGATGGAAGTGGACATCGATGCCGCCGCAATCGGCAAACCGGGCCAGTGGCTGGAAATCCTGGGCTCCGGCATGGTGCACCCGAACGTGATCCGCAATTGCGGGCTCGATCCGGAGAAGTATCAGGGCTTCGCCTTCGGCATGGGTCTCGACCGCATCGCCATGCTGAAGTACGGCATCCCGGACCTGCGCGACATGTTCTCTGCCGACCTGCGCTGGATGAAGCACTACGGCTTCCTATCCATCGACGTGCCGACGCTCGCGGGCGGGCTGTCGTCCTGAGTGTCGATGGCGGGCGAGCCCCCATTTTCCTCGAGGCGGAGAAGGAGGGCTTTAGAGTGCGGCATCGGCTTGAAGGGGCGCCAAGATGCTTGCGATTCTGAACACGACGCCGGCCGTGCTGATGGCCATCGCCACCGCGGCGCTCATGATCGCAGCGTCCGTCTTCATCATCTTCTATCACGACCGCAAGCATGAGGAGCTCGACCAGTGGGTCGACTTCTCGCTCAGCCGCGAAGCGCTTCGCCATGCGGCCATGTACTACCGCTTCATGGCCGTCTCGATGTTGGTGTTCTACGTGCTCTTCACGATCAGCTGCCTGCTGCTACAGGCGGAAGGGCACCTGATCTTTTCCGACGGCAGGGAGCCGATCCATGCAGGCCCCATCGAGGCATCCTTTTTCGCGATCGACCTCGTCCTGCGCGGCGGCTTTTTCGACATCATGGAGCACTTCGATCTGGGCGTGTCGCCGATCGCGATGAACCGCAAGCTGTTCTGGTTCGTCATCTACGCCTTCGTGTTCCGGATGTTCTACGCCGTCACGCTCATCAAGATCGTGATCTCGTTCGTCTGGATTTACGGGAAGATCCGCATGGCGCGGCAAATGTACCGAACCAACAGCAGTCAGCTCCGACTGTTCGAGTGATGGGGCCCTTGGCGGTCGGTATGCAAAAAGGGTAAGACGCACACGCCAATTCCGCCTCGACTGGGGCGACGACAAACCCGCGGGACGAAATACGCAATGAAGTTCACGCTGTCCTGGCTCAAGGACCATCTCGACACCAAGGCCTCGCTGCAGGAGATCGCGGAGAAGCTCTCCGCAATCGGCCTCGAGGTAGAGAGCATCGACGATCCTGCGGAGAAGCTGGCTCCGTTTACCGTTGCGCGCGTCATCGAGGCCAAGCAACACCCGAACGCGGATCGCCTCCGGGTCTGCCAGGTGGAGATTGCCCCCGGTCAGCCGCCGGTCGAGGTCGTCTGCGGCGCTCCCAATGCGCGCACCGGCATGATCGGCGTGTTCGCACCGCTTGGCACCTACATTCCCGGCACCGGCATCACCTTGGACAAGCGGCCCGTTCGCGGCGTCGTCTCGAACGGCATGCTCGTTTCCGAGCGGGAGCTGGAGCTGTCGGACGATCACGAGGGCATCATCGAGCTCGACCCGGCGCTCGCCGAGCGCGTGGGCGATCGCTACATCGATGTCGTCGGCCTCAACGATCCGGTCATCGAGGTCAAGCTCACGCCGAATCGACCCGACTGCACGGGCGTGCGCGGCATCGCGCGCGACTTGGCCGCCGCGGGCCTTGGTACCCTGAAGCCGGAGCCTGAGATCGGCGCCGTCGAGGGGACCTTCGCCTGCCCCGTCGAAATCCGGCTCGAGTTCACACCAGAAACGGCGAGCGCGTGCCCCGTATTCGCGGGCAGGCTCGTGAACGGTGTGAAGAACGGCCCCTCGCCGGCGTGGATGCAGAATCGCCTGAAGGCCGCGGGCCTCCGGCCGATCAGTGCGCTGGTCGACGTCACCAATTACGTGTCCCTCGACCGCGGTCGTCCGCTCCACGTCTATGATGCCGATAAGCTCCAAGGTGCCATCCGCGCCCGGCTCGGCCGCGCGAGCGAGCGTTTCCTGGCGCTCGACGGCAAGGAGTACGACGTCGACGAGACCATGTGCGTGATCGCGGACGACAGCGGTCCGCTGGGCCTCGGCGGCATCATCGGCGGCGAGAGCAGCGCTTGCACAGACGAGACCACCAACGTCTTCATCGAGAGTGCCTACTTCGATCCGGTCCGCACTGCCTCAACCGGCCGCAAAGCTGGGGTGCAGACGGATGCGCGCTATCGGTTCGAGCGCGGGGTCGATCCGGCCTACGTCGTGCCAGGGCTTGATTATGCGACCGACCTGATCCTGAAGCTTGCAGGCGGCAAGCCATCGAAGCGCAGCGTCGCGGGCACGCCGCCTGAAGGTCGCATGGCGATTGCCTTCGACTTCCGCCGCGTCGCGCGCCTCACCGGCCTCACGGTGGACGATGCCGTGAGCCGCAAGGTGCTCACCGATCTCGGTTTCGAGGTCGAAGGCAAAGGTCCGGAAGTTCAAGTCACCAGGCCGAGCTGGCGTCCTGATGTGCATGGCCCGGCGGATCTGGTCGAGGAGGTCGTACGCATAATCGGCCTCGACAAGGTGCCCTCGACGCCCATTCCGCGCACCCACGGCGTGACGCGCACCGTCCTGACGGAAGCGCAGCGGCGCGCGCGCCGGGCCCGTCGCGTCCTGGCCGGACGCGGACTGGTCGAGGCGATCACATGGTCGTTTATCCCGCGGCCGCATTCCGAGCTGTTCGGCGGTGGATCGGAAGCCCTGGAGCTGGCGAACCCGATTTCCGTCGAGATGTCGTCGATGCGCCCGAGCCTGTTGCCCGGACTGCTCACGGCGGTGCAGCGCAATCGCAATCGCGGCTTCGAAGATCTCGCGCTTTTCGAGCTGGGCCAGGCCTACCGCGGCGACCAGCCCGAGGATCAGGTCCAGATCACAGCAGGTGTGCGCGCTGGCGCGGCGCGCTTGGCCGGGGTTGGCCGCCACTGGGCCGAGCCGGCCAAAGAAGCCGATGTATTCGATGTGAAGGCGGACGTTTTCGCGACGCTCGCCACGCTCGGCTTCGATCCCAGCCGTGCCCAGATCGTGCGGGAGGCCCCGGCCTGGTATCATCCTGGCCGCTCGGGCGTGCTGAGGCTTGGACCGAAGACGGTGCTCGCACATTTCGGCGAGGTCCACCCGAAAACGCTTGCCGCCCTCGACGTCGATGCGCCAGTCGTCGCGTTTGAAATCTTCCTCGATGCGCTCCCGCCTGAGAAGCGCAAGTCCCGCGCTCGTCCGGCCATGGTCGCGCCCGACCTGCTGCCCGTGCGCCGCGACTTCGCATTCGTTCTCGACGAGTCGGTGCCTGCTGGTGACGTGGTGAGAGCGGCTGCTGGAGCCGACAAGACGCTCATCACCGATGTGTCCGTGTTCGACGTTTTCGCCGGCAAGAGCCTCGGGCCAGGCAAGAAATCCGTCGGCATCGAGGTTACTCTGCAGCCGCGCGAACGCACGCTAACGGACCCGGAGATTGAAGCCGTCGCCAAGAAGGTGATCGCCGAGGTCAAGCGCGTGACTGGTGGCGAAATCCGCGGGTAAGCCCTACCCGGCTCACAGGATCAGCTCCTGCGGGCCGGGCGTCCCCACATGCGGCCCGGCGGGGTCCGTTCGCTAATCGTGAATTCGCTAAGTGGTGAAGTCGCTGCATCCGCGGCGGTCGATGCCGACCTGGGTTGCCTCGGACCTACGGCGTTCTTACCGTCGGCGCTGTCAGGCGCTGCGCGATGAGCTGAATCAAATACCACCCGAATTCGGGATTCTGGAAATAAAGCTCTTTTAATTGATCTCCATCAATCGACAAAAGCTGGCAGTCGGAAGTTGCAATTGCTGTCTGCGTCCGACATCCATCACGAGTGAAAAAGGCGATTTCTCCAAACAAAGTGCCCGGCCCGATCTCCACGGAGATCTCGCTGAAAAGAATGGTTCCTGAGACGAGATAATACAGCCGATCTCCCGGATCACCTTTGTTGAACAAAACTTGCCCTGCGGAAAGGGTGCTCTCCCGAGCGTGCGGTAGCAGCCATTCTGAATGCACGCCAGTCACAGGCGCTACCTTCAACTTATCCACCTGCCGGCGGAGCTCTCGAATGCGGAGAATGTTCAGGGGGAGTTGGATTGCGTTTTGCACGGCGTTTGGCCAATAGCCGGCGGCTACTGACGCCAAAATTGCAAGTATGTTGCTCGAGACGGCAAACAAGCGCAATCGGATGATCGTTCGAGAGAACGTGGAACAGAGAGTGAGCGCCATCGCAACCCACCCTAGCGCGTAAATAGCGCTGGCAACATTATCAGGGAATGTCATTGAGGCTCCGTAAGACTCTATAGAGGGGCAATGGCGGGTGTGGGGCACTTTCAGATGTAAGAGCTGACCGGAATGCTTCGATGCGAATCGCCCAAAACGCCGTTCCAATTCTGGGGCGAGCTTTCTTTCAGTACTGATAGGCGGTGGGCGTAAATTTCGGTGAGGCGCATCAGCCTTGGATCCATTGCGTGAATGCGACAGCGTTCGAGCGCGCCCATGGCTCTGTCCCAATTGGCTTGGCGGTAACAATTGCGCATTTCGATGAACTCGGATTGATAAGCGCGAAATTGCGGGTCGCGGAGCAACTCTGCTCCACCGAGAAGTGCGTGAATCGTCACTTTTTCCTTGCGGCCGCGAACACGCACGTCATCGATGTCGAGAGTTGCCAACGCGTTCCGGCATCGTGCTGCCGTTTCGGGACAGAGCAGGATGCGTAGGCCATAATCAGCGGCCATGTGTTCCAGGCGTGAGGCAAGATTCACGCTGTCACCGAGGATGGTATAGTCGAACCGAATATCGGAGCCCATATTGCCAACCATGCACGCGCCGGTGCTGATTCCGATGCCGATCTCCATGGCTATGGCACTAGCGCCATTATTTTTCGCCTTGAGCAGTCGGGCGGCATTTAAAGAATCGAGGCTTTCCGAGATGGCGAGCGCAGCCTCGCAGGAATGCAGCACATGATCGGGATCATCGAGGGGGGCATTCCAGAATGCCATAACGGCATCGCCGATGTATTTGTCGATGGTCCCCCGTCGCTCAATAATCGCCAGGGAAATCGGCGTGAGAAGCTGGTTCATCAACCTCGTCAGGCCGGAGGGATTGTCTCTGAACGTTTCCGCGATCCCAGTGAAGCCCCTCACGTCGCTGAACAAGACCGATACGACGCGCGTCTCGCCTCCGAGTTTCAGTCGATCGGGCTCCCGCGTCAGTTGCTCCACCAATTCCGGTGCGAGGTATTGACTGAATGCGTTGCGGATATCAGCGCGCCGCTTCTCTTCACGAAAGTAATTCAGAAACGTGAGGAGCAAGTACACGACCGTGCTCGACACCAATGGATAAACGACATCGAGCAGAATGCCTTGGCTAAGGAAGAGATAAGCCGATAAGCCGACAAGCGAACCTGCCACGATCACGCCCAGCAGCAACGTTGGCACCGCGCCGAGCATGGGTATGACGATCACGATACCGACGCCGATGGCGACAGCGAGGCTGACCTCGAGGCCCAAAGCATAATTCGGGCGCACGAGAAGTGAGCCGGTCAGAATGCTTTCGATAGCTTGGGCGTGAATCTCTACCCCGGGCATCGCCGGTTCCAAAGGCGTTGCCCGCAGATCGTACAGTCCGGCAGCAGACGTTCCGATGAGGATCAGCTTACCTTCGATGCGGTCGGGCGAGACGCTGCCAGAAAGCACGTCGATAGCGGAAACGTAGCGTCGAGGGTCATGCGGGGTGAAGTGCAACCACAGCTGCCCGTTTCCCTCCGTCTCGATCTCCGCGCCTGCGACGACGACGCTCGTCATGCCTGCTTCGTCACTCTTCGCGATGAGAGAGGTGGCCCCGGTAGCCACGCGAAGGAGCTCGATGGAGAGTGAGGGGACGATGCGCCCATCGGCGAAAAACAGGGTCGGGATACGACGGATTACGCCGTCCCAATCCGGTTCAACAGTGACGAGCCCGCGCCCTGCGGCTGCCTTCTCCAGTACCGGCAGGTTGGTGCGGATTTTCGGGACTTGAATGAGATGCTGGGTAAACGAGTCGCCAATCGTCGCAATCGACGTGATAGGTAACTCTTCATCTCGCCGCGATGCGCCTGGAAGCTCCTTCGCGCCGGCCTGTCCGAGCACCACGCGCGCCCGCGCGATTGACTCGCTCAGCTTTTCATCGCTGTCAGGCAACGACTTCAGGCGGGTCTTCAGGTCCGGATCGCCGATGGCATCGGCAATGCGATTTGGCGACAGCCGGTCCGGCTCAGCGAAGACGACATCAAACCCAATCGCAACGGCGCCGCCGGCGGCGAGACGATCGGTCAGGGAGGCCAAGATCATCCGCGGCCATGGCCACTGACCAACTTCCTGCAGTGATCGCTCGTCGATATCGGCGATCGTGACTGGATAATCCGTTAGCTGTCGCGGATGCAGGCGTTGGTAGGTGTCGAAAATCTTACCCCGGACGATCTCGAGGAGGGGCGGGTCCCAAACGCGAAGGGCGACGAGAGCTGCAAGAACCAACAAGCCTAAGATGCGGCTCGCGCTCGGCGCACCCCAGCCAGCATACTGACCCCGCCCCTGTGCCATGAAAACAAACTCGACGCGCTATCCCGCTGGCGCTTCATGCTCTCGCCCCTGTCGGGCGACTCTGGTTGAAAAACCCCACTCCATTTAGGAGGCCAATAGTATACGGCCTTCCGTTCCAAGAGTACTGGCCATTAACGGGCAAGGCTAGCGGATCCCACTAGATTTCCGGAAGCCGTTCTCGCAGATGCGAAGACGGTCAACGTCATTGAGTGGCAACGATCAATCGCACGCCTCAGCGCCATCACGTGAACATGTTGGGGGTCCGATGACCTACGGAGAAGCCAGCGCCAGGCACGCCGCCTTAAATTCGGCGAAGGGATCGGCACCTCGATAGTGAGCGCGGAGCTGTTCGCCCACCTCCTGTGCGCGCTCCGCCGTGATTTCATCGGCGAGGGCCTCTGCGAATATGTCCTCGGTCAGCTCGATATCAGAGTCATAAATCGGAATGAGCTTCCCGACGCC
>Ga0180220_1001658_pt1 | contig 15867 bp, 16 predicted proteins | sample eDN5th37CBELigBY_FD_151335 | JGI IMG/M metagenome (GOLD analysis project Ga0180220, IMG submission 151335) | Enriched backyard soil microbial communities from Emeryville, California, USA - eDNA 5th pass 37_C BE-Lig BY (version 2) (version 2) | ecosystem: Environmental > Terrestrial > Soil >... | reverse complement strand
CTCCCTTCACGATCGGCTCGCTACCGCCCCGAACGTCGCCGCGCCCGGCCTTCGCCGCCCGTCCCACTGCGTTGTTTCGTGTTAGTGGCGTCGCCAGGGCGGTTTGAGTGCTTGGCCTTTTTCTGAGGTGGTTGGCGTTGTTGAAAGAGCTCTTGCGCTACCCCGGCTCCGCGCCCCAGCGGCGCGGGCCGTAGCATTCGGGGTGATTGCAGCGTCAGGCTTTGGGTTGTGAGGCCATCGGAAAAACGACTTGCGCTTGACGGGCTTTCATTTGCTGCACAGCTTCGAGCAATTCTGCAGCGAGATCACGGTTTGCTTCGTAAGCTGCAAGCTCTTTGTCAGTGAGGGGTTTATTTTTCGGAGGCACGGCGATTCTCCTTTAATCTGGCGCCAGTGATGTTATCAGCCTTGGCCTTTTCGTGCAGCGTCGCCAACACAGCTTCAGATATACAAGTGCAATAGATTATGCGAGCGCCTGTTGATTTGCCGGGGCGGAATGGCGTCTGTATATGGGCCTACTGTTGTTCAACGCTCAGCTATAGCTGATCCGTCTTGGAAGAAGACATCACCTGGCAGGATAGGCTCACCCCGCCCGTATGGCTCTTTTCTGTCCCGCGGCGCCGACGGGCTTGCTGCGGCCGCTGGCGTCGTAGAGGTCGCCGATTCCGGCCATTGCCTTCAAGGCGGCCATGGCTTGCTGGTTGTGGGCGAGGAAGGTGTCGATCATGACGCCGTTCGCCGCGTTCAGTTCGCTTGCCTGCCGCGCTTTGCCATGCAGCTCGTCCCAAGTGCCTCGCAGGGAGGGGTGTTTGCGGGCGGCTGCGTCCAGACCGGCTTTGTCGGCGCTGTAGCCCAGGGACGCCAGCAGTTTGCCGCGTTCTGCGCCGATGGCCGCCAGCTTGTCGGCGCATAGATTCTTGCTTGTGGTGCTGTCGCTCAGCGCCGCGCCGTTGCCGAGGTCCATCAGGGCGGCTTCCTCGGCCTTCAGCACGCCGATGAATTCCTGCACTAGATCCAGTTCCTGTTGCATGCAGGAAAGCAGGCGGGCGAGGGAGGTGTCCATGTGGTCGGAATCTTTTAGCGCTGGGCTTGGCGTTGCAGCCGCGTTTATTTCAGTAAATCGCGTACGCTGGCGAGCAGGCCGTCGGCGATGCGGCTGGGGTCTATCTTCAGTTGGCCGGAGGCCAGGGCGTCGCGCAGTTCCTGTACGCGCACCGTGTTGATGTCATTGGCCGAGTCGCCAAGGCTGGACAGGTGGCGGGCGGCGGCGCTGAGGTCGACGGCGCTTTTGCCGGAGGTCGCTGTACTGGAGCTTGCCCCGGCGCTCTGCAGGCTGTCGCCGCGCGTGCCTGCCAAGGGGCTGGCTGCTGGGCTTTTGAACGAGGGCGAAGTGATTTTCAAAGCGATCTCCGGATACTGGCGATTAGTTTACTGCGTCTGCTGTGCTGCTTTACGGTCGAATACGGGGAAACTTTAGTCTTATTACGGGGTTTTGAGTACCGGCCAAGGGGATGTCCGCTTGCCTACAACGCCACTTGCACGGTATTGGCGTCCAGTACGGTACCGGTGACGATCTGTCCCGAACTGGATCGTACCTGGATCTGCGCGCCGGGCGGGCCGCCTTGCAAAGCCTGGCCTTCGCCGGTGGCGACAAAGCCCGGACCGCGCGCTTGGGTGCGTACGGCCTGGCCGCGCTGTATGGAGTTGGGGTCGCGCAGGGCGGTGGATTTTACGGGGCCGCCGGCGGGGATGCGCTGGGCCGCAATATAACCCACCGCCTGGCTGGGATCGAAAACGATGCCGTTGGCCAAGCGCAATATATCGCCTTCGCGGGCGCTCAGATCGTCCAGCGAGACGGTGTCGCCGGAGGCGATATTTCGGTTGGCCACGTAATAATGGCCCTGAATGCTGAGATTGACTTGCACATAAGTCGTCCAGCTCGAGGGCGCCATGCAGCGCACGCCGACCGTCATGCGCGAGCGCAGGCGCTGGCCGCTGGGCAGAAAGGGCTGTAGCTGTTCGCAGGGCAGCTGGCGGGTGATGCGGGGCGCTTCGACCGAAATCTCCGCGGCGCCGGGGTAGCTGCTGGCCTGGCCGCGCAGAAACGTTTCGACCTCGGCCGCCACCAGCGCTGCATCCTGGACCGCCTGCTCGGGCAAGGCGGCGTATGACGCGGGCGCGCCCGCGGCCAGCATGCCGGCCAAGGCCAAAGCGAACAAATAGGGTGATCTGAACATGCGCCCATTTTATAGAAGGGGGGCGGCACGCATCGCCGGAATTGGCCGTCAATTGCCGCCTTATTTCATACTTTATAAAAACAGGCCCGACATTACTATGCATGTATTCATGGCGGCGGAAGGCCGCTGCTGTCCGATGGCATCGCTGGCGATGCGCATCCTTCTAGAGCGGGCAAGCGGAAAATGATAGACCGGATCGGTGATGACCTGAAATTCCATCAGCAGGCGCTGGAGCTGCGGCAGCGCCGGCAAGAAGTGCTGGCGGCGAATATCGCCAATGCGGATACGCCCAATTACAAGGCCAGGGACTTCGATTTTACATCGGCCTTGCGCGAAGCCATGGGCGGCGGCGGCAGCCTGCACCTGCCCGATACGCAACTGGCCTTGACATCCGCGCGCCACATCCCCGCCAAGGCCGTCACGCCCGATCCGGCGCCGCTGCTCTACCGGCAGCCTTTGCAGCCCAGCATGGACGGCAATACGGTGGATATGGACGTGGAACGCGTGCAGTTCGCGGATAACACCACGCGTTATCAAAGCGATTTGACGCTGATATCGGCGCGCATCAAAACCATGATGGCGGCGCTGCAGCAATAAGGCGGACGGAATAGGGCGGCCGGAGCAAGACGGCCACGATAGGCGGCAGGCATCGAGCATCGAGCATCGACCATCGAGCATCAAAGGATAAAAAGGCAAGCATCCATGTCTTCAATGAGCATTTTCCAGATCGCCGGATCCGCGCTCACCGCGCAGTCCCAGCGCATGAACGTCAGCGCCAGCAACCTGGCCAACGCCGACAGTGTCGCGGGCCCGGACGGCCAGGCCTACAAGGCGCGGCAGGTCGTGTTCAAGATGGCGCCCGTCCCCGGCCAGGCCTATTCCCAGGCGGTGGGCGGGGTGCAGGTGGCGTCCGTGGTGGAAAGCGCGGCGCCGCATCGCCTGCAGTACGACCCGAAGAACCCGCTGGCGAATGCCGATGGCTATGTGACCATGCCGAATGTGGATGTCGTGGCGGAAACCGTGAACATGATCTCGGCTTCGCGCTCTTACCAAGCCAATGTGGAAGTCATCAACACCGCCAAGAATCTGATGATGCGTACTTTGTCCATAGGCCAGTGAGCGGCTGCCGGATTAACTCGATACGGAGCGATGTGTGACCACCATCACGAACCAGACCAATCAGGCCAGTAGCGCCACGGGCGCCGCCCTGGCGGCCGCCACGGCGAACACCAACAGCTTGATGGGCGATACGCAGGAACGTTTCCTGACGCTGCTGGTGACGCAGTTGCAGAATCAGGATCCGCTGAATCCCATGGACAATGCGCAGGTCACTTCCCAGATCGCCCAGTTGTCCACGGTGAATGGGATCAATCAGCTCAACAATACCTTGCTGGCGCTGTCCGGCCAGATGGATGTTTCGCAGTCCATGCAGGCAGCCAATCTGATCGGCAAGGATGTGCTGGTGCCAGGCAGCAAGATATCGCTGGGCGGTGGCGAGGGCGGAGCCAGGGTGGCGACGCCCTTCGGCGTGGACTTGATCTCGCCGGCGGCCAAGGTCACGGTTTCCATACTGGATGGCTCCGGCAAGGCCATCAAGCAGATTGATCTGGGTTCGCAGCAGGCGGGCGTGCTGTCGGTGAATTGGGATGGCAAGGCCGATGGCGGCGCGGAGATGCCCGATGGCGCATATACCGTGCAGGTGGCGGCGTCCGACGCCGACGGCAACCCGGTTTCGGCGGGCCCGCTGACTTATGGGCGGGTCGCCAGCGTGGCTTATTCATCCAATGGCCTGCAGCTCGATCTGGGCCTGGCGGGCAAACATTCTTTGCTGGACATCCGCAAAATCATGTAGCGGGAAACAGCTTGCGCGGCGGCGATCGGGCTTGCCGCGCCATCAAGCACAGCGATCAAACACAGTTAACGCAGTTCAACGAGTAGACGAGGTCAATCATGGGTTTCGGACAAGGGTTAAGCGGCCTGAACGCCGCATCGCAAACTCTGGATGTCATTGGCAACAACATCGCCAACTCCGGCACGGTGGGCTTCAAGTCCGGCAGCGCCACATTCGCCGATGTCTACGCCAGTTCGCGCGTCGGCCTGGGCACGCAAGTGGCCAGCGTCAATCAGCGCTTCACCATAGGCACGGTATCCGGCACAGGCAACCAGTTCGACATGGCGATAGACGGCGCCAAGGGGCTGTTCCGGGTGGTCGATGAAAGCGGCGGCGTGCTGTATACGCGCAATGGGCAGTTCTTTCCCGACAAAGACGGCTATCTGATCAATGCGCAGGGCCACCGCCTGACGGGCTATGCCGAAGGCGGGACTAACCTGGTTCCGGTGCGCGTGCCTTCGGGCAATATTGCGCCGTCGGCCACCACCGCCGTCACCTCCAAGCTCACCGTGGATGCCAATGCGCCGCTGGCGGGCGGGCAGGTGCTGGAGGTCCAGGGGTCGGTGGTGCTGAGCGACGGGACCAATCCCCCGGTCACCTACCAATATACCGGCACGTGGTCCAATCCGGACTGGGGGGGTACGCCGCCCCCCGATGGCAGCTACACCACGGGCAGCGGCGGTATCCCGGTCGTGTTTACCGGCGGCAACGGAACCCCGGATGCCAACAATCCCGCCACCCTGCCGGAAGGCGGCGGCAATATTCCTTATGTGGCGCCGGTGGCGGCCGCGTCCTTCAACCCGGCCGTGGCCAACAGCTTCACCCATTCCTTGCCCATCAACGTCTACGATTCGCTGGGCAATTCGCACCAATTGATCCAGTATTTCGCCAAGCGGCCCGCGGTCGGCGGCGAAAGCAAGTGGGACGTCTACTATCGCCTGGACGGCAAGGAGCTGCCTGCGCCATACAACGACGGCGGCGCCGGGCTGCCTACCCTCACTTTCGACGATGGCGGCCGCCTGCGCAGTCCCGCCGCTCCCGTGAAGATCACGGTTCCCGATATCGGCGGCGCGAACTCGCCGGCGGAAACCTTGAGCTTCACCATGGATTACGCCAACTCCACCCAGTACGGCGGCGACTTCACCTACAGCTTCGGGCAAAACGGTTATCCCACCGGGGAATACGCCAGCATGTCGATTGCCGCCGACGGCACCATCGTGGCCAACTACACCAACGGCGAAACGCAGAACATGGGCTCTCTGGTGCTGGCGGACTTCCCGAACCTGCAGGGCTTGCAGCCGGTGGGCGGCAATGCCTGGGTCGAAACCTCGGCATCCGGCCAGCCCATACTGGGCAAGCCGGGCTCCAACAGCCTGGCCCGGGTCAAGGGGCAGTCGGTGGAAGAATCCAATGTGGACATGAGCCAGGAATTGGTGAACATGATCATCGCGCAGCGCACCTACCAGGCCAACGCGCAGACCATCAAGACGCAGGATCAGGTGCTGCAAACCCTGATCAACTTGCGCTGACGGGCTCAGGGCCGCGTAGAACATGGACCGCATCGTCTATACCGCCGCCGGCGGCGCCGCAAGAGTGCTGGAGCAGCAGGCTGTCATCAGCAACAATATGGCCAATGTGTCGACCGCCGGCTTTCGCGAACAGATGGCCGTCTACCGGTCGGTGCCTGTAGTGGGCCAACCCGGCATGCCCACGCGGGTCGCCACCGTGGCTTCGACGCCGGGCAGCAACTTCCAGCAAGGAACCATGATGGAAACCGGGCACGCGCTGGACGCCGCCATCAAGGGCGACGGCTGGTTCAGCGTGCAGACCCTGCAGGGCGAAGCCTATACCCGCGCCGGCGAATTCGCGGTGAATCAGCAAGGCTTGCTGGTGACGCAGCAGGGCTGGCCGGTGCTGTCCGTGGACGGCCAGCCCATCGCCATTCCTGACCGCGGCATGGTGACTTTCTCGGTGGATGGCCAGGTCTCGGCGCTCGGCGCGGGCGACAACCCCAAGGACATTCAGCTCGTCGGCCAATTGAAGCTGGTCAACCCGCCCGCCGCCACGATGGCGCGCGGCGACGACGGCCTGTTCCGTGTTGCCGGCGGCCAGCCCGCGCAGGCGGACCCCATGGTGCGCATAGTCCCGGGCTTCGTCGAGAAAAGCAATGTCAATGCGGCTGAAGCCATGGTCGGCATGATCGCCAACGCCCGCCGCTTCGAAATGCAAATGAAGGTCATACAGGACGCCAGCGCGAACGCCGAACGCGCCAACTCCATACTGTCGTCCAACTGACGGCGCAATATCGCAATGGCGCGGGCATAAGCAGCGCTGCAAGGATAGAAAATGATACGTTCCCTCTGGATTGCAAAAACCGGCCTGGAATCGCAGCAGACCAATATGGATGTGATCTCCAACAACCTGGCCAACGTCAACACCACGGGCTTCAAGCGCAGCCGCGCCGTGTTCGAGGATTTGATGTACCAGACCATACGCCAGCCGGGCGCGCAGGTCGGCGCCGCCAACCAGTTGCCTTCCGGCCTGCAGGTGGGCACGGGCGTGCGCACCGTGGCCAGCGAGCGCATCCATTCCCAAGGCAACCTGAAAGACACCGGCAACAGCATGGATATCGCCATACAGGGCAGGGGCTTCCTGCAGGTGGAAATGCCCGACGGTTCTTTCGCCTACACGCGCGACGGCAGCCTGCAAGTGGACCAGAACGGGCAGCTGGTCACGGCCGGCGGCTATCCCATCCAGCCGCCCATCAATATCCCGGACAACGCCCTGACCATCACCATTGCGCGCGACGGCACGGTATCGGTGACTCAGCCCGGCGCCACCGGCACCAATGTGCAGATCGGCCAGCTGCAGCTAAGCACTTTCATCAACCCCACCGGCCTGCAAAGCGCCGGCGAGAACCTGTATGTGGAAACCGATGCGTCGGGCCCCGCCAACTTCGCCCAGCCCGGGCTGGACGGCGCGGGGCTGGTGCTGCAGCAGTACACGGAAACCTCCAACGTGAATGTGGCCGAGGAACTGGTGAACATGATCACCACCCAGCGCGCCTATGAAATGAATAGCAAGGCCATTCAGACATCCGACCAGATGCTGGCCAGGCTGACGCAGCTATAAACCGACAGTCCGGCGTTTGGGCGCCGTATATATGATGTATAGACGAATCCGCTTATTCCTGCTGTACCTTGCCGCCGCTGTGCTGTCCGGCTGCGCATTGGTGCCGCCCGAGCCCGTGGTCACGGGGCCTTTGACGGCGCCACCGCCACCGCCGCCGCCTGCCGCGGCGCTGGCCAATGGGTCCATCTATCAGCCTACAGCCTACGGCAACTATCCTTTGTTTGAAGACCGGCGCCCCCGCAATGTCGGCGACATCGTGACGGTCATCATCCAGGAAAAGACCAACGCCGCCAAGAATGTGCAGACCACGACGGATCGCAGCGGCAGCGCCGGCTTCGATGTGGGGCTGGCGCCGGCGATTCTGCCCGGGGACCTCGGCGCCAGGCAGAACTTCGACATCAAGGGCACCAACGCGTCCCAAGGCAAAGGCTCCACTCGCGCCGACAATACATTTTCAGGCACGCTGACCACTACGGTCATCGGTGTGCTGCCCAACGGTAATTTGCAGATCGCGGGCGACAAGCAGATCGCCATCAATCGCGGCAGCGAGCACATACGTTTTTCCGGCGTGGTGGACCCTCGATCCATCACCGGCTCGAACACGGTGTCGTCCACGCAAGTCGCCGATGCGCGTATCGAATTCCGCAGCAAGGGCACGATGGACGAAGTCCAGACCATGGGCTGGCTGCAGCGCTTCTTCCTGAACATTTCTCCATTCTGATCGGGAGCGGCTCATGATTTTCAAGACACTGACCATGCCGGATATTGTTGCTGGATCGGGCCGGCTGGCGGTGGCGCTGGCGCTTGCGCTTGCGTGCGCGGGCATGGCGGCGCCGGCCGCCGCCGAGCGCATCAAGGACCTGGCCTCCATACAGGGGGTGCGCGCCAACCAGCTTATCGGCTACGGCCTGGTGGTGGGCCTGGACGGCAGCGGCGACCAGGTCCGGCAAACGCCTTTCACCCAGCAGAGCCTGACCAACATGCTGTCGCAGCTGGGCATCACCGTGCCGCAAGGCACCAACATGCAGGTGAAGAATGTGGCGGCCGTCATCGTCACGGCCAAGCTGCCCGCATTCGCCCAGCCCGGCCAAACCGTGGATGTGGTGGTATCGTCCATGGGCAATGCCAAAAGCCTGCGCGGCGGCACGCTGTTGATGACGCCGCTCAAAGGCGCCAACGGCCAGGTCTACGCGCTGGCTCAGGGCAACCTGCTGGTGGGCGGCGCGGGCGCGCAGGCCGGCGGGTCCAGCGTCCAGGTCAACCAGTTGAATGGCGGCATCATTCCCGGCGGCGCCATCATCGAGCGCAGCGTGCCCACGGTCTACGCCCGCGACGGGCTGATCAATCTGGAACTGAACACCACGGATTTCGGTACCGCGCAAAATCTGGTCACCGCATTGAACCGGCAGTTCGGCCAGCGGACGGCCACGGCTCTGGACGGCCGCGTCATACAGTTGCGCGGCCCTGTCGACCCGGCTGCCCAGTCCGCATTCCTTTCCCAGGTGGAGAACCTTCAGGTCAGCCTGCCGCCCGCGCGAGCCAAAGTGGTCATCAATGCCCGTACCGGTTCGGTCGTGATGAACCGCAGCGTCACCATAGACGAAGCGGCCATCGCCTACGGCAACCTGTCGGTGGTCATCAGCCGGGAAGCCCAGGTCAACCAGCCCGACACGCCTTTTGGCGGCGGGCGGACCGTGGTCACGGAGAATACCCAGATCGAGATGCGCTCCGATACCGGCAGCTTGCAGCGTGTCAAGACGAGCGCGAATCTGGCCGATGTGGTCAAGGCCTTGAATGCGCTGGGCGCCACCCCGCAAGACCTGCTCTCCATCCTGCAGAATCTGAAGAGCGCGGGGGCTCTGCGCGCCGATCTCGAAATCATCTAGCATTGACAGACCCAGGACATGGCATTCGTTCAATACATTCCCCGCCCCAGCCACGACAGCGCTTCGTCGCTGAATTTCAGCGGCCTGAACAGCCTGAAGCAAGGCGTGCAGGCGGGGGCGGATGCTCCCGAAGCCGCACAGAAAAAGGTGGCGCAGCAATTCGAGGCTTTGTTCATCCAGCAGATGCTCAAGCAGGCGCGCCAGGTTTCCGCGGCGCAGCCCGCTTTGCTGGACAGCTCGCAAACCCGCCTGGCGCAAAGTCTCAGCGACGAGCAGACCGCCTTGCAACTGGCCGAATCCGGCCTGGGCCTGGCGCAGGCGCTGCTGGATCAGATCCGCGGTGGCGCTTCTGCGACGGAGCAGGTGGGTAAGCCCATCACGCCGCCCGAGCTGGCGTCCTCGCGCCTGCCGTCGCTGCGCTCGCGCATCGGCGAAGACCGCCGCGAAGACGCGCCGTCGATCTCGGCCTTGATCACGCTGCTGACCCGCAACCCCATTACGGAAAAAATCTATTCGGCCATCAAGGGCGCGCCGGAGCATATACAGAGCTTCGTGGCGCGCATGTCGGACGCCGCCAAGCTTGCCGCTGCTGACAGCGGCGTGCCCGAAAAGCTAATACTGAGCCAGGCCGCGCTGGAGTCCGGCTGGGGCAAGCGCGAAATCCTGCATGAGGACGGCTCGACGAGTTTCAACCTGTTCGGCATCAAAGCCAGTTCCGGCTGGAAGGGCAAGGTGGTGTATGTCATGACGACGGAATACGAAGACGGCGTGCCGCGCAAGGTGAAGCAAGCTTTCCGCGCCTACGATTCCTATGCGGAATCTTTTGCCGACTATGCACAGCTGATCAGCCAGAGCAAACGCTACAGCGCGGTGCTGGAGGCGCCGTCGGCCGAGGATGCGGCGTATCGCATCCAGGAGGCCGGCTACGCCACCGATCCGGCTTATGCGGACAAGCTGATCTCCATCATGGGGTATTTCGACACGGGACGGAAGGTGGCGCGGGGGTGAGCTGGCGGGAGGGCATCTACCAAGGCGACCCGGCCCGGCGCCCCCACCCGGGCGGCCCCACCTAGGCGCCCCCACCTAGGCGGCCCCACCTAGGCGGCCCCACCTAAACCTTTCGGGCGAACTGCCGTAAAAGCGGCATCTGGTATTCACTATGGCCGGGCCCCGCACCTGGCTGGTTCACAGCGGAATTACTCATGAATTTAGCGAATCTGGGTCTTAGCGGTTTGATGGCGGCGCAGAACCGCCTGCAAACGGCGGGCCACAACATCAACAATGCGGACACCGACGGCTATAACCGCCAGTCGGTGTTGTCGGCCACGGCGGGCGCCAGCGCCACCAGCGCCGGGTATATCGGCCGCGGCGTCCAGGCCGTGACCGTGCAGCGGACTTACGACGGCTTCCTGTACCGGCAGTTGATCAGCGCGCAGTCCACCGGCGCATCCATCGCCGCCTATGGCAGCGAGATCACCCAGATCAACAATCTGTTCGCCGACCGTACGGTGGGCATCACGCCGGCCCTGCAGAAGTTTTTTGATGGCATACAGGCCGTGGCCTCCGAGCCGGCGGACAGCGCCGCGCGCCAGGAATTGCTGGGCCGCGCCTCCAGCCTGGCCGGGCAAATCAACGATGCCAATGCCTTTCTGGATAGCCAGCGCAACAACGTCAACGCCCAGATCACCACGCTGGTCACGCAGGTCAACAGCTACGCCGAACGCATCCGCGACCTGAATGCGCGCATCACGGAAGCGCGGGCCACGGCGTCCGGCCACGAACCCAACGACCTGCTCGACCAGCGCGATCAGCTGGTGGCGGAAATCAGCCAACTGGCAGGGGTGAACGTCATCGAGCAAGACGGCAAGGTGAACCTGACGATAGGCAACGGCCAGATACTGCTGGGCGGGGACACTGTGTTTCCACTGCATGCGCAAGCGGCGGCGGACGACCCGGCGCGCATCGTCGTGGCATATTCCGCCCCCGGCCCGAACGGCTCCATCATCAAGGCCGAACTGCAGGAAGACCGCATCAAGGGCGGCCAACTGGGCGGCTTGCTCGCCTATCGCCGCGACGCTCTGGATCCCGTGCAGAACGATCTGGGCCGCCTGGCGGCCGGTCTGGCCATGTCGGTCAATGCCGTCCATGGAACCGGCGCCGACTTGGCCGGGATAAGCGGCGGCGACTTTTTCAAGCTGGGCGAAATCGTTCCGATGCCGGGGGCATCCAATTCGGGCCTGGCTACGTTGAGTGTGCGGCTGTCCGATGCCTCGGGGCTTTCCGCCCAGGACTACCGCGTGCAGCGCGGCCCCGCGGGCTACACCATTACCGCCATGCCCAGCGGCAAAGTCACTGAATTCGCCGACCCCGCGCCAGGAAACCCGAACAGTATCGAAGTGGATGGCCTGGTCTTCGATTTCGGCCCCACGCCTGCCGCCACGGGCGATACCTGGATCGTCCAGCCCACGCGTTCAGCGGCGGCCGGCCTGTCCCTGGCCATCAGCGATCCGGCCAAGATCGCCGCCGCGGCGCCCGGTACGGGCGCCAGCAATGGCGATACCGCGTTGCGGATGGCGCAGTTGCAGACTCAAAAGGTATTGGGCCAGGGGTCCATGAGCCTGAACGAGGCATTTTCCCGCATCGTCAATAAGGTGGGGGTGCTGACCCAGCAGAATTCCACCGAGGCCAAGGCGCAGGCCACACTGATCCAGCAGAATTATGCGGCGCAGCAGGCGGTATCGGGCGTCAACCTGAACGAAGAATATGTCAATCTGGATCGCTACCAGGAACAGTTCCGCGCGGCGTCGCGCCTGATCGATGTCAGCTCCACCTTGTTCGATACTTTGCTGGGCCTGCGCAGCTGATTTGTACCGTCGCCATCGCCCATCGCTCTTAATTCAGGATTTCGACCATGCGTATCAGTTCCAGCTTATTTTTCCAGACGGGACTCAACTCCATCAATGCCCAGCAGTCCGATCTGATGCATCTGTATCAGCAGATCGGCAGCGGTCAGCGCATGGTGACGCCGGCGGACGATCCGCTGGCTGCCGCGCAAGCCATCAATATCAGCCAATCGCAGTCCATGAACAAGCGCTTCGCCGATAACCGCGAGGTGGCCAAGCGTAACCTGGGCATCGAAGAGAACACCCTGAATTCCGTCACGCTCTTGCTGCAGGACATCAAGACCCGGCTGATCGAAGCCGGCAACGGCACGCTGTCCGACCAGGACAGGAACACGCTCAGCAACGTGCTGTCCAATGCGCGCAGCAGCCTGCTGGGGCTGGCCAATGCCACGGATGGCAGCGGCCAGTATCTGTTCTCCGGCTCTAAAGGCGATACCGCCCCTTTCCAGGAATCGGGCGGCAGCATCGTCTATATGGGCGACCGGCAGCAACGCCTCATCCAGGCCGATCAGACACGCAGGATTGCGGGCAGCGATGTCGGCGCGGACGTCTTTGACCGCGCCGCTCCGGGCACCTCGGGCTACCTGACCGCCGCCGGCGGTCTGAACAGCGGCAGCGGCCTCATTGGCAAGCCCGCGCTCGCCGACCCCTCCGGCTATGGGGTGGGCCATACCTTCACCTTGCGGTTCACCTCCGAGAGCACTTATGAGGTCGATGTCTCCGACGCCGCCGGCAATGCGATCCATACTTATGCGGGTTCGGGATATGTGCCGGGGGAGAAGCAGACCATCGCCTTGCAAGGCGGCGTGCAGGTCGAGATATCGGGCCGGCCCGCGGCGGGGGACATCTTCACCGTCGAACCGATCAGCGCGCCCGCCTATACCGCAACGCCGGGATCCGGCAACGTGGATCCGAATGCGATGGCCATAGGCACGCCGCGCATCGTCGACGCTTCTTTGGCCAGCCCCGGCGATGCTTTCTCCGTACGCTTCACCTCGCCCACCGCCTACGAGGTGGACTTGGTCGATGCGCAAGGCAATGTAGTCCAGGCCGCAGTCAGCGCGGGAAGCTACGACCCCGCGGGCGGCAACGTGCTGAGCTTGTCGCGCGGCATGGAACTTTATGTCCAAGGCGCGCCCGCCGCGGGCGACAGTATTTCCGTTCAGGCAACGCCGGCCGGCGCGAGCACCGACTTGAATATTTTCCACACGTTGGACAGCATCATCGCCGGCCTGGCGCAGCCTTTGGCAGGCGACGATGCGATGGCGCGCTTTCAGAACCTGCTGGGCAGCGCTCTACAGCGCATCGACGTGAACTACAACAACGTGCTTACGGTGCGCTCGTCCGTTGGCGCGCGCCTGAATGAACTCGATGCGCTGGACGCCAATGGCAGCCAGCGGGCCCTGGGCTACAGCCAGCAGCTCAGCAGGATGGAAGACCTCGATTACTACGGCGCATCCACCCAGCTTCAACTGCGCACTTCGGCCCTGGAGGCCGCGGCGCTGGCCTTTCGCAAAATTCAGGCCACCAGCCTGTTCAACATGAACTCCGGCTAAGGCGCGGCAGTGGAAAGAGACGATATGCCTATCTTGAATGTGCTTGGCCGATGCAGCGAGAATCAGCAATGAAACCTACCCAATTGCAGCTTAAAACCAGCCTTTCCCTCGTGGTGTCCCTGTTGTCGCTACTGACGATCGCCGCAGTGGCCATAGCATGGTACAGCCAGTACCAGGCCTTCGGACTGCTGGCCGGCGGCGCCCCGGCTTCGGGGCAGGGCATGGCCGGTACGCTGCCACAGCAGTTCGCCTGGACACGCTACGTCTTGTTGGGCCTGGCCGTGGCCGCGGTACTATTGGGCCTGCTGGCTTACGCAATCCTGGCGCGGGCGATGCTGCGTCCGTTGAAAGGCGTCGGCGCCCATTTCGACAGTATTTCCGCGGGAGATCTGACGCAGCGCATCGACGCCCCGTCGGATAACGAAATCGGCTTGCTCTATCTCGCGCTCAAGCGCATGCAGGACAATCTGAACCGCGTCATCGGCGCGGTCCGTCAGGGCATGGCGCAACTGGAAGCGGGTTCCAGGCTCATTGTCGCGAACAATAGCGACCTGAGCAGCCGCACCGAGCAGCAGGCGGCCACCTTGCAGCAAACCGCCGCGAGCATGGAAGAACTGGCCAGCACCGTCAAGCAGAACGCCGACAACGCGCGCCAGGCCAATCAACTGGCCGCGACCGCCTCCGAGGTGGCGCAGCGGGGCGGCGAGGCCGTGGGCGAAGTCGTGTCCACCATGGAAGGCATTTCGGCCAGCTCGCACAAGATCGCCGATATCGTCGGGGTCATAGACAGCATCGCTTTCCAGACCAACATTCTGGCGCTGAATGCCGCCGTCGAAGCGGCGCGCGCCGGCGAACAAGGCAAGGGCTTCGCCGTGGTCGCGTCTGAAGTGCGCGCCCTGGCGCAGCGCAGCGCCCAGGCCGCCAAGGAAATCAAGGGGCTCATCGAGGATTCCGTAGGCAAGGTCGCCGAAGGCTCGGCCCAAGTGGAAAGGGCGGGCGCGACCATGCAGGAAATCCTCGCCTCGGTGGCCAAGGTTACGGACATCATGGGGGAAATATCAGCTGCGACGACCGAGCAGTCCGCCGGCATCGATCAAATCAACCGCGCCATCGGCCAGATGGATCTGGTCACGCAGCAGAATGCGGCTTTGGTCGAACAGGCCACGTCGTCGGCAAGCAGCCTGCGCGAGCAGATCGCCAGCGTGAATGGCGCAATCTCCGTCTTCAAGATTGCCGGACACGAAGTCATCGATGTTGCCGCGCGGCAAGTTCCCGCAGCGGTCCAGCGGCCGGCGGTCGGCACGCAGGCGGCGCAGCCCAAGGCCGCCGCTCCGGCCTTGAATCATGGCTCGGCCAGTAAGCCGGCAGCCAAGGATGCGGCCGCGGATATCCGGCTGTCCAAGGCCGCCGCCCCTTTGGGGCCATCGCGCAAGCAAGTCTCCGGCAAGCTTGACGGCGCCGCTCCGATCAAGCTCGATGGCGCCCGCGAGCCCGCGCCTTCTTATGTGATGCAGCCCGCCGGAGCGGCCCGGACGGCCGCCGCCAGCGACGACGACTGGGTCGAATTTTAATCATGAGCCCGATGGAATTCCTGCGCGCGTTGCTGGTCTTGCCGGCCCTGGCCATGGGTTTGGCCGCATGCAGCACCACGGGCCACAGCTTCGATGCTTCGGCGCTGCCCTTGATCGTTCCCGGCCAGACCACGCTGGCCGAAGCCAGCGTATTGCTGCAGTCCGACCCCGTGAATGTCTATCGGGCGCTGGACGGTTCGGCCACGGCCATATGGGCGCACAAATCGACGCTGGCTACCGATGCCGTGTACTTCAATCGCGAACTGTGGCTGGCCTTCGGAGGAGACGGCCGGTTCCAGCGCATCGTGAAAAGCGAAAACATTCCCCGAGCTTACGAGTATGGCCAAAAGCCATCCGCATCCACCAGCAGCGCGACTTCCTACCCCTTGTCGCCATAAATTCCGACTATCCATTCTCGTTCATGTACAAGGCATGGGCGATCACGCAAAGCGGGTCAAAAAATGTCCAATCCTATGCAGACCTCTATTACTGAAAAGAAAAACAAAGCGCGCGGCAAACGCGGCCGATTCCGCCTGGCTGATGCAAAAGTCAGCACCATCCTGATGATGGTGCTGGCGATGTTCATGGCCCTGCTATTGGCGGTCGGCGGGCTGGGCGCCTGGTTCTTGTCGCAGAACCTGGAACAGGTCAATTTGATAGAGCAGCAGAACAAGCGGGCGCGGCAAGTCTA
>Ga0180220_1001657_pt1 | contig 15884 bp, 13 predicted proteins | sample eDN5th37CBELigBY_FD_151335 | JGI IMG/M metagenome (GOLD analysis project Ga0180220, IMG submission 151335) | Enriched backyard soil microbial communities from Emeryville, California, USA - eDNA 5th pass 37_C BE-Lig BY (version 2) (version 2) | ecosystem: Environmental > Terrestrial > Soil >... | reverse complement strand
CTCGGCCCCCTGGATTCCGGGGGCGCTGACCATAGACTTCAATCTGCGCATGGACGGCTATGCCTGGCTGTTCGGCATGCTCATCACCGTGATGGGCGCCCTCATCGTCCTCTACGCGCGCTATTACCTCTCGCCGCAGGATCCGGTACCGCGCTTTTTTTCATTCTTCCTGCTGTTCATGGGGTCGATGCTGGGCGTGGTGATGTCAGGCAATTTGGTGCAACTGGTGGTGTTCTGGGAACTCACCAGCCTCACTTCCTTCATGCTCATCGCCTACTGGAACCACCGGCTGGACGCGCGCCGCGGTGCGCGCATGTCGCTGACCGTCACCGGCGCGGGCGGGCTCTGCCTGCTGGCGGGCGTGCTGATGCTGGGGCACGTCGTGGGCAGCTACGACCTCGACATCGTGCTGGCATCGGGCGACCTGGTGCGCCAGCACCCCTGGTACACCACCATCCTCGTCCTGATCGCACTGGGCGCCCTCACCAAGAGCGCGCAGTTTCCCTTCCATTTCTGGCTGCCCAACGCCATGGCCGCGCCCACGCCGGTCTCGGCCTACCTGCACTCGGCCACCATGGTCAAGGCGGGCGTCTTCCTGCTGGCGCGCTTCTGGCCGGTGCTGGCGGGCACCAGCGAATGGTTCTACATCATCGGCGGCGCGGGGCTTTGCACCCTGGTCCTGGGCGCCTACGCAGCCATCTTCCAGCAGGACATGAAGGGCGTGCTGGCCTATTCCACCATCAGCCACCTGGGACTGATCACGCTGCTTCTGGGCCTGAACAGCCGCCTGGGCCTGGTCGCGGCCATCTTCCACATGATGAACCACGCCACGTTCAAGGCTTCGCTGTTCATGGCCGCGGGCATCGTCGACCACGAGACCGGCACGCGCGACATGGGGCGATTGTCCGGCTTGCGCAAGGCCATGCCCATTACCGCCACGCTGGCGGTGGTGGCGGCCGCCTCCATGGCCGGCGTGCCGCTGCTCAACGGCTTCCTGTCCAAAGAAATGTTCTTTGCCGAAACCGTGCTGGCCAGCCACGGCCCGGCCATCGAGTCCGGGCTGCCGCTGATGGCGGTGCTGGCCAGCGCCTTCAGCGTCGCCTACTCGCTGCGCTTCGTGCTGCAGGTGTTCTTCGGCCCCCGGGCCACCGACCTGCCGCGCTCGCCGCACGAGCCCCCGTTCTGGATGCTGGTGCCAAGCGGCCTGCTGGTGCTGACCTGTCTGGTGGTGGGCATTTTGCCCAAGTACACCCTGGGCCCCTTGCTGGAATCGGCCACCTTCGCCATCCTGGGCAGCGAGACTCCGCATTACGACCTCAAGATCTGGCATGGGTTCAACCTGCCCCTGGCCATGAGCCTGACCGCGCTGGCGGGCGGCATCCTGCTGCTGCATCTGCTGCGCCATCAAAACTACGTCAAGCCCGGCCGCACCCCCCTCATCTACCGCTTCGACGGCCGCCGCAGCTTCGAGATACTGATGGAAGGCATCGACTCGCTGTCGGCCGCGCTGCTCAATGTGCTCTACTCGTCCGGCCTGCAGCGCCAGCTGCTCGTCCTTACCGCCGGCACCTTTGTCGTGGCCCTGCTGCCGCTGACGCGCGGCGGATGGCTTCAACCCGTGCTGGGCACTCCGGCCAATCTGTTCTTCCTGACGCTGTGGCTGGCGGGGTCAGCCTGCGCCATCGGCGCCGCGCGGCAAGCCAAATTCCACAGGCTGGCCACGCTGGCGCTGTCGGGCGGAGCGGGCCTTGCCACCGCACTGACCTTTGCGTGGTTTTCCGCGCCCGACCTGGCCCTGACCCAGCTTGCCGTCGAGGTGGTGACGGTGGTGCTCATTCTGCTCGGCCTGCGCTGGCTGCCGCCCCGCATCGAGGCCGACGACGGCAGCGCGCCGATCAATGCCCGCACGATCGTGCGCCGCGGACGCGACCTCGCCGTGGCCGTGGCGGCCGGCGCGGGCATGTCCGTCCTGGCCTACGCCGTGCTGACGCGGCCGGCGGGCCAAGGCATTTCCGATTTCTTCCTGCTTAACGCCCTGCCCGAGGGACATGGCTCCAACGTCGTCAACGTCATCCTGGTGGACTTCCGCGGCTTCGACACGCTGGGCGAGATCACCGTGCTGGGCATTGTGGCATTGACCGTCTTCGCCCTGCTGCGCCGCTTCCGTCCGCCACCGGAAAGCATCAAGGACGGCCCGCTGCGCCGGCAACAAGGGGCCAACAACCCCTCGCTCGACCATGTCGAACCCGAACCCGACCCGGATGCCGACCTGCCCCGCGACAACATGCAGGCGCCCGCCGTCCTGGCCAGGCTGCTGCTGCCCATGGCCGTACTGGTGTCGCTGTTCTTCCTGCTGCGCGGCCACAACCTTCCGGGCGGCGGTTTCGTCGGCGGCCTGATCATGGCCACCGCCATCATCCTGCAGTACATCGTGGGCGGCGTGGTCTGGGTCGAGTCGAGGCAAAGCATACGACCGCAGAAATGGATCGCGCTGGGCCTGCTGGTCGCGGGCTGCGCGGCGCTTTCGGCCTGGAGCGTGGCGCGGCCCTTCCTGTCGGCGCTGGTGGGAGACTTCCCTGTGCCGCTCATCGGCACCGTGCATCTGTCCAGCGTGCTGTTCTTCGACCTGGGCGTGTACATGCTGGTGGTCGGCGCAACCGTGCTGATCCTGGTCGCTCTGGCCCACCAGTCGCTGCGCTTTCGCCGCAAGGCGCCGCACGCGCCCGCCGCCATCTCAAGTTCTGGAGCAAGCTAGTGGAAATCATTCTGGCACTGGCCATCGGCGTACTCACCAGCTCGGGTGTCTGGCTGATTCTGCGCCCGCGCACGTTTCAAGTCATTATCGGATTTTCCCTGCTGGCCTATGCGGTGAACCTCTTCATCTTTTCGATGGGAAGGCTGCGCGTCAGCGCCGCGCCCGTCATCGACAAATCGGGCGAGATCGATCCGCTGCTGTACACCGACCCCGTGCCCCAGGCGCTGGTCCTCACGGCCATCGTCATCGGCTTCGCCACCACGGCGCTGTTCCTGGTGGTGCTGCTGGCTTCGCGGGGCTTCGCGGGCAATGACCACGTCGACGGCAGGGAGGCCGACCTGTGAACGGCTGGATGCAACATCTGCCCATGCTGCCCATTGCGACGCCGCTGATGGTCGGCGCGCTGCTGGTGCTGCTCAAAGAGTCCCGCCGCAAGACACGCCTCGCGCTGTCCTTCGCGTCCGTACTGTTCCAGATCTTCGTGGCCTACCAGCTGCTTCTGACGACCGCCGGGCAGATGACCGACGTCTGGCCGCAGAACATCGCCGTCTACCTGGTGGGCGACTGGCCCGCCCCCTTCGGCATCGTACTGGTGGCCGACCGCCTGGCCGCGGTCATGCTGCTGCTGTGCTCCATACTCGGCCTGGCCGCGCTGACTTATTCCACCGCGCGCTGGGAGCGCGCCGGCGTGCATTTCCTGCCTCTGTTCCAGCTGCTGCTGATGGGCCTGAATGGCGCCTTCCTCACCGGCGACCTCTTCAATCTCTTCGTGTTCTTCGAGGTCCTGCTCGGCGCCTCTTACGGATTGATGCTGCACGGCTCGGGCGAAATGCGGGTCACGGCCGGCCTGCACTACATCGCCACGAACCTGGCCGCCTCCTTCCTGCTGCTCATCGGCATCGCCCTCATCTACGGGGTCGCCGGCACGCTCAACATGGCCGACCTGGCCGTGCGCGCCGGCCAGCTCACCGGCGGAGACCGGCGCCTCTTCGAAGCCGCCGCGGCCATCCTGGGCATCGCCTTCCTTACCAAGGCGGCGGCCTGGCCGCTCAACTTCTGGCTGCCCAATGCCTATGCGCATGCCTGCGCGCCGGTCGCCGCCGTGTTCTCCATCATGACCAAAGTGGGCATCTATGCCCTGCTGCGGCTGGGTTCGCTGCTGCTGCCCACCGGCGCGCCGGCCGCCTTCGGCGGAGAATGGATGTTCCCCTTGGGCGTGGCCACCCTGGTCTTCGGCGCGATCGGCATCCTGGCCACCCAGCAGGCCGAACGGCTTATCGGATATTGCGTCATCATGTCCTCGGGCACGCTGCTGGCGGCGCTGGGCATGCCGGGCGTCACGCTCACCGCCCCGGCGCTGTTCTACCTGCTGACCTCGGTGCTGGCCCTGGGCGCCTTCTACATGCTGATCGAAATGATCGAACGCACCCGCAGCTTCGGCGCCGATGTGCTGGCCATCAGTATGGAGGCCTTCGAGCTGGACGACCCCGAATCGCCCGACCGTTCGGACGACGTGGTGGGCGTGGCCATTCCCGCCGCCATGGCTTTTCTGGGCATGGCCTTCTTCTGCTGCGCCCTGCTGGTGGCGGGCCTGCCTCCGCTGCCCGGCTTCGTCGCCAAGCTGTCGATGCTGTCCGCGGCATTGCAGACCTCCGCCACCGACACGCCGTCGATAGCCGCCTGGACGCTGGTGGCGGCCGTCCTGCTTTCGGGGCTGGCGGGCATCATTGCGCTGACACGCACCGGCATACGCCTGTTCTGGAGCACCGAAGACACCGTGACCCCGCGCCTGCGGCTCAGCGAGGCCGGTTCCGTCGGCATTCTGCTGCTGGCCTGTATCGGGCTGACGATCTGGGCCGGCCCGGTCATGACGTTTCTCGAAGATACCGCACTGCTGCTCGACCGGCCGCAATCGTACATCGAGGCCGTGATGTCGCACAAGACGGTGCGGCCGCTGGGAGGCATGCCATGAAGAAGGTGCTGTATTGGCTGGTGCTGCCGGCGGTCCTGCTGATCATCTGGCTGCTGCTGAACAATTCGGTCTCGCCCGGCCATCTGGCGACCGGTACGGTCCTGGCCCTGTTGCTGGCGTGGGCGGCCATGGCGCTGCGGCCCGTGCGTTCGCGGCCGAAGCACCCGCTGCTCATGATCAAGCTGATCGCCCGCGTCGTGTCGGACATCATCCATTCGAATTTCGCCGTGGCCCGCCTGATCATCCTGGGTCCGGACTCGCACACGCCCGGCTTCATGAAGATTCCGCTCAGCATGCGCGACCCCCACGCCAGGGCGGCGCTGGCCTGCATCATCACGTATACGCCGGGCACGGTCTGGTCGGGCTATTCTGAAGAAACCAATACGATCACGCTGCACGTACTCGATCTGAAGGACGAGAACCACTGGGTCGAACTGGTGCAGAACCGCTATCAAAGCCTGCTGATGGAGATATTCGAATGACCACCGTTCTGTTCTGGGCCGGCACCTACGCCCTGAGCTGCTTCGCGATCGCGCTGGGCTTCGCCACATTCCAGCTGCTGCGCGGTCCCACGCCGCAGGACCGTGTCCTGGCGCTGGACACCATGTACATCAACGGCATGCTGATCATCCTGGTGCTTGGCGTGCAATATCAAACCGGCCTGTATTTCGACATCGCCGTCGTCATCAGTATTTTCGGCTTCGTCAGTTCAACGGCCATGGCCAAGTTTCTTTTGCGAGGCGAGGTGATCGAACCATGAACGACCTTCCCCTTTGGGTCACCATACCCAGCACCCTGCTGCTGGTGCTCAGCGGCACCATGACTCTGATCGGTTCGGCGGGGCTGCTGCGCTTCAGGCGATTCTATTCGCGCATGCACGCCGTCACGCTGGGCAACACCATGGGCGCCGGCTGCGTCGTGCTGACCAGCGTCCTGGTCGCGTCCACCCTGGCCCACCGTCCTGTCCTGCACGAATTGCTGATCATCATGTTCCTGGTGATCGTGTCCCCCGTCACGGCCATCCTGCTGATGCAGGCGGGCCTGCGCCGCGATGCGCGCCGGCCCGTTTCGGACGACTGAGCGAAGCCCGCGGCCGGGGCCCGCAACCCCGGGGCACTCAAACGGGCTCGGCCGCGATGACGTAATCGTGGCCATAGCGCAGCCCGCCCTCGGCCTTGACCAGCGCCAGCGCCCGCAGGCGCAGTTGCGCCACGTGCTCGGACAGCGCCATGGCCAGCCCCCGGTCCTGCAGGCGCAGCAGGCGCTGATCGCACATGTCCAGCTGGCTGTTGACGAATCTCTCTCCATAGCGAATGGCAAGGCGCCGGGTGTCCAGGGGCTTGAAGCCCGCCAGCCGCAGCTGCCGCAAGATCCAGTCCATCGGATACTCGCGATAGGGCCGGTCGCCCGCGAGCAGCAGGCATGCGTCGCGCAGCCGCCCTATTTCACACACCATGCGTCCGGCAGGATCGGCCGGTGAATATTGCACGTAGGGCTCCAGGCCGATCACATATAGCCTGCGCCCCACCAGGGGGCGCAGCCGGGCGAAGATGCGATCCTGCCAATACGGTGCGAACCCTTCTATGGCTCCGACCAGGTAATCGGCCAGCACCGTGTCGTACCGCTCGCCCGCCAGCAGTTCCGGATCCATCCAGTTGCCGACCACCAGGCGATCCTGCTCCCGCAGGTCGCCGCCTATCTGCCGCCTGACTTCGCCGGCCATGCTTTGCGCGCCGGTGACGGCCGTCCAACCCTCTGTTTCCAGGCCCAGCAGCCAGGACATGGAGCCGCGGCCCGTGCCCGCATCGAGCACTCGTCCCCACGGCAGCTCGCCGTGCATGTGCTGCACGAGGTCGTACAAAGACTTGAATGCGGTGTCGTCCATGTTCAAAATTCGACCCTGACCCCCGCCATGACGCTGCGGCCCTGCAGCGGCGCAGCGCGGGAAATGAAAGAGGCGTGGTTGTAGGCCAGCTTGTTCAACAGATTGCTGCCCTTCAGGTAGAGCAGATAGTCGGTGCCGGCCATGGTACCCGAATATGACACGCCGGCGCCCAGCAGGCCGTAGCCCGAGGTCGATTCTTCATAGCTGGCAATGCGGTTCTGGCGCAGCACCTGGGTGTATTCCACGAAGCCGCTCCAACGGTCCCAGTTCAGGTTCGTGCGCGCACCGACTCGGGCGGCCGGTATGCGCGGCAGGTCGTCGCCGTCGCGCAGTTTGCCGCGCACATAGTCGCCGAACACGGTCACCGACGCATGGGGTGTTACGCGGTAGGAGACCTCGGCTTCCAGTCCCGCGAACGAGGCGTCTCCCTGCGTATATTCGATCAGGCGGAAATCTTCGTACTGATCCAGCGTGTTGCCGTAGATGTAGCCGTCGATTCGGCTCAGGAAGGCGTTCACCGAAAAACGCAGGTCGCCATCGGTCTTGCGCAGTCCCAGATCGACGGTGCGCGCGGTTTCCTTGCCCAGGTCGGGGTTGCCCTTCTCGTACGTGAGCGTGGCAAAATGCACGCCGTTGGCGTAGAGCTCCTGAGCATTGGGCATGCGCTGCGAACGCGACACCGAAAGCGAGGCGGCGTAGCCGGGCACGAAGTCCCATGTGGCCCCGGCCGACAGCGACGTGGCGTTGCCGTCGTAGTCGGGCAGCGTCCCGCTGTCGGGGCTCACCGTTTGCCATTCATGGCGCGCGCCCAGCTCGAAGCGCCAATCATTCCACTTGTAGTTCTCCAACAAGAACAAGCCCGTCGAATTCGTGCGCGTCTTGGGAATGAAATCTTCCGAGCCGCCGAAAGACGCGAAATCGTAGCGCGACGTCTGCAGGCCGATCACGCCTTCCCAACCGCCCAGGGGATGGTGGCGCAGTTCGAGCCGGCCGTCATAGCCGCGATTGGTGAAGGTCGTGCCCAGCTCGCCGTCATCGCGCTCGTCGTGCCGGTAGTCCGTATAGCCGCCGCGAAACTTCAGATTGGAAAAGCCCGCGAACGGATCGCGAAGCTCGCCGCGGACGTCCAGCCGGTCGCTGCGCAGGTGCGCGGTGGCCGCATGCTCTCCGTGCTCGTGGTCGTGATCGTGGTCATGATCGTGATCATGTCCGCCACAGTGCAGGCTCGAGCCGTGGGGATGGCAGTCCTCGTACTCGTGGCTGTGGCCCGGCAGGCCGTAGTCGTCCTCGCGATACGAATACGCCGCGCCGATATAGCCCCGGCTGCCCACGAAGGACAATCCGACGCTTCCGGTGGTGCTGTCGGCATTGGAATTGGCGACACGGCTATCGGTCCAGTCGGGCACGCGATAGTCGTCGGAGCGGCGGCGGGCGCCTTCCACATGCACGGCGATATTGCCTTCGCCCACCGTCAGGCCCACTGCCCCGGCGCGCTCTTTGGCGGCCGTGGCTCCAAGCACCTCGACCGAACCGCTCAAGCCGTCCTCGGGAATCTCGGTGGGAATCTTGTCGTCCAGCACGTTGACGACACCGCCGATGGCGCCCCCGCCGTACAGCAGAGCGGAGGGGCCGCGCAGGATCTCGACGCGGCGCGCCAGCAGCGTGTCGGCCGTCACCACGTGATCGGGCGAGACGCCGGATGCATCCACGATCTCCGAGCCATCGCTCAGTACCTTGACGCGCGGCGCGGTCTGCCCGCGGATGACAGGCCGGCTCGCCCCGCCGCCGAACGTATCGGCATGCACGCCGGGTTCATTCTCGAGCAGCTCTCCCAGCGTGCCGCGGCGCTGCAGCGTCAGGCGTTCGCCCTGCAACACGCTGGCCGGCGTCGTCAGGCTGTCGCTGTCCAGGCCCAGCGGATTGGCGGTGACGACGATGGACGGCAGGCTCTGGACCGGAGTTTCAGAAGAGGACGCGGTCTGTGCATGGGCGGACGGGACGAAAGCCACGAACAAAGCCAGCGTCAAGGGGCGAGGGGTGAATCTCATGAAAGCTCCTGCGGAAAAATGAACGAAATTCGAGACGAACGGACACGTGTGCTGCTCACGAGCCGGCTTATTTTTTGCAATGTTATAACATTGCAATTTATTCCGGGATCGCATCTCTGCGATCTGCGCATGAATATGTTTTCTAATCGGGAAAAATCGTTATGTTATAACATAACGGAAAGGAGTGGAACAATGCGTTGCAATAATCGCCTCGGACTGGGCAAGCTCTCCGCCGTTACCGGCATGGCGGTCTTCATGTGGATGGCGGCCGCGTCCCACGGGAAGGCTGAAAACCTGAAGGTGATATCGACGTTCTCCATCGTCTCGGACTTCGCTCGCATCGTGGGCGGAGAGCATATTTCGTTGACCACTCTGGTCGGCCCCGACGGCGACGCTCACGCTTACGAGCCACGGCCGGCCGACGCCGTGGCGCTTCGAAACGCGGATCTGGTCCTGGCCAATGGACTGCATTTCGAAGGTTTCCTGCCGCGCCTCTGGCGCGCCAGCGGCGCCACGGCGCCCATCGTGGAGCTCGCACGGGGGGCCAGGCTTTTGCGCAATACGCCGGCCGACCGGGACGAAGACACTGCCCATTCCGCCGACGCCCATGGCCACGATCATGCCCATGCCCACATGCACCATCACGACGGCCACGATCATGCCCACGACCACGACCACGATCATGACGGCCCCGCGGAGGGCGGCGACACGTCGGATCACCATCATCACCATGGCGAATACGACCCCCATGCCTGGCAGGCGGTCGGCAACGCCAAGATCTATGTCGACAACATTGCGAAGGCATTCTGCAAGGCCGATGGCCAAGCGTGCCCCCGCTATCGCGCCAATGCGCGAGCCTATAAGGAACGACTCGACGCCCTGGACCGGAGCATCAGAGAGGCTGTGGCACGGATTCCGCCCGATCGGCGCACCGTCATCACTTCTCATGACGCATTCGGCTATCTCGGAAGGGAGTACGGGCTTCGCTTCCTGGCGCCTCAGGGCATCAGCACGGAGTCGGAGGCCTCGGCCGCGGGGGTGGCGGCATTGATACGGCAAATCAAGAGCAACAAGGCTTCCGCCCTCTTTCTGGAGAATGTCAGCAACCCTCGCCTGGTGGAGCGTATAGCCGCCGAAACCGGCATGAGGATCGGCGGCAAACTCTATTCCGATGCCCTGTCCACCGAAAGCGGCCCTGCTGCAACTTACCTCGACATGATGCAACACAATGTCGCCACGATCCGAGACGCCATCATCACGCCCTGAGCGCCCGCGCCGTCTCATGACCGCCGCCGGCAGAGCCCCGACAGGCTCCAGCCCGCATCGGGCGCCAACGCGGCGCCTGGCCGGCAAGCTTGCCGCGCTGCTTGCCATGCTGCTCGTCTGCGTCGACAGCCGAGCTCATCCGCATGCCTGGATCGATGTGGAAAGCACGATCGTCCTGTCTTCCGACGGAGTGATTTCGGCCATCGAAGAGACATGGCTGTTCGACGAGCTTTACACGGCGGGGCTGATGGAAGAAATAGCGCCCGACGGCCGGCCGCAAGAGGCGGCGCTGGGCAAGTTCGCCGCCCGGGTGATCGAGGATCTGGGCCCCTACGGCTATTTCATGAGGGTCACGGCCGACGGCCGTCCGGTGCGGCTGGCCGCGGTTACTCAATTCAGAAGCGAAATGAAAGGCCTGCAGCTGTCCTTGTCCTTCACCGCGCCTCTCGATGAACCGGTGGATCCCAAGCGCCATGCCGTGCAGTTTTCCGTCTTCGACCCAAGCTACTTCATTCAGATGTCCCATCGACCCGAAGCGCCTCCCACCCTGAAGAACGACCCGGAGCATCATTGCCGGGTTCGCGTCGAACGAGCCGATCCGTCTCCGGAAACCATCCTTCGCGCGTTCTCGCTCGACCGCGGCGCATCGCCTCAGGAGGATCTGGGCCTTATGTTCGCCGAAAAGGTATTTGTCCAATGCGGATAGAGACCGGAAGAGGTTTTCGTGCCTTGGCGTTGTGCGCCATGGCCATGGTCGTTGCAATGCTTGCATGGGCTTTCCTCAGCGGCCATCCCTCCTGGAGCCGCTTTCTGGCCTGGCTCATGGCCACGCAAGCGGAGCTGCACCGGCAGCTTGCATCCGGCATACGACTGGTTGCTCAAGAGGGATGGGCCGCGGCGGGGCCCCTCATGGGAATCAGCCTGCTCTACGGCATCTTCCATGCGGCGGGGCCCGGACATGGCAAGGCGGTGATTGCGACCTACCTGGGAACGAGCCGGACACGCCTGCGCCGCGGCGTGCTGCTATCGCTCCTGTCCGCACTGGTCCAGGGCGCGGTGGCCATCGCCCTGGTCGAGGTTCTTGCCGGCCTGTTGGGCTACTCGCTGCGCCGCGCGCAAAGCGCCGGCATGCACATGGAAAATCTCAGCTTCGCCTTGATCGCCGTGCTGGGCTCGGTGCTGGCTCTGAAATGCGGCGGGGCCCTGTACCGCAGGCGGCGGCGCCCCCGCCTAGCCGCAGGTTCCCTGCTTTCGGGCACCGGCCGGATGCGCGCCTATTGCGCCGACTGCGGCGGCCTGCATCGCTTGACGGACGCGCACACGGCCCGGCCCCTGACATGGCGGTCGGGCCTGGCCATCGTGCTGGCGATAGGAATGCGTCCCTGCACGGGCGCCGTCCTCATGCTGGCTTGTCGCCTATTCGCTGGGACTGCGCTGGGCCGGCATCGCCGCGGTGCTGGCCATGTCCCTGGGCACCGCCGTCACCGTCAGTCTGCTGGCCGCCGCAACGGTGTGGTTCCGCCAGGCGGCGCTGCGCGTGCTGCGCCAGGACGCATCGGCCGACGGGCGCATCCAGCCCGTATTCGACGTGCTGGGCCTGGTCGGCGGCCTGATGCTTTGCGCCATGGGAATAGGCCTTCTGCGGCTAGGGCTGGCCGCGGGCCCCCACCCTTTTTTGTAGCACCCGCCCGGCACATAAATTGCTGCCGCTCATAGCGGAACACACCCTTTGGATGCAAACATTTCGTTACGGAACTGCAAAGGCATTCTTTTATACTGGCCCTGAGCAATACCAGCTTACCAGTCATTGTGGCTGCGTTAGTCAAAAAAGGAGTTCATAATGAATCACCGTTCAGCAACACAGCGTCGACACGTTCTGGCCATCTGCGCCCTGAGCGCCTGCCTCTTCTCCGCGGGTGCTTTCGCGGCCAACGGTTCAAGCGCCGGAGCCACCGCCGACATCGAAGCCAAGTATCGACAAGACATCGAACGCTGCAACGCCGGGCAGACTAACCAGGACGTCGCCACGTGCAAGCGAGAGGCCGGAGCTGCGCTGCAGGAAGCACGCCGGCAGCGCCTGCTGACTCATCAAGAGCAGTCGCTTCAGTCGAACGCCACCGCCCGCTGCCAGTCCCTGCCGGCCGGCATGCGCGACGACTGCATGGCGCAGATGTCCCAAGGTTCGAATACCACGGTCCAGGGCAGCATCGCCGGAGGCGGCATACTGCGCACAACCGAAATCACCATTCCCGGCGGCACCGAGACGCAGACCAACATCATCACGCCCAACACCGTCGATCCCTCGGTACGCAATCTGCCCCGCGCCGGCACGGTGCAATAGTTTCAGCTTCACGCAGGTTCGGGCGCACACCCGCAACCTGCTCTCCCGGCCGTCCTGCAGCGGGACGGCTTTTTTTATAGTTCCATCTGCATGCCCATTTCCACTACGCGATTGGGCGGAATCTTGAAAAATCGCGTACTGCGGCTGGCGTTGCGCGCCATGAAGGCGAACAGGCTGCGGCGCCAGCGCAGATGCAGGGGCAGCTTGCGCACGACGATGATGGTCTGGCGCGAGAGGTAGTAAGAAGTCTGCATGGGCTCCAGGTCGAGCTCGGGGTTTTCGTGCGCGATCTGCTCCAGTAATTGCGGCACATTGGGCTCTTGCTTGAAGCCCCAGCGGGCGACCACCTGCCAGCTGCTGCGGCTGAGCCTTTCGAGCCGATATCTTTCGCTGAATGAAACATACGGCACGCCTGCGCTGTGCACCGTCAGAAAGACCACCTGCTCGTGCAATACCTTGTTGTGCTTGAGGTTGTGCAGCAGCGCCGGTGGAACCGTATCGACGATCATGCTCATGAATACCGCGGTGCCCGCCACCCGGGTGGGCGGATACTGTTCGATGCCCTGCATGAATTCCCTCAGGGGCGGCTGATCGCCGGCGAGCGTATCGTGTATGCGCTGCCTGCCCTGCTTCCAGGTCACCATCAAAGTGAACAGGCAAGTCGCCACGACCAGCGGCACCCAGCCCCCGTCGCCGATCTTCAGGGTATTGGAAGTGAACAGCAGCACATCGAAGGCGAGGAACAGCACCAGCAGCACCAGCCATAGGGTGCGGCGCATTCCGCGCGAGCGGCCCGGCAGCACCCTGAAAGCCAGCAGCGACGTCATCAGCATGGTGCCCGTCACGGCAAAGCCGTAGGCGCCCGCCAGCGCCTGCGAGGAGCCGGCCACGGCGATGAGGGCCAGCACGGCCAGGCACATCGCGATATTGACCCGAGGCAGATAGATCTGCCCCTCTTCCCGCGCCGACGTGTGCATGATGTTCATGCGGGGCCAGAAGCCCAGCTGTATGGCTTGGCGGGTGACCGAAAAACTGCCCGAGATGACCGCCTGCGAAGCGATGACCGTCGCCGCCGTGGCCAGCACCACCAGGGGCCACAAGGCCCACTCGGGCGCAAGCAGGAAAAACGGATTCTTGATGGCCGCCGGGTCGGCGAGCAATAGCGCGCCCTGCCCGAAGTAGCACAGCACCAGCGAGGGCAGCACCATGCCGAACCAGGCGCGGCGTATGGCAGAGCGGCCGAAATGCCCCATGTCGGCGTACAGCGTCTCGGCCCCGGTCAGCGCCAGAACCAGCGCGCCCAGCAGAATGAAGGTGGTCCATGGGGCGTCGGCCACGAACGAAACCGCCCACCAGGGATTGAGGGCATGCAGAATCTGCGGCGTCTGGACGATGCGCCAGCCGCCCAGCACGCCCAGCACCAGGAACCACAGCAGCATGATGGGCCCGAACAGCTTGCCCATGGCGCCGGTGCCGTGCGACTGGATGGCGAACAGGGCGACGATCAGCGCCATGGCGACGGGCACCACCCAGTCGTCCAGGGTATGCGAGACGACGCCTATGCCCTCGACCGCCGAGATCACGGAAATGGCCGGGGTGATGATGCTGTCGCCATAGAACAGACAGGCCCCGATCAGGCCCAGTACCACCATCGTCCAGCGCCGCCGCCCCTCGAGGCCGCGCACCGCCAGCTCCATCAGGGCCAGCGTGCCGCCCTCTCCGCGGTTGTCGGCCCGAAGGATCATGGTGACGTACTTGAGCGACACCACGAACATCAGCATCCAGAACAACAGCGAAAGCACGCCCAGAATGTGCTCGTGGCGCGCCGCCGGCAAGCCGGACAGGGCCGCGCGTATGGTGTAGAGCGGACTGGTGCCGATGTCTCCGTAGACGACCCCGAGGGCGCCGATCAGCAGGGCCGCGCCGGGCCGTCCGGCTTGCGTGCCGGCCGAAGCGCTCATGATGCCCATCCCTTGAAAATGCGATAGTCCATGTTCACTGCCTGTTGAGATTGGCGCCGATGCGCGGCCCCGGAAAGACGATGCTCACCCGGGTGCCCCGCAGCTGGGGCCTGCTGGCCAGGCGCCACCAGGCGCCATGGGCCTGCGCGATTTCGCGCACGATGGCCAGTCCCAGGCCCGAGCCCGAACCCGCCGACTGGGGCGACCGATAGAAAGCATCGAAGACGCGCTCCTGGTCGGCCGGGTCGATGCCCTGGCCGTCGTCCTCGACCACCAGCGCCGGCGGGGTCGCGTTGACCTGCAGCCTGATGTGGCGCACGGAACCGCCGTAGCGCAAGGCATTGTCGATGAGATTGCCCAGCAGTTCGGAAAGCAGCAAGGGGTCGGCGTCCACCCACACCGGCTCGTCCGGCGCCGCCAGTTGCAGCCTGACATGCTGCTGGCGCGCGCGGGGCAGCCACTCGGCGCCGTTCATGCGCACCCATTCGGCCAGATCGAGGCGCTCGAAGGTATCCTGGGGGCGCGCCGACGCATCGGCGCGGGCCAACACCAGCAACTGCTCGCCCAGGCGTATCATGCGGTCGGTCACCGCCTTGATGCGCTCGGCGCGGCGGCGCACGTCGTCCGGCAGCTCGTTGGCGAGCATGAGCTCGCACTCCAGCTTCAGGCCGCTGAGAGGCGTGCGCAGCTGATGGGCGGCATGGCCTATGAAGCGCTTCTGCGCCTGCACGGAATCGTCCAGCCGGCTCAGCAAATCGTTCACACGCGCCACCACCGGAACGATCTCGGTGGACAGGCCGCTGGGGTCCAATGGCTGCAGATCGTCGAGCGATCGCTCTTTGATGTCGTCGGCCAGGCGGTTGATGGAGCGCAGGCTGGAGCGCACGCCGGAGATCAGCACCCAGGCGAACAGGAACACGAGTAGGAACTGACTGAGCAGCATGGCCCAGAAGATGTCGCGCAGCAGCCAGACCTCGAGGTGGATCTTGGTGGTGACCAGCCAGGTGATGGTCAGGTCAAGCGCGACCAGGATCAAGACCGGAGGCAGCAGCCGCAAGATGAGATGGCGCGCGAGCGATCCCCGCGGCATCAGCCGCGCCAGACGCTTTGCCAAGGTGTCGTGCGGCGTCGCGGCGTGGCTACGAGGCGTTTTCGACATCGAGCAGATAGCCGAAGCCGCGCACCGTCTGGATGGAAGCGCCGGTGCCTTCGAGGCGCTTGCGCAAGCGGTATACATAGACTTCGACCGCGTTCTCGCTGAAGTCGGCATCCCAGGCGGACAGCGAATTCACGATCTGGCGCTTGGTGACCACGCGGCCCACCCGCCCCATCAGCATCTCGAGCACGGACAATTCGCGTACCGAGAGCGACAGGCGGCGCCCGGAGGCCCTCACTTCGCGGTTGACGGTGTCGAATATCAGGGGGCCGGCTTCGAGCTGGGGCTGGGCCTGGCCGGTGCGCCGGCGCGCGAACGCCCGCACCCGGGCGGCGAGCTCGGCCAGCTCGAAGGGTTTGGTGACGTAGTCGTCGGCGCCGGCATCCAGGCCCGCCACGCGGTCTTCGACCGCATCGCGGGCGGTAAGGACCAGCACCGGAACCTGCTCGCCCTCGCGCCGGAGCTGGCGCAGGACGTCGAGCCCGCTGATGCCCGGCAGG
>Ga0180220_1001656_pt1 | contig 15886 bp, 13 predicted proteins | sample eDN5th37CBELigBY_FD_151335 | JGI IMG/M metagenome (GOLD analysis project Ga0180220, IMG submission 151335) | Enriched backyard soil microbial communities from Emeryville, California, USA - eDNA 5th pass 37_C BE-Lig BY (version 2) (version 2) | ecosystem: Environmental > Terrestrial > Soil >... | reverse complement strand
CGCGCCGAGAGCGGCGATCCGCCGGATCTTCTTCCTGGTGCCGTCGCGGTTCATTCCCTGAGTGCACACCGTTTCACGGCCGCAGGACGCGACCGCTGCACAACCCCGGCAAAATGCCTGCACGGGAGCGCGGGAAATGCAAGCCGCCGGCCGACGTGAACGGCGCGGGGCACCGTGAGTACGGTCGAACCAGCCTCAATGTTCCCCTGCCATGCGCCGCGTCGCGCGGATCGTCGCCGGATTGGTGGCGGCGGGGACGCGGGCGCGGGTCACGGCTGGCGGCAGCGCTGACGGCCGGCTTGCCGCCGGCATCAGGGCGGCTCTACCTTTGGCGACATACCCAAAAACCAAACCGCGCTGACCGGAGAACTGGCATGGCGGGTCGCGACATCGCGCTGGAAGCGCTCCTCCAGGAAGATCGCACTTTTCCGCCGCCGGACGGGTTTCGTGCTCGAGCCAACGCGGCTGACGCCGACATCTACGAGCGGGCTGCCGCCGACCCGGGGGCCTTCTGGGAGGAATGGGCCAGGGAGCTGGAGTGGTTCTCGCCCTGGAGCCAGGTGCTCGACTGGCGCCCGCCGCACGCCCGCTGGTTCGTGGGCGGGAAGCTGAACGTCTCGTACAACTGTCTCGACAGGCACCTGAGCGGGCCACGGCGCAACAAGGTCGCGCTGATCTGGGAGGGCGAGCCCGGCGATTCCCGCGCGTACACGTACTGGGACCTGTACCGCGAGGTTTGCAAGTTCTCCAACGTGTTGATGAATCTCGGGATACGGCGAGGTGACCGCGTGGCGATCTACCTGCCGATGATCCCGGAAGCGGTGATTGCGATGCTCGCGTGCGCTCGCATCGGGGCGCCGCACTCGGTCGTGTTCGGTGGTTTCTCATCGGAGAGCCTGCGCGACCGCATCAACGACGCCGAGGCCAGGCTGCTGATCACGGCGGATGGCGGCTTCCGGCGGGGTCGCGTGGTGCCGCTGAAGGCGAATGCGGACCGCGCGGTGGCCGAAGCGCCGTCGATCCGGGACGTGATCGTGGTGCGCCGGGGTGGTGGGCTCGACGCGCCGGTCGAGATGAAGTTCGGGCGCGATCACTGGTACCACGAGCTGATGGAGGGCGCGCCGATCCACGCCGAGCCGGCGCACATGGACGCCGAGGACCTGCTCTACATCCTCTACACCTCCGGGACGACCGGAAAACCGAAGGGCGTCGTGCACACCTCCGGCGGCTACCTCACGCACGTCTACGCCACGACGAAGCTGGTCTTCGACCTGAAGGAGGAGGACCGGTTCTGGTGCACGGCCGACGTGGGGTGGGTCACGGGTCACAGCTACGTCGTCTATGGTCCACTTGCGAACGGCGCGACTGTCATCATGTACGAGGGCGCGCCGGACTGGCCCGAGCGCGGCAGGTTCTGGGAGATCATCGAGCGGCACGCCGTGTCGGTGTTCTACACGGCGCCGACGGCGATCCGTGCGTTCATGCGTTGGGGCCCGCAGTGGCCGGAACGTTACGACCTGTCCTCACTTCGTCTGCTCGGATCCGTCGGGGAGCCGATCAACCCGGAAGCCTGGATGTGGTACCACGAGCACATCGGCGGAGGCCGCTGTCCCATCGTCGACACGTGGTGGCAGACGGAAACCGGCGGGATCATGATCACGCCGCTTCCCGGGATCACGGCGACGAAGCCGGGGAGCGCGACTGTCGCTTTCCCCGGGATCCAGGCCTCGGTGCTGAACGAGCGGGGCGAGGAGGTACCGGCCGGGTACCTCGCGATCACCAAACCGTGGCCGGGGATGCTCCGCACGATCTACGGCGATGACGACCGCTACCGCGCCAACTACTGGTCCCGCTGGGAGAACACCTATTTCCCGGGCGATGGCGCGAAGCGGGACGAGGACGGATACTTCTGGATCCTCGGCCGCGTCGACGACGTGCTGAACGTTGCCGGGCACCGGATCGGCACGATGGAAGTGGAGAGCGCGCTGGTCGATCACCGCGCCGTCGCGGAGGCCGCAGTCGTCGGAAAGACCGACGAGTTGAAGGGACAGGCGATCGTCGCGTTCGTGACGTTGAAGGAGCCGTTCGAGCCAGACCCGGATCTCAAGTCGGCGCTGCGGCAGCACGTCGTGGACAAGATCGGGGCGCTGGCCCGCCCGGACGAAGTCCTGTTCGCCGCCGAGCTGCCCAAGACCCGTTCCGGCAAGATCATGCGCCGGCTGCTGCGCGACATTGCTGAAGGGCGCGCGCTGGGCGATGTGACGACCCTGGCTGATCCGGCGGTCGTCGCGGAGCTGAAGGAACGGTACGAGGAGGAGGAAAGCTGAACGACCCGCTCGCGCGGGCCGTTCGCTCAGGGATCTGCCAGAGGGTCCTTCGTCTTCGGGTGCTCGGGCCGCTCGTCCCGCGGCGGCTTGTAGAGCTTGGGCTTCGCGGGGATGCCGAGCGCCACCTCCCCGGAGCCGATGTCCTTCGTCGCGACGCCCATGGCCCCGAGCATTGCGTCAGCCGCCATGTGGACGCCCGCGAGCACGGTCGCGTGGTAGGTGACGCGCACGCCGTCGCCGAGGACCGTGGCCGGCGTCTCGATGTCGCGCGCGTCGCCGATATCGTGGCTGTGGCTGTAGACGTTGACGAAATCCGCGAGGCTCACGCCATTGCCGAGCACGATCCCGCCGCGATCGTCGAGGAGGACGTGCCGGTGCACGGTGACCCCGTCGCCTACCTCCATGTTGTAGCCGAACGAGAACTTGACGAAGTGGAAGCACTTGAAGTCGCGGCCGCAGCGCTTGAAGATGTGCCGGGCCAGGATCCGGCGGAACCGAACGCCCAGCTCCACGTTCTCGCCCAGCGGGCTCTTGTCGAACATCTCCCATAGCCAGAGCAGCGGCTTGACCCTGGCGTAACGTTGCGCGTCGATCTCGGCGTAGTATTCGGGTTCGAGCGTGATGTTGCGCGGGTCCATCTGAAGCAGCGCGATGCGCGTTGCCGCGGGCAGCTCGTCAGGGTGTGCGTCGCGCAGGGTCGGGTAGTAGATGTCCGTGAGGATGCTCCGACAGAGCTCGTTCCGGTCGCACGAAGGATCATCGAGCGCTTCGGCTATCGAACCGAGCCACTGTCGATATGCGCGGCTCGTGGTGTCCGGGATAGAGACGGACCGCAACGGCAAGAACGCCATGTACCCCCCGATCAGGCGTCATTCGCGTAGAGACGGGAACCCGACGCGAGTTCCGTCCCGGGCCGCAAGCTAGAGCCGCGCGCCGCCGGCTGTCAACGACAGACGCGGACGCGCGGCCACGCGCTTCCGGACGCGCCGCTGCGGCAGTTATCTTGTGAGAGTCCGAACGACCGGCCTGCAGGAGGCGAGCGTGATGGAGGAGTTGACCAGAAAGCGGATCATGAGGAAGCTCGAGGCGCTGCCGGACGCGCAGCTCTACCAGGTGCTCGACTACATCGAGTTCCTGGAGAGTAAATACGCAGAGGTTCGGACGGTGCCGCCGAGCGCGCTCGAGCGCTTTGCGGAACGCGTCGAGGACGGGATGCGTGCCCGGGCAGTGGCGGCGAGCGTCATGAGCCGTACAATGGGCGCGCTCGGCGCGGCGAGCAGGCTGCTCGACGATCTCGCCTCGGCCGGCCGTGAGGTGTTTGCTCCGGCGCCGGTCACCCGGCCGGCGATACCCGCCGGCAGCGGGCCCGGGGTGACCGTGGACGTGATACCGGAGAGCGCTGATCGTCGCTCGGAACCGGAGCCGGAGAACGCCAGCGACGCTTGACAGGGGCGAGCGGCCCGCGGTAGCTTTCCCTATGGAAAGATGGTCTGAAAACCGCGAGATCGAACATACGAGGCCCGCCTGTCCGCACGCCTCCCGCAGGGGAGTGACGGACGGCGGGCTTCGAGCATCATGAGGGGACGCCATGATCGATGTTGAGCGGCATCCGCGCTTTGCCGGCGAGGCGCTGACGTTCGACGACGTACTGCTGGTCCCGCAGCATTCCCGCGTTCACCCGGCCGACACGGACATCCGGACTCGCCTGACGCGCGGGATAGAGCTGCCGATACCTCTGGTATCCGCCGCCATGGACACCGTGACCGAGTCCCGCATGGCGATCGCCATGGCTCGAAACGGCGGGATCGGCATCATTCACAAGAACATGTCGATCGATCGGCAGGTCGCCGAAGTCGACCGGGTGAAGCGCTCGGAGAGCGGGATGATCCTGAACCCGATCACGCTCACGCCGGACCGCCCGATCCGCGCGGCGCACCAGCTCATGGAGGAGTTCTCGATCAGTGGCGTCCCGCTGGTCGACGAGAACGGCCGTCTTGTCGGGATCATCACGAACCGGGACCTGCAGTTCGAGCGCGAGCTGGACCGGCCGATCTCCGAGGTCATGACCCGGGAAGGGCTGGTGACCGCTCCCGTCGGCACCTCTCTCGACGAAGCCGAGCGAATCCTGCATGAGCACCGGATCGAGAAGCTTCCCGTCGTGGATGAGGAAGGGAGGCTCCGGGGGCTGATCACCGTCAAGGACATCATCAAGCGCCGGCAGTACCCGAACGCGTGCAAGGATGACCACGGCCGGTTGCGCGTCGGCGCAGCGATCGGCACGAGCCAGGCGGAGCTCACACGCGCACGCGAGCTCCTCGCAGTGGGCTGCGACGTCCTCGTGATCGATACCGCCCACGGCCATTCCGAAGGTGTCCTGAAGAGTCTGGAGCGGACGCGCGAGGCGTTCCCGGACGCCCAGATCATTGCCGGGAATGTCGCGACGTTCGACGGTGCGCGTGCACTCGTGGAACGCGGCGCGGACGCGGTTAAGGTCGGCGTCGGTCCGGGGAGCATCTGTACGACCCGCGTCGTGACCGGCGTCGGGGTGCCCCAGCTCACGGCCGTCATGGAAGCCGTGCGTGGTGTGGATGGCGCGGTGCCCGTGATCGCCGATGGCGGGATCCGGTACTCGGGCGACATCGTCAAGGCCATCGCCGCGGGCGCGCACGCCGTCATGATGGGCTCGATCCTGGGCGGCACGGAGGAGAGCCCGGGCGAGAGCTTCCTCCTCGAAGGCCGCCGATACAAGACTATCCGCGGGATGGGCTCTCTCTCGGCGATGGAGGAGGGTTCCGCCGACCGTTACTTCCAGGGGGAGGTCGAGTCCGCCCGGAAGTTCGTTCCGGAGGGGATCGAAGGTCGTGTGCCGTACAAGGGGCCGGTGAACGACGTGCTCTACCAGCTCGTGGGCGGGCTCAGGAGCGGGATGGGCTATTGCGGGTGCGCGACCGTGGACGAACTCCGGACCCGGACCCGATTCGTCCGGATCTCCGGCGGCGGGCTCCGCGAGTCACACCCACACGACGTCACGATCACCCGCGAGGCACCGAACTATCACCTCTGACCCATTTTCCGCGATCGTGCCCGGCGGCGCTCCGGCTCGCCGGGCACGAAGCTTGCCTCCCCGGCGGCCGGATCCCTATCCCACAAACCCGTGCCTGCCATGATCAACCGCGACGACGTACAGAAGCTGATCCACCGCGAAGGCAACGACCTGCCGGTGCTTTCGGTGTTCCTGGACATGTCCGTGGCGTCGGACAACAAGCGGACGTACCCGGTGGTCCTCAACCAGTGGCGCTCGAATCGCGCGGAGCTGGCAGGTGCGGCGAATGGTCTGAGCGCCGACGCAGTTGCGTCGGCACTCGACGCGGTGGACCGGTGGATCGGCGAGCGCTATGACGAGTCGAACCGGGGCGTGGCGGTCTACGCGGAGGTTGGCGGTTCGTGGGTCGATGGGTATCAGGTGCCGCTGCGGCTCGACAGCCGCGCCACGATCCAGCCGGTGCCGGTCGTCGGGCCACTGGTGCGCCTGCTTGCGACCGAGCGCCACCACGGGATCGTGCTCGTCGACCGGCAGCACCTCCGAATGTTCAGCCTTTACCTTGGCCGCTCCATGAACGAGCACGAGGTGCGCACCGAGCCGTACCCGACCCCGCACGATGTAAAGCGCGGCGGCTACTCCGCGCCGGATTTCCAGCGGCGGAAGGCGGAAGAGGTCCGGCACTTCTTCAAGGAGTTCGCGCTCGAGGTGGGCGAGTTCGACCGCCGCTATCAGCCCGACGACATCGTGGGATTGGGAACGGAGGAGAACGTCCGCAACTTCGAGACCTTTCTGGCACCGGCGGTCAGGGAGAAATGGCACTACGGCGGCCACGCACCCATCGACGCTACGCCCGCCGAGGTGCTCGATCGGATCGAACCGTTCCTCGCGAGCCAGAGGGCCGAACAGGAGAGGGCGGCGCTGACCGCATTCCGAGAGCGAGTCGATCAGTCCCACCTCGCCGCGGCGGGCGTGCGGGAAACGCTCGAACGCCTCCAGGAAGGAAAAGTCGACACGCTCCTGCTCGCGCATGACGCCGAACGAGCCGGCGAGCAATGCACGCGGTGCGGCTACTACCTCGTCGGGCCGGCGGGCGCGTGCCCGTATTGCGGCGGTCCGACGCGGACGGGCGTCGATCTGATCGAAGCGATGATCCGGCTCGGCGAGGAGCAGGACCTGAACATCCAGTTCGCTTCGGCCAGCGAGCTTGGCACCATCGACGGCGCCGGCGCCCTGCTCAGGTTCTGAGCGGGGCGGCGTCCCGCCATCCTGCCTCGCCCGCCCCCACCGCCCCTGCAGCCCTTGCCACCTTGACGGCGTCACGCAGGCGTCGGTAGCTTCCGGCCTTCCCGACGTCCCCCAGGGTCGGGGCACGCGTCCCGTGAATCGCGCTCTACAGGTGGTCAATGCTGCGTCGAGCCGCGCCCCTGCTCGTCATCCTCCCGCTCGCCGGGTGTTTCGGGCCGTCGCTACCGAGAGTTCCCGCTGCCGTCGAACCGCCCGCCATCGAGATCGAACCCGTCTTCGTATTCGAGGACGATGAGACCTCACCGATGGACGAGATCCTGGAACGCTACGGTACAGTATCCCCGTCAGATGGCGGCACCGTGGCGCTCCCCGGGTTCCCGCCCGGGGTGAATCCGGCGGACTTCGATATCACGATCCACTACAACGACGACGTCGCCCGCTGGATCGAATACTTCACGACCCGTGCTCGCGACCGGTTCGAGACGTATCTGGCGCGTAAGGGGCGATACGAGCAGATGATCCTGGAGCGGCTGCGCGCCCGCGGCATGCCCGAGGATCTGATTTTCCTCGCGATGATCGAGAGCGGCTTCTCGCCGCGGGCCGTGTCCTCGGCGTCCGCAGTCGGCCTCTGGCAGTTCATGGCGCCCACGGGAAGGCAGTACGGCCTGGAGGTCTCGACGTTCGTGGACGAGCGACGGGACCCGATCAAGGCTACGGAGGCGGCGCTCGACTACCTCCAGATGCTGTACAAGCGGTTCGGGAGCTGGTACCTCGCGGCGGCCGGGTACAACTCGGGCGAGAACAGGGTGGACCGGATCCTCCAGGAGCGGGTGCGCGGCGTGCGCGGGAACGACGCCATCTTCTGGGAGATCCAGCCGTATCTCCCCGCCGAGACCAGGGATTACGTCCCGCTCATGATCGCTGCGGCGATCCTGTCACGCTATCCGGAGCTCTACGGCTTCAACGTGGAGCCTGAGCCGCCCGAGCAGTTCGACGTGGTGATCGTCCCCGACGCCACCGACCTGGACGTGATCGCCGAGGCGGCCGGCACCACGCGGGAAGAGATCGACGCGCTGAACCCGCACTTCATTCGCGGCGTTACCCCGCCACGGCAGGCCGTGGAAGTACGCGTGCCGGCCGGGCGGGGCCCGGCCTTCGAAGCGGCGTATGCGCTCATCCCGCCGGAGAACCGCGTGCGCTTCGTGGAGCACGTCGTTCGCAGTGGGGACACCCTCTCGAGGATCGCGGCGACGTACGGCTCGACTGTGGCCGAAATCCAGGACGCCAACGGGATCCGCAACCCGAATGTTCTGCGGGTCGGCCAGGTCCTCGTGATCCCGCGCGCAGGCGCCGCTGCCCCTATCCTGGCCAGCGCACAGGGCACGACGACTACGGCGGCGTCTTCGGCCTCGGCAGCTACGACGACGGTGCACCGTGTGGCCTCCGGCGAGTCGCTCTGGACGATCGCACAGCGGTATGGCGTGAGTATCGACGACCTGCGTGCCTGGAACGGCATTGGAGCGTCCGGCGTGATTTATCCGGGGCAGCAGCTCACCCTTCGCGGAGGTGCGGCAGCAACCGCGTCGACCGCAGTCGCGACGACCGTTCACCGCGTGGCCTCCGGTGAGTCGCTCTGGACGATCGCGCGGCGGTACGGCGTGAGCGTGGATGAACTGCGGGCGTGGAATGGACTGGGAGCGTCGGCCATCATTCACCCGGGCCAGCAGCTCACCGTACGGGGAGGCACCGCTCTGGCCGGCGCCGTTGCGACGACTGTCCATCGCGTCGCGTCCGGCGAATCGCTCTGGACGATCGCGCAGCGCTATGGCGTCACCGTCGCGAATCTCCGTGCATGGAACGGCCTGGGCACGAACAGCGTGATCCATCCGGGCCAGGAGCTCACCATTCGCGGGTCGGGAACCACCGCGCCGGTCCTGACCCATCGGGTACGTGCCGGCGACACGCTCTGGGACATCGCCAGGCTGCACGGCGTGACGACCGCCGAGCTGATGTCCTGGAATGGGCTTGGCCCGTCAGCCATTATCCGGCCCGGCGACGAGCTGGTTATCCGGATCGCCGACTGACCGCATTGCGAGCCGCATCCGCAGGTGCGGCTTTCGCAACGACTTAGCCCGCCTTATATTGCCCTAGCCCATTCAACCCGGCGGACTCGGAAGTGCCGTCCCCGTGCTGTCGCGCGCCACTCGCGCTCGACCTGACCGGGCGGCCGCGGTCCGCGTGCTACCCTGCAGGCTCGCAGCAGACAAGAGCCACGACAACCCGGCAACGGCAACGACGCCGCCCACCGGTAGTGCAGTCGCACCGCCCGACGCGGAGCCATGCGCCAGCGCGCCCGCGTCGACCACGGCCGACGCGCGGGTTCACGTTTGGATGGCGGCGGACACCTGGAGTACGCAGTTCATGCGGTATGGAAGTATGCTGATCGTGGGTTCCGTGGCCGTCGCCAGCGCACTGGCCACGGCGGTTGCCATTCGTCCGGAGGCGGTTTCGGAGGATACCCCTCCCATGGATCGCTTGCTCGATGAGATTGGCCCACTCGACCTGGAGCGGGTCGCGCTCGAGGAGGAGGAAGAGGAGCCGGAGATCATCAATCCCGAGTGGGATCTGCCCGCGACGCGGAACGACCGCGTCGACTTCTGGATCGATTTCCTGCGTGGCCCGAACAGCGAGCACACCCGCCTCTGGCTCGAGCGTTCCGGCCGCTACATCCCCATGATTCGGGCGGAGCTGCGCTCGCGGGGCATGCCCGAGGACCTCATTTATCTCGCCATGATCGAGAGCGGCTTCTCGCCACGCGCGGTGTCCAGCGCGTCCGCAGTGGGGCTGTGGCAGTTCATTGCGGCGACCGGCCAGCGATACGGGCTTCGGATCACCCAACACGTGGACGAGCGGCGCGATCCGGTGAAGGCAACGCGAGCGGCGCTGGACTATCTCCAGGATCTCCACCAGCGCTTCGGGAGCTGGTACCTGGCGGCAGCGGCGTACAACAGCGGTGAAAATCGCGTGGACAGGATCCTGCGCCAGCGCGCAGGCGGCCGCCGCGGCGATGACGCTCTCTTCTGGCGGATCGCGCCATACCTGCCGCGTGAGACCCGGGACTACGTGCCGCTCATGCTGGCGGCAGGATTCATCGCGAAGAATCCGGAGGAATACGGCTTCACCGACCTCGAGTATCACGATCCGCTGCGTTACGACGAGGTCGAGGTGCCCGGATCGACGTCGCTGGGCCTGGTCGCAAGCGCCGCAGAGACCGACGAAGAGGCGATTCGGGAGCTGAACCCGCATCTGGTGCGCGGCGCGACGCCGCCCGGGGGATCTTATTCGGTTCGTGTACCTCGAGGCGCCGCGGAGCTGTACGCCGCGAATATCGACCGCGTTCTCGAAGAGGAACGCGAGCGGCTCGCGCTCGTCGCCGCGGCCAGCATTACCCACATCGTCCGGCGAGGAGAGACGCTCAGCCACATCGCCCGGCGATACGGCGTGAGCGTGCAGAGCATTCAGCGGGAGAACAACGTCACGAATCCGCGTCGCATCCAGATCGGCCAGCGGCTCCAGATTCCGGGCGCCGGCGATGCCGCGCATCAGCCCGCCGAGGTAGCCTGGCACGAGTACCGGGTGCGCCGGGGTGACTCGCTGTGGGCCATAGCGAGGCGGTACGGCGTCACCGTCAAGGAGCTCCAGAGCTGGAACAATCTCGGGTCGCGCAGCCTCATCCGTCCGGGCCAGGTGCTGCGCATTCAGGCGTGATGGACGGCAGACCCGACGACCTGAACGGAACACAGCCGTTGGCGTAGCTCCTGCATGGAGTTAGCCGTCGTGGTGGGGGGACCGGACCGGCGGGCAGACAGACGCCGCGCACGCGCGATCGCGTCAAACCGCCGCCGCCGCGCACTGCGTGCACGGGGCGGCGGGCTCGACGGACAGCCCGTGCCTCGACATGCAGCCGGGCCCCGCCACGGGATGCCAGCGTTGGGCTGGCATCGGCGGACACCGACGCGGGAGCGCCCCATGCACTGGGTGAAGGTAACCAGGCCACAGTACGAGCAGTCCCGGCGCTACCATGGTCAGGCCGGGGAGGTCGTCGGGCGGTGGGGCCCCGAGAACAGCGCCGACGGGCGTGAGGGCTACCTCGTCGAGTTCGCCGATGGCGAGATCATCGGCGTGACCGAAGAAGAGGTCGAGTCGATTGGTCCGCCGTATCCCGACGAGACCGAATGAGCGACTGCGGGGTCCCACAACGCGCAGCCTCTAGCGGTCTGCGGGCGCCGCTTCCCAGTCGCCGGAGCGCCCGCCTGTCTTCCGCAGCAGGCGCACGCCTTCGATCCGCATCGAGCGGTCGAGCGCCTTGAGCATATCGTAAGCGGCGAGCAGCGCTACCGTCACCGCCGTCAACGCTTCCATCTCGACTCCCGTCTGGCCGGCGACCCTTGCGGTGGCGACCGCGCGAATGCCCGGCGGGTCATCGGCCAGCTCCAGCTCCACGTCGACGCTCGACAGCGGGAGCGAATGGCACAGCGGAATCAGCTCTGCCGTCCGCTTCGCGGCCTGTATCCCGGCGATCTGCGCCACGACGAGAGGGTCACCTTTGGGCGTTCTTCCCTGCCTGAGCGCTTGCAACGTGGCGGGCTGCACGGTCAGACGTCCCTCGGCGACGGCGGTCCGCCGGGTGACTTCCTTCTGACCCACGTCCACCATGCGCGGGCGTCCCTCTTCGTCAATGTGCGTGAGTGGGTTACGGGCCATGATCCGGGCGTCCTGGAGAATACGGTGTCTGCGGCCAGTGAGTATCCACCCGCCCTCACCCGGTGAGTTAGCGTCCGCGCACGAGTGCGTCGTGCACACGTGCAAGCAACCACGCGAGCGTGAGCTGCGGGTTCACGTTCGTGCGGCCCATCCGGATCGCTTCGTCGATGTGTGCCAGGGCGATTGCGCCGCCACGACCGGCTGCCGGGCACCGCCGCGAAATCGCCGCGATGGCCCGGGCTGCATCCGCGTTGAATAGCGCGGTTTCCGCACCGGCAGCGAACGCCGTCAGGTCCCGGACCCAGAGCGACAGGAATCCCAGGGCATCGGCGAAAGAGCCGCGGGCGCCCGTCGGAGCGAGTCGGTGGGCAGCGGCGTAACGATCGCGCGGTGAAGAGGATACGGCCGCTTCGAGCCACGCCCTCGCCTGCCGCCTGAGCGATTCGAGCGGTCCCGCGCCATCGGAAGAGGGCAGGAAACCGAGCGCCATTCCGATGGATCCGTTGGCCAGTCGCGCGACGGCGCGCGCGACACCGGGGTCGGCGCCCACTTCATCGACGAGGAAACGTTCGACCACCGAATCGGGGAGCGGGCGCAGTCGAACCGGTAAAAGGCGCGACCGCACGGTCGGGAGCAGCGAATCCGGCGAGGTCGCGGTCAGGATGAGCGTGGTTGCGGGCGGCGGTTCTTCGAGGAGTTTCAGAAGTGCGTTCGCCGCTTCGGGGCTCGCCTCCTGGGGAACGAGATATTCGGCGTCACCGATGAGAAACACCTTGTGCGAACCGGCGGCCGGCCTCGCAAGCGCGTATTGCCGGAGCACCTGGATCTGCGCCAGGTAGATGCCCACCGCCTCACCGGGAACGTGTGGGCGGTACGGGTCCTGGCGGCGACTCGCGAGCTCCGCGGCACGAGCCTCTTCCAGCGCATCGCCCAACTTCTCCGCGCGGGTTCCGGATTTCGGGCGAGGCAAGGGGAAGAACCAGTGAAGGTCGGGATGCTCGAGGCGAATGGCGGCGCGACACGCCTGACACTGGCCGCACGGTTCGGGGTCGCGTGGCGCCGCACACAGCAGCCGTTGTGCCAGCCAGAGGCCGAGTCGCTGGCGCCCGATGCCGGGAGGGCCGTAGATGAGCAGGGATCCGGGGAGGTCTCCGCGATCGGCGGCCCGCGCCAGCGCCCGGCGCGCGTCCTCGTGGCCAATGAGCGGACGGAGCCCGATCACGGCTCCGCCCGGAGCTGGAGCCAGCTCAGCGGATCGACGGGGAGCGGCGCGCCGCCCGGACCTGGCGCGTGGACACGGAACTCGATGTGCGGGCCCTCCGCGGTCCTTTCGCCGCCCACCGTGCCGAGCACCTGTCCCCCCTGCACGAACTGCCCTTCCGCCACCGCGATCGACGCGAGGTGGAGGTAGAGCGTGTAGTAGCCGTCGCCATGGTCCAGAACGACGGACGGGCCGTACCCCTCCAGCGGCGCCGCCATAACCACCGTGCCGGATCCGACCGCGGATACCGGTGTTCCGACCGGCGCGCCGATGCCGATGCCATTCCACCGCAACCGTACGCCGTTGGGCCGGACTTCCGTGCCGAAGCGATAGAGGAGCTGGCCTTCCACCGGCCAGCGGAGCGCACCGAGGTCGCTGGTGGAGATGCTGCCGGGTGCAGCGGCGGGGGCGCCCGCAACCGCCGCGCGCCGCTCCGCTTCCAGGCGGCGCTGTTCCAGCTCGTCGATCAGGCTGCTGATACGTGCCTCGTCGCGGGCAAGCTGCTCCAGGCGGTCGGCCAGCGCGCGCTCCTGCTGCCTCGCCGCCTCGATCACCTGGGCCTGTTCCGTCTCGATCTGCCTCAATTGTGCGTCTTCAGCCGCTTTCTCGGCCGCCAGCCGCTGCAGCAGACTCAGGTGATCGGTCAGGAGCTGTTCCTGGCGTGCCAGGTCGCGCTCCAGAGTCACTACGTCATCGACGAGGGTGCGGTCGTACGCCGCGATGAGCTGGAGGTATTTGTAACGGTTGAGCAGGTCGGTGAAGCTCTGTGCGCTGAGCAGGACCTTCACCGTGTGCAACGGACCCTGCTTGTAGATCCAGCGCAGACGCTGCTGGAGCAGGGCGGAGCGTTCAGCCAGGCGCTCTCGAGTCTCGCCCAGCATTCGCGTGGTCTCCTCGACCTCCGCGGCCACGATCGTGGCCTGGAATTCGAGCTCGCGCAACGCGCTCGCCGACGCCGATCGCATGCGCACGATGGTGGCCAGCTCCGCGGTGGCACCCTCCATCCGGATACGGAGCTGCTCCATGTCCTGCTGGAGTCGTTCCCGCTCCTGCCGGATCTGCTCGAGCCGGTTCTGGCTGTCCCGCAGCTCCGCGGTGACTTCCTGCGCTCGGGCCGTACCCGCGCACACGAGGGAAGCCGCCAGAGCGGCCGCGGCCAGTGCGCGGCGGTGCATCACGCTTCCCTCAGGTGCCGGTGGACGGCCAGCGCACTGGCTGCGACGCCGACGGCGCCGCCAGCCGCCAGCCCGGCCAGTGTCCACGACAACGGCACCCACTCGAGCGGGAAGATCGAACCGGCGACCACGCGGTGCACCGCGTACGTGAGCAGGAGCGCCACGATCCCGCCGAGCACACCGGTCATCAGCCCTTCCAGGAGGAATGGCCTGCGGATGAAGGCGCCGGTCGCGCCAACCAGGCGCATGATGGCGATCTCGTCCCGGCGCGCGTAGATGGCCATACGTACGGCGGCGCCGATCAGGACAGCCGCGACAGCCGCGAAGGTCCCGCCCATCACGAGTGCCGTTGCACCAGCCACGCGGCGCAACACGAAGATTTTCTCGAGCCAGTCGCTGCCGTACGCCACGTCCTCCACGAACGGATAGAGTGCGACGCGTTCCGCCACAGCAGCGACGTGGGCCGGATCGCGGGAACCGGGTTGCAGCAGGATCTCGAGCGATGCCGGGAGGGGGTTGACGTCGAGGTCCGTGAAGAGCGCCTGGAATTCGGGGAGCTCGGATCGGGCGATGTCGAGCGCTTCATCGCGACTCACGTAGCGGACTTCCTGGACCTCGCCGAACGCGGCGATCTCCGACCTGGCGAACTCGACCGCGGTGGGGCTCGCATCGTCCCGAAGGTATGCAACGACCTCGACGCGCGATTCCACGTCCTCCAGCACCAGCCGTACATTGTGTGCGGCGATGCCGAACAGGCCGATCACGAAGAGCGACAGCGCGATCATCGTGATCGACAACGCGGTCAGGAGCGTCGTCCGCCGGAAGGCTGCCAGCGCCTGGCGCAACGCGTACAGCACGTCAGTTCTCCGCGGCGGAATCGTGCACGAGTCGCCCGTGCTCGAGCTCGAGCACGCGGATTCTCGGATTGGCGCGGATCAGATCCATGTCGTGCGTGGCGAGAAGGACGGCGGTGCCCGAAGCGTTGATGGATCGGAAGAGCTCGAAGATGCCCCTGGCCGCGCGCTGGTCGAGGTTGCCGGTCGGCTCATCTGCAAGCAGGACCAGGGGGTCGTTGGCGAGCGCGCGTGCGATCGCGACACGCTGTTGTTCGCCGCCCGAGAGCTCCGCCGGATACGCGTTGGCCTTGCTCGCCAGCCCCACCTGCGCGAGGAGGCGGGCTACCTTCGTCCGCACCACGGCCGGTCGCGCGCCGGTCACCTCGAGCGCGAACGCTACGTTTTCGGCGGCGGTCCGATCGCGGAGCAGGCGGAAATCCTGGAACACGAAGCCGATCTTGCGACGCAAAATCGCGACCTCCCGCGGCCGGATCTTCATTGCGTCATACCCGCCCACGAGCACGGAGCCGCGAGTCGGGCGCTCTGCCATGTGGATCAGCCGCAAGAGGGTGGATTTGCCGGCGCCGCTGTGCCCCGTCATGAAGCAGAACTCGCCCTTGTGCAGGCGGAACGAAACGTCCGAGAGCGCGAGCCCGATGCGCGGGTAGACCTTGTCGACGGAAGAGAATGTGATCACTGCCCGGTCGTCGCGTTGGTCGCGCGGGCGCGGGCCAGCCGGATGGCCAGGCGAAGCGCCTCCGTCATCGACGACGGATCCGCCACGCCGCGTCTGGCAATGTCCAGCGCAGTGCCGTGATCCGGCGAGGTCCGCACGAATGGGAGACCCAACGTCACGTTCACCCCATGCCCGAACGATACCGTCTTGAACGCTGCCATGCCGACGTCGTGGTACGGGGCGACCACGGCATCGAACTCACCGCGGAGCGCGCGGACGAACACGGTGTCCGCCGGGACCGGACCCGAGACGTCGCAGCCGGCGGCCCTGAGGCGCTCCAGCGCAGGCACCATGATGCGCGACTCCTCGTCTCCAAACAAGCCGCCGTCCGAGGCATGGGGGTTCACCGCGCACAGCGCTACCCGTGGGTGAGCAATTGCCCAGCACTGCCGGAGCGCGTCACTCGTGAGTCGCGCCTGAGACACGAGGAGATCCGCGGTGAGCCGTTCCGTTACCCTGGACAGCGGAATGTGCGTCGTCGCGAGGACAACTCGAAGAG
>Ga0180220_1001655_pt1 | contig 15892 bp, 12 predicted proteins | sample eDN5th37CBELigBY_FD_151335 | JGI IMG/M metagenome (GOLD analysis project Ga0180220, IMG submission 151335) | Enriched backyard soil microbial communities from Emeryville, California, USA - eDNA 5th pass 37_C BE-Lig BY (version 2) (version 2) | ecosystem: Environmental > Terrestrial > Soil >... | reverse complement strand
CGGCTCATCCCCCTCAGTCCGACTCGGCTTCGAGCCGTTGTTGATCGGGGGAGCGGTAACCCGGCGCCAGCACGGCATTGCGCACACCGTAGATGGCCAGGTGGTCTTTCAACCAGAGCCGATACTCGTGGCCGCGCAGGCTATGGTCAGGAGAGCAGTCCACGCTCCACTTGCGCAGGATGTACCCTGCCGTAGCAGCGCGCAACTTCATGCGCAGCACACCGTCGCGCATGCCGTAATCCATCTCGGTGATCTCCGGCCGGGGTTGATCCGGGTGCGGCACCAACTCCAGCTCGACGATCCGGGTCCACTGGATGTCTTGATCGCTCATCTCATGGGCCGCCACTGGCTGGTCCTTGAGGACTATGAGGTGCCTGATCCGAGTGATGACGAAATCCCGGAACTCCTGCGACTTCCGGTCGAAGGCTCGGACGTGCCAGCGCAGGCCGTTGTCGATCAGCGCGAACGGGACGATCTCTCGCTCGGTGCGACCACTGGAGATGGAGTGGTACTCGATGCCGAGCGGGCACTCCTGGTGAATCGCCCGGGTCACACTCGCAAGGACGTCCAGATCCGGGTGGGTGAGCCGGGACGGACTCTCGCTGGCTACCCACGCCTTGAGCCGCATCGGCTCGCCGTCACCAAAGCCCTGGGTCAGCCACGACAGCACCCGCTCCGGGGGGAAGTCGAAGACCGGCTGAAAGCTCGGCCCCAGGACGTAGGACTTGCCCTTGGAGTCGTAGTCGATGTTGCCCGGGGCCAGCTCCTTGTACAGCGCCAGATCCCTGGATGCAGCGGCGGACTGGATGCCAAACCGGGTGACCAAGTCCTGCCGATGGATTTCTCCTATGAAGCGGACGCGCAGCTCCACGAAGGCGAGGCGGTCGCGTTGTGGCGGGATTAGGTCCGCGAGCTGTTCGTATGACATCTGGCTAGCTCATTGGGACTGACGAATGCTTATCAAGATTGTTGCGGTAAGTATATGGGATGCCTAGAATGTGTCCATCGTATGTTTTTACGTCTACCATGAGAATCATAATGATTACTACCAAGGTAAAAGAAGGCAGACGATCGTGATCCAGCTTCGTCCTGCCAATTGGTCAAGCCGTTTCTAAGGAACCCACATCAGTCATGGGCGCGCTAGAAGCAGAGATCAATCACCCCAAGCCATCCGGCCAGTTGGCTAATGGCTTGATCGACCTCACCCCGCAACAGCGCAATCTACTGTTGATGCGCCCCTTGTTTCAGCTGGAGCTCACGAAGAACAAGTTCTCGGACGGCAGCGGCGGGACGCTGCTCGATGGCCTTGATACCCATTACCTCAGCCTCGCGGCGCTGGCGTACCTGATGGAAGGCACAGCCGTCGCGGTCGGATACACCCTGGCTGAAGTCCAGCAGTATCTTGCTCAGGTGGTTGCACAGATGAAGCCGGCGCTGACACCGGCGCAGCGCAACCGCGTCGCCGAGATCATTCTTGATTCGCTCGACAACGCGTCAAACAACTACCAAGAGCACAGCTACGAGTACTTTCACGCGCCCACGGGAGAGACCCGAGTGGTGCGATTCCGGCTCACCACCTATGAACCGGATCTCGAAGACACCTATCGCTATCGTCCCACGGCTGAAGGATACTTGGTCTTGATGGGGATGCTCGATCTGGAGGTCGAGGATCACCAGATTCTTGTCGAGCGCATGCTCCAACTATTGATCGAGCGGGGCCGGTTCGATCAGGCTTATGAATTCGCCCGCCGTGCTCGCATGCTTTCCATTGAGCACCGTCAGCAGTTGCGTGATTTCATCAACCAAGCCTGGCGGGCGCCGGGCTCAGTCGTTTGGACACGTGATATTGGCCCCCGCCTCATAGAGGCCCGCTCCCACATCCATGCGAGACAAGAAGAGGATCGCCGCATGGAGGAGTCCGTGCGCGGGCAGCTCGTTCAGGTTGATGACGTCCGTACTCGCGAACAGCTGGTTCGACTCCACGACGTGCTCAAGAGCGCAAGCACGGTGCGGGCACAGCTCCAGCTGGAAGTCACAGGAGCGGGGGACAAATTCATGGATGCTCAGGCCACTGCGTTTCGGGCCCGCAAACCTTCGGGTCTCCCGGACCTCGAAGCCAGGTTGCTGCCGGACGCGATGCGGTGTCCTGCGGCACGTCTCGGAGGAAGCGCCGACGAACTGCTGCTGAGCCTGTATCCCGCTGTCGTACCGAAGGCTCCTGATCTATCCAATCTCTTGGCACTGCTTCTGGAACGTCGGGCCATTGAAGATGACTTTGACGACGATGACGAGACCGGAGAGGTCGTCCCCTTCAAGGTTTACGTTGATCCATTCCCGGAAGATGTCACCGAGCGCGTGCATCTCTGGCTGAAGGGCAAGTTCTCGTTGGGCGGTAGCTGGAAGCTGGACGAGCTGCTTATCGCCGCGGAGGACGAGGGTTTCGCAGAACTTGAGCAGCAGTGTGTCGCCTACGCGCTGTATCGCAGTTTTCCAGACAGCGAAACCCTTTTCCCCAAGATGCGGGCGGTTGCAGACGGCGCATTCATTTCCAGCATTGCGCAGGGAGACAACCTGCGCTTCGATCCAAGGGGGCTGCATGGCGGGGCTACAACGTGAGGCGACGCGCCTGCTATACAAGGCCCTTCACCTGGGCCTTACGCCAGCGAATGATCTGGAGTACCGCGAACTGCTGGCCAAGTACCGTGCCGATGGAGCCTTTGCTGAAGCGGTGGAAGAAGCGGCTAGCGGTTTGGAATTGACGATTCTGGACGTAAGCGAGCGGGGTTTGATCGTCGCGCCATCAAGTCGGGAAAGTCGGTTCTCTTTACGCCTTACCGATCTGCGCCAACATCTCAGCGGCGACCAGAAAGTCGCACTGGCGATGGCCCATCTGGCGATCAGCGCGGTCTTCTTTCCTACGACTGACCGACTGGAAGACGATGCGAAGACGCCGTTGCCGGCAACGGTCAGTCGCTTCCGGGACACGCTGCTCAGTTTGGTGAACCGGCTGGCGGATACTGAGCTGTCGGATGAGTCCGCGGAAGAGTTCCTGCCCGGCTGGGCACTGCTGAAGCGCCTTCCACCGGTCAATCCAAAAGCTGAACGCGCCGCGACGAATTCGGTCGAGGGTTTCGTCAAGCTGGCGCTCAAGCAAATGGCCGAGTATGGGCTGGTACGACTGGAGCGAGAGAGCGAAGACGAAGCCCAGACGCTCTACACCGCCACACATCGGTTGCGGGTCCACTTGCGCGAATTGACGCTGCCGCGCCTGTTTGAGCTCACCCGGGAATCAGCCACGACTTGAGGAGCCCGCATGGAACGTCTCTCCCGCCTTTACGTCAGCCACTTTGGCAGCCCTACGGCCTGGTACGAGAACCTCCTGTTTGACCTCACTGACCCAGACACTCAGCAGCCCACCGACGTGATTTTCAACCTGGAGAATGCAGGCGGAAAGACGTCGCTGCTCTCATACGTCTTTAGTTGCTTCGAACCCAAGCAGGAGCGCTGGCTTCAGCATCTACAGAAGAAGAATCACCGGTTCGCGGAGTATTTCGCTCGGGATGGCCGACCCTCATTCATCGTGATGGAATGGGAGATGCCGGCCCGCGCAGCAACGATGTCTGATTACAAGCTCATCGTCGGCCAGGCAGTTGCGGTCAAGGAGAGTGCCGAGCGAGGTGCCGATGTTGAGCGGTGGTTCTTCGCTTTTGAAGCAATCGATGGCATGGGGTTGGAAGCCATCCCCGCCCCGGGTCTATCGATGGCGCCTGTTCGGACCATGCAGGAATTCGTGCAATGGATGCACCAGGCAGGCAAGCGGGCGGGGGACTTCTTCCACACCAAGATTCAGGACGATTGGATCAAGCATCTTGGCCACATCAGGCTTCTCGACATCGAGCTGCTGCGCATGCAGGTAGACTTCAACAGCAGCGAAGGGGGAATGGAAGAGGGCTTCCTGACCTTTAACACGGAATCGGACTTGCTCCGCCGATTCCTCCTGTTGACGCTTGATCCGGAGAAGTCGGCGATGGTGAGAGGCGCCGTCGCGCAAACAGCCGACAAGCTGAAGTCCAAGCCCAAGTATGAGCGCCGTTTGGAACAGCTGACGCGACTGCAATCTGTGATGATCCCATTTTCGGAAGCCGCCACCCTCTACGAGGCCGCCGACGTAGCGCAGAAGGATACGCAGCGACAAGCCGCAGGCTTGGCTGCTGCATTGTTCTTGCGCCATGGTGAACTTCACCAGAGTGCACAAGAAAAGCGGGCATATGCCGAAGTTCAGGACGGCATCGCCAAGACATCGACGGATACCGTCACCTTGCTACAGGCCGACGTCGTGGCAATGCAGGGCCTGCAGTATGACCGCAGGGTCGCAGCGGCAACGCATACTCGCGACGCGACGAAGAAAGCGTACGACGATGGCAAGCATCTCCTGAGGTGTATGGAGGGAGCCAAGGCGTTGGTGCATGTCGAGGCGACCGCGGCGCGCGTGAACGAGCTGGATGCCTTGCTGGAGAGCGAACGCGAGGGCCTGAAACCAGCACGGCAGCAAGCTGAAATTCAGGGGGCGCTCCTGAGCTGTGCGCTGTCCGCCGCTGAGAAGATCGCTCTTGGACGAACGGAGACAGCAAAAACCTCGGAAGCCAATGCTGGCGCGCAAATCGAGGCAATCAATGGGCAAAAGGCCGCCGCAGAGAAAGCGATCCGCGAACTCTCGGCGGAAAAGGGCCAGCTCGATGAGTTTCGAGCGACCTACGAGCGTCAGCGGGACCGCCTACTCCAGGATCATCTGCTGGAGCCGGACGACGCTGATTCCGGGACTGCAATGGGGCGGTTTGAACTACAGGTCGAGGAGCAGGAGGCGATCCTTCAATCTCTCAATGACCAGCGCGCTACTCAGGAGGAGCTGGAGCGCAGCTTGCGCAAGGGAGCCGGCGACGCCGCGATTGAGGCAAGCAAGGCCAAGACAGCGCAGGAACCCCACCGCAAGTTCCTCGCGGCTGGCGAAGCTCTGCGGGATGAGCTGAAGCAACTCGCCGTTCTCCGTACCGCTGCTGATGCTGATGAGGCAGATCCAGACTCACCGATGCTGTCGGAAGCGCTCGATCGCTTGCTGGCCGACGCGCATCGCGAGATAGCAGATCGGAATATCCGTCTAGCGCGACTCAAGGCGGACCGTGGGTCGATCGTAGAGACTGGCCTGGCTGGGCGTAGTGCGGACATTGACTCAGTCATACGCCAGCTTCAAGGAACGGGAATCCGGTCTGCGCGGGCCGCCAACACCTACGTCGCTGAGCTGCGTCCTGACGTTGAGGATGCACGAGCACTTGTCTTGTCGGACCCGGCACGATTTCTTGGCGTCAACGTGGCACAGGCAGAATGGGCCAAGGCGCAACAGCTCATCCCAACTCTGAAGCTCAAGTTGTCGGCTCCGGTCACCGTCGCTGTGGCGTCTGTAGACGCGGCTGCAAGCTCTGGTGATCGCCTTGTGCTCGCCCCCCAGGATGACTCGGCTTACAACAAGGAATCGGCCCAGCAGGCTCTGAAAGCGCTGGACGCACGTACTGCGGACGTCGAGGAACAGCTGGCCGCTTACGAAGAGCGGCGAGATCTTGGCTCTGCAGCAAGTGAAAAGCTTCGTCGATACCAGACAGAGTTTGGCGCAGCCCGCCTGCGGCAGGCAGAAGCGGAGATCGGTCGCCTGGAGCATGAAGAACAGGCCGCTGTGAACCGGCAGCAAGAATTCACAGCCCAAGCAGACCAGGCACAGAGCCTTGGTAAGGAACTCGCCGCTAAGGCTGCGCCGTTGCCCGCAAAGATTGAAAAACTAAAGGGCGCTATCAAACGCATTCAAGACTATCAGCGCGACTGGGAGTCCCCCTTGATGTCCAAGCTTGCCCGCTTGGAGAAAGTGCAGGGGCTGCTCGAGGCAACGCAAGCTCAAATCGAGGAGTTTGAGGACCAGCGCAGCGAGGCCGATGAACACCGACGCCACGCCATGGAGGATAGGTTGCGGCACGAGCGGGAAGCACATGATTTGGCTTCTGAGCGCGCTCAAATCACCCATCGAGATGCTGCCTATCCCGCAGAGGAGCAGCTCCGGACGAATCCTCGTGGTCTTGAAACCTTGCGTGGAACCTATGCTGACGCCATGTCGACCCTACAAACGCAAGAGCGAGATCGTCTTGGCGTTCTTGCGGAGAAGTTGGAAAACGCGCGTCAGGAGAGCAAGAAAGCAGCTGCCGCCTATAACGTCGACTTCTCCGATCTGGATACGGCGGAACTGGAGCCGCTTCGTACCCTCGATTTTGAAAGTGCGCTTCGCGACCAGCGAATCGACGTTCAGCGCTTGGATGAAACGAGCCAAGCGGCCGGGCGAACCCTGGCGGGGGTCGAGGCGGAACGCGCCGCCTTTTGGAAGGGGCAGGGGCAGAAGCAGAAGCCGCTGCCAACGCTGGCAATGCAAGCACGGTCGGACGAAGAATTGGCATCCGCCATTGAGGAAATGCGGACAGAGATTCTGCGCCTTGACAGTGTCGGTGCCCGAGCAGTGCAAGAAGCTATGGGAGCTCGTAGCGAAGCCATCAAAGCTGAGAGCGATGGCAAGCAGATCGAAACGCTTCACGGCACCCTGATGGCCGCCGTGCCGTGTGACATCCCCGATCCTGTACCTGTCGTCATTCCTGAAGAGGTGGCTGCATTTGCCAATGGACTGATTTCGAAATTCCGAGAACAGGATAGTCAGCTCGATGCCCTCCGCGGCAAAGCCCGCGAAGCCTTCCGCGTTATCACGAAAGCTGCAACTTCCAGGGAACTGATCGACGCCGAGCCTGAGCTGGCGCGCGATATCGCGGATAGTGAGTTTGAACCAGCTTGCTCCGATCGGGTCAGGATTACCGCGCTGATCGAAGATCGGATCTGCGCGACCCGAGATACCCTGGAAGGGATGAAGCCTGATTTTGAGAATTGCGTTGGCGAGCTTTACAACTTGACTTACGAGGGTATCGCCCTGCTGAGCCGTGCTTGCGCACAGACCATGCCGATCACGACGCCCTATGTCGGCGGCAAACAGATCGTCAAGATAAAGGCCTCGTTTACGGGCGTTTCTGTGGATGCCCGGAAAGATGCGATCCGTCAGTATTTGAACACCGTGATCGATAGCAACGTGATTCCGTCCAAAGGAGCAGATCTTGTTTCACAATGTCTTGTTGCGGTCAGCGGCCGCCAAGAGCTCGGCTTGCAGGTGCTGAAGATGGAGCAGAACGAAGCCCACCAGTACCACCTCGCCAGCGATCTCAAGAGTTCGGGAGGTCAGGGTACGGTGATCGCCATGTTCCTCTACCTGCTGATCAGCCAGTTGCGTGCCGATACCCGGGCACGTGCCAAGCGTGGGGGCGGTGGGCCTCTCATCCTCGATAACCCTTTTGCGAAGGTCCAGACCCGGGCGCTTGTCGATGCGCAGAGACTGCTGGCCAAGGAGATCGGGGTACAACTGATCTTCTTTACAGCCAACGCAGACTACAACGTTCTGGCCGGATTTCGGCGTGTGATTCGGCTGAGGAAATCCGGTGCAAACATCAAGACCGGCCGATCACATATCGAGATGGTGTCCGCCGCATTTGATGACCTGTCGGAACGTGGTCTGGTGGAAGCATGACCGACAGCTTTCTCCAGGCGCTCCGAACTGGTCGGAGGAAGCGCGTCCTCTTGGCGGATCTGCGCCGCCAATGGTTGGATGCTCACCCCGAACAGCTTCAGCATCCAGAGCGGGATGCGCTGCTACTGGCTGCCTTGAGAGAGTTGGAGGAACAAGACCGTCTAGCATTACCCGCCCGAGGTAGCTTCGAGCAGCTTGGTAATCCACCGATGCCGAAGTTTGTCACGCTCCTTGACCAAGCCGAAGTTCGGCCATCCGAAGATTGGTCGCGCATTTCGTGGCTTCCGGAGCTTGGCTTCTGGACGGACCTGACGACGAGTGAACTTGTTACCGCCAAAGCGATCAACGAATGGCTGGTGCGCAGGCGAGGTAAGTTCCTCCGGGTTCCTCTACGAGAGCGGTCGCTTGAGATCTTTGGCGACGAGAAGTATCTGGATCTCCGAGTTCGCCAAGACGCTCTTTTTTCCGGACGGTTGCCTCTTGCTTCAATCGGAGCATTCCTTGTTCCGCATCCGTTACCTTATCGGGCGGCCAACGCCCCAGGGCGGCCAGTCCTTGTCGTGGAGAATCACCACACGTACTGGAGCCTGGCAGAGTGGAATATGCATATTCGTCGCTATGCGGCGGTTGTCTACGGAGCTGGAAAGGCGTTCTGTTCCAGTGGCCCAGCTCTTCAGGAAGTGATCCGAGAATGTCTGGCGGACGGGGCGCTATATTTCGGTGACCTCGATCCAGCTGGCTTTTTGATTCCCCTTCGGTTTAACGACGCGAATGGGGTGACTGTTTTGCCAGCTGTTGATCTGTATCGGTTTGCGGTTTCGCATGGAAAGAGGCGCGCGCCTGTAGCGAGAGCAAGCAACGATAAGAACGATGCAGGGCGATGGCTACCAGAGTTGTGCGAACAGATTTGTTCGCTCTGGGATTCCGGTTACTGGATTCCACAGGAGAGCTTGGGAACCGAGCAGCTTTTTAGCAACTGGCATATTGATCCGGCGCTGGCGGCGCCCAGTGCGGAAGTGGCGCCAGACATGGTCCCGTCCGCCGAATCGGGGGGGACGCGCTAACAGATAATGATGTCTAATGAATTGCAGATCGGATCCGATAGGGGGGCCAGGACGGAGTTACTTCGTCCGCCGACGCCTTGCGCCTCCCAGGCGTCTTTCAGCACCCCCAACCACATCCCAGGCCGAGCTTGTTGCGATGCTTGAAGCAGCCCAGATGCGATGGCTGAATCTGTGCGGCGCACCCCGTACCCCCATTTCACCATTCCCCAGCCCGATGCGGTGATTAGCAACCTTATTCGCCGCACATCACGCAGAGAATGGCTTGCCCTTGCAGCGAATAAGGTGTTTAATCTCCGCATGAATAGCGGAGAAAAACTCTACATCTGGCAGGCCGACGACTGGCCAGCCTGGCGCTATGACTTGGCGGCGCTGACTGGGCCGTTGACCGAGGTCAGCCGCGCCCAAGGCCTGTTGCTGGGCCGTTTGGCCGACGTGGGCATGGCGCTGCGCGATCAGGCCAGTCTTGCCGCGCTCACCGAGGACGTGGTCAAGACCAGCGAAATCGAGGGCGAAGTCCTCAACGCCGAATCGGTGCGCTCGTCCATCGCCCGGCGTCTGGGCGTGGACATCGGCGCGGTCGCGCCGGTGGATCGGCATGTGGAAGGCGTCGTGGAGATGGTGCTTGATGCCACGTCCCACGCCGCCTCCCCACTGAGCGCCGAGCGCCTGTTCGGCTGGCATGCGGCCTTGTTCCCCACCGGCTATTCGGGCATGAACAAGCTCACCGTGGGCCAGTGGCGCGACGATGCTGCCGGGCCGATGCAAGTGGTTTCCGGCCCGGTGGGGCGGCGCAAGGTTCACTTCCAGGCGCCGCCCGCTGGTGTGCTGCCCATCGAGACGGCGCGCTTTCTCGCGTGGGCGAACGAAGAAACCAGCGAGCCGATGCTCATCAAAGCTGGGTTGGCGCACCTCTGGTTCGTCACGCTGCACCCGTTCGACGACGGCAACGGGCGCATTGCCCGCGCAGTGGGTGATCTGTTCCTGGCCCGCGCCGACGGCAGTCCGCAACGCTTTTACAGCCTGTCGGCGCAAATCCAGCGCGAGCGCAAGGAGTATTACGATGTGCTCGAACGCACGCAGAAGGGCACGCTGGACGTCACCGGCTGGCTGTCGTGGTTCCTCGGCACGCTCGGGCGCGCCTTCACCAGCGCGCAGACCACACTGGATGCGGTGCTGGTCAAGGCGCGTTTCTGGCAACGCTGGGCAGGCACGCCGTTGAACGAACGGCAGGTGAAGCTGCTCAACTGCCTGCTCGACGGTTTCGAGGGCAAGCTCACCAGCAGCAAGTGGGCGGCCATCGCCAAGTGCTCGCCCGACACCGCGCTGCGCGACGTCACGCAGTTGCTGTATCTGGGCATGCTGAAGAAATCGCCCGGCGGCGGGCGCAGCACCGGCTACGAACTGACGGACGGCTGAGGCACATTGGCGACTATGTCCGCGCTGCTGCAACATCTGCTCGATGGCGTCTTCGCGCGTCGTGGGTGAAGATTCGGACAAGGCGCGTCCGGCGCTGGATTTCCACGTCACCTTCGCCTTGCGCTCGAAGGTCTCAATCTCCACCACGAGGTAGCGGATGGTTCTGCCAATGCGCCATGCGGGCGGGCCGGTTTTCTCCGAACGCCAGCGTTGCAGCGTCTTGGGCGGGGGGTTCCACCTCGAGCACAACTGCGTTTCGTCAAGGAGAGCTCAGTAGGCTGTTACGCTCCAAGCCGAGGCAGCTCTCCAGGCGCCACAGGTAGCGGGCACCGCTTGCCCGCGGCACCTTGCCGATGATTCAGCCCCAAAGTATGTCTTTCGAGATCTTGGTCTCGAGCCACCCGTGCAACGGGTCTGCCAGATTGATCCTATAACGTCAAAGTATTACGGCAACCCATAACGAAATACTTTCATCCAAGAGGTAGCTATGAACGATGCAACCACCCTGACATCAAAGGGGCAGGTGACAGTGCCCAAGGAGATACGGCAGCGAATGGGCCTGAAGCCCGGCGACAAGATTACCTTCTCCCTGCTCAGCGATGGAACCCTGGTTGTGCGGCCCAAACTGCGGCATGTGACCGACTTGGCCGGGCTGCTGCATAAGCCTGGCAGAGCGCCTGTGCCGCTCGAGGAGATGACTGTTGACCTGCCGACCGATGACTCCATCTCATGAGCATCGCCATAGACACAAACGCGCTCGTCCGACTCCTGACTCGCGACGATGAAACACAGTGCACGGCAGCAGTTCGGATCGTGCAGGCTGCTGCGAAAGACGGCGCACCAGTCTTGATTTCGTCGGGTGTGCTACTCGAGACGGAGTGGGTGCTGCGCAGCTGCTACAAGCTTTTGCCGCCGGAGATACAGCAGGCCTTCAATGCGATCCTGGAGACACACGAATTCCTTATGCAAGAGCCTGCCGTGCTGGAAGAAGCCCTCAAGCTATGGCGCAATCAGGTTGGCGCCGATTTTGCCGACTGCATGCATGTTGCCAATGCAGCTCAGCATGCACGTACTCTGGCCACGTTCGATCAAGGTGCAGCACGGCTATCGGGTGCGGCAATCATTCCCATTTGAGCAGATAGCTCGACAAGCGTCGTTCGGTAGACGGGGTTACATGGTTAGGCAAATGATGTGTTCCTTTACCTCTATCTACCCACCAACTTGCCACCTGCGACTCTTAGGGCAAATTTGGGACAATTTGGGCAGTAAATTGAGGTAAGCCTGAGTGACCCTGGATATAGGAAAATTTTTAAATTCAAACGGTTAGAATTCCTCCGCAGGGCTTCACAATGACTTGTAATGCGAAGGTCGGGGGTTCGACTCCCCTCTAGCCAATACCAATAGAATCAGACATCTACGCCAATCCCTCCGGGTCGGCCTTTTTGTTTGTACGCCCATTACCTGGGGAAGCCTTGCTTTATGCCTGAAAGGGTACCCGTCGACAAATATGGCTTTCCACATACAGCTTTACGAAAAATCCACGAAGACATTACGCTTGCGTCTAATTTGAAAAAAGCGGTTGTCAAAGCTGCATTCATGACACTGTGCACATCCTGGCGCGCAGATACCCCTTTGCCCTCAGGCACATGTAGACCCCCATACTTGCCCATTGACATCATTTTCTCCAATATGTACTATGTCCAACAACCTACAACTGGGCTGCGATAAAGGAGTGACTTTTGAAACCGCTGCAACGATTTACTGTGCTGGATTTGACGCGTGTACGTTCGGGGCCGGCGGCCGTGCGGCAATTCGCCGACTGGGGCGCGAACGTAATCAAGATTGAAGAGCCCAGCAATGCCGCGGACGACAAGCCCGGCGGCTCCGCGCAGTTTGCCGATTACCAGAATACGCATCGGAACAAGCGCAGCATAACCCTGAACTTGAAGCACCCCAAGGGCAAGGCCCTGTTCATGGAGTTGGTCAAGAACGCCGATGTGGTTGTCGAAAACTACCGCCCCAGCGTGAAGTTCAAGCTGGGCATAGATTATGAATCGCTCAAAGCGGTCAACCCGCGCATCGTGTACGCGAGCGTTTCGGGTTTCGGCCAGGACGGCCCTTATGTGGATCGGCCGGGCTTGGATCAGATCGCCCAGGGCATCAGCGGCCTCATGTCGGTCACCGGCGAGCCGGGCCGCGGGCCAATGCGCGCGGGGATTCCGGTGGCCGACCTGACGGCCGGCCTTTTCTGCGCCATCGGCATTCTCATCGCCCTGCTCGAGCGCGAGCAGTCCGGCGAGGGGCAGTGGGTGCAGACTTCATTGCTGCAGGCGGGGCTCTGGATGATGGACTTCCAGGCCATGCGCTGGCTGATGAATCAAGAGGTTCCGGGCCAGAGCGGCAATGACCATCCGACCAGCAGTCCCACCGGCGTATTCCCGACGTGCAATGGGCATATGAACATCGCGGCCATGGGCAACGACATCTTCATGCGCTTGTGCAAAGTCATCGGCGCGGAAGAACTGCTTGCCGACGATCGCTTCCGGACCGTTCCTTTGCGCGCCAAGAACCGTCCCGCGCTGAATGCCGCCATTTCCGACAAGACGCGGCTGAAGGATACCGAGGAATGGATAGCCTTGATGAATGAGCAAGGCGTGCCTTGCGGGCCGATTCTTTCGATGGACCAGACTTTCGAAAACGAACAAGTGCGCCATTTGCAGATGGCGGCGCCTCTGGCGCACCCCAAGCTGGGGGAAATCAAGGTCGTAGGCCAGGCGGTCAAGTTCAGCCGGTCGCAGTTCGGCGACCTGACGCCGGCGCCCGAACGGGGCGAGCACAACGGCTCCGTCTATGCGGAGCTTGGGATCGCCCAGGAGGAGCTGGAGCGGCTGCGGCAAGAAGGGGTGATATAAGACAGGCTGACCTTTTCATGAAACGGAGCCCGGTTCGCCATGTTTACAGCCTTTGATCGCCCCGACAATCTTCCCGACGCCATCGCCCGCCAGATCCGCCTGAAGATTCTTTCGGCGGAATTCCAGGAAGGGCAGAAGCTGCCAACGGAGTTCGAACTCGCCGAGTCGTTCCAGGTCAGCCGGAACGTGGTTCGCGAAGCGATGGCGCGGCTCAAGCTCAATGGCCTGATCGAAACCCGGCGGGGCGTGGGAACCTTCGTCGCGGACAACGTCAACGCGCGCAGATTCGAAGTGATCGCCGATGACTTGCTGGACGCGGGGCAGCTCAAGCATGTTTATCAACTGCGGATCGAGATCGAGGCCGGCGCAGCCGCCTTGGCGGCCGAGAACCGGACGGCGCGGCAGTTGAAGGCGCTGGAAGCGGCGCTACGGGACACTGACAAGGCGGGCGGAGACTGGGAACGTGGGGCGGAAGCGGCGCTCAAGTTCCACATGACAGTCACCCAGTGCTCCAACAACCCGTACTTCATCCGCTTGATGGAGCATCTGAGCTATGTATTTCACGACGCCGTGCGCACCTTGCGGTACAGGACGACAGGCACCGAGCGTATCGGGCACGTCGAAACAGAGCATCACGAGATCTTCGATGCGATCAGGGACCGGGACGCCCAAAGGGCGCGCCAGGCGATGCGCCATCACCTGAGCAACGGCATGGAACGGTACGAATACTTGAACAATAAGGACTAGCATGGCAAGAGAACGCTTATTCCAGGGACATATCACCGATCAGCTTCTGGTCGAGCGAGATGGGCGTACGGGTTGGATTACTTTCAACGACCCGGCAAAACACAATGCGGTGTCCTTCGATATGTGGGCGGCAATACCGAAGGCGCTGCAGGCATTCGAAGATGACCCGGAAATATTCTCCGTGGTGCTCACCGGCGCCGGCGACAAAGCGTTCGTCAGCGGCGCGAACATTTCCCAATTCGAAAAGCTGCGCACGGGCGCGAGCGCCGTCGAAGAATATGAAGTCGTCGCCGAGTCGGCCCAGTTGGCCATCCAGAATTTCAGCAAGCCGCTGATCGCCCGCATCGACGGCTATTGCATCGGAGGCGGACTGAATATCGCCCTTTGCTGCGACATACGCCTCGCCAGCGAGGGCTCCGTATTTTCCATTCCCGCCGCGCGGCTGGGGCTGGGCTATCGCTTCACCGCCATCCAAAACCTGCTGCGGGCCGCCGGCATGGCCAACGCGCTGGAAATCTTCATCACAGCCTCGAAATACAACGCCCAAGAAGCGAAGGAGCGCAATCTGATCCACGCCGTCGCGGCCAAGGCGGATCTGGATGACCTGGTGGACGGCTACCTGAAAAAGATCAATTCCAATGCGCCGCTGACCGTGGCGGCCGGCAAGAAGATGATCCGCACCCTGTCGGACCGGCTGGTCGACATCGACATGGCGGAAATGAAATCGCTGGTCCTGCAATGTTTTGAAAGCGAGGACTACAAAGAAGGAAAGCTTGCATTTTCAGAGAAGCGGCAGCCTCAGTTCAAAGGCCGCTGATTCGCCAATAACGCTAGACGAAAGTAAAGGAAGGAAGAGATGAAAACTAGCAAACTGCTGCTGTGCGCGATCGCGTCCGCAGCCATGATCGGCGCAGCCCCAGCTTACGCCGCTTATCCCGATCAACCCTTGCGCATCGTAGTCGGCTATGCCGCCGGCGGGACCACGGACATTCTCGCCCGCGCCCTGGGAGAGCAACTGGCCGACGAGCTGGGCACCTCTGTGGTCATCGAGAACAAGCCCGGGGCGGCGGGCAGCATCGCCGCCGCATACGTGCAAAACGCCAAACCCGACGGCTACACCGTGTTCATCGCGACGGTATCCAGCCATGGGATGAATCCGGCCTTGTACGACAAGCTGAATTATGAGCCCGTCAAGGGCTTCACCCCGATATCGATGCTGGCGTCCATACCGCTCGTGCTGGTGGTCGATCCCAAGCTGAAATACAAAACGGTCTCCGATCTGGTCGAGGCGGCAAAATCCAAGCCGGGCATCCTCAATTATTCATCCAGCGGCAACGGCTCGCCCGTGCATATCGCCGGCGCCATGTTCGCCGATCAGGCCAAGCTCGATATCGTGCATGTGCCGTATCGCGGCGGCGCGATGGCCAATATGGCGGTCATGAGCGGGGACGCCCAATTGACGTTCGCAACCTTGCCCGCCGCCCTGCCGCAAGTCAAGGCCGGCAAGCTCGATGCGCTGGCCGTCACGACCAAGCAGCGCTCCAGCGAGCTGCCCGACGTGCCGACGATGGCCGAGGACAAGAATTTCCACGGCTACGAGATCAATACCTGGAACGCCCTGCTGGCTCCCGCGGGCACGCCGGACGATGTCGTCCAGGTCTTGAACAAGGCAGTGGTCAAAGTCCTTAATGCGGGCAAGCTGCAACAAAGCTTCCGCAACGAAGGCGCATTGCCCCAAAGCAGCACACCCGACGAGCTCAAGACCTTCATCGGCCAGCAATTGGATTATTGGCACGATGTCGTCAAGAAACTCAACATCCATTTGAGTTAGGACAATCAGGGCGTGGGCCATGCCCGCCCGGGATGATGTTGCGCATCCCCGCGCGGGCTTCCGGTCATTATAATGACCGACGATCCCACCCATATCCAGCGAGGACAGCCCATGTCGATGACTTCAACCCTAAGCCGCGGTATTTTGCTCGGCCTTGCCTGTCTTGCAATGGCCTTGCCCGCACACGCCGCCGATAAGAAGGCTGCACTCCCTGAAACACTGACACTCGTGGTGGGCTATGCGCCGGGCGGCGCCGCCGACACTA
>Ga0180220_1001654_pt1 | contig 15911 bp, 13 predicted proteins | sample eDN5th37CBELigBY_FD_151335 | JGI IMG/M metagenome (GOLD analysis project Ga0180220, IMG submission 151335) | Enriched backyard soil microbial communities from Emeryville, California, USA - eDNA 5th pass 37_C BE-Lig BY (version 2) (version 2) | ecosystem: Environmental > Terrestrial > Soil >... | reverse complement strand
CGAAAGCAGAATGACCGGATAATGCCATAAATATATCCCATAGGTCCGCACCCCGATCCAACGCAGCGGCTTCATGCCGAGCAGCCTGCCTACGAAGCTTGCCGGATGCGCGGCGGAGGCAATCACGATGGCGGTGAGCAGCGACAGGAGCAGGAATCCGTACGGATATAAAAAGGGGTCGTATTCGTTGGTTTTCCATACCATCCTAAAAATCGAACCCAACCCAACCGCCCCGATCAGGTTAAGCGTAACGCGTGTTCCGGGCCCGGCTGCGGCGGACATGTTCCGGCTGGGCCAAACGATGCTGAGAGCAGCCCCGATCAGCAGCGAAAACGCGCGCGTGTCGGTGCCGTAATAGACCCGGCTTGGATCCGTGTCGGGATTGTATAGCAAAAGCATGGCAAGGGCCGACAAAACCGCCAAAGCCAGGGCAAGCAAAAAGACCGGCCCGCGTTTTTTCATCTGTTTCATGCCGATGAGCAGCAATATGGGCCACAAGAGGTAAAACTGTTCCTCGACCGCCAGCGACCACATATGCCCGAACGGGGATTGGGGTCCGAATTTTTCGAAATAGGATACCTCATGGAAAATCGAATACCAATTGTTTATGTATAAAAGCGAAGAAACAACGTCGCCGCGCAAGACGGATATCAAGGAACGGTCAAAAAGGGTGACCCACGCCACGACGGCCGCCATCATGACGAGCATGGCAGGGAGCAGCCTGCGGCATCGCCTGATCCAAAACGATTTCAGGTCGATCGACCGGCTGCGGCTCCATTCCGCGGTGAGCAAATCCGTGATCAAATATCCGGATAAAACAAAAAAGATGCTGACGCCGAGCAGTCCTCCCGGGGCCCATTCGACGTTCAGATGGTACAAAACGACAAAAAACAACGCCAGCGTCCGCAGACCGTCAAGACCCGGCATGTAACGTTTGCTGTTGGATAACTGATTAGACATATGGACTAACCCTGCTTTCCAAACCGGATCGGTCCCTTAAAAAGCGGGATATGTATGCGGAAAAGATCGATTCGCTTATGTTCATGATCTGGATGCCTCCGTACGGATGATGATGTCAATGAAGGGGTTCACAGGTACTTACTTTATCATAAGCGTTTCCGTTTAAAGTTACAAAAAGATTGCTTTCCATTCACATTTTGTTCATGAGGTAGGCTGCAGCTACGAATACGACCGCGCACCCGGTCCGGATAAACATCATTCCTCACGGGCTTGGCAGCGAAATAAAGCCTAAAGGGCGGGTTGTTATTGCGGCTGACTGCGGTATACTGGGGACAAATGGTCCATAGGATGAATTTTTAGGAGGCATACCATGCATACGCGTCGTAGTTTAATCGATCAGCTGGAAGCGGCCGGAATCGACCGGAAGGGGACGCTGCTCGTTCATTCTTCCATGAAAAGCGTCGGGGAAGTGGAAGGAGGAGCGGATACGGTTTTGGATGCGCTGAGCGAATACATGCGGGAGGGCCTGCTCGTTCTGCCAACCCATACATGGTCATACATTCAGGCCGATAATCCCAAATTTTATGTCGAATCGTCGCCTTCGTGCGTCGGCATCTTGCCGGAATTGTTCCGCAAACGCAAGGGAGTGGTTCGTTCGTATCATCCGACGCACTCCGTCGCCGCTTTAGGCAGGGATGCCGGGGATTTTGTTGCCGGGGCGGAGCGGTATGACACGCCGTGCCACAGGGAATCCCCGTGGGGGAAACTGCTGGACCGCAAAGCGACCATCCTGCTTGTCGGGGTGGATTTAAGGCGCAACACGTTTATTCACGGAATCGAGGAATGGGCGGATGTTCCCGGCAGACTGACCGACGGCCATGAAAACCTGATCGTCGTGCTTGGCGATGGCACGGAAATTCCGGTTCCGTCCCGGCGACATTGCGGACTTCCGTGGTCGGAACATTTCTGGAAGGTGGAGGGAATTCTTGAGCGGACAGGGGCGATCCGCCGGGCGAAATTGGGGGAGGCGGATTGCTGGGCATGCGATGCCGTCCGAATGACGGAGGTCATAAGCGGAATGTTGCAGGACCATCCCGATTTATTTTCGGATCAAGATCCTCTTTCCGAAAGCGCGGTTCAAGAAGCCGAAGCGAAATTCTTAAGGCAAGCGTGATGTTGTTGCCGAAGAGGATACGAATGGATTGTCCGGGGCGTGCTTGCTCCGGGGCGCGAATCAAGAGATAATCATGGCAGGCGTCTGAACGCTGGCCGCTTTTCGGGCCCGCCTATCGATGAAAATGTTGAGCAGGGGAGAACGATGGGACATGGAAATTGTGAAGTTTAGCGAATTTTCGGCGAGTGAGCTTACCCGGTTGTGGAACGAAGGCTTCAAAGGATACGCATTCGACATGACGATGAGCGTCGACGCGTTCATCAAACGGATTCCGGAGAACCAGCTCTCCATGGAGGCGTCGATCGCGATCTGCGATCAAGGCAAGCCGGTAGGTTTCGTCATGAACGGTTTTCGCACCGTCGACGGACGGTTGACGGCCTGGAACGGGGGCACGGGGATCATTCCGGAATACAGGGGCCGGGGGCTCGGCAAACAGCTGATCGGGGCGGCGCTTGACGTCTGCAGGGAAAAAGGCGCCGAGGTGGCCCTGCTGGAGGCGCTGAGCGAAAATGAACCGGCGATCAAGCTGTATGCGAAGATGGGATACCGATGGATCGGGGATTTAAGATTTTACGAGCAAAAGGAAGGATTGAAACCCGATGCTTTGGCGTCGGAGGGGGAGGATGCCTACCAATTCCGGTTCGGCCTGCCCCGGGATGTTCAGCGGTTCAACCTTCCGGTCGGAGACCTGCCGTGGCAAACCCATTGGGAAAACATCGCCGGCGGCGAATCGGTCATCGCAACGGACGCAAATGGGGAACTTGCGGGTTATGCGCTGTTTAGAAAAACGATGGACGCGGGCGGAGAACATCAGGCGACGATTCTGTACCAGTGCCGGACCGTAGAAGATACGGGAGAGCGAGCCCCGGAGCTCCTCAAAGCGCTGTTGTCCCGGGCATATGCCCCGCTGGATGCCAATATAACGCGCCGCGCCGTCAATCTGCGGGTATCCGAGGAGCGCCTCATACGAGTTCTGGAGGAAGCCGGCTTCAAAGCCACGGTTCATCAGGTACATATGAAATGCGAGCTGAACCAGGCCTAGCGTATAGAAAAAATGCCTAAAATAGTATAAAATTGTCTTGTCGTTTGCCGTGATGTTAACGGAGGCTTGAAAACCGAAAATATGCAGCGTTTGCATGAACATAAGCCATGGATCGTGTCATTTTGTCCATGGCTTTCTTACTCCGTGAACGGTGAACGAAGAATTCGTCTTTGAAAGAAGGTGCCGATCTTGGAGCTGTACTTTAGAGATAATTTCTTTAATGCGGGCCGTACGGATATCGTCAACGCCAGGCGGGAGCATGCAGGGACATTGGATTTGAAAAGCGCGTTCGGCTCGTCGCTCGACGTGCTGGATGCCGGCGGGAACCTGGTTTGCAGCGGAAAGTTCCGGTTCATGTCAAACAAATGGGAGGTGACAGGGGCGGACGGAAGCCTGCTGGGCGTGCTGAAACACCGTCTCAGTTTCATGTCGAAAAAATTCATTTACGAATCAGAGGGGAGAGGAATTTACGAAATTTTTTCGCCCGCGTTCTTCAAGGAATATTCGATCACCGACGAGCGCGGGATCGCGGTTGCCCAATTCGAAAAGGTGAACGGCTGGTTCGAATCCGGAGCTTTTTGCCTGCGGAACGAATCCGAACGTTTGGGGAGCTACGAATTGATCGCCGTCGTTATGGGAGTGCATGAAACGAACAAAAGGACGTCGAATGCGCACCACGCCAACATTCCTTGAGTTTTGTCCTCCGTCCGGAGACGAAAATGGAAGCAGAATGATTCGAAGGAGGCTTGTATTGGAGCCCTTCGGCTGTTATGATATGTGCGTGCTGAAATCGATTACATGAGGATGACTACATATATTTTTGGGAGGAAGCATCATGGCAAACACGAGTATCATTCTGCGCGTTGAACTTGATCATGCGAAGGTCACCTTTGGGGATGTTGCTGCCGCAATCAGCAAATCCGGGGGAGATATCACGTCCATCGACGTGATCAGGCCGGGAAAAGATTCTTCGGTCAGGGACATTACCGTCGAAGTCGTGGACACCGAAGAGGACAACGTCGTCGAATCGCTTAGGAAACAGGATGGCATCAAGCTGATCAACGTTTCGGACCGGACCTTCCTCGTTCATTTGGGCGGCAAAATCAAAATTCAGCCGACGCTGCCCATCAAAAACCGGGACGACCTGTCCCGGGTGTATACGCCAGGCGTGGCGAAGGTTTGCACGGCAATCCACGAAAATCCGGAAAAGGCTTACTCGTTGACGATCAAACGCAATACGGTGGCCGTCGTCAGCGACGGCACGGCGGTGCTCGGACTCGGAGACGTTGGCCCTTACGCGGCGGCTCCCGTGATGGAAGGGAAAGCGATGCTGTTCAAGCAGCTGGCCGGGGTCGATGCGTTCCCGATCTGTTTGGATACCCGCGACACGGAGGAGATCATCCGCACCATTAAGGCGATGAGCCCGATTTTCGGCGGCATCAACCTGGAGGACATCAGCTCCCCGCGCTGCTTCGAAATCGAAAGAAGATTGTCCGAGGAGCTGGAAATTCCGGTCTTCCACGATGATCAGCACGGTACGGCCGTCGTGGTCATCGCGGGGCTGCTCAACGCCTTAAAGGTCGTCAACAAACGGATCGAAAACATCCGGGTCGTCGTTAACGGCATCGGCGCCGCAGGGGTTTCCATCTGCAAAATGCTGCTCAGCGCCGGCGTGACCAAATTGGTGCCCGTGGACCGCGAAGGCGCGATCGTCAGAGGCGGAACGTACGAACACGAGATGTGGCAGTGGCTGGCGGACCAGCCTCAGGTCGAGGCGACGGGCGGAACGCTGAAGGAAGTCATTAAAGGCGCCGACGTCTTTATCGGCGTATCCCGCGGGAACTTGCTGAACGGCGAGGATATCCGGGGAATGGGACCCGATCCGATCGTTTTCGCCATGGCCAATCCGGTGCCCGAAGTGTCGCCCGAAGAGGCGCTTCCCCATGCACGGGTATACGCTACCGGCCGGAGCGATTTCCCGAACCAAATCAACAACGTGCTCGTATTCCCCGGATTGTTCCGCGGGGCGCTCGACTGCAGGGCGCGCTGCATCAACGAACCGATGAAGCTGGCCGCCGCGCGCGCCATCGCATCGGTCGTGACCGGCGGCGAGCTGAACGAGCTGTACATCATCCCGAGCATTTTTAACGACCAGGTCGTCATCGAAGTCCGCAAAGCGGTCGTGCAGGCAGCGATTTTGACCGGCGTGGCCCGCAGAATTCCGAAAGATTTCCGCTAAGATCACCTGCGATATAGAAAAACCCGCGTTTCTAAGCCAATAGAAACGCGGGTTTTTCCGTTTAAGGCAGCAGGAGCGCCTTGGGATCGATCGGCGGGACAAGACCTTCATCGGCCGCGCGCGTGAGCAGGGAAGAGATCGCGGCGTAACCGTCTTCGCCCAAATTCGCGGTAAAGGAATTGACGTACAAATCGATGTGAGCGTCGGCCACCTTCGGATCCATTTCCTGGGCATGGCTGAGGACGTACTCGCGGGAAGCTTCCGGATGCGCCCATGCATATTCCACCGATGCGCGCGCCCAATCGGAAATGGCCTTGAGATCCAAATTCCGTTTGGCGATGATGGCGCCGAGCGGGATCGGCAGCCCGGTATCCTGTTCCCACCAGTTGCCCAGGTCCGCCATCAACGTCAGGCCGTAATTGGGATACGTAAATCTGGCTTCGTGGATGACAAGCCCGACGTCGATGTTTCCGTCGCGAACGGCTGGCATGATTTGATCGAACGGCATGACGACGATCTCCCCGATGCCTCCCGGGACGTTTTGGGCAGCCCATAAGCGGAACAGCAGGTACGCGGTGGAACGTTCGCTTGGAACGGCTACGCGCCGCCCGGACAAGCCTTCGGCGTTTGTAGGCGCATCCGGTCCGCCCGACGCGAGCACCAGCGGCCCGCAGCCTCTGCCGAGAGCGCCGCCGCATGGCAGAAGCGCGTAGCGGTCCAGCACCCAAGGCAATGCCGCATAGGAAATTTTGAGCACGTCGTAATCGCTTTGTTCCTGGGCGGCCAGATGGTTCGTAATGTCGATATCCGCATAGGTAACTTCCAGCTGCGGTGCGCCCGGAATAAGGCCATGCGCCCATGCATGGAAGACAAAGGTATCGTTTGGACATGGTGAAAAAGCAATCTTCATTCGGTAAATACCCTCCTTAAAATGTCGCCTGCCGCTTCGAGCGCGGCGAAGGCTTCGCCGAGGCGCCAGGCCGCACGGTCCCTTGGGCCGACGACGTTCGAAATCGTGCGGATTTCGAGCACGGGCAGATTCCACAGCTTGGCGGCGGTCGCCACGCCGAAGCCCTCCATCCCTTCGGCAGCCGCATCGCCGTACCGCGCGGTTAACTTGGCGGTCGTTTCGGCGGAACCCGTTCCCGTCGTGACCGTCAGGATGGTGCCGCGGGTAACGGGAATCCCCTCGGATGCCATGGCATCGGAGAGGGTTTGCACAAGCTTTGAATCAGGCAGGATGACGGAGCTGCCGAAACCAAGCTCGTCCACGCTGAGAAAGCCGTCAGGGGTTTCGGCTCCCAAATCGGCGGCCGCGATCCGGTCGGCGATGACGGTGGAGCCGATCTCCGCCCGTCCCTTGAAGCCTCCGGCGATCCCTGCGCTGATGACCAGGCTGTAGCTGCCCTTCGCAAGCTCTGCGGCCGTCCGTGCCGCCGCCGAGGCCGGCCCGAAACCGGCGAGTTGAACATTAAACCGCTTTGAATCGCGAGTTCCGCGCTTGACGGCCTGCCGCTCTGCTTCGACCGCCGTCATGATCAGGATTCGTCCGTCCGAATCCGCATTTCGGAAGATATCCCCGTCATGCATCACGGTCTCCAAGTCTGATTTCATGCAGAATCCTCCAGTACAATTCATTTGACCTCAACATAATAACCTTATAACTAACGGAACGCCGTGTAAAGCGCGGCTCGGCCGTGGAGATTGCCAACCTTGTTTTTACAAACGCTTTCCCGGAAGGTATAATGGACTTATTGGACATGATGTCAATTAAAGGAGGAATCAGCCATGCTTGCCGAACAGCATATCAAAACGGCCATGCAAAACTACATCGATTGTTTTAACCGGGACGATTTGGAAGGCATCCTTTCATTATATGCGGAGGATGCGGTCGTAGAGGATCCCGCGGGGTCCGAGCCGGTGCGGGGCAAGGCCGCGATCGCGGAATTTTACCGTAAGGTCGTGAACGGAAGCACCCGGATCCGCCGCGAGGAACCGATTCGGGGGTCGCACGAACATTCGGGAGCCATGGCCGTTCATATCGAAACGACAGTCGAAGGCGCAACGATCGTCATTCATGTGATCGAGTTGATGACGTTTAACGAGGAAGGGCTCATTACCGGCATGAAGGCATATTGGGGACAGTCGGATATAGAGACGAAATGATTTTGCGGCCGTTCGCATGTTGCATGTTGTATGTGTTGAAAGAAGTTTTTTAACGTCAACGCGTAGCATTACGGACGGCAGCGGCATGGAGCAGCGAACCTTCGCTGCTTCTTTTTTATGGGGGAAATGAGACCGTTAGCCCGATTCCTCGATGCCGTACTGTTCGCTGTCAAATAACGCGGTGAAGGACGCCGGCGTGACGGCAGAAATGCTATTTCCGCCCGGTTTGCCGCATCAAATAACGTATAGAAACATATGGAAAACAAGAAAATACGGATAAGCGCCTGAAAAACGGAGGCCGCAGCCGTTCCGCAGACCGCCGGCATTGCGCCGAACATGCTGCCGGATACTTTGCCGAGCGGGCCTTCGCCGTTTCCTTTCCCCAAAAAATCGGATATAATTCCTGGATGCGGGTATGAATTGACACATGGCGTAATGACTGGCGATATATTAGAATAGATAGGTCTACGTTTACGTGGTGAAAAGGAATCATTCATTGATTTTGAACATTAATAATGAAGTTGAAAGCGAGAAGGAACCTAATGCTGAATAACCGGATGACTTTTGAAAGCCTGTGCCTGCGGAACGAACCGCTGGCCAACCATTCATCGTACCAAATCGGGGGCGAAGCGAACTTTTTTGCCATGCCCGAAACGGTGGAGGAGCTTCTGACACTGCTGCGGGGCTGCAAAACGCACGGATTGGATTATTTTATTTGCGGGATGGGTTCGAACCTGCTGTTTCCGGACCGTCCGCAGGAGGATACGCTGTATATCTCGTTGAAAAAATTCGTCTATTGGGACATCCAGCCGACCAAATGGTTCATATCCTCTGGAACGCCGATGTCCATGCTGGCGATCAGCGGCAGGATGTTCGGCATTCCCGGCTACGAATTCACCTACTTGCTGCCCGGGGGACTTGGCGCGGGAATTTATATGAACGCCAAATACAATCACCATCAGATCAGCGACATCATTAAAACCGTTTATTACGTCGACTTGTCCGACCCGTCCTTGGCCGTTCGGTCGATCGACGTGTCGCAGTGCCAATACGGCTACAAACAATCCATCTTCCAGATGAACCCATGGCTGGTGCTCGGGGCGGATATGCTTGCCGTGCCGGACGAGAAGCAGATCGCTGCCGGCAATGAGCTGCTTGCGCGGTGGAAGGCGAAGGAAGGCATGTCGACGCTGGCTTCTTTTTATTCGTACATGGATGGGGAAGCCGAAGCGCTTAAGAAACAGGGCATCGTCATCCCGGCCGAAATGACCGACATCGCCAATTACCGTAACGGAAAACGACATTTCGAGTTCCCTTCCTGCGGTTCGGTGTTCAAAAACAATTACGACTACGGCGTTCCGGTGGGCGCCCTTGTGGACCGGTTGAACATGAAGGGCAAGGAGCATGGCGGCGCAATGATCTCGCCGTATCACGGGAACATGATCATCAATCACCGGCATGCCACCGCCGAAGACGTGAAATATTTGATGAACGTGATCATCGAAGGGGTCAATAATGCATTCGGCTTTGAACCGGAACCCGAAGTGGTCGTCGTGAAATAAATAAAATAACATACAAGGCTGCGGCCGCGTATAAACCTTTCCGTTTTAGGAAAGGTTTTTTGTATACGTGCAGGCGAGTTTAGAAAAACAAAGTATTGCAAGTAAGTTAATGGGGTTATATAATAAAAAAGTAAGTAAATAAAATATTGGAGGCTACTATACTTATGTCGAATTTCATCGATGCGCTCAAAAACAGACGTTCCATTTATGCCATTAGCAAGGATGTATCCGTTTCGGACGAAAAGATCGTCGAAATCGTCAACGAAGCGGTCAAACATACGCCATCGTCCTTTAACTCCCAAAGCGCCCGCGTCGTCGTTCTGTTGGGCGAACAGCATGACAAGCTGTGGAACCTGACGGAAGAAACGCTCAGAGGCGTCGTTCCAGCCGAAAATTTTGCTCCGACGGCCGAGAAAATGGCCGGATTCCGCAATGGATACGGCACGGTCCTGTTCTTTGAAGACAATGCCGTCATCGAAGGTCTTCAAGCCCAATTCGAAGCTTACAAGGATAATTTCCCTGTATGGTCCAATCAATCCAACGGCATGCTTCAGCTCGTCGTATGGACGGCTTTGGAAGAGGAAGGGCTGGGCGCAAGCTTGCAGCACTACAACCCGCTGATCGACCAAAAGGTCGCTCACGAATGGAACCTGCCTGCAAGCTGGAAGCTGATTGCCCAAATGCCGTTCGGCAAAGTGGTGGCTCCTGCCGGCGAGAAACAATTCCAGCCGCTTGAAGAGCGCGTCAAAGTATTCAACTAATCCAGATCCAACCTGGCATACAGCTACGAATAAAAAGAAAAGGGACGGTTATTCCGAGTTTGTCGGAAAAACCGTCCCTTCTTTTTTAAAACTTGCACGATTAAACGCTTCACGCTGATCACCAGGCTAATGATGCCGTGTGCAAGGCGTAAGCACCGCCTGCCAAGGACGGCGGAGCCGTTTAAGGCTCAGGAGAGGTTTTCCCGCGGGAGGTGCTGAGATGATGGATTTGCTCCTCCAAAATGTTGCTCGTTTTGCCGATGAACTGCATGATGAGCCGGAGCTCGTCCGCCGAATACTGGGAGGCAAGCTCCAGCATCGCCGAATGAAGAGGCGAATACGTGTTTTTGATTGCTTCGTTGTGCTCGTATACCGGAACGATAATGACTCTGCGCCGGTCGGCCGGATCGTTTTCCCTGCGCACGTAACCGCATTTTTCAAGCCGGTCGATCAACGCGGTGATCGTTCCGGTCGCCAGCCCCGTAATTTTGGATAGCTCGCCTGCCGTAATCGGCCCGGTTTCGCGCAAAATGTCAACCGATTTCAGATCGTTATTGTACAAACCGTGGGAGGCGGCGACAAACTGCTGGTACAATACGGTTCGGGTGCCCAACCCCCGCATCAGCAGCGCAAGCTGTTCCCGGAGATCTGCAGGCTGTTCCTGCCGTTCGCTTGACAAACGAGACACCTCCTCTTAATATTTACATATCTCGATGAACGAGATATTCGATAAATGAGATATTAATATGATTTTATCGAACTTGTTCATACTTTGCAAAGGGGAAAGGGGTTTGCGAATGGAAGCTGCCAAAAACAACATAAAGCTGGTTGTGGCAGGCTTGTTGCTTGCCATTTTTATGTCGGCTATCGATAATACCATCGTTGCCACGGCCATGGGGACGATCGTGTCCGATCTTGGCGGGATGGACAAGTTTGTCTGGGTCACGTCCGCGTATATGGTGACCACCATGGCGGGCATGCCGATTTTCGGCAAATTGTCGGACATGTACGGCAGAAAGAGATTTTTTATTTTCGGTTTGGCCGTGTTTTTGATCGGTTCCGCGTTATGCGGGCTGGCTCAAACGATCGAGCAGCTCAGCATCTACCGCGCGATCCAGGGGATCGGCGGGGGAGCGCTTATGCCGATCGCGTTTACGATTATTTTTGACATTTTTCCGCCGGAAAAACGGGGCAAAATGACAGGCCTTCTCGGAGCGGTATTCGGAGCCGCAAGCGTGGTCGGTCCGCTGCTCGGGGCCTATATTACCGATTACATGGGATGGGAATGGGTGTTTTATATCAACGTTCCGATCGGGATCGTTTCGTTTGCGCTGATCATGAAAAACTATAAGGAATCGCCTTCCCATTCGAAGCAAAAGATCGACTGGTGGGGCGCCGCGACGCTCGTTATTGCGGTCATCAGCCTGATGTTCGCGCTGGAGCTCGGAGGCAAGGAGTATGCCTGGAGTTCGGCGCCGATCATTTCGCTGTTTGCGCTCTTCGCCGTTTTTTTCGTCGCGTTCTTTTTCGTGGAGCTCCGGGCGAAGGAGCCGATTTTGCCGTTTTTCCTCTTTAAACGCCGTTTGTTTGCTTCATCGCAAATATTAGCGTTTTTATATGGCGGCACGTTCATTATATTGACGGTGTACATTCCGATCTTCGTCCAGGCCGTGTATGGAGGCTCGGCGACCAATGCAGGACTGATCCTGACGCCGATGATGCTCGGTTCGGTGGCGGGCAGCTCGATCGGCGGCATATTTTCGACGAAGACAAGCTATCGCAATCTGATGGGGATTTCGGTTGTGTTTTATCTTGCAGGCATGTACCTTCTCAGCACGCTCCAGCCGGATTCCGCGCGTTACTTGCTGACATTGTTCATGATCGTCGTCGGCTTTGGCATGGGCTTTTCGTTTTCGCTGCTGCCTACGGCCTCCCAGCATAATTTGGAGCCGCGCTACCGCGGAACCGCGAACTCGACCAACCAGTTTCTTCGTTCGCTGGGGATGACGATGGGGATTACGATTTTCGGCACGATCCAAAATAACCTGTTTACGAGCAAGCTGACGGAGAACTTCAAAGGCATGGGCGGGAATGCCGATTCCGCCATGTCCAGCCTGGGAGATCCCAAGCAAATCTTCGAGCCTAGCGTACGGACGAAGATTCCGGAGGCTGTCCTTTCCAAAATCATCGACGCCATGTCCGGTTCGATCACCCATGTGTTCCTGATTGCTCTCGTCCCGATTGCCATCGCCGTCATTTTCGTCATTGCGATGGGGAAGGCAAGGGTCGAACTCCCTCAGAAGCGGCAGGAGAAAGCCTAAAGGCATTGAAATGCTATAAAACGATAAAACGTCCGAGGTGTCGGGCGTTTTTTCTTTGGGGCAGGAAAGGGAGCTTTTCTGACCGCACGATGTTTTGCGCCCCGCCGGAATGGTTAGACTCATATTAGGAAAAAAGGGTTTCATAACATTCCAAGGAAGAAGGGGTAAACCAATGAGTGACCAACTGAACGCCGCAAAGGCATGGCTGGAGCAAAAAACCGGAGAAACGCTGCTGATCCGCAAAGAGGAGCGGGACGATATCGACGAAACCCGGGTACGCCTGGTGAGCGTGGAATATGACGAAACGGTGCCGACCTTCGACGAATACGCGGAAGGAAGCTCCCTCATTTTGCACGGGGCGGGAAACGTCGTCAGCGGGGACGGCGAATTGCCGCTGCCTAGGGACGAATACCAGATCTACGTGGACGGACAGTTCGACTGCAGCCCCGACGGCAACGGCTTAAGCTTGACGACGGGACGGGCCAAATACCGCATTTCCGTCATTTCTTGACGGTCTTGCCGGCTCGTGCCGACCATGCATCCTTGAAAAGCGGTCGGTGGTTTTTTGGTTTTTTTACAGAAAATCTGTATTAAACATTTGTCATATCCTTCAAAACGTGATAAAGTTAACATTGACCTTATGACTGGAATTGTTTTTCGGTCAATCATAGGATGTAGAGCGAATTCGGGAGGGGAAAATCATAGGAACGGTGGATCGTAAAAAGCAGGTGCTTGAAGCGGCTTCTCGGTCCTTCGCATTGTTCGGCTACAAAGCGACCACGATGGACCAGGTGGCCAAAATCGCCAATGTGGGGAAAGGGACCATCTATACGTTTTTTGATACCAAGGAGCAGCTTTTCGACGAAATCGTCAATGGCGTCATTTCCGAAATGAAATCGATCATTTTGCGGGAAGTGGACCATGACAGGAAGTTTTTTGACAATTTGTTCCGCGTTTTGGATTCTTTTCTGGAATTCCGCAGCGAGCACGAACTCCTCATCAAGCTGTCCCAGGAGCTTCGGGACGTCGGCACGCCTCAATCGCAAGAAGCGATGGCCCAGGTGGAAAACGTCATTCTGGGGTATATCGAAAAAGAAATCGAGCGGGCGATTGCCCGGGGCGAGCTGAGGGATTGCGACCCCAAAATCGTATCTTTCCTGATGGTAAAGATGTACATCGCCTTGACTTCGGAGTGGAACAAAAACCACGAGCCGTTATCCAAGGAGCAGATCAAGGAGCATATCCGGCTTTTTTTGGAGAACGGGCTCGCTGCGAACGCGTAACGCATTCCGGAACCATGGAAGTAGCACCGCCAAACCAAGCTCATACATCGGGAGCAGCTCAGCTCGGGCATGCGAACCGGCGACGGATACCCGGAGCCTGCTTTCGCATGCGCATGATTGACCGGATGATGAAAACAGTCAGAATGTTTTTGGCATCATCGATATTTGGATAAGGAGGGGCTACCGCCAGACATGAATGCATTATCCGTGTTTTTTAAAGACTTAGCTGCGGCCGTCAAAAACCCGAAAGTGCTGATCCCGATCATTGCCGTCATGTTTATCCCGATCATGTACAGCGGCGTGTATCTGGCAGCCTTCTGGGACCCGTACGGCCATTTGGACAATTTGCCGGTCGCCGTGGTGAACCAGGATAAAGGCGCCGAGTTCAAAGGCAAAGAGCTGCATATCGGCTCGGACCTGGTGGATGAACTCAAAAAAGGCAAAGATTTCGACTGGAAGTTTGTCAGCGCAGAGGAAGCGGAGAAGGGGATCAAGGAAAACCGCTATTATATGAAAATTACCATCCCCGAAAACTTCTCCGAACAAGCCACGACGCTGCTGGACGATCATCCGCAGCCGGCAAAAATTTTGTATGAACCGAACGGGGATTACAACTTTATCGCCTCCCAGATCGGAAATACGGCGATCAAGGACATTAAAGCGAAAGTGTCCGCCAAAGTCACCGAATCGTATACCGAAAGCCTGCTCGACAACTTCACGGAAGTTTCGGACGGACTTGCGGAAGCGGGCGACGGGGCGGACAAAATCCATGACGGCAGCGTCGATCTTGACGAAGGAGCCGTCAAGCTGAAGGAAAACCTGAAAAAGCTGGCGGACGGCACGCTGGAAGCCAAAGACGGCATGGGGCCGCTGGCCAAAGGCGTAAGCGATCTTCATCAGGGCGCGGGTCAGCTGAACCAGGGCGCGGGCAAACTCGCCAGCGGGCTGGGTCAGCTGAACGCCGCGGGAGGCCAGCTGCTGAGCGGAGCGAAGCAGGCGCAGCAGGGCGGTTCGCAGCTGCATGCCGGGCTGCAAAGCTCCTTGGAAGGCGCGAAAAAGCTGAACGCAGGCCTTCAAGGTTCGGAGCAGGGCGCAGGCAAGCTTGAAGCGGGGCTTCAAGCCGCCGAAAAGGGCAGCGCGGATCTATCTTCCGGACTCAAGTCTTCCCTTGACGGGGCATCCAAGGTTTCCGAAGGCGCGAAGGGCGTTGCCGACGGACTGCAGCAGCTTGCCTCCTCCAGCCCGGAACTGGCCAAAAACCCGCAATTCCAGAAGCTGCTTGCCGCCAGCCAATCCGTGGCGGAAGGAAGCGCCAAGGTGGCGGCTGGCCAGGAACAGCTGTCCAAAGGCGCCGATTCCCTGCATGACGCGCAGCAGCAGCTGCTGACCGGCGCAACGGCGCTTCATAGCGGGCAGAAACAGCTGCTTGAAGGCAGCGGCCAGCTTGTGAAAGGCCAGGAACAACTCGTGCAGGGCGCCGCGAAGCTGAATGAAGGGCAGTCCGCGTTGACCGCCGGACTTTCAACGTTTAACCAGAAGCTCGGAGAAGCGGCAAACGGCAGCCAAGCGCTTGTCGCCGGCTCGAAGCAGCTCGTGGACGGCACGTCCCAGCTGAAAGGCGGCGTGAACAAATTGTCGGGCGGCCTGGTGACGCTTGCCGACGGGTCGCAGCAGCTGCATAAAGGCGCGGGCGAGCTCGCCAATGGCATCACGAAGCTTGACGACGGTTCGAAGGAGCTGGCAACCAAGCTGAACGATGCGGCCGAAAAAACTTCCGAGCTGAAAAAAACCGACGATCTCGTGAAAATGTTCGCCCAGCCGATCGACTCCGAGGAAAACGACAGCCGCAAAGTGCCGAATTACGGCACGGGCTTGACGCCGTATTTCATGTCCCTCGGTTTGTTCGTCGGGGCGCTCATCTCGACGCTCGTGATTTCGCTCAAAGGCACGACCGTGGAAGGAGCGACAGGCTTCGGCCGTTTCGTCAGCCGCACGCTTTCTTTTGCGGGCATGGGCTTGTTCCAGTCCGTCGTGGCGGCGACCATCATTTTGTACGGACTTGGACTCAAGGTGCAGAGCGTGCCGTATTTCTTCCTCTTCACCTTTATCACGAGTTTGACGTTTATGTTTATCGTGCAGGCGGTCGTCACGTGGTTTGATATGCCGGGACGTTTCCTCATTATCATTCTGCTCATTTTGCAGCTGACGACCAGCGCAGGCACGTTCCCGCTCGAACTGATTCCGGATTGGCTCAAACCGATCAATCCTTGGCTTCCGATGTCGCACAGCGTGCTTGGATATAAAGCCATCATATCCAGCGGGGATTACGACCTGATGTGGAAACAGGCCGGCGTGCTCGGCATCGTCGCCGTCATCTTCATGGTTTTCAGCCTGATTTATTTC
>Ga0180220_1001653_pt1 | contig 15921 bp, 21 predicted proteins | sample eDN5th37CBELigBY_FD_151335 | JGI IMG/M metagenome (GOLD analysis project Ga0180220, IMG submission 151335) | Enriched backyard soil microbial communities from Emeryville, California, USA - eDNA 5th pass 37_C BE-Lig BY (version 2) (version 2) | ecosystem: Environmental > Terrestrial > Soil >... | reverse complement strand
AATCCGGTCGCGTAGAATTCCTTATTCACATTGGGAGAAATGTAAAATTCAAGCTTTAATCATCTTCGGTTAGTAGTAATTCCCTTTTACAAACATCACACTGGACCTTGATAACCAATCCTAGACTTGTTGGTATAAATATGTACGCAAACTTTGCTCCCGTTACATCTTTGGGTTCACATTTATCCCAATTATTAATTTTGTTTTCCATAGATTTGCTAATTTCAAACTTCATATGATTCTCCATAATCAATGTAACTGATCCTTGATCTTATGCACCCATTTTGGAAGAGATTCGGCCTGATATTTTAAAATACTATGTTCAGCTTGCATAACGATTTTACCGGAAACTTCGCTATTATCAATCACAATCAAATGATCAATGAGATGGATATGAGTTAGCAGATTTTGCATGGATGTGGTTTGTCTCCGAATGATGTCTTCAGTCGGTATATAATGTCCACCGGTTTGAACTCTGGCGGCAACACGTTCGATATTGAGCCGAACATCATTTAGACCCACATAAAACATCCTCACTTCAAAGCCATTCGCCTTGGCATCCCGTATCAGTCGAATAGCATTGCCGCCAGCCAAAGTCGTTTCTAACGAAAAATCTCGTTTATGCTGAATACATTCTCTCGCAAGCTTAATCGCTTCTTTGCCCGCGGATACTTTGCGGCGATCCGGATGGTCAGGATCAATGCCGCGAGCTAAAGCGTCGGGATCAATATTGACACTGATACCAAGCCTGTCCACTATCAGATTGCGAATGGTGCTTTTACCGCTGCCGTTATTGCCGGCGAATACAATCATCACGGCGGAGAACTCATTCATGAGGAACCCCTGGATTGTCGATCGGCTCGATCAGGCCGTTTGCATATTCTTTGACAATCTGGCCTTTTTCCGTTTGATAAACAATGTAAGTTCCGTTCGCTTTTGCATCCAGTTTCGCGCGATCGCCCGTAAGTTTGATCAGTTTTTGCAAATCTTGAATACGATCCATCATAGGTCACCATCCAACCCGACTTAATCTTGCCATTATTATAACATACTCGTTTCAGATCAAAATTACAGGCCTCGCATACCAGTTTGTCCACCCACTCACAAAAATCAAGCTATGCTCAAACCGCGTTACTTCTTATTCCCATAAAGTTCAAAAACGAATCTTCCCCAGCTCCTCCCGGAAAGCCGGTCTTCGCGGAAATTTGGTTAACAATTTTTGTGTGACGGTGAACGCTTCTTTCCGTCCGCCAACCTGTTGAAGCATTCGAATGATCCGGCAAACATCGGCGTAATCTCGCCTGTCTCTGGATTGATTCGCCCGGAATTCGATATATGCCACGAAAAGCGCCTTCACCTCCTCCGGGTAATGCGGAAGCAATTGCTCATAGAACGATTCAATTCGGTAAGGTGCCTTGCGGACATGTTCCAAAAGCCGTGCGAACATCTCCTCTTCCACCAGGATTTGGGTATACGTATGCTCTCCCCTCGGGCTCTGCTCCAATTGATCTAACATATCTTGCAGATACAAGGACCATTCTCCCTCATCCGAAAATGTATCCTTCACAGACCGGTAATAATCATATTCTCCGTTCATGATCAGCTCCATCCCGAGTTTCCGCTGCTGTTCGACTTGTCCTGTGCGATGGTATGCCTCATACCGATATTTCTTCCAGCGATAGACGAGCCCCGGCAGCTCCTGATCTTGAGCTTCCCCGGCCTCCGCCAATCGGATCGCTTCCTCGGCATCGCCTTGCTCAAGCGCCGCACGAATCGCAATCTCCCGGATTTCCGGGAAATGCAGATGTCTATACAAATAAGCTTTCGCCTGTTCTTCATCTGAACGTTCCAATATTTGACCATATCGGAGCACAGCCACCCGCTCGTCTGCGTACCTCTTCGACCAATTGCTCCCGGACATATGACCCAGGAGCGAATCCGCCGCATCATCCCATTGATGTTGCATCTGTTCCGACTCGATCAGCGCGCCCGCCGCCTCGAGGAGCGCGAGCTGCCAATCCGGCCACCCGTCATAATAAGGTTGATGTATCTCCTCCAACAACCGACGGAAAATCTTCATGCGTTCTTCCGCCGGAATATGATGGCGATCCTGAACCAGCTTGAAGATCGATTCCAGACAGCTTTCGATCACGATCCCGACTCCACCGTCCGAATCGTCGGCGGACTGCAATAATTCAATCATCTCTTCGATGATGCAAAACAGAATCGCCAGCCCGTGCAACCATCCCCCTTCATCGAAGGCGGCGAGAGCCTTTTCAGCGACGATCTCCGCACCTTCCACCGCGCGGCTTACGTTCCGCCAAGACACAAAGCCATGATCATCCGAATATGTGTCAATGTAGGATCGAATCAACCGTCGGCAGGCGTCCAACTCCTGATCCGCGCCCCTTTTCGACAAGTGGAGTCTGATGCGCTCTTCCGCGGTATATGAATCCGATGCAATCGAGAGCAGCAATTCGATTAATTTCTCCTTGCTCTCTGCTTCCAACAGTTGCCGGAGAGAAGGCTCCGGTGAAGATGCCCCGTCTGCTTCTCTATTCTTAAGCTCGAGGAATACGGCGACTTGATGCTTGCATACCGGCCCGAAATCGTACGGACAATCGCATTCCGATTCCATTATGTTGTTCTCGTTGTCTAGCCTTACATAAACCTCATAATCCTCGTACCCGCGCACAACCGCAGTGTACTTTTCATCGGCAATGGACTTCAAGGAAATTACCCGTCCTTCGGACGCGTATTCCTTCCCTCTGTGTACAACTGCAGGATCTATGTATCTGGAAAAATCGGATAAATTCAAGAGGACCACCCCCTTTGGATGCTTCTTTCCATCTTGGAATTCCAATAGTCGATGAACACCTGATAAGATCGCGCCGTGGTAAAGAAGGTCTGCCGCAGCGTCGACATATTCATCTTTTAGAAATGGTGACAGCGACACAGGTCGTATATCGGTTGCCATTTGGAAAATAATCCTGCTTATTTGTTGCTTTTATGCTTAAGGATGTATGTTTTAGCCAAGTGGTTTAGATGGCCAACAGCAATTGAATTGGGATCACTCGGGTCATGCTTCTTCTGCATGGCACGTTCAAATTCAACAATCATCTTTGCAAAATCGCATGCATTCTGCTCAAGACCAAATAAGCGTTTCATGTCTCGATAGTGTCGAAAAAAGACTGCTTTAGCTTGATCATTGGGATAACCTAATTGTTGAAGTTCCGAAATGACCGCTTGAGCATACAGCTTAATCATCGTCTGTCTTGTAGAACGTTTCACCGGTATCCCCTGCCCAAACATTTCTTTATTACTCGAGAATCAACTTCACTTCAATGGATTCGAACCAATCAGAAACACGTTTGCGATTCTGCTCTTCAACAAACTGGTAATACCGCTCTAACTGCTCGCTGTCGGAAGATAACGCATCCTTGAATCTTCGGAATATTCTCTTGCCGCCGCTTAATATGTGCATCAAAGTGGATTGCAGCTTTTTATCTTCAACCGTTTCCGCAAAATCAACCATGTCGGTATATCCTTCATCCGACTCCCGTTTCGGTATCCGAAAGTAAATTTCATTAAAGCCTTCTTCAATGATCTCGCTTAATTCTTCGTCCTCTTCATCCCGGTCAAACGTTCGCAACATGACAACATCTCCAGTTTCGATATTCAGGAAGGACTCTATTCCTTCTACGTACATGTCGTATGCATCCACAATCTCCTGAAACTGCTGCTTGGTCAATTTCAATTCTTTCATAGGTTCTCCCTCAGCTACTGTCGCTTTGATCAACTCGCCGCGTTGTTCCGCCTCATCTTCCTCCCACGTGATTCCATACGGGAAGCCTCCATCCGTATATCCGGCGATAAAATAGAAATTCTCGTCTTGCTCCAACAGCCCCGTGAATTCCGGTTTCTGACCGGTCCGCTTATTTTTCTTCCTGCCGCGCATTAAGTTCCCCACCTAAATCCATCTTATTTGAGCGTGCAGATTAGCCAAATTGTCATGAAAACCCCAGCCGATCCCTTCTGTTTTCGAAACAACGGCTTCGAGACGTTCCTCGAATTCGTCGAACAACTCGGCTGTTTCATCTTCATTTACTTGATCAATGATATCGGCATACATGGACACCATGCTGTAGTAGAAGCGTTCATCAATATCCCCGTAGCTTAGGGTGAAATCAACTCCATTTTCAACGTAGACCAGCTTCAATTCCAGGGCGTACCTGGAATTTCCAGTCAGTCTCTCGAATTCCGAAATCGCATGTTTCGCTTCCTGGAGTCTCAGCTTGCCAAATCCCCGCTCAGGGAAAAACTCTTTCTCAACCTTCTTGCAATACTCTTGAAAGAGAGACTCTACTGCTTCATCGCCCAGTATTCTTACAGCAAGAAACTTCTCCATATCTTTGCTGGCGCCATAACAAGCCTTCACCAAATCGATAAGCTGGTCGCTATTTAGCTGCTTCAGATGCTTATTCAGAGCAGACTTCGTCAGCTTCACAGGCTTTTTCCCTACCGGCCGCTTAACCAGTGACTTGGGGATCAGCTTGTCCTTCTGCCGCTCAAGCTCCTGATTCACTTCTTCGCAGGAGAAATGTTCGGGATCATATCCTTCTCGAACCCAGCCTATAAAATGATCCCGCTCCGGATGATTGGGAGTAAGCAGTACTTCCAGCATATGCTGATGCCCCCACACGCCTCCCACATCTTCCTGCGGACAGCCGCGGGCACCATCTAGACACAAGGGTGCCGGGTCGGATGTCGATGCGTCGATTTTGATCAACGTAACCGTGTGCTGCCAATCATCTCCAAAATCATACACGTATGTAAATACGGTGTTTTCTTCGTGAACATGCTTCTGAACGATTTCCCTCCGTGCATTCAGCACCTCGCGGTCTTCTATATGCTCGAATGTCGGATCGGGCAGACCGATCACCTTTTCTTTCACATGAAACTCGTATAAATGGTAATTTTCCCAACCCATGACCGATTGGATGATTTTGTGAAGCTGATGAAACGTCACATCCGGATGAAATTGAAACTCCCGCCAAATCTTCGGGGCAATCTCATTCAGTTCGATTCTGCATCTATAAACCATGATCGTCTGTTCTCCTTTTAAGTATTCCGAGTATATAAACAATCCCACTGTATCCCGGTTGGAATTACAATGGGTAGGCTAAATGGTAAACAGCGGCAAACCGAATGCTTCCCGAACAAAGCTCATATCGTGGTCCCTTGATACAAGACCAAGCTGGTGCTCAATAGAAGTTGCAATAATAATTGCGTCCGGAGTTTTAAGCTTCCGTCCTTTCGACTTTTGTTCCCTGCGTATGTCCCCGGCAAGTCGGGCAACACTGGAACTTACCTCAATACATCTTCGTGAATTAAACAGCTTGATTCCTTGCAAACGATAAGCGGATTCCAGCCCGCTAAACACTTCGCACTCCGTAATGACGGAGAAATAAATCGACATCCGATCGTCACTGGCTTGCCGAACAAAATCCAACGCGGCATGCTCACCAGCCAGCAGTGCAATGGCGATATTGGTATCGAGTAAATAACCATCCATTTAATTCCACTCTTCCTCGCGCATTTTCTTGACTTCATCAGCCAACTGTTTAGCTTGTTCCGGTGTTAAAACCCCGGCCGACTCAAGTATGTCATCAATGGAATAGTCATCCTCGACTTCAATCGTTTGGTTATCCAAATTGATTTTCACTTTGCTTTGCGTAATATTCATCTTCGTCAAGATGGAACGAAGTTCATTAGCCGTTTTTTGATCCATCTTTTTGGGCAAAGACATGGTTAAAACACCAACCTTCCGATTTAAGATTTGCAAAATATTTCCGTATTTCCGACGTATTCTGGGCTTTGCCGGATTTATATTCCATTCTTCTCCGCTCAATCAGGGATTGGAGCTCCGGATTGGCTTCAACATCAGCTTGAATCGATCGCTGTTTTTCGATATCATTTCACTCCTGTCATAATCGTTTCTTCTGTCATACTGGAGCGCTTAATTTCGTGTTACCAACAGTATAACATAACACACTCAAAATCCAGAAGGAGATAAGCCGGCCTCTTTCGGACCAGCTTATCGATCCAGATGGCTTGTCCTCCCTCACCGCACAAACCGCCCGCTGCACACAAAACGCGCCGTTTCCTGACATAGGTTCGTGTTCACAACGTGTTAACATTAAAAGCCTATTGTTCCTTGACGTCAAATGATTTCAGATGGTTGCTTGTTGGATTCTATCGCGGTAAATTAGGTGGCAGTTCATTTATTTAGGCAGCACCTAAAAAATCGCTTTGTGAAAGGGGATGACATGGATGCTTGTGTGGATGCTTCGGCAGGTTATGGCCCAAAAGGGCATTTGGTCGGGCGCCGAATTGGCAAGATTGCTGAAGGAAAAAGCCGGATATGAGCTCTCCCCTCCTTCCATCAGCGCATTGCTGCGCGGACAGCCCAAACAAATGAAAGCCGAAACGTTGGATGCGCTCTGCACGGCTTTGGAGTGTACGACCGGGGATTTATGGGTTCATACGCCTACGAACATGCAAGGCGCTTAATTTAACATCGGGAGGTTCATGAAAGTGGCAGAAAGAGAAATACTTCCTTTTGGAGATCCGGTGCTCCGGAAAAAAGCCAAGCCGGTCGAACAGCTGACCCCGAAAATGCTGCGGATCCTGGATGATTTGGTGGATACGCTGTACGCGGAAGACGGACGCGCTGGCCTGGCCGCTCCGCAAATCGGCGTTTTGCGCCGAATGGTCGTCATGGATTGCGGGGAAGGGCTGGTCGAATTGATCAATCCGGAGATCCTCGAATCAAGCGGTGAGCAAATCGGTCCGGAGGCCTGCCTCTCTTACCCCGGTTATGCCGGGATCGTAAAACGGGCCGATTACGTCAAAGTCAAAACGCTGACCCGGACGGGCGAATCGGTTGTGATCGAGGGTCATGGTTATCTCGCCCGCTGCATACAGCATGAAATCGATCATCTGGACGGCGTGTTATTTATCGACCGCATCGTGGACGGACAGTTTTACGACGAGTTGACCAAACAAAAAGCCGACCTGCTGCGCGTCCTCAAGCTTGCGCAAAAATAAGCGCTATTGGGACTCCCGGCAACAAAAGAAACCGTCCCTGTTCTCCAGCGAAAACAGGAACGGTTTCTTATTCATATCCCGGGTTAACGATGTGCCGTATATACGTTCGGGCGGCTGATCCCGCGGATTTGCTCCAACTCCTCCGGACTTAATACCGGCGCAGCGGCAGCATCCGCATTGTGAATGAGCTGTTCCAGCGAGCTGGCTCCCGGAATGGCCGCGGCTACCGCCGGATGGCCTAGCGAATAGCGGATGGCGGTCTGCGACATGGTGCGATCCGGACGGATGAACGCCTCCAGCTTGCGGCGGATGTCCAGCAGTTCTTCCGGCCCGTAATCCAGATATCCTTTGCCGGCTTTTCCTTCGCCCGTTTCCGCCAGCACGCCCGAGGCTACGGGGCCGCGGGCAATGACGCTGATGCCGTGCTCCGCAAGCAGCGGCAGCACTTCTTCCTCCGGTCTGCGGTCCAAGATGCTGTACTGGCTCATAACCGACACGATGTTCGAACGTTGGACGTATTCGCGGATCACGTTCGGACGGATCGAGGAAATGCCGTAATAACGGATGACGCCTTCCTGCTTCAATTCTTCGAACGCCTCGATCGTCTCATCGATCGGGTCGTCCAACGTGCCGCCGTGCAGCTGATACAGGTCGATGTAATCGGTCTGCAGCCGTCGCAAGCTGTCCTTTACCGCCGTTTTGATGTAAGCTTTCGAAGGATCCCAGCTCCAGCCTTCCTTGCCGGGAATGCGCCGGTTGCCCACTTTGGTCGCGAGCACGACGTCGCCCCGGCGGCCTTTTAACGCTTTGCCCACGATTTCCTCGTTCCGGCCCGCATCATACAAATCCGCCGTGTCCAAAAAATTGATTCCCCGTTCCAGCGCCGCGTGGATCAGGCGTTCCGCCGGTTTTTCCTCCGTCCCAAGCGACATGCAGCCCAGTCCGATTTCGCTAACGTACAAATCCGATGATCCCAGGCGATTTTTTTTCATCATTCATACTCCTCTCCGTATATCGCTTTTTCCCATGGTCAGGCAATCAGCATGTGAACGACCGTTAATACGAGACCGATCAAAAAGCCGCAAATCGCCCCGTTGACCCGAATCCACTGCAAATCGCTGCCTACTTTTTCTTCAAGCATCTTCACCAGCGACTGATCGTCGAGCTGATCGAGGTTTTCGCGCACCAGCAGACCGATCCGGTAATAGTTGGCTTCGACCGCCTTCACGATCAGGGATAACGTCCCTTGCTCCCAGCGGGCCATCATGTCTTCCTTGTCCCGGAGCATGTTCGCCGTCCAGCGATACAGCTTAACGATGCCGCGTCCTCCGTTTTCACGTTCCTGCTCCAAAGCCGCAAGCACGCGATCCCGGATTTCTTCGAGCTTTCGCAGCATCCATTCCTCGGTGCCGGGAGCCGCAATTTTATCGCTGATCAATATTTTAAGGCGCTCGGCGACTTCCGGATTTTCCGCAAAACCGGTCACCTGCTGCCGCACCTCCGTCAAAATGCGCTGGCGGACCGGGCTGCTTTCGTGCGCCAATTCATGCAACGTGGACTGAATCAGGTTTTTCAGAATGTTGCCAAGCTTCTCTTCGCTCATGAATCCCAGCATCGCCTGCAGCGCAAATCCCTTCATCCCGCTCAGCTGGACTTCCTGCAGCTTGCTTAGCGCCAGCTGTCCCAGCATATATTCGTTTTCGGGGCGGCTGACCCAGCGTCCTGCAAAATTCAACACGAAATTAAAAGCCTTTTCGTCCAGCTGACTGCGGAAAGCCTGCTTGGATGCCGCTTCAAGCATCGGCGATAAATCCTGCTTACCCACCAAATCGATCAGCAGCTTTTGCGCGGAAGGCGTCATTTTGTCCACCGGCAGCTGCCGGACGGCCTCGCTCAGTGAATCAATGACCTTCAGCCGGATTTCCTTTTTGGCGATCAGCTTCAATAGGCCCGACGAAATCCCTTTAAACAGCTTCATCTGCCGCAATCGTCCCGTAATGCTTTCCTTGTTCAGCAGTTCCGTTTCAAGGGCCGAAATCAGCGAATTGACGATTTTATTGCGGTTTTTCAGCAGCAGGGACGTATGCGGAATCGGGATGCCCATCGGATGGCGGAATAAGGCCGTGACCGCAAACCAGTCGGCAAAACCGCCGACCAATCCGGCTTCAAAACCTCCCTGCAATAAGCGAACCGCTATATTTTGAGGCAAAAACAAGGTGATCAGAAACCCCGCCCCCATGACGGCCAGGGAGGTCCCTGCCAAATATCTCGATTTCAAGTTTAATCCCTCCGCTCTATGTATCCATGATCTAATCCTATTGTACCCACATATGGCCCGAAGCGCTTCGGCAGCTAACCGGCAAACAGAAAAACTCCCGATGAAACGGGAGCTCCGCCAACCTCATAACCTCGGCTTGTACACCGTGAATTTCTCTTCCGCAGGCGTTCTCGGTTGTCCCTCCGGCGCCTCGTGAAAAAATCCGAGATGCAGAAATCCGGCAATTTTTTCGTCCGGTTGTAACCCGAGTGCTTCCTTGACGTTCGGATCGTAAATGTGCGGATTCGTTTTCCAGACCGATCCGAGCCCGCGCTCCCAGGCAAGAAGCTGAAAATTTTGGATCATCGAACAGACGGCCCCGTAATCCTCGTCCCGCTGTTTTTCATTTTCGGCATCCGTCATGACGACGATCAGATAAGCAGCAGGTTCGTTGAAATATTTGACGCGGTATTCGAACATCTCGTCCGGGTAATGCTGAGCCATTTCGATCGCGAAAAACGGCTTTGCATCGGTCGGTACGAAGATGAACCTCCACGGCTCGCGAAGCTTGTGGGTCGGCGCATAGACCGCGTCGTTCAGCAATTCGAGCACCATCTCCTGCGGAACGGGATCGTCCTTATACCCGGTTTTTACCGATCGTCTTTCCCTGATGATTTGGGCAAGTTGCGATTTTTTGACCTGTTCCATTCGTCTCTTCCTCTTCCATTCGTATATTGCGTTATTTGAAAGAATAGCTCCGTTTCTCCTGCCAGCCGCGCAGCAGCATGCCGAAGATCAGCAACACCACGCCGGCATTGATGGCCAGATCGGCGATGTTCATGATGCCCGAACGGGATCCCCACACGAGAAAATCGGTCACCTTGCCGTACATGAGACGGTCCAGGGCATTGCCGAGCGCTCCCCCGGCGAGAAAACCGGCCGCCAGTTCCAGCACCATGCCGCGGATGGCTCCCTTAATGCGGTAATAGATAAGGGCTCCCACCACCACGATCGCCAGGTACGCAAACCATTTGCCGTACCCTTGGAACGAACTGAAGGCGGCCCCGCTATTTTGATAATATTCAAAATGAAGGTACGGAATAAAGACATTCCGCTGTTCCCCGACAAACATATGGGTGCGCACCCACCATTTTGAGCCTTGATCCACGAGCAAAACAACAAGCGCCAAGATGTAGAAAGCCATAGAACCCCTCCTTGTTTTTGCTTTGTAAGGCAGATCTCCTACCGGCTTTTGATTAAAAGCTCCACCGCTTCCTTAACCAGCCCGCCGGTGTCGTTTCCTTTGGCGCGCTCCTCGAGGATGCACTGCTCCAGATTGGTCGCAACGATATATGCCATCGCTTTGTCGGTTGCGCTGCGGACGGCGGACAACTGCGCGACGACATCCTTGCAGTCTTTTCCTTCTTCCATCATGCCGAGCACTCCGCGAATCTGACCTTCGAGCCGCTTTAAGCGCCGGACCACGTTATCATCGTAATTCATGCCGAACCATCCTTTCCTTGACTAATTTGAAAGAGCGCGGGCAGCGACTCCTTATTTCGCCATGGATTCCATCGCTGCATCGACCAACGCGTCGAACATGTCGTCATCTTCTTCAAGAAGCTCGTCCGCCTTGAGAAACTCCTCTTCGATCCCGGACTCTCCCGCAAAGTTCAGACTGTAATCCCAATCCTTGCCGTTTTTGCTGAACAGCGTGATTTCGTATTGCGACTGGTGACCTGCGAGGGTAAACGTCACATGACCGAGGTAATGTTTTTCTTCGTCCTGCGCCATGTCTGCTTTTATGATTTGGTATTCCATAGATCTGTTCTCCTTTTTTGCTTTTCCATGTATCTATAGTATACCATGTCCGGTATTCTTTCCATCCAACGCGAACATATTTTCAATATGTCATCCGATTTAGTACAATAGAAAAACCATCGCTTGAGTCGGTGACGTCTTGAGCCGGTGGAGCGAAAAAGTGGTGTTCAGACTGCATCGCGGGAGAAGACGATCAATATTGGAGGGACAAAATATGGCCAGCTTTCAAGAAAATTTGAACAAATATGCCGATCTGGCCGTCAGAGTCGGCGTCAACGTCCAGCAAGGACAAATTCTCGTGGTAAATGCGCCGGTCGAATCGGCGGAGTTCGTGCGCATGATCACCGAAAAAGCTTATCAGGCGGGAGCCAGCGAAGTCCGCGTCAACTGGAACGACGAAAAAATCACGCGGCTCAAATACGAGCATGCCGCTGATGAGGTATTCTCCGAAGCGCCGAAATGGTATGCGGGCGAAATGACCGAACTGGCGGAAAGAGGCGCAGCCATCCTGCACGTGCTCGCTGAAAATCCGGATTTGCTCAAGGGCATCAAACAGGAGCGGATTGCGGCGAACCAAAAAGCGAGAGGCCAAGCGATGACCAAATACCGCGCTTACCAGCAAGCCGATAAATTCAGCTGGTGCCTGATCGCGGTTCCGTCGCCGGAATGGGCCGACAAAGTGTTCCCGGACGCGCCGAAGGAAGAACGCGTGCAAAAGCTGTGGGATGCCATTTTCCATACGGTTCGCGTCGACCAGGACAACCCCGTGGAAGCATGGACCGAACATCTGAAAACATTGGATGAAAAATCGAAAATCCTGAACGAAAAGAAATATAAAAAACTGCATTACATAGCGCCGGGCACCGACCTGACGATCGAGCTCCCGGAAGGCCATATTTGGGCCGCCGGAGAAAGCTTCAACGAAAAGGGACACAGCTTCGTGGCCAACATGCCGACCGAAGAAGTGTTTACCGCTCCGCTGAAAACCGGCGTCAACGGATACGTCAGCAGCACGAAACCGCTCAGCTACGGCGGCAACATCATCGATAAGTTCACCATTACGTTCGAAAACGGAAGAATCGTCAAGGTAGAGGCCGAAGAAGGCCAGCAGGTGCTCGAGCACTTGGTGGAAATGGACGAAGGCTCGCACTATTTGGGCGAGGTTGCCCTCGTGCCGCATCAGTCTCCGATTTCCGAGTCCAACATTTTGTACTTCAACACGCTGTTCGACGAAAATGCATCCAACCATTTGGCCATCGGCAGCGCGTATGCGTTCTGTCTCGAAGGCGGCAAAGACATGACGCAGGAGCAGCTTAGCGAACGCGGGCTGAACACCAGCGTGACGCATGTCGATTTTATGATCGGCTCGGGCGAAATGGACATTTTCGGCATTACGGCGGACGGGAAAGAAGAACCCGTATTTAAAAACGGAAACTGGGCATTTTAATTCTTGTCTCCAAAACGCATCAATGCCAAACGCATACGATGTCAACCTTGGAGCCAACTGGAGTCTTTCCTGCAGAAGCGGGAAAGGCTCCATTTTGCGTATATGCTTCCGTCTGCGGCAAAGTTTCGGTTTTATTTGACCTGTGGTTGATTTACAATAGAAAAATAACCCAAACACACTGATTGTGTTCTTTAAGGAGGATTCCGCCATGTTAACGTTTGAACAAAAACTGAACAACTATGCCGAACTAGCGGTCAAAATCGGGGCCAACGTGCAGCCCGGCCAGACCTTGGTCGTCAGCGCCGACATCGAGGCACGCGAGCTTGTCCGATTGATCGTCAAAAAAGCTTATGAAGCGGGGGCCAATTTCGTAAGAGTCAATTATACCGACGAAGCGGTCACCCGGCTGAGATACGACCTGGCGCCGGATGAATCCTTCCTGCTCCCTCCTGCCGCGCAAGCGCGCGAATGGGTTGAGCTGGCGGAGCAAAACGCGGCATTTTTGACCGTCATTTCCGCCAATCCCGATCTGTTGAAAGGCGTCGATCCGGAGCGCATCGCGAACAACCAGCGAACCTTCGGCCAAGCCATGGCCAAATACCGCCAGTACCAGCAGGCCGATAAAATGAGCTGGACGGGCATCGCTTTCCCTTCTCCGGACTGGGCCGCGAAAGTGTTCCCCGATCTCCCCGGCGACGAAGCGGTCGCAAAGCTGTGGGACGCCATATTCCATGCCGTACGGGCAGACCAGGAAGATCCGGTCGCCGCTTGGCAGAAACATATCGATACGCTTCAAACCAAATCGGATGAGCTGAACGGCAAAAAATATCATAAGCTCCATTTCGTCGCGCCGGGCACCGATTTAACGATCGAACTTCCCGAAGGACATATTTGGGCGCAAGCCGGCAGCGAAAACGAACAAGGGACTCCGTTCGTCGCGAACATTCCGACCGAAGAAGTATTCACGGCTCCGTTAAAAACCGGCGTAAACGGATATGTCAGCAGCACCAAACCGCTCAGCTATGGAGGAAACATCATTGACCGCTTCAAGCTGACGTTCGAAAACGGCAGAATCGTGGATTTCACGGCGGAAGAAGGACAGGATACGCTTGCGCGTCTGATCAATATGGACGAAGGATCCCATTATCTCGGCGAAGTGGCGCTCGTGCCGTACCAGTCTCCGATTTCGCAAAGCAATATTTTGTTTTTGACGACCTTGTTCGACGAAAACGCGTCCTGCCACCTCGCGATCGGCAGCTCCTACGCCTTCAACCTGGAAGGCGGCAAAACGATGTCGGCCGAAGAGCTTGCGGCTCACGGCATGAACGCTAGCATCACGCACGTCGACTTTATGATGGGTTCTCCGGAGATGAATATTACCGGCATCACCCGCGACGGGAAAGAAGAACCGATTTTCGTCAACGGCAATTGGGCCTAATCGGCAAAAACAAAGCCGGGAAGCTATTCCCGGCTTTGCTCATGCACGGAATATTTTTTCGAAAAACGCCAGCGCTTTGCCGCTGCATCTCACCTGCAACCTGCGGATAAGCTCGGCACGGGATTCCTCCTGCGATAATCTGCTTTCTTCGATCCCGTTTTGGTTCATCCAATGCGTCGTCGTTTCATAGGCGGTGCTGTTCCACCCGTTTTTCTCCCCGTCCGCATTCACTTTCGCTTGTACGCCGGAGATGACGATGAACAAGGCGTCCTGCAGCTCCACGACCGCCTGGTCGAAAGCTTTTTTGTCTTCCTTCGCCTTCATGAACGCCCGCTCGCGCAGCGCCCGGGTATCGATCCCCTGCTCGATTTCGATGAGCCGGTACAGCTCCCACGCCGCTTGGGACAGCAATCCGTCTCGATAGCAAGCTTCGGCGCTTGGACCTAAACGCAAAGCGTTAAACACGAGCGGAAACCAGTCGGGCGAGACCAAAACCGCTTTTTTCTTCATGAACTTGCCGTAGGCTGCTTTTCCTTCCGCGGGAAAACGAACCCGCCATTTCCACGGATCCTGCTCCGTGTCGCTGTGCCAGCTCGTTTGCGGCGTCACGCTCTCGAGCGACGGATAGTCCGGTATCAAGGACGCGAGCGGCAAAATCCCAAGTTCCTCGATTAATTTTACGGCTTCATCGTAGTTATTCACCATCGTTCCGGTCTGCATCTTCTCATCCATGGGTCAGCTCTCCCTCTTCCTGGTCATCATAATGTTTTCGAAGATCTTCCGCCCGTTGACGGATGTCCGCCCGAAGTTTTTCCGGACCGATCACCCTTGCTTCCCTGCCTAACGAAAAAAACAATCCGACAGCCCAATCCCATTCCCTTTCGGGCAAGTGAAAATCCGCGACCCAGGCATCGTCGCCAATCTGCTCCAGGCATTCCCCGATATGCTCGTCCCGCTCGACTTGAAGCATTCCTTTGTAAGTCAGTTCCGCCCGGATATGAACGGTTCCTTTCAGGCCGGATTTGCACTCGGGTTCCGTAACATCCGGAGGCGCCTCCGCTTCTGCCATGTCGCTGATCCGGTCCATGCGCAGCCTTCGGTTTTCACGGTGCGTATGGGAGAAGCAATCGCAATACCAGAAGCCGTGAGCGGCAAAAATTTTAAGCGGTCTGATCAACAGCCTCCGCTGGTGATTCATCGAACGGTAAAACACGGAGACCCATCTTCCCTCGGCCGTCAACTCCAGCATCCTGTCCAAATGGGGCAACCGGTAGCTGCGTTTGGGAACCTCGACCTCCATGCTTTTCAGAATCGGGTTGATGTTTTGAACCGTATCCATGGGCAGTATGCCGCGAATTTTATCCATGACCGTCCAACGCTCCTTGTTAAACGGCGTATCCGTGTAACCCGTCAGTCCCTGCAGCGCAAACAGCACGCATAACGCTTCCCGCGAACTGAGCTGCAGCGGAGGCAGCAGGAAACCTTCCATGAGATGATAACCGCCGCCCGGACCGCTTACGGCCCCGATCGGTACGCCGATTTCGGTCAACGTCTGGATATCGCGCAAAATGGTGCGGCGGGACACCTCCAGTTTCGCCGATAGTGAAGATGCCGTCTGATTTCCCTGCTGAAGGGCGATCACGATCGCCATCAAGCGATCCATTTTATTCAAATTTCCACCACCTGTCGGACGTTACGTGTCCATTATAGCAGCCTATTGGTGACAGCTTGGATGTCACCCATTTTTTATTTCCCTATTTTATTGGTCTCGGGTATAATGCCATAAGAAAGTCCCTAGGCATACGAATGCATTCTATAATCCAAAGCAAAGCCATAAACTATACTACC
>Ga0180220_1001652_pt1 | contig 15923 bp, 14 predicted proteins | sample eDN5th37CBELigBY_FD_151335 | JGI IMG/M metagenome (GOLD analysis project Ga0180220, IMG submission 151335) | Enriched backyard soil microbial communities from Emeryville, California, USA - eDNA 5th pass 37_C BE-Lig BY (version 2) (version 2) | ecosystem: Environmental > Terrestrial > Soil >... | reverse complement strand
GCTACGGCTGGGGCTTGGTGGTCGGCCGCACGGTGAAGGACATTGAGTCCTGGCCGGAACGCATTTCCAAGGTCACGCTCGAGGACATCAAGACCGTGGCGCGCCGCTACCTCGATCCGCGCCGGTCCGTGACCGGCACGCTGATCCCCGTGGCGCCGGATGTCGTGCAGGAGACCACGCCTGCATCTTCAGCTCGCCGCTCGTGAGGAGCCAAGGTATGTCCGGCACACGTCGACTCGGTTTAACTGGCTTTTTTCTGTCACATCTCTCGGTCGTTGCGCTCGCGGCTGCGTTTCTGCTCGGGGCCAGTGCAACTTACCCAACAACAGCGGCTGCAATGAACATCCAAACTGTGAAGAGCCCTGGCGGCATCGAGGCTTGGCTGGTCGAGGAGCATAGCGTGCCTCTCATGGCCATGCGGTTCGCTTTCGACGGCGGAAATTCGCAAGATCCCGATGGCAAGGAGGGCCTGGCCAACTTTCTCACGGCCATGATGGATGAGGGCGCAGGCGACCTCACAGCCATCCAGTATCAGGAGCGTATGGAAGAGATTGCCATGCGCATGGGGTTCGAGGACAGCCGGGATTCGCTTTACGGCAGCTTCGAAACGTTGACGGAGAACCGCGACGAGGCGGTCGAGCTGCTGCGGCTCGCCATCAACGCGCCGCGCTTCGACGTGGATGCCATGGAGCGCATTCGCGGGCAGCTCCTTGCCGGGCTCGCTTTTGCGGAGAAAGACCCTGATCGCGTGGCCGCGCGCGAGTGGTTCAAGGCTGCCTTTCCGAACCATCCCTACGGCCGGCCAGCAGCAGGCACGGTGGAAAGCCTCGCCAAGATCACCCGCGATGACCTCGAGGCCTACAGGAAGCGGGTATTTGCGAAAAACACGCTGAAGGTGGCCGTGGTCGGCGACATCGATGCGGAGACGTTGGGCAAGATCCTCGACAAGGTTTTCGGCGATCTCCCGGAAAAGGCCGATCTCCAGCCGGTGCCGTTCATCGAGCCGGTCAAGGGCGGCAACGTGCACGTCGTCGAGATGCCGGTCCCGCAGTCGGTGGCGACGTTCGGCCTCGCGGGTATTCCGCGGAAGGACCCCGATTTCATTCCGGCGTTCGTGATGAATCACATCCTGGGCGGCGGCGGATTTTCGTCGCGGCTCATGGAAGAGGTGCGTGAGAAGCGCGGTCTCGCGTATTCGGTGTACAGCTATCTTCAACCTTATCAGCACACGGCCATCTTCGCCGGCGGCGTCGCCACCAAGAACGAGGAGATCGGCCAGTCTCTGGAGGTGATCCGGTCCGAGTTGGAGCGTATGGCCACTGAGGGGCCGACTCCGGAAGAGCTCGAGAACGCCAAGAGTTATCTGGTCGGCTCCTATCCGCTACGGTTCGACACGAACGCCAAGATCGCCAATCAGCTCCTCGGCATCATGCAGGATGGGCTGGGCAAGGAGTACGTCGAGAAGCGGAATGCGCTGATCGAAGCCGTGACGCTGGATGATGTGAAGCGGGCGGCGAAGCGTATCCTTGCGACCGACAACCTGATCATGACGGTGGTCGGTCAGCCGAAGAACCTCAAAGGCCGCATCTGATCCGCGGCCTTCGTGAGCTTGGCATGGTCGGGGGACTCAGGTCTAACTGAGCCCCCCGACGGCGTTCTAGGCCAGAGGAGATGTCAGCGGCATGGTCCATTCAGCACTTCCCTTCCGGCAAATTGTCGATGGCGTTCTTGATCAGGCGATCGGAACGCACGGCCTGACCAGTGCCGAGCTGGAGCGCTGGGTTGCGAAGTTGGCACCCGCTTTGGACGACCTGTGCCGCAACTGGGAGACAGGCAGCCTGCCGCTTCTGAGAGTTCCCGAGGAGACCGATGATCTGGCGCCTGCCGAGGCGGCTATGGCGGCTCTGTCAGCCGGTGCCGAGACCATCGTGTTCTTCGGGACTGGCGGCTCGAGTCTGGGCGGGCAAACGCTGGCGCAGCTCGCAGGCTGGCACATTCCCGGCGTGGCCGATGAAGCGCAGCTGCAGCGGCCGCGCACGCGGTTCTACGACAACCTCGATCCCGACACGCTGGCGCGGTCTCTGGCCAGCCTGAACCTTGCCAAGACGCGTTTTGTGGTCACCTCGAAGTCTGGTAATACGCCGGAGACGCTGGTCCAGGCGATGGCGGCGTTGGATGCCGTCAAAGCTGCGGGGCTCGTGAGCGAAATTCCGCGCCTGTTCCTGGGGCTGACGGAGCCGGCGGTGCCCGGGCGCAAGAATGGTCTGCGGAAGCTCTGCGAAGCCCATGGCATTCCGCTGCTCGATCATCACACCGGCATCGGCGGGCGCTACTCGGTTCTGACCAATGTCGGGTTGCTTCCCGCCATCGCGCGCGGACTCGACATTCGAGCTTTGCGAGCGGGAGCCGCGGATGTCGTTGCCGCCATGCGCTCGGCCAACTCACCCGCGGAACTGCCCGCGGCAGTGGGCGCGGCCGTCAACGTCGCCCTTGCCAAGGAGCGCGGCGTGCGCATCAGCGTGATGATGCCCTACGTCGATCGCCTCGCCCGCTTTGCCCACTGGTACGTCCAGCTTTGGGCGGAAAGCCTGGGCAAGAACGGCGAAGGCACGACCCCGATCGCCTGCCTCGGCCCGCTCGATCAGCACAGTCAGCTCCAGCTCTTCATGGATGGGCCGCGGGAGCATCTGATTACGGTATTGCGGCTCGCCACCGCGGGCGCTGGCCCGAGGATCGACCCCGAGATTGCGACAATGGCTGGGCTCGATGAGATGGCCGGGCGCACCGCGGGTGATCTCGTTGCAGCGCAGACCCGTGGCGTCCCCGAGGCCTTGTCTCAGGCGGGCCGGCCCGTGCGCATCTTCGAGATCGATCAGCTGAACGAGCGGACGCTCGGAGCGCTGCTCATGCACTTCATGCTGGAGACGATCCTTGCCGGCCGTCTGCTTGGCGTCGATCCGTTTGATCAGCCGGCCGTTGAGCTTGGCAAAAGGCTCTCGCGCGAACACCTGCGAAGAGCCGCGTGAGCCGCTGAGATTCTGAAGGGTGCGGCGAGGGGATTGCCCGTGGCTATCCGGCAGCTTCCACCGGACACCGTAAACCGCATCGCCGCGGGCGAGGTGATCGAGCGGCCTGCAAGCGTCGTCAAGGAGCTGGTCGAGAACGCCATCGACGCCGGTGCGCGCGAGATCGAGGTGGTGACGTCGGGCGGCGGCGTATCGCTCATCCGTGTTTCGGACGACGGCAGCGGGATGGACCCCGCTGACTTGGTTCTGGCGGTGGATCGCCACGCCACCTCAAAGCTCAACAGCGACGATCTTCTGGATATCCGAACGCTGGGCTTCCGCGGCGAGGCGCTGCCGTCCATCGGCTCCGTTGCCGATCTGACGATCGTGTCTCGCCTCCGCGGAGCCGAAGACGCATACGCGCTGCGGGTTGAGCGCGGCCGCAAGGGGCTTGTGCAACCCGCGGCGGGCAATACGGGCACCCGGGTCGAAGTGCGCGATCTCTTTTCAGCCACGCCTGCGCGGCTCAAGTTCCTCAGATCCGACCGTGCCGAGAACCTAGCGATTACTGACGTTGTCAAGCGGCTCGCGATGGCGCGCCCTGATATCGGTTTCGTCGTCGTGACCGATGACCGCGCGCCCTTGCGGATGCCACCCACGGGGAGAGGTGCGGATGGGCTGCTGCATAGGCTCGGGCACATCATGGGCCGGACCTTCGTGGACGACGCCCTGGAGATCGAGGGGGAACGCGAGGGGATTCGCCTGTCGGGCTTCGCAGGGCTTCCGACCTTGCATCGGCCGGACTCAAGCCAGCAGTTCCTGTTCGTGAACGGCCGGCCGGTGCGGGATAAACTGCTCGTCGGTGCTCTGCGCGCGGCCTATTCCGACCTCATCCCACGCGGTCGCCAGCCGCTGCTCGCCTTGTTCATCGAGCTCGACCCGCGGCAGGTCGACGTCAATGTTCATCCGACGAAAGCGGAAGTTCGCTTCCGCAATCCGGCTGCAGTCCGTGCCCTCACCATCCGCGCGCTCAGGGAAGCCCTGCAAAAGGCTGGGCACCGTGCGTCGAGCTCGGGCGGGACGGCGGCCATCGAGGTCATTGCGGAGCGGAACACGAGTTGGACCGCTGCACTGCCGTCCTTCAGCCAGCGATTCGATTCCTCCGCAGGCTATAGATCATCGCCCATGCCGCGAGGTTTCGCCGAAGCGATGCAGGCGCCGCTTGCTGAAGTCGATCAACCGAGCGCCGAGGTTCAAGGCGATGACACGACGGTTGCGCCAGATCTCTTGGATCGACCGCTCGGCGCCGCGCGCTGCCAGATCCACGAGACCTACATCATCGCGCAGACGCGCACGTCGATGGTGATCGTCGATCAGCACGCGGCGCACGAGCGGCTCGTCTACGAACGGATGAAGGCGATGCTGGCGAATGGGGGAGTGGCGCGCCAGGGGCTCCTCATCCCCGAGATCGTCGACGTCGGCGAGGACGAGGCAGAGGCCCTGGCGGAGCACGCTGACGAGCTGGCCGAGCTGGGGCTTGTTCTCGAGCGGTTCGGGCGAGGCGCTGTCGCCGTCCGCGAAATGCCGGCGCTGCTCGGCCAGACGGACATCCAGGGACTGGTTCGAGATCTCGCTGCGGACATCCTGCGCGAAGGAACCCGTATGGCGCTCAAGGAGCGGCTGGAAGCCGTGTGTGCGACAATGGCGTGTCACGGCAGCGTGCGTGCCGGGCGGCGCCTTACGGCGGCGGAGATGAACGCGCTGCTCCGCGAAATGGAGGCGACGCCCTTCGCCGGCCAGTGTAACCACGGCCGCCCGACTTATGTCGAGCTGGCCCTGAGCGATATTGAGCGACTGTTCGGGCGGCGGTGACGCTACCGCCGCGCACGGGATGCGATCAGCACCAGCACGCCGATAATCACGAGGATTCCCCCAGGCACGAGCCGCCAGTCGAACATCGTCGCTTCGATGAGGCCGACTGACACGGCCAGACTCTGCATCAGTAGTGCCGCAAGCGGCATGAAGGCGCTGGTCGCTATGAAGTTCTCAGTCTGAATCTTCACCACGGACGAGAACTGCAGGTAGTTCATGGCCGTGAAGAGCAATCCGCCCATCAACAGAGCAATGACGATGGTCGGCCAGTGCCAGAGGTCTGCAGGAGCTGCAAACAGGTTGCTGCGCGCCAAGTATCCGCTGGCCACAAGGGCAGCTGATATGGCAACGAGGATCAGACAGGCGAACCCCGTGACCAGCACCACCAGTCCGGTAATCTGCATCTTGTCCATCACCGTCCGGGCGGCCCGGTTCCAGGGGTGGAATTCGCTCGCGTAACCGCGCAGGCAGATGGCAGCTGCTGCGAGCGTGCCATAGAAGAGACCGATAGCCTGGGTGCTGAGATCCACCAGCCAAAGAAGCGTCGCGACACCCGCGGCAACGATGGCGGCACCGAACCACGCGCCCCACCCCGGACTACGGCGGAACAGCAGCCACCCCACCACCAGCGCCATCGGGATCGACAGGCGCAAGACCAGAGTGCCTTCCGCCGGGGACAGCGTCACCAGAACGAGGCAGTAGGAGATCTCGACCAGGATCGCGCCGATGCCCACGAGCCAGCTCCTGGGGGACAGCATGATCTGAACGGGCTCGTTCCCCAGGCCTGTGACGGCGAGCATGCCCGCTGCGGCGACCAGCAGCGAATAGAGGATGAAGACGATGGGATGCGCGCCTTGCGAGATCGCAAAAGCGTTCATCACGCCCAGGATGGCGATCGCGATAACGTAAAGCCCAGCTTCGATCCAGCCACTGATGCGCTCACCAGGACCGGCCTGCTGCTGAGGTGCGGGTTTTTGCATTACAGGCAACTTTCAGTTCTGCGGCGCGGTCAGGCGCCAGGTCTGTCCACGTATCTGGCGAATACAACTTGAGTGCTGCCCCACACACGCCGGTCGATTTCCTCGAATGCGGCTGGCAATACAAGCGTGCTGCGGTCAGCTTCCTCGACGACGGCGATGCCATTCGGGGCCAGCCACCCGCCGGCTGCCGCTGAGGCCAGCGCCTTTTCCGCCAGTCCGCGCCCATAGGGCGGATCGGCGAAAAGGAGGGTGAACTGATTGCGAGTCCCCGCGGGACCCAGATCCGTCGCGTCGCGCCGGAAGACTCGGGTCACACCAGCAAGTCCGAAGGCGTCGATGTTCCGGCGGATGAGGCCACGAGCCTCGGCCTCCTGCTCGACGAAAAGGCAGAAAGCGGCGCCCCGCGACAGCGCCTCGATGCCGAGTGCGCCTGTGCCGGCGAAAAGGTCGAGTACCTTGGCGCCTTCCAACGTGAAGTCGGGTATGCCGTGGATCAGGATGTTGAACACCGCCTCGCGCACCCGGTCCGATGTGGGCCGGAGGCGATCATCCTTCGGAGTCGCGAGCGGTCGCCCGCGAAACTGGCCCCCGACCACTCTCATCTCTTGCTGCCCTCGGATGCTGAGGCGGCCTTGGTACGCTCTGCCTTGCGGGTACGGCGGCGCTCCCGTTCCTCATCGCCGGCCTCGGTCAGGCCGAGCTCACGCGACAGGCGCGGACCGAGCTGATCGATCAGAACGCGCCGGCGCACCGGCTCGACCTCGCCCGGCTTGAGGTCGAGGAGCTGAAACGGCCCGTAGGAGATGCGGATCAGCCGGTTGACGTCGAGCTTAAGGCTCTTGAGGATGTTACGGACCTCGCGGTTCTTTCCCTCACGCAGGCCGATGGTGAGCCAGACGTTGCTGCCTTGAATCCGATCGAGTGTCGCCTCGATCGGTCCGTAGCGAACTCCCTCCACCTCAATTCCCTCTTTCAGCGCGTCGAGATCGGCCTGCGTGATGCTGCCATGAGCGCGCACGCGATAGCGTCTGAGCCAGCCGGTCGACGGCAACTCCAGGTGCCGGGCAAGCGCGCCATCGGTGGTCAACAGCAACAAGCCTTCCGTATTGAAATCGAGGCGGCCAATTGAGATGACACGTGGCATTCCTTCGGGAAGGTTCTCGAAAACAGTGGGCCGGCCCTGAGGATCGCGATGGGTCGTCACCAGGCCGCGCGGCTTGTGGTAGCGCCAGAGCTGAACAGGCTCGATCCGGGGCAGCGGCTTGCCGTCGACCAGAACCATATCTTCAGGGCCGACGTCGCGCGCTGGGCTCGTTAGTACTTGGCCGTTGACTGTCACACGGCCCTCGGCGATCCAGCGTTCGGCATCACGGCGAGAGCACAGGCCGGCCCGAGCCATCGCCTTGGCGACACGCATGGTCTGAAGTGGACGGCCTGACGTGGCCTCGCCTGCGGAGCCCTGCGGTTCACGCGGCCCTGGCTCCCCGCGTCGCGATTGCTGCGGGGGCTGGGCAGACGCGCGTGGCCCCGCGGGTCTGTTGCGCCCGGGTTCTAGTCGGCGTTTCGTTTGAGCCGCGCGAGGCTTGCGCATGATCCGCAACTTGTTCGATTCGGGATGATGGTCTTTATGGCACCACGTTCAGCAGGAAGCCACATGGCCCTTGCTCTGGAGGAAGCCCGACGGGCTGCGGAACGCGGCGAAGTGCCGGTGGGCGCAGTGATCGTTGCGCCGGATGGTACCGTCATCGCCCGCGACGGCAACCGTACCCGCGATCTCTGCGATCCTACAGCGCATGCCGAGATGCTGGTGATCCGCGAGGCATGCCGGGCGATCGGCTCGGAGAGGCTGACCGGGTTCAGTCTTTATGTGACGCTGGAGCCTTGCCCAATGTGCGCGACAGCGATCTCGTTTGCGCGCATTCGCCGCCTCTATTACGGGGCGAGCGATCCCAAGGGTGGCGGAGTCGAGTCCGGACCGCGCATATTCACCCAGCCCACGTGTCATCACACGCCGGAGATCTATGGCGGGATCGCGGAGGGAGAGGCGGCTCAACTGCTGAAAGCGTTTTTCGAGGCCCGTCGCAACGGGGATTAACGCGCCACTCTGGCGTAAGCACCATAAAGGCTGCCGACTCAAGATACACTCGGTGTCTATAAGCAGTTAATGCTTCGCCTTAAGTTTTGAGTGGCCCCTCATTGATGCTGGCCGTCTCCATACGCATTGCATGGAGCTTTATCGTGGTTCTCCCAACGTCTAGAGTCATATTCTAGTGCGATTAGTTTCGGTGGGTCCAATGTAATTGCAACCAAGTTCTTGGAGGTCGGGGCCATATCGTGTGCGCCCACTTGGACCGTTATGAAATGTGTTATCTCTCCTTGGTGGACAATCTTGATCGGATAAACATTATTGTCCTTATGATCTCCAAGATATATTATATTGGCGTCCGTTTCGTTTTGCGACAAAAGTATAAGTTCGACTTGCTGTCCTGGATTTAGTGCCAAAGGGTCTCCGAATTTAATTTTGATGGGTCCAGTATCGGTGTAAGTCTGTGTTTTGCTATTTACGCTTCGACAGTATAGATCCACCGTTATATTGGAGATTGTCTTTTTAGAGTTATTCCAGAGCTTGCATTTTATTACATGGAAATTGCCTCTCGGACCGCTCTCAGTGTCGGTCCTCTGATGACGGCGTTTGCTTGTGTAACACGCCAATATGGCCGGGGCGGTGTAGTTCTGCAGCCGGCTGATCCATTTAAGTAGCTGCGATATCAGCCAGGAGACTACGGGGTTAATCACATAACCCAGCAACTCCGTCCGGAGCCATTCAAAAAGAGATTTTTCGTCGGAAGCCATCTGCAATTTCCCCAGCAATAGAAATGGCAGCAGTATAACAGCTAATAGCGTTTGCGCCACGATACTGGGCCGATGTAGGCGGGGTCTGCCTATTTCGGATGAACCGGGACTTGCGGCTCAGCTCGCGTTCCGACTTCGCGACGTTGGCCTCCGGAGCCCAACGCGCGCATCAGCTCGCGCCGCAACGTCTCTTTGGCAGGCTGTGCCGCCTCGAGGATCTCGTGCGGTTTCGTGAACTCGAGCACGGCAAATTGATCGACAGCCACCTGGATCAGGATGTCGGGCTGCCTATAGCGCAGACGCTCGCGGGTGATGCTCTTCTGGAGGATCTGGATCGACTGAACGACGACCTCGACTGCCGTCGGCCGCGGGCCGATGTCGGCCTTGGCCGTCTTGGCGTTGACGTCCACCGCCACGGTGATGTCGGCCGCGCCGTCGATGAGGTCGAACGGCAGCGGATTGGCAAGGCCGCCGTCCACCATCATCCGCCCATCGATCACCACCGGAGAGAAAAGGACTGGTATGGCGATACTGGCGGCCACGGCTGGCCGCAGGGGCCCGGTGTCCAGAACTGCCGCTTCCTGCGAAGCGAGGTCCGTGGCGACGACCTTCAGCGGAATGGAAAGCTCGGAGAAGTCCTTGGCGACTTGTCCGGGAAACAGCAGATCGAGCAATGTCGCCGAGTTGAGCAGCGACGAGCGCACCGGCACGACGCGCAAGAGGCGCTGCACCGGCTCGGAACGCGAGGCAAAAAGCTGCCGGACAAGATCGAACCGCCGGCCGAGTATTTCTTCCGTATATGCGCGGATCTGCTTGGCCGTGAGGCCTGACGCGTAAGCCGCGCCGTACAGCGCGCCAATCGACGTGCCAGCAATCACGGTCGGTTTGATGCCGAGCTCGTCGAAGACCTCCAGCATCAGGATGTGAGCGAGCCCCCGCGCACCACCTCCGCCGAGCGCCAGCGCCACCGACGGAAGCTTTGGCTGCCGCGGATTCCCCTGTTGGAGCTGCTGGTTCATCGATCTAACACGCCGCTAATCCAACTCGCCCGTCAAGGCGACACTTGGTCGAACGCGGGACTGGGACTGGCAACGCCGGGACTCAACGAGGCTCGACCGCTTGCCTCAAGAGGCTTGCCTCAAAAACGGAAGCACTGCTTTCAAAGTTGCTTCCGGGTTTTCCTCGGCGAGAAAGTGGCCGGAAACAATGCCTTCCCCGCGCACATCGGCGCACCAGGAGCGCCAGATTTCAAGTGGATCGGATCCGCCTCTGCCAACATAGTCCGTGCCCCAGAGGACGAGGGTCGGTGCGCTGATCCCGCGGCCAGCCGCACGATCGGCCTCGTCCAGCTTGCGATCGAACGTTGCGCCGGCCCGATAATCCTCGCAGACGGCGCGGATGCCCTCGGGGGCTCGAAGCAGCTCCCGATAGTGGGCAAGGGCCTCCGCGGAGAAGCAGTCGAGGGTCTTCTCGCGGGTCCAGCTGCGCAGGGTATGCTCGACGTAATAGACCGGATCGGCCGCAATCAGCGTTTCCGGCAAGGGGGCGGGCTGCGCCAGGAAGCTCCAGTGATAGGACTTGAGCGCGGTATTGGCGTTCATATGTGCCCAGACTTCCGACGTCGGCAGAATGTCGAGCAGGACCAGTCGATCGACAACTTCAGGCCGGTCGAGGGCCAACCGGTAGGCGACGCGGGCGCCTCGGTCGTGGCCCATGATGCTGAAGCGCTCGTGACCAAGAGCGCGCATTGCTGCGATCACGTCCTCAGCCATGGCGCGCTTCGAATAGGTGCGGTGCTCTTGATCGGGTTCGGGTGCGGAGCTTGCGCCGTATCCGCGGAGGTCCATGGCTACGACGGTGTGCTCGCGGGCGAGGTCGCCAGCGATCCGATGCCAGCAGACGTGGGTTTGAGGATAGCCATGAAGAAGCACGAGCGGAGCACCGGTTCCGCCGATCCGTGCGAAGACTTCCCCGGATGCGGCGGGGAGGCGGGCCGACTTGAAGCTCGGAAACAGGCCAGGAAGCTTGGTGGCGGTGCTCATCTGTTCTCCTCTGGCGCGTGAGTCCAGCGGACTGATGAGTTTAGCCGTCGCCGCGTTCCCGGGCGATAGCTCGCCAGCCGATATCCCGCCGATAGAAGCCTTCGGGCCAGTCGATCCTGCCGATCGCCTCGTAGGCGCGGTCTCGCGCTTCCGTCACCGTGCGTCCGCGCGCGGTGATGTTGAGAACGCGCCCGCCGGTTGCGATCAGCCGCGAGTCGTCCCGGCGCGTGCCGGCATGAAATATTTCGACGCCTTCCACCTTAGCGGCTTGCTCCAGCCCGCGGATCTCCGTGCCCTTGACGGGCGTGCCCGGATATCCCTGCGCGGCCATCACCACGGTCAGCACGGCCTCGTCGTACCAACGCAGAGAAAAGTTGCCGAGAACGCCGTCGGTGGCCGCAAGAAGGGCCGCGAGCAGGTCCGACTTGAGGCGCATCATCAGCACCTGGCATTCGGGGTCGCCGAAGCGCACGTTGTACTCGATCAGCTTCGGGCCTTCCGGCGTGATCATCAGCCCGGCAAACAGAACCCCTTTGAACGGTGTCCCCCGGGCCGCCATGCCGGCGACGGTCGGACGGATGATTTCCGCCATGACACGCTCGGACATTTCCGCCGTCATCACCGGAGCCGGCGAGTAAGCCCCCATGCCGCCCGTGTTCGGGCCTTTGTCGCCGTCGAAGGCGCGCTTGTGATCCTGCGCGGCGCCGAGGGGCAGGGCCGTCTTGCCGTCGACGAGGGCGAAGAAGCTCGCTTCCTCGCCTTCGAGGAACTCCTCGATGACCACTTCGGCTCCCGCTGCGCCGAAGCTGCCGCCGAAGCAGGCGTCGATAGCCTCTTCGGCCGCGGCATGGGTTTCGGCGATCACGACGCCCTTGCCGGCGGCCAGCCCGTCCGCCTTCACGACCACGGGCAGCTTCTGACTTCGCGCGAATTCCTTGGCAGAGGCTGCGTCCGAGAAGCGGCCGTAGGCTGCCGTCGGGATGCCAAGCTCGCGGCACAGGTCTTTCGTGAAGCCTTTCGACCCTTCAAGGCGCGCCGCTTCCCGCGTCGGCCCGAACACCTTGAAGCCTGCCGCAGCGAGATCGTTCGCCACTCCGGCCACCAGCGGCGCCTCGGGGCCAACCACGACGAGGTGGATGCGGTTTTCCCGGCAGAATTCCGCCAGCCCCGCGTGATCAGTGATGTCGAGCGGCACGCAGGTCGCCACCTCGGCAATGCCGGCATTTCCTGGCGCGCAATAGAGTTTGTTGAGCAGCGGGCTCGCGGCGATGGCCCAAGCCAAGGCGTGTTCCCGGCCGCCGGAACCCAGAAGTAGAACGTTCATGCGAGCTGTGTCCCGGATGTCGTGGACAAAAGGCAATTCGACGCCGCCGCATGGCGGCCACCATGGTGTATCATCCCTCGACCCAATTAGCAGAGATCAGCGTGGCCGAATCTGTCGCACAGCAGCGCACCGGCGCCAATGTCGCCGAATACTCAGTCTCCGAACTCGCGAATGCCATCAAGCGGACGCTCGAGGACGGATTCGGTTACGTGCGCCTTAGAGGCGAAGTTTCCGGCTACCGTGGCCCGCAAGCCTCGGGGCACTGTTATTTCGCCCTCAAGGACGAGGGTGCCAAGATCGACGCAGTGATCTGGCGCACCACGTGGCGGCGCCTCAAGGTCAAGCCCGAGGAGGGGATGGAGGTGGTCGCGCTTGGGCGCGTCACCGCCTATCCGGGTTCGTCGAAATACCAGATCGTCATCGACAGTCTCGAGCCTGCGGGCGTCGGCGCGCTAATGGCCGTGCTCGAGGAGCGCAAACGCCGGCTCGCGGCGGAAGGCCTGTTCGAAGAGGCCCGAAAGAAGCCGCTACCGTTTCTGCCGCGCGTCGTGGGGATCGTGACTTCCCCCACCGGAGCCGTGATCCGGGACATGCTGCACGGCTTCGACGAGCGTTTTCCGGTCCGCGTCGTGGTCTGGCCGGTGCGTGTGCAGGGCGAGACCTGTGGGGCGGAGGTCGCGGCTGCCATCCGCGGCTTCAACGCGCTGCGCGCGGACGGGCCGGTGCCTCGGCCGGACGTGCTCATCGTCGCCCGCGGCGGTGGCAGCCTCGAGGACTTGTGGGGCTTCAACGACGAGGCCGTCGTACGCGCCGCCGCCGCAAGTGAAATTCCATTGATCTCTGCTGTCGGTCACGAAACGGACTGGACGCTGATCGATTTGGCAGCCGACGCTCGCGCGCCGACGCCGACCAAAGCTGCCGAGTGGGCGGTGCCGAAGCATTCGGATCTCGCGGAGGCGAATGCCACGTTGGGTCTGCGGCTGTCGCGGAGCATGCGTCGGGTGCTCGAGGCTGCCCGCGCACACTTCAGGGCTGCGGCTCGCGGATTGCCGCGGCGTGAGGACCTGCTGGCGCTCCCACGGCAGCGCTTCGACGCCGTTGAGCAGAGGCTGGGCCGCGCGCTGCTCGCCAACACCCGCGCACACGCGATGCGGCTGGCGCGTGTTTCCGCGCGCCTTCATCCGAGGCTGTTGGAAGTCCGCCTGCACCGACTGCGGGATCGGCTTGGCGCCTTGGGCCGGCATGGCCGGGATGCTCTGTCGCGGCTCACCGGCGCGCGGCGTTCGCGCTTCGAGCGTACGGCCGGGCGGCTGAATGTCGAGGCCGTACGGGGCCGGGTTCATCGCGGAGCCGAGAGGCTTTCGGCCTGTGCAGCGCGGGCCGAGCAGGCTTACAGGAGCCGCATCGCGCATCAACGGGCACGGCTCACGGGCCTTTCGAAGCTGCTCGTGTCCGTCAGCTATCAGGGCGTGCTGGAGCGCGGATTTGCTCTGGTGCGCGACGCGGAAGGACGTACGATCCGGTCCGTCCGCGCTGTTGCTCCCGGCGCCGAGGTGCAAGTGGAGCTCGCCGATGGTTGCCTGGATGCCGATGTGCGCGATGTGAGGCAGAGCAGGGACTCCACGCGACCCGCCCCGTCGCCTGTAGCGGACCCAGCCCAGGTTCGCCGTCCGCGGCGAAAGCGGGAAACAACCCCGGGCGGACAAGGCTCACTCTTTTGATCGTGATCAATGCCTCGGCGGCGCAGTGCCCCAGAACCTTGACGGACCGGCTGGCATTGGCGATCTCATAATTTCGGCCACCAGCAGCACCATGCGGCAGCATCAGCGGAAACAGTAGTGATGAATCGTTTCGAGAGATTGTTCGGCACCCATGGAGAGGCACGCGTCCGCTTTTCGGACGGTGAGTTTCAGGTGCTCTCCCCCGGTGAATATGTCCGCTGTGCCGTGACAGGCGAGGCCATTCCCCTGCAGGACCTGCGCTATTGGAGTGTCGAGCTGCAGGAGGCCTACGCGACTCCCGACGCCTCGCTTCAGCGCTATCGCGAGCTCCGGGCGAAGCACGCGCAAGCGGGCTCCGACAAGGCCAAGAAGTAATCCACCTTCTGTGTCTAGGAAGACACGTGGCCCCGGGCACCTGGAACGGTGACCGGGGCCCTTCATGTCATGAGACGGAGCTCTGCGCCGCCCAAAACGCCGCGGCTACTAGCCTGTCAGAGCTCTGACAACCGCCTCAGTGCCAGTGCTTGTGACGGCGATGGTGGTGATGCCGCTGGGGGAACCAGCAACGCCCGACCACGCGGCTGGAGACCACACGTCCCCAGCGGTTGAGACGCATCAAGACGCGCTTACCGTGAACGCACCGCGTCACCGTCCTGCCGCCCCAATACACCTTTTCGACGGCGGATTCCTGCTGTGCAGCTAGCGCGCCGGCCGCCCCGATCGGAGCCGCGTTGGCGCTGAGGGACATCCCCGCTGCTGCGGCTGCGAGGACGGTGGCGAAGATAGCTGATTTTGCGAGCATTTCGAAACTCTCCCGTGCCATGTTGCCCAGATCGCTTCGGAACATGATCGTTCCGATGGGATCGAAACTGGCACAGGGAAGATGAACGACCACGGAGCACATCGTTCATCGACGGTTCACCAACGGAACCGGCAAGCCCGCGAAGTTGTGAAGGGGGGACAAAGAAAGGGTCACCTTCCGGTGACCCCCGTGAGCAAAGACTGCCGTCGGCAGTCGCCGGCATCGGCCGGCCGAAGATGATCTCAGCGGATGCGAGAAGGCTGCTCCAACGCCCCTGCTGTGAACACGATCCCGACTGGCAGAATCCAAGACTCACTCGACATTGGACCACCTCCTTTCCGCTGTTGAAGCCTGTCAGCCGAATATGTGGCGAATGGGGTGCTGGTTCAACCGCCAAGGTTGTTCTGAGCTGCGATAAATTCAGCCGGTCGCTACCTGAATTTCTGCGCAGAGTGTGTGTGTCGCACCCGGCGCGAGCCGAATGATGTCCTCGCCAGCATTCGTGGTCTCGACGCACAGCATTTGCCGGTAATCCTCGGGAATCATGTCTCCAAGCCGCTCAGCCAGTTCTTTCCAGGGGTTCCAGACGACACTGCTGGTGCTGCCCGACTTGGTGATCACGATGCCCCGACCGAGAGCAGGATCGCGAATGACTGCCGGGCCGGTGTGATTCAGGTAGATGCGGTCGATTTCACCCCGAATAGAGATCGGGCCGGTTTGCCGCTTCCGTGCAAAGCCGTCGGTCTTGTCGAGGTATTCGAGCCCGTCGAACCCCTCGATTTCGACCTGCTCGATATCCGAAACCCGGAAATAGGAGTGCAGCGCCTGCGTCAGCTCGAAGCTCTCATCGCCGGTATTCCGGGTTGTCAGCTCGAGCCGCAGTGTTGCGCCGGCCACAAACCGCAGGCTCACCTCGGCGCGATAGGGCCATAAAGCGAGATCCTCGGGCGTAGTCTCGGCGCGCAACGTAAGTTCGGTCGCTTGTCCCCTCCTGGCGGTGGACTCCACCAGCCATCGTCGCGTGCGCATGAAGCCGTGCTTGGGTTTGCTGGGATCTGTCGGGTGCGCGGCGAACCACGGCCAGCATACCGGCACGCCGCCGCGCACCGGCTCGTCTCTGCCCGGTCGAATGGTCGATACCCAGAAGACCTCGCACTGATTGGTCGGGTACCAGCTGAGCACTTGCGCGCCTTTTCGGGCGATTGTGGCTGCGCAGCCAGCATTCCTGATCCAGGTGATCGGCTCACCGTCCATCTCAGCGAATCCGAGCTCGTTCTCGATCCCGAATTCCGCGTTCAGTTCTGCAGCGTTCTTCATGGGTGCA
>Ga0180220_1001651_pt1 | contig 15929 bp, 20 predicted proteins | sample eDN5th37CBELigBY_FD_151335 | JGI IMG/M metagenome (GOLD analysis project Ga0180220, IMG submission 151335) | Enriched backyard soil microbial communities from Emeryville, California, USA - eDNA 5th pass 37_C BE-Lig BY (version 2) (version 2) | ecosystem: Environmental > Terrestrial > Soil >... | reverse complement strand
CGATGGCGGCGGTCAGGAAATCCTGGGCGCGTTGTTCCCAATAGGTGTCGTTCTTGCTTTTGGGAACGATCATCATGGAGGCGAGGAATCGGGAATCCTCCCACAGATAATCGGGATGGCTGCGTACCAGGTCGAGCGGATTGTATGAGGCGCTGTTTTTCGGATCGAGCGGCGCGAAACGGAACACAGGGCCGACATTTTCCTTTCGCCATTTGGCCGTCGCATCGAACAGTTCGCCTTTGACATCGAGGACGATGGCCGGCCCGTCATATTCAAGCAGGTTAGGAATCACGTTGCATTGCGTCTTTCCGGAGCCGGGCGCGGCAACGGTGATGATCGAGCCTTCGCCCGAATAGCGCACGGGCGTTTCCGTTCCATCCTGCACGCCGATAAACAGGCTATTGGCCGCGCTCGGGTCGAAGGCGCCCGTCAGGTCCTGTTGCGTGGCCCAGGCATTGCCGCCGCGCAACCGCGACAGGGCTTCGATAAACAGGGGTTCCTCCTTCCATGACGTTGCCTGGAGGGTTTCAATGATTTCGACCAGACGACCTTTGGCGACGGCTGTGGACAGGCCCAGGTGACGAATGGCAAGCTGGGCGAAATCGCTCTGGGATGCGAGGCCTTTGGCCGCTATATAGCGCTTGAAAACACTGGTGTAGGCGATGCTATCGACCTGCGCCTTGCCGTCTCCCCAGACGATCCCTGTGCGGGGGAACTCCAGGGATTTGGAAATTTCCTCGTTCTCGAAAGCGTCAAGCAAGGTAATGACCCGCAAGACTTCTCGATCCGCCCGTTGCATGGAGCCGAGCGGTTGGGAAATGGCCGCGCTGACCTGAAACTCGACTTTGGTCCAGCCCGATCCGCCGTTACTGCCACCAAGGTCGATCTCGTCCTTGATCGTGGCGTGGACCTGCGCGACGGCGGTGCTGACTGCGTTATCGAAGCGGGCGTTGATCTGTTCGATAAGCTGCCGTTGTTCGTTGTCGGAGGGGACCTCTTCCAGATAGACGCGGCTGTCCGAAACGCGAGGAATCGTTTTTGGCCGCAAGGCCCTCCTGATCGCCCGAAATGCGTAATAGCCGCCGGCCAGAAGCGCGATAATGAGGAAGAATGACAGGACCATTCCCAAAAGCGAGGACGATTTTCGAGCCGGCCGGAGCGGGGCCTGTGGTTTCTGTTCGGCCGCTGCGGCGCGTGCATTGGCGTCGGCCTGCGCTCTGGCGTCGAGAACGGGTTTGATCTGATCGCAGGTCAGGATTGAATAGGAAGCGGGGAGCGATCCCCCGTTGGCGGCCGACAGACGGCTTTCATAGGCCGAACGGATCGCGGGGCAGTCGCGCAATCCGGCAAGGGATGGACCGAGGCATTGTTGAACGTGTCCCGCGACGTTGGCAGGATCGAAGCCCGTGCAGGCGAGCCAATCGACGGAGCCGCCGAGGGCGCGGATAACCGTGGCCGCCTTCGTACAATCACGACCGCCATAGTTCATGAGGTATTGCACACCCTCATGCGGGCCTAAGGCTCGTATCGTCAATTCCATGCCGTCGCGGGTACGAGTAAGCTCGGAATTGCGTTTCAGGGTGGTGACTTTGTAACCGAGCCAGGCGGAGGGGTCGATTGCAGCCGCCAGACCGCGATCATATCCGTCGAATACGGCCGCACAGGAATCCGGTCGGTCAAGGCCGGGGTTTCGTTTGGCATATGAGGTCAGGCATTGGCCGATATGGTCGGGCTTTCCGAGCGTTGCCGCGGTTGGGATACATCCGAGCCAGTCATATTCGTCGCCCGAATGCAGACGCCAGACATCATTGATGGTTTTACAGGTGATCGGATGCCGCGTTCCGTTCGGCATCGGGGGTAGATGATCCCTGGCCATTTTTAGAGCGGACTGACAGGACTGATGCTCTAGGAGCGACAGGACGGGTGCGCCGAAATATTTTTGTTCCGACAGGTAGCGATAGATCGCTTCGGGGTTGGTCGGATCGACCTGCTGCGACCATGCGTGTGTGATGCTGAAAAGCGTCCAGACGGCGGCAAAAAAATACCGCCGTAAAGGCGGCATACTCAATGATCCGACCCCCCACGTTGCCTCGATGCCATATTTAAGCGGCAACAGTGCTTCCAGTCCACCGTTAAGGCGGACTGGTCGCTGTTAGCCGATGATTACCATTCTAGCGGAAGCATGATGGTCAGCACCCGCACCGAATTTTCCACGTCCATCGGATCTTCGGCACCAAAGGTCATGGTCGCATCGTAAATGTCGATCTTCCAGAGGATTTTGCCGACGCCGGGATGGTCGATATCGCCGAAGCTGTGATCGCCGAAAGGGTCGTTTGCCTCGTTGAAGGTATCGAAGTTGCGGACCTTGGCGATGATCTCGATCTGATCTTCGGGCGACAATTCAGCGATGCCGCGCGTTATCAGATAGGTTCCGCGGATTTCCTGGTCCCCGAATTGCGGGATTTGGATCATTGAACGGAACCGGTCGTTCAGCTCGGCGAGTGTCGGGGTGAGGGGGCTCATAGCGAGCCCCCGTTGTTTTCCTCGTTGTCGGAGTCTTCGACAGGGAAGAGGAAGACAACCCCTTGGCGCTGTGTCAGTTCGACCGGGATGTGATCGAAGTCCTGGATACCGCCGGGTTTGCCGTTCTTGCGCGCCCAGACGCAACCGATCTCGCGCGGAGAGCCGACGATATCGTTGCCTCTGTTGTCTTTTCCTCGAAATGTCGAGAAGCAGACGCGGAACATCGGACGTTCTTTCTTTTCGTTTGTGTTGTCAGTCATAGTTTTTTTCCTTTCGTTGTTACGGTCGCGCTCATCGCGACCTGATGGCGTCCGAAAGGACAGGGCGAAACAGCCCTTGCACCCGCAGGGCGGGCGATAGCGGAAAGACGGCGTATGCCGTTGCGGGGGATGGTGCGTTCTGTCAGGACAGCCGGAAATCAGGTGCGATCTGCGTGGCCGTTTTGGTCAACGAAAGGCCGAAAAGCCTGACATCACCGACAAAATGAATGGACTCTTGTAACCGCGTTTTTCCTTGCCATTTTAGAAAAGGCGGGCAGGGACCACGACCGTTTCGACTCCGTGAATGTGAGCGGACATCTGGGCGCATAAGGACGGCTAACGGCGCGGTCCGATCTTGACGACACAACCTATTGAACGCCTGCGACAGGGGGGAAAACGGATTCCACCCGCCGCTGACGACAAACCCGAGGGGAAGACAATGGACGCAGCAGCCACCGCCACCCACACCGACAATTCGGCGACTGAACGGCTCCGTGCCTGGTTGGATGAGCGCATTGCCGTCAATCGGGCCAGACCTGAAGGCGACTTCATCGGAATCAACGACTGGCAAGTGACGGAAGCCGAGATCGAGGTTTTCATGCTGTTCCCCGCCTTGGTCGCCAGTGTCGGCCCTGTGTGGGAAGCGTATTGCAATGCGATCGGCGCCGATTTCGAGCTGCGCGGCGAGGTTGACGATGATCTGTTCGCAGAGTTGCGGCGCGAGCATCCGTTTCTGGCCGATGCGGCACGGGGCGGAGATAGCGGGTTCGACCTGCCTTATAAGAGCATGGATAGCTTCGTTCGGTTCGGCGATTTGTTCGGCATCGACCATGCGACCTGCGTGTCGTGGTATTGGAAGGTGTTTTTCATGCAGGAACGGCAAGAGGTAGCCGGAACCTTGTAGGTCCCGGCTTTTTCCGCTTCGGGTCGCTACGGCGCTGTTTGGATTGCGCGCTCCCCCACGCGGAAAATGAACGCGGATTACTCCGCGTCCAATTCAAAGATTCTAAGATCGCCTTCAAAATCGCCGCTGTCGGGTTCGCGCTCGCCGCTATCGCGTTCTTCCTGAAATTCAGCCAGATACTTGTCGATAGCGATTTGGGCTTCCTCGACGGTTTTGAAGATTTCGGGGCTTTCCGTGCCGTCTTCCGCTTCGATCGTCCACATATTGAGGGACCATCCGTGAAACGCCGTCCAGGTCCTGACAATGTAAGCGCCTGCATCCCTGCGTAGCTCTCCGTCAGTATGGCGATTTGGGTCGAAATTTGTGCCGTTTGGCATTTTGTCTCCTTTCTGCCGATTGCAGACCGCGACCGTCGCGGCCTGATGGCGTCCGATGAGACGGGGCGAACAAGACCCTGCACCCCTTGGGGCGTGCAGAGCTAAGACGGCTTGCCGTTGCGGGGGCTTGGGCGTTCTGTCAGGACAAACAGCCAGGCCGTGCGGGGTATCGCGGGATTATCAGGGAAAGGGGACGGCCGAATGCGAAGATCGGCCATCGTTATCCATGCGACGGAACAGCGTTCGCCGATGACAGGCGGGCTTCACGGTTTGGCATCGGGGGCGGGGTGAAACGGTCGAAAAGCATTAACTGCCAATAGGACCAGGAACGGGAATCGAAGACGCCGGCGGGGGCGTTGTCCATCGACTGCCGCAATTCATCGTCGGTGACGAATTTCCGCAACGCCTTCACGTCCTCATGCACACCGTAGGTCAGGACATGAGCGATAAAATGCTCGGGGTATTGCACGGCGTCTTCCGGTGATTTGTACCAGACACAACGACGGGAAACGGCCGCGATTTCAGGGGTGAGGGGAATGGTCCGCATTATCGGTTGCTCCCTCCGCCAAGGGCAGGGGCGGAATGTGCCTGATATGCGGTGAGCGTGGGTAGTTTGTCGAGATCAACCGCCGCAACGGCCCGTTTCAGGTCGGATTTCAGACCGTCGGGCAGTTTTGCCAGATCGCCGTCGCTGTAGTCCGTTAACGCCTTGAGCGTGATTTCCGGACTGAACTGGCGGCCATAAATGACCGACGCGGCGGACAAAGCGGACGGCAGGTCAATGCCGTGACCGATCAAAGCGTGCAGGTCGATGTAATCCTTGGCTTCGGCCCGTTTCTGGACGACTGAGGCTTTCATGCCGGCCAGGTCGATCAGGGCCGCCACTTTCAAGTCGATGTCGTCGGCCAGAAGGGGGGAAGCAACGCGACCGATCTTCGGCATGCCGAAAAACGAGACCTGAATAGGCCCCGCACGGTCCACCAGAACCGTCAATGCGTTGGCCGCGCGTTGAATGGTTCGGGCGTCGGCTAGAAACGGAACGCGATCGGCCAAAGCGTCAACATCGAAATGTTCCCGCCCGAAAAAATCAAAATCGACGCTTTCCCTGTGTCCGAGGTGAAGGGCGAGTGCCGTTGCGTCATAGAGGGTAAATTCTTCGGGGATATCGAGCAATTCGCCCCACAATCGCAGTTGGGGCGCCGGTAATATATTGAGGCGTGGTTTCAGGATTTCCATTCATCCAAAATGCCAAATCAAGGCCCTGTTTGCACGTTTTATCAAGGCGTTGGCCGTCGAACGGCCAAATCGCATCGGGTCGCTACGGCGCTGTTTGGATTGCGCGCTTCCCTGATGCGATGGAAGGGAACGGCTTACGCCGCTCCCTCCGAGATTTTGAAGCTGTCGAACATTTCGTTGGCGTAGGCAGTTGCGGCATCCATGCCGAGGAACCCGCCGCATGAGTCCACGAGTTCGGCGTCCTGGTCATAGATCGCCACGGCATAGGTTTCACCATTGGCCCATCGCGTGTAATCATTCGCAATCGCTGCGGCCGCTGTTTCGGTATCTGTTCCTCCAAACTCGGCATTGTCCCATTCCGAGCGTTTCAAAGCGATGATGCCTACACGGCCGGAATCCCAGGGGCAATGAAACGGGTTCGTATAGCCTGTGCGATAGATCGTGCCGGAATGGTCATACATATAGAGTGGGATTGACCACCACTCGGCTGCGTTCTCAAGTTCCCAGGTTGCAATTTCATCGGGCGTCTTGCCGCAAGCCCCATTAGCGGGGTCGATATAGCGGCGGTGCAGAACGACGATGCGAACGCTTTCGTGGTCGTAATATGGCTGAAGGCAGCCCTCATCATGGGATAAATGGGCGACATAACCGCTTTCCGTTTCGATACGGGCAATGACGCCGTTCGGTTGGTCCGGTGTGAATATCTGTGCGTGTTTTGGCATTGTTTTCTCCTTTGTTGCCGTTTCCAGACCGCTACCGTCGCGGCCTGATGGCGTCCGGAGAGACGGGACGAAGGAGGACCTGCACCCCGAAGGGGCGTGCAACGCTAAGACGGCTTGCCGTTGCAGGGACTCGGGCGTCCTGTCAGGACAAACAGCCAGGCCACGCGGATTTCGCGGCTTGGTCAGATCGGCAAAGGCGGAAACAGGTCGAAATCGCGCCTGATCGGGACACATCAAGCGCGGTGTTCATTGCTGTTCGGAAAGGGGATTTAGTCGAGAATACCGTTCGGGCCGAATAAGGCTTCCTTCAACCCGTCGCGGGCGATGAATGCCGGCGTCGAGGATGATGGCCGCTCGGTAAAGCGCATCAATCGTGCGAAGACGACTTTCCGATCGCCATGTTCGGCCCATCCGACAAACCAACCGAATGGCTTGCCCCGTATCGGTGTACCGTCGGTCTTTTGCTGCATCCCTGCGCCAGTCTTTCCGTACAGATGCCAACCATTCGACTGGGCGCCATTGTCGAGAAGTATAGTCGCTTTTGCCACGGATTCAGGGCTGACAGGCAATTTGCCGGAAAGCATACGAGTAAGGAAGGCTACTTCCTGAGCAGGCGAGATCTGCAAGGATGAGCTGAGCCAGGCATTTGTGATGCCGTTGGCTTTGCCCTTGTCGCCGGTAACGTCGCGGTTTCCATAGTCGAATGCATCGACGTAGCGGGCAAACCGTTCCTCACCAAGTTTCGTCGTGATCTGCTGCGAATACCATACGACGGAATCGCGCATCCAGGTTCTCGGCGTATGATCCTGTTTCCATTTCGGATTCCAGTCGGGATACCCGTCTTTATAAGGCCAAACGGGGCTGTTGGCGGAAGCCAATATCCCGGTGTCAAAGCCCATAAGTGCAATGGCAATCTTGAAGGTGGACGCGGCTGAAACCGTGCCGTTGCAGTTTCCCTCTTGCAGAAGTGGCGTGTCCGAGCCGACCTCGACGACCAGAGTGCAAGCCACTTGCTGTTTCGCAAGCGCAGGCGTCGCGAACAGAACAGCAAGGGACAAGAACAGCAAACGACCGACAGGTTTCATAGGCACTCCAATTACGTCTTTAAACTATTGGCAATTCAAGTTAATTTTTAATGAAGAGGCAAGAATCGCATCAGCTCGCTACGGCGCGATATGGGGGCGCGCTTCGCTGATGCGAATGAACTGGCATGGCCAGTCGAATTTGGGCAGGCTGAGCACATGACCGAACGTGAAAAATCTGCCTATGACGCCGGCTCGTCTGGCACATAGGGAGCGCGAGCGGTCGTCCAGCCACGGTTAAGGATGGGCATTCGATAATAGATGCCGGCCGGGCGTGCCATATTGCGAAAAAGCCCCGCCAGATGGTTCTGGCGGGGCTTTCGGGCTAGGTAATCGTTCGCTTAGAAATTGATCTGCGTACCGACCAGAACTTCGTATCCGTCGTCGCCGGAAACATCCTCGTCAATGTAGGAAACAGAGCCGCGGAAGGTCATGCCTGGACCGTACGAGTATGCAGCGCCGGCTGTCCAACGTGAGAAATCGGCATCGGCATCGACTGTTGTGCCGTCAAATTCACCGCCTTCGATATCCTTATCCAGGTAGGTCAGACCGAGCTTGTAGGCGCCCAGTTGGTAGTCAGCACCGACAACCCATGTTTTGACGTCAACCAGGTCGGACACTTCCTCGTCCAGATAGGCCGCACCCAAACCGATGCCGGCGTAGTCGAGATCAACGCCTACGTTCCAGGCTTTTGCATCAGCGATGTCGGAATCGACCGCATTGTAATGAGAGTAACCGGCACCCAGAGCAACGCCGACGCCTTCAAAGACACCTTCGTAGCGAGCGGCCGCTTCCCATCCGTCTTCAAAATCAGGTGTGGCCGGAAGGGCAACGCTACCTGCATAGCCGGAGACTGCGGCGCCTGTGATGTCGCCACTATCAACTGTTACGTCCACATTGACTGATGGGACGTACGACACCCCAGCCTGGAAGCCGTTGAAAACGGGCGTCATGTAGGTGAACTTCGTCGAGTCCTGAGCGTGAGCATGGTCATAATCCAAGGCACCCAGGATCGGTACTGATCCGACCGATGAAATGTGCTGACGCAGACCGTCAACATTTGAATCGGCTGAAGGGGCAGCAACCTGCAGCAAGTAGGCGGCACCGTCTTCATCGCCGAAGTTCACGCGACCCCATCCTCCGGACAGATAAGCGTAGGATTCGTCAACGCCGGCATCACCGTCAGCTCCATCGACATTCAGTTCGACATGAACACCGACCGTCAGACCGTTATCCAGTGTGGTTTCACCAGTTGCGTGAATCTCTGTATCCTTGCGGAAGTCTGCTTTGCGTTCATCGCCTGATGCGAAATCGTTATAGGCTGCATAGCCTTTGAAATGACCGCCGATATCGAGTGACAAGCCTTCAGCCTGTGCGGGTGCGCTAACGGCGATTGCGAGCAGGGCAGCGCCCGACAGCAAAGTTTTTTTCATTATTGTTTTCCTCCAAATAAGTTTAATGAAATGCTTTAGTAAGCATTACAACGATAGTTGCTTTTTGGAGAATGAATATTCTTACGTATATATTTGTATTGTTTTAGTGTTTTATATGTTGTATAAATGCAACTACCAAAGGAGAACAGCGTGATAGGTGTTTTCCTCCGGTTTATAAAAAAAAGGGTCTGCCAGTATCGCTCCTGCGGTCTGGCAGACTTTTTTTGGGAAAGGGAACGGCTTACGCCGCCCCTCGTGGGCCAGAAGCCAGTTGGCGGCTTCGGAAGCCTTGGACGCTGCAATGGCGGAAACAGGGCGAAATCGTATTGGGTCGCCTCGGCGCCGTCATCAGAGCGTAGCATCGCTGATCGAATAAAACTGGAAAATGAGACCGGAATTTGCTATGCTAAGTGCATGACTGAGCAAGAAAAACTGTCAACGCTGTACGAGTATGCCTCAGGCCATCTGGGAACCCGAACTGCTATTGAGCAGCTCGGAATGAAGGATTATGCCGATTTGATTATTGCCCTTTCGGCCCATGATCTGGCACTTCCCAAGCCGCCTATGAGTCCGACACACCTTGCTCATAGGGAGCGGGCGCGAGCGATCCTCCAGCCACGGCTAAGGAATGGCGCTTGATATTCGCATCGTCGTTACCGATGCAGCACCCCTCATCACACTGGCGGCGGCAAAGTCCCTCGACTATCTGCTTTACCCGGCATTGCCTGTTATCATTCCTGATGCGGTTTTTCATGAAGCGACAGCAGCAGGAGGGAAACTTGGCGCCCAGGAAATCATCGACTGGTATCGAGATCATACTGATGACGTGCGGATCGAACCGACAGAGATATTCCAAAAGGAGATGATGTTACTGGAACAGGGCGCACAACGCATTTCCCGCGATGTTGGAGAACGCGCTGCTCTTGAAGTCATACGCTACACGCACTTATTGAATGATGAGGATGACCGGGCATTGCTTTTAAGCGATGACAGCGGTGTCGAACGGCTTATTGTTATCGACCCGGATCGCCTTATTCTCATGACAACGTGGGATTACCTTCGACAACTCGAAGAAGCACAACGTATCCAATCCGCCGATGCAGTTTTGGAATTGGTCATGGAAAGCGGACGAAATCCGCCACGACGTGATTTGTGGAGCAATCACGATCCTGATGTGAAGGATGCCGTTAAGGCGATACTCGACCAGGCCCATAACAATCGGCCTTCCGGCAAATAATTTTCAGAATCCCATTTCTCGATGCGAAAAGGGAACGGCTTACGCCGCTCCCTCATGGGCCAGAAGCCAGTTGGCGGCTTCGGACGCTTTCGACGCGGCCGTGAACACGGCCTTCTTGTCGGATTTCAGGACGCTCAGCCAGTTCTTGACGTATTGGGCGTGATCGTCACGGGGTTCGGGGGTGATGCCGAGATCCGCGCACAGGAAGGCTGCGCCGAGTTCGGCCACCAGTTCTTCCATCGCATAGGCTTCGGAACCGAACCGGCCTTTCATGTCGCGGTCAAGCCGATGCTTTGCGCCCGACCAGTGGGTCAGTTCGTGGCAAAGGGTCGAATAGAACCCTTCGGCAGCGGTGGTGGTTTCGGTGCCGGTGAAGCGGATGCGATCGGGCATCCTGACCATATCGAGCGAGGGGATGAAGCAGGCTTTGTCGCCGCCTTCCTCGATCTTGGCTCCGGTTGCGCGGGCGAAGGCTTCGGCGCGGGCGATCGGGTCGAATATCGGGGCATCGGGCAGATCGGGCGCGGATGGCTCGGGATTGGTGAAGCCGTCCACCTGCGAGGCGTTAAAGACGTGGCTGGCACGGGCGAACATACGCTCGCCGTTTTCGGTTTCGCCTTGTTCATTGGTCTGTTCCACATTGATGGTCTTGTAGAAGACGACGAGGCTGGATTTTTCGCCGCGACGAACCTGGCATCCTTGGTCCTGCCACTGACGATATGTGCCCCAGATGTTGGAACCGAACTCGGCGGCCAAGCCTGCGACCCAGAGGCTTAGAATGTTGACCCCGTTATAGGGGTTCTTGGACGCTACATTGACCGGGCGGCCGTAGCTTTTGCGTTTGTCGGTGATCCAGGGCAGGCGGAACTCCCCTGCGGCTTCGATTGCATCGACAATGCGGTTGGTGATTTCCTGGTGGACGTCAAATCCTTTCTTGGTTGCCATTTTTCTCTCCTTTGGCCGGTTTCGAGACCGCGACCATCGCGGCCTGATGGCGACCGGAGAGACGGAGCGCCAAAGCCCCTGCACCCCGAAGGGGCGGGCAGGGCGGAAAGACGGCCAAAGGCCGTTGCATGGGGCTTTGGGGTTCTGTCAGGAAAGCCAGCAGAAAAGGCCGCTTTGTTGCGGTTTCATCAGTCCGGCGTCTGGGGGAGAGAGCGGCGAACCGCGAAAAACCGACGGCCATGTGAAACCACAGAGCAGGATTCCGATGCTGTCGGCCGAGGGGATATGGCTATCCGATTACCGGAGAGTGCGTCAGCTCAATGCTCGGTTTTCGGGGGCGTCCAGGGCTTGGCGCATTTTGGGGGCAAATAGCCTCTGGCCCGTAGATCGGGAATGTTGAGGTTGCAGTGTTCATCTTCCTCGATCACAAAGTCATGGTATGTGAGGATGCGCTTGAGGATCGAGTATCTTTGCTCCCACAAGTCCCTATCGACCGCAATGTTGGCAATAGCCATCTTGGCGAACGCAACCGTGCGTTCTTCTTCGGTGATTTCGTCCTCGTCAGCCATGCGAGGCATTGAACGGCGGAATCCCGGCAACCCGCGATCTTCCGCCTGCTGCCGAAATCTGACGATTCAGACAGTCAGTGCTTGACGATCTCGCCTTGCAGGAGGGCATCCAGTGCGGGGTTTGGCGGCATATAGCCTTTGGCGCGCAAGGCATGAACGTCAGGTATCCCGCGCGAATCCTCGACGACATCGAATCCGTAATGGGTGAGGATCAGTTTCAGAATGCCATAGGATTTGCGCCAAAGGTCACGTTCCTCGCGCATTTCCTTGATCGCAAGGTCAATGTCGGCCATGTTTGGCCCGGCGTGTTGGTCGTGGTTATCCTGCATGACGCCAATGAATCATGGCTGAGGAATCAGGGCAATCGCTTCTTGTCGAGGGTAGCGTCCGCGCAGATGGTGTAATTTCGGAGGCGCATTGAGGTGGAAACGGCGGTGGAGAATGAGCTGCCGTATTCGTTGAGCGCAAGGTGGGCACCGGGCCTGTCGGAGAAGGTGGAGTTGCAAAGCTTCAACCAACCGAAAGGAACCCCGATGACCGACGACAGATTAGCTCTTTCCGAGCTTGCCGCGAAGAGCGGCGACAGCGATTTCCTGCGGACGATTGCCGAAAGCGTGCTGCAACTGATCATGGAGGCCGATGTTGACGGCCTGATCGGCGCTGGCCGCTATGAACGTGGCGACGGCCGTCAGACATGGCGCAACGGCTACCGCGACCGCTCGCTCGACACCCGGCTCGGCACGCTGAACCTGAAGATACCGAAGATGCGGCAGGGAGCCTACTTTCCCGGCTTCCTGGAGCCGAGGAAGATGGTGGAGAAGGCGCTGGTCGCCGTGATCCAGGAGGCATGGATCAACGGCGTCTCGACGCGCAAGGTCGATGAACTGGTGCAGGCCATGGGCATGACCGGCATCTCCAAATCCTCCGTTTCCAAGCTGTGCAAGGATATCGACGAGCGGGTAAACGCCTTCCTCAAGCGCCCCCTTTCCGGCGACTGGCCATATTTATGGCTGGATGCGACCTACCTGAAGGTCCGGGAGGGCGGGCGCATCGTGTCGGTGGCGGCGATAATCGCGGTGGCCGTCAACACGGATGGGAAAAGGGAAATCGTCGGTCTGCACATCGGTCCTTCCGAAGCCGAGCCGTTCTGGACGAGCTTCCTGCGCGACCTGGTGCGCCGGGGCCTCACCGGCGTCAAGCTGGTGATCTCCGATGCTCATGAGGGGCTGAAGGCCGCCATCACCCGCATCCTCAGCGCAACATGGCAGCGCTGCCGTGTTCATGCGATGCGCAACGCGCTGGCCTATGTTCCCAAGGGGCAGCACACCATGGTCGCCGCCGCGATCCGTCAGGCCTTCATCCAGCCCGACCATGACAATGCCGTCCAGACCTGGCGGCATGTCGCCGACCAGCTCCGGGCAAGATGGCCCAAACTCGGCACCTTCATGGACAACGCCGAGGCCGACGTGCTGGCTTACATGGCCTTCCCCGCGCAGCACCGCACGAAATTACATTCGACGAATCCGCTGGAGCGGCTGAACAAGGAGGTGAAGCGCCGCGCCGATGTCGTCGGCATCTTCCCCAACGAGGACAGCATCGTTCGCCTTATCGGTGCGGTCCTTCTCGAAGCCAACGACGAGTGGCAGCTCCTGAGCCGATACATGCAGGTCGAGGCGATGGCCGAGCTGAATCCACCGACAGTCGAGGAGGAAACTACACTTCAAATTACACCCAGAGCCGCCTGATCATGACGGCCCGGTCCTACACCCGAAATTACACCAGCTTGACGGACGCTATCTTGTCGAGCGCATACCGAAATAGCCTGCCCAGTCGTGATGGATGCTCCAGCAATTCCGCTTCCGTCGCCGTTCGTATATTTTGCGGGAGCCATGAGTTCTGTAGCGTCACGATTCCATGTGTGTAATCGGTCGATGAGAATAGGGAATCCGAGCCTGCCGCCAACCAGTAGTCATTGACAATCTGCGGCCCATAATTGGCAGAGCCGGATCGTGGCAGATAGCCCGTTTCAACGGTATCGAGGAGCATCAGCGATGCTTGGGATGCTTCCCTGGCTGCAAGATCGTTTATGATCGCTGCTCCAAGGTAATCCCATCTGACGTGAACGTGCTTGCGTTGTATTCTTTCACGATACGCTCGACGAAGGATGCGGCGCGACGAGGTCTCTTCGTGGTGAATCTGCCGCTGTGTACCGTCGAGCCATGCTTTCATGAAGCTGGACCCTTTACGCGGGCAGGCCAAAAAGGAGAGCATCGGGAGCGGTGAGGCTGCCCCGATTGCCGCATACATCGTCGGCACTTCCTGTTTGAGATATCGCGCGGGGTTGAAGGTGGGCAGAAGGATCGTGTCGGCATCCAGAAACAAGCCTTGATGAATGCTCATTGTGGCCGCCATTGCAGCATCTGACCTTTGCGCCGGGGTGAAGAGTTTCATCTGTGACGACGTTATTGCACCGTAAGATATTACCTCGATGTTTTCTTTGTTGACCCTTATGATTCTCTCGGCCATGGAATTCTGATTCCATGTTTCCATGCATAATTTGATATGATACGGCATTTCATTACCGTCAATGTCATCCCAATAATAGAATAATGTGTACATCCGAGTAAGTATAATAATTGATAGAGATATTTCTATATATTATTCTAGCTATCATTCATGTTTGTTTTGTGATTGATTAGGATTATGAATATTTTTGTTATAAACTTAGCTGAATCACGTTTGCGGCGCCGTCGAATTATAGCACGCCTAACCGAACTCGGGCTCACCGCAGAAATTTTTCCGGCTATTGATGGACGAACGGCCGACCAGGCTTATGGAGGTTATTCAGGTACCAAACGCCGATTGTTTTATGGCAAGGATTTAACGGCAGGAGAAATCGGCTGTGCCCGCTCACACCTTGCGGTCTATTCGGAGATGGTTCGCCGCAAGATCGAGATGGCGTTGGTGTTGGAAGATGACGCCATCCTTTCGGACGAGCTGCCTCGTGTGCTTCGTGATCTATCGAGAACACCGGTCAAGTGGGATCTTGTGAGGTTTCTGGCGGCCCCGAAGACGATCAGGCGATCCAAGCCGGTGGCCGTACTGGCCGACGGCCGGAGCTTTTACCGCAGCTATGGTACGCCTGGCGGAGCCTACGGCTACGTTTTGAATCTGCGCGCGGCCGAACGGCTATCGCGAACCATTGGCGTATGGATGCCCATAGACACGCTGCAGGGGCAGGTATGGCGTCACGGATTACGGGTGCGAACCCTTGTTCCGTCGCCTGTCATACCTGACAATGACATTCCCTCGACCATTGGCGATGCGCGCTTTTCCAAAAGGCGGTCATTGCGGTCATGGGAACGCGTGGCCTATCCGTTTACCCGGTTCGGCTTCAAGCTTTTCAACGCCCTTGCCAATCACGCGACATTTTGGATCGGGCGCGCTCGGGATGCCATATAGGCCGAGAGGCGGGAGAATATGGACGAACTGAACCTCAAGACGGACAGCCGGCAAGCCAACTGGCGCCGACAGAACCCGCAAAAATATCTTGCTCACGTCGCCGTGCAACGCGCACTGGCGAACGGTGAGCTTGTGAAGGGCAGTTGCGAGATTTGCGGAGATCCGACCGTCGATGCTCACCATTCCGACTATGACAAGCCGCTCCAGGTGAAATGGCTATGCCGACGGCATCATGCCCGCGTCCATGCAACGGGGTGTGAGGACGATCTTTTCCCGTTCAATCCGGGGGATAAGGAGAAGGATGCGCGAGCCGAGGAATGAGCTTTAGCCGTCATTCCGATCTTTGCCATACAGCTTAGCTTTCATGCCATCAGCGATATCAGGCGTAATCCGCGTTTGGGATCATCGGATGACGGCCTACTTTCACCCTCGCATACGGCAGTCCTCCATCAAAATTCAGGCAACAGGGGGTGATCCCCCTGTTAATGAGGCTTATGGGCATTCACATAAGCTGATAAAACCGCGGCCATTCGGGATGTGTATCCTCTTGGGCTTTCAGCCTTAAAGAACTCGACGACATTTTCCGGCAATCGCAAGCTGATGTTCGGCTTGGTACGAGGTGCTGTTACCTGCGCGTTTGCCCAGAAAGCATCATCCAGCTCCGGAATGTCGCTGTAATCAATTTCTGACTCTGGACGCCTAGCCATTTCTTTAAGCGTCAAGGGCTTTTTGTATTTCTTGTTCATAATGCTCACGCTCCTTTCTGTTGGCCTGCCGAGCTGAGATGAGACGACAGGAGCCATTCCGCTCCGTATGAACCACCACGATCACAATTACCTTACCAAGAAGACCGATACTGATTTCACGCTTCTCGCCATAATCTTGTCGGTCATCAACTCTGCTGATCGTGAAACCGTCGAATATCTTAGCGGCCTGTCTAAAGCTCAGCCCATGCTTTTCGATATTCTGTCGGTTCTTGTCATCGTCCCATTCAAATTTCATCGGGCCTCCATCTGCTCTAATTGTAATACGATTTGTAATACATTTCAAGTTTCTCCCCGTTCCTAAATACGACCGTTTTTCGGAACGCTGACCGGCATGATCGCCGGCGTCATCGAATCCGCGCATTTCCTTCCGAAAACTGTTTCTTGTAATCATCCTTCCGAAAAGGTACGATCT
>Ga0180220_1001650_pt1 | contig 15937 bp, 11 predicted proteins | sample eDN5th37CBELigBY_FD_151335 | JGI IMG/M metagenome (GOLD analysis project Ga0180220, IMG submission 151335) | Enriched backyard soil microbial communities from Emeryville, California, USA - eDNA 5th pass 37_C BE-Lig BY (version 2) (version 2) | ecosystem: Environmental > Terrestrial > Soil >... | reverse complement strand
CGCCGCCGAAACGCTCCGCGCCGATCTTCGTCAGCGCCGCCGTCAGCGTCGTCTTGCCGTGGTCAACGTGACCGATCGTGCCCACGTTCACGTGGGGCTTGGTGCGCTCGAACTTACCCTTTGCCATCTCTAGTGTCTCCCGATTCTCAGTTCTTCTTGATCACGGACTCGGCGATGTTCGCCGGCGCTTCCGCGTAGTGGTCGAATTCCATCGTGAAGGTCGCGCGGCCCTGCGACATCGAGCGCAGGCTGGTCGCGTAGCCGAACATCTCGCCCAGCGGCAGCATCGCGTTGATGATCTTGCCCGACGGGCTGTCGTCCTGGCCCTGCAGGATGCCGCGGCGACGGCTGACGTCGCCCATCACGTCGCCGAGGTACTCCTCGGGGGTGACGATCTCGACCTTCATGATCGGCTCGAGCAGCACCGGCGAGGCCTTGGAGAAGCCGTCCTTGAAGCCCATCGAACCGGCGATCTTGAACGCCATTTCCGACGAGTCGACCTCGTGGTACGAACCGTCCACCAGGCGCACCTTGACGTCCACGATCGGGTAGCCGGCGAGGATGCCGTTGGCGATCGCCTCCTGGATGCCCTTGTCGACCGCGGGGATGTACTCCTTCGGCACCACGCCGCCGACGATCGCGTTCTCGAACTCGTAGCCCTTGCCTTCCTCGTTCGGCGAGATCTCGAGCCAGACGTGGCCGAACTGGCCCTTGCCGCCCGACTGGCGCACGAACTTGCCTTCCGACTTGACCGACTTGCGGATGGTCTCGCGGTAGGCGACCTGCGGCTTGCCGACGTTGGCCTCGACGTTGAACTCGCGCTTCAGGCGGTCGACGATGATGTCCAGGTGCAGCTCGCCCATGCCCGAGATGATGGTCTGGCCGGACTCCTCGTCGGTCTTGACGCGGAACGACGGGTCCTCCTGCGCCAGGCGGCCCAGCGCCAGGCCCATCTTCTCCTGGTCGGACTTGGTCTTCGGCTCCACCGCCATCGAGATCACCGGCTCGGGGAACACCATCCGCTCCAGGGTGATGACGTTGTCGGTCGCGCACAGGGTGTCGCCGGTGGTGACGTCCTTCAGGCCCACCGCGGCGGCGATGTCGCCCGCGCGCACTTCCTTGATCTCGCTGCGCTCGTTGGAGTGCATCTGCAGCAGGCGGCCGATGCGCTCCTTCTTCGACTTGACCGGGTTGTAGACCTGATCGCCGGCGTTGAGCACGCCCGAGTACACGCGGAAGAAGGTCAGCGAGCCGACGAACGGGTCGGTCATGATCTTGAACGCCAGCGCCGAGAACGGCGCCTTGTCGGACGACTCACGGGTGGCGACCTGCTCGTTCTCGTCGATGCCCTGCACCGCCGGCACGTCGACCGGCGACGGCAGCAGCTGGATGACGCCGTCGAGCATGGCCTGCACGCCCTTGTTCTTGAACGCGGTGCCGCAGAACACCGGCACGATCTCGGTCTTCAGGGTGCGCTCGCGCAGGCCGGCGATGATCTCGTCCTCGCTGAGCTCGCCGCCCTCGAGGTACTTGTCCATCAGCGCCTCGTTGGCCTCGGCCGCGGCCTCGATCATGAACGCGCGCGCCTCGTTGGCCTTGTCCTGCAGCTCGGCCGGGATCTCGCCGTACTCGAACACGGTGCCCTGGCTGGCGGTATCCCAGTGGATGCGCTTCATCTTCAGCAGGTCGATGACGCCGTCGAAGTTGTCCTCGGCGCCGACCGGCACCTGCATCGGCACCGGGTAGGCGCCCAGGCGCGACTTCAGCTGGCCCACGACCTTGTCGAAGTTGGCGCCGGTGCGGTCCATCTTGTTGACGAACGCGAGCCGCGGCACGTGGTACTTGTTGGCCTGGCGCCACACGGTCTCGGACTGCGGCTGCACGCCGCCGACGGCGCACAGCACGAACACCGCGCCGTCGAGCACGCGCAGCGAACGCTCGACCTCGATGGTGAAGTCGACGTGCCCGGGGGTGTCGATGATGTTGAAGCGGTGCTGGGGCATGGACTTATCCATGCCGCTCCAGAAGGCGGTGGTCGCCGCCGACTGGATGGTGATGCCGCGCTCCTGCTCCTGCTCCATCCAGTCCATGGTCGCGGCGCCGTCGTGCACCTCGCCCAGCTTGTGGCTGACGCCGGTGTAGAACAGGATGCGCTCGGACGTGGTGGTCTTGCCGGCATCGATGTGGGCCATGATGCCGAAGTTGCGGTAACGCTCGATGGGAGTGGTGCGGGCCACGGCTGTATCTCTTCTTGGTAGTGAATTGGCGAGGCCGCCCTTGCGGCGGCCTGGCTCAGGGCTTGCGGCGCGTGCGCCGCGGGCCGGCTCCGGCCCCCGCGGGGACCGGCAACCCGCCGGTCACCAGCGGTAGTGCGCGAACGCCTTGTTGGCTTCCGCCATGCGGTGGGTTTCCTCGCGCTTCTTGATCGCGCCGCCGCGGTTCTCGGCGGCGTCGAGCAGCTCGCCGGCGAGCTTGCGCGGCATCGAGTTCTCGCCGCGCTTGCGGGCGGCGTCGATCAGCCAGCGCATGGCCAGGGCCAGGCGGCGCGACTGGCGCACCTCAACCGGCACCTGGTAGGTGGCGCCGCCGACGCGGCGGGACTTCACCTCGACCGACGGCGAGATGTTGCCCAGCGCCTTCTCGACGACCTCGATGGGGTTCGGGTTCTTTTCCCCGATCACGTCCATCGCGCCGTAGACGATCTTCTCGGCGACCGACTTCTTGCCGCTGTACATGACCATGTTGATGAAGCGCGCGATGGTCTCGCTGCCGTGCTTGGGATCGGGCAGGACCGAGCGCTGCGGGGTGTTGCCTTTACGGGACATGTTCGATGCTTCCTACGATCAGGACTTCGGGCGCTTGGCGCCGTACTTGGAACGGGCCTGGCGGCGCTTGGCGACGCCGGCGGCGTCGAGCGAGCCGCGCACGGTGTGGTAGCGCACGCCCGGCAGGTCCTTGACGCGGCCGCCGCGGATCAGGACCACCGAGTGCTCCTGCAGGTTGTGGCCTTCGCCGCCGATGTACGAGATGACCTCGTAGCCGTTGGTCAGGCGCACCTTGGCGACCTTCCGGAGCGCCGAGTTCGGCTTCTTCGGGGTGGTGGTGTAGACGCGCGTGCAGACGCCGCGGCGCTGCGGGCAGTTCGCCAGCGCCGGGGAGTTGCTCTTGTAGGTTTCCGGGCTGCGCGGCTTGCGCACCAGCTGGTTGATCGTTGCCATTCGTTGCTCGAAGCTCGATGGGGCGGGCGCACCCGCTGTAGGAAAACAAAGCAGGCCGCAAACCGGCCTGCTTAGACGAAAAAGTATAGCCCGCGCTGGACCCCATGGTCAACGCAAGCCATACCGGAATCCCCGGGGCGGCGGCATCGGCCGTGCCCGGATTCCCAATCATCCCGCCCTTCCTGGGCCGAAGACGAGGCGCTCCCTGCGCCTCATTTCGTGGTCTGGTGGCGACCCGGATGGCCGGGCCGCCGACTTGCACATTATCAGCCGGCGTCGGCCTCGCCGCCAGCCCCCTCGCCGTCCACGGCCTCCGCCGCCTCGGCGGTCACCGCGCCCGACAGGGCCTCCATCTCCGACTCGGTCAGCCCGGCGGCGTTCTTGCGCCGCTGGGTGTGGTAGGCCAGGCCGGTGCCGGCCGGGATCAGCCGGCCGACGATCACGTTCTCCTTGAGGCCCCGCAGGTTGTCGCGGGTGCCGCGGACGGCCGCCTCGGTGAGTACGCGGGTGGTCTCCTGGAACGAAGCCGCGGAGATGAACGACTCGGTCGCCAGCGAGGCCTTGGTGATGCCCAGCAGCACCGGGTCGAACTTGGCCGGGAGCTCGTTGCGGGCTTCCAGCCTGGCGTTCTCCTCGATCACGCGCTGGCGCTCGGCCTGCTCGCCCTGCAGGAAGCGGCTGTCGCCGGCGTCGGTGATCTCGACCTTGCGCAGCATTTGGCGGACGATCACCTCGATGTGCTTGTCGTTGATCTTGACGCCCTGCAGGCGGTAGACGTCCTGGATCTCCTTGACCAGGTAGGCCGCCAGCGGCTCGACGCCGAGCAGGCGCAGGATGTCCTGCGGGGTCGGCTCGCCGTCCACCACGGTCTCGCCCTTCTCCACGTGCTCGCCCTCGAACACGATGATCTGGCGGTACTTCGGGATCAGCTCCTCGTGCTCGTTGCCGTCCGCGTCGCGGATGATCAGGCGCTGCTTGCCCTTGGTGTCCTTGCCGAACGAGACGATGCCGGAGACCTCGGCCAGCACCGCCGGGTCCTTCGGCTTGCGTGCCTCGAACAGGTCGGCCACGCGCGGCAGGCCGCCGGTGATGTCGCGGGTCTTGGAGGCTTCCTGCGGGATCTTGGCCACCACGTCGCCCACGCCGACGGCGGCGCCGTCCTGCAGGTTGACGATCGAGCGCGGCGGCAGCAGGTACTGCGCCGGCAGGTCAGTGCCCGGGATGTTCAGGTCCTCGCCCTTCTTGTCCACGATCCGGACCAGCGGGCGCAGGTCCTTGCCCTGCGAGCCGCGGCGCTTGGGATCGGTGATCTCGCGCGAGGCCAGGCCGGTCAGGTCGTCGGTCTTCTCGATGACGGTGACGCCGTCGATGAAGTCCACGAAGCGCACGAAGCCCGCCACTTCCGAAACGATCGGGTGGTTGTGCGGATCCCAGTGGGCCACGGTCTGGCCGGCCTTGATCGCATCGCCGTCCTTGACCGTGATGGTGGCGCCGTACGGCAGCTTGTAGCGCTCGCGCTCGCGGCCGTGGGTGTCGAGCACCGACAGCTCGCCCGAGCGCGACACCGCGACCAGGTTGCCCTCGCCGTGCGCGACCGACTTGAGGTTGTTGAACTTGATCGAACCGGTGGTCTTGACGGTGACGTTGTCGATCGCCGCCGCGCGCGACGCCGCGCCGCCGATGTGGAACGTCCGCATCGTCAACTGGGTGCCGGGCTCGCCGATCGACTGCGCGGCGACCACGCCCACGGCCTCGCCGAGGTTGACGATGTGGCCGCGGCCCAGGTCGCGGCCGTAGCAGTGCGCGCACACGCCGAAGGCGCTTTCGCAGGTGATCGTCGAGCGGACCTTGATCGACTGCACGCCCGCGTCCTCGAGCCTGGCCACCCAGTTCTCGTCGAGCAGGGTGTTGCGGGTGACGATCGGGTCGGCGTCGTCGCCGGGCAGGAACACGTCCTCGGCGACCATGCGGCCGAGCACGCGGTCCTTCAGCGGCTCGACCACGTCGCCGCCTTCCACGATCGGGGTCATGGTCAGGCCGTCGTGGGTGCCGCAGTCCTGCTCGGTGATGACCACGTCCTGGGCCACGTCCACCAGGCGGCGGGTCAGGTAGCCGGAGTTCGCGGTCTTCAGCGCGGTATCGGCGAGGCCCTTGCGCGCGCCGTGGGTCGAGATGAAGTACTGCTGGACGTTCAGGCCCTCGCGGAAGTTCGAGGTGATCGGGGTCTCGATGATCGAGCCGTCCGGCTTGGCCATCAGGCCGCGCATGCCCGCCAGCTGGCGGATCTGCGCCTGCGAGCCACGCGCGCCGGAGTCGGCCATGATGTAGACCGAGTTCATCGACTTCTGCTGGACCTGCTCGCCCTTGGCGTTGGTCACGGTCTCGGTGCCGATCGCCTCCATCATCGCCTTGGCCACGCGCTCGTTGGTGCGCGACCAGATGTCCACCACCTTGTTGTAGCGCTCGCCCGCGGTGACCAGGCCCGACTGGTACTGCTGCTGGATCTCCAGCACTTCGGTCTCGGCCTCGTCGAGGATGCCCTTCTTCTCGTCCGGGATGATCATGTCGTCGATGCCGATCGACACGCCCGCGCGGGTGGCGTAGGCGAAGCCGGTGTACATCAGCTTGTCGGCGAACACGACCGTGTCCTTGAGGCCGAGGCGGCGGTAGCAGGAGTTGATCAGGCGGCTGATGTTCTTCTTGGTCAGCTCGGTGTTGGCCAGCGCGAACGGCAGGCCCTCCGGCAGGATCTCGGCCAGCAGCGCGCGCCCGACCGTGGTGTCCACGATCGAGGTCTTCTTCTCGCGGCTGCCGTCCTCGGCGACCACGGTCTCGGTGATGCGCACCTTGACCTTGGCGTGCAGGCCGGCGACGCGGTTGTCGTAGGCGCGCTTCACCTCGGCGATGTTGGCGAACACCATGCCCTCGCCCGGGGTGTTCTCCAGCGCGCGGGTCATGTAGTACAGGCCGAGCACGACGTCCTGCGACGGCACGATGATCGGCTCGCCGTTGGCCGGCGACAGGATGTTGTTCGACGCCATCATCAGCGCGCGCGCCTCCAGCTGGGCCTCCAGGCTCAGCGGCACGTGCACGGCCATCTGGTCGCCGTCGAAGTCGGCGTTGAACGCGGTGCAGACCAGCGGGTGCAGCTGGATCGCCTTGCCCTCGATCAGCACCGGCTCGAACGCCTGGATGCCCAGGCGATGCAGGGTCGGCGCACGGTTCAGCAGCACCGGGTGCTCGCGGATCACCTCTTCGAGGATGTCCCACACCTCGGCCTCTTCACGCTCGACCAGCTTCTTGGCGGCCTTGATCGTCGTGGCCAGGCCACGGCGCTGCAGCTTGGCGAAGATGAACGGCTTGAACAGCTCCAGCGCCATCTTCTTCGGCAGGCCGCACTGGTGCAGCTTGAGGTACGGGCCGACCACGATGACCGAACGGCCGGAGTAGTCCACGCGCTTGCCGAGCAGGTTCTGGCGGAAGCGGCCCTGCTTGCCCTTGATCATGTCGGCCAGCGACTTCAAAGGCCGCTTGTTGGTGCCGGTGATGGCGCGGCCGCGGCGGCCGTTGTCCATCAGCGCGTCCACCGACTCCTGCAGCATGCGCTTCTCGTTGCGCACGATGATGTCCGGCGCGTTGAGCTCGAGCAGGCGGCGCAGGCGGTTGTTGCGGTTGATGACGCGGCGGTACAGGTCGTTCAGGTCGGAGGTCGCGAAGCGGCCGCCGTCCAGCGGCACCAGCGGGCGCAGGTCCGGCGGCAGCACCGGCAGCACGGTCATGACCATCCACTCGGGGCGGTTGCCCGACTCGAGGAAGGCCTCGACCAGCTTGATGCGCTTGGTCAGGCGCTTGAGCTTGGTCTCCGAGCCGGTCGCGGCGATCTCTTCCTTGAGCTTGACCATCTCGGCCTGCAGGTCGATCGTGCGCAGCAGCTCGAACACCGCCTCGGCGCCCATCGCGGCGTCGAAGTCGTCGCCGTGCTCCTGGCGCATCTGCATGAACTGCTCTTCGTTGAGCAGCTGGCCGCGCTCCATCGGGGTCAGGCCCGGCTCCGTGACCACGTAGGCCTCGAAGTACAGGATGCGCTCGATGTCGCGCAGGGTCATGTCCAGCATCAGGCCGATGCGGGACGGCAGCGACTTCAGGAACCAGATGTGCGCGACCGGCGAGGCCAGGTCGATGTGGCCCATGCGCTCGCGGCGCACCTTGGCCAGGGTGACCTCGGTGCCGCACTTCTCGCAGACCACGCCGCGGTGCTTCATGCGCTTGTACTTGCCGCACAGGCACTCGTAGTCCTTGATCGGGCCGAAGATGGCGGCGCAGAACAGGCCGTCGCGCTCCGGCTTGAAGGTGCGGTAGTTGATGGTCTCGGGCTTCTTCACCTCGCCGAACGACCACGAGCGGATCAGGTCCGGCGACGCCAGCGCGATCTTGATCGCGTCGAAGTCGAGCGTGGGGCGCTGCTGGTTGAAGAGGTTGAGCAGGTCTTTCATTTGGATGTTCTCCGGTAGAGGGGCACTGGGTGTTCGCGGCTACCCGCGGATCAGTGCTCCTCCAGCTCCATGTTGATGGCCAGCGAGCGGATTTCCTTCACCAGGACGTTGAAGGACTCCGGCATGCCGGCGACCATCTCGTGCTCGCCATCGACGATGTTCTTGTACATCTGGTTGCGGCCCTGCACGTCGTCGGACTTCACCGTCAGCATTTCCTGCAGGGTGTAGGCCGCGCCGTAGGCTTCCAGCGCCCAGACTTCCATTTCGCCGAAGCGCTGGCCGCCGAACTGCGCCTTGCCGCCCAGCGGCTGCTGGGTGACGAGCGAGTACGGACCGGTCGAACGCGCGTGCATCTTGTCGTCGACCAGGTGGTTCAGCTTCAGCATGTGCATGTAGCCGACCGTGACCTGGCGCTCGAACGCCTCGCCGGTGCGGCCGTCGAACAGCGTGGTCTGGCCGCTCTGCGGCAGGTCCGCCAGCTCCAGCATGCGCTTGATCTCGGACTCGGCGGCGCCGTCGAACACCGGGGTGGCCATCGGCACGCCGCCGACGAGGTTGCGGGCCATGCCCAGCAGCTCCTCGTCGCTGAACTGCTTCAGGTCCACGCGCAGCTCGCCGCTGGCCTTGTCGTGGTTGTAGATCTCGTCCAGGAACTTGCGCAGGTCGGCGACCTTGGCCTGGGCCTGCAGCATGCGGTCGATCTTCTCGCCCAGGCCCTTGGCGGCCCAGCCCAGGTGGGTCTCGAGGATCTGGCCGATGTTCATGCGGCTCGGCACGCCCAGCGGGTTGAGCACGATGTCCACGGTCTGGCCGTCGGCCATGTAGGGCATGTCCTCGACCGGCACGATGGTGGACACCACGCCCTTGTTGCCGTGGCGGCCGGCCATCTTGTCGCCCGGCTGGATGCGGCGCTTCACCGCCAGGTAGACCTTGACCATCTTCAGCACGCCCGGGGCGAGGTCGTCGCCCTGGGTGATCTTGGCGCGCTTGTCGGCGAAGCGCTTCTCGAACTCGGCCTTGTGCGCCTCGATCTGCTTCTGCGCGCGCTCCACCGCGTCGGCGGCGTCGTCGTCCTTCATCCGCAGCTGCAGCCAGTCGGACTTCTTCAGCCCGTCGAGCACCAGCGAGGACACGGTGTCGCCCTTCTTCACGCCCGGGCCGCCGTTGGCGACCTTGCCCAGCAGCTGCTCGCGCAGGCGCGCGTAGATCGCGCCCTCGAGGATGCGGAACTGGTCGTCAAAGTCCTTCTTGACGCGCTTGATCTCGGATTCCTCGATCTGGCGCGCGCGCTTGTCCTTCTCGATGCCGTCGCGGGTGAACACCTGGACGTCGATGACCACGCCGTCCATGCCCGGGGGCACGCGCAGCGAGCTGTCCTTCACGTCCGAGGCCTTCTCGCCGAAGATCGCGCGCAGCAGCTTCTCCTCGGGGGTCAGCTGCGACTCGCCCTTGGGCGTGACCTTGCCGACCAGGATGTCGCCGGCGCGGACCTCGGCGCCGATGTACACCACGCCCGACTCGTCGAGGCGGTTGAGCGCCTGCTCGGAGACGTTCGGGATGTCGGCGGAGATCTCCTCCGGGCCCAGCTTGGTGTCGCGGGCCTGGACGGTCAGCTCCTCGATGTGGATCGTGGTGTAGCGATCCTGCTCGACCACGCGCTCGGAGAGCAGGATCGAGTCCTCGAAGTTGTAGCCGTTCCAGGGCATGAACGCGACCAGCATGTTCTGGCCCAGGGCGAGCTCGCCGATGTCGGTCGAGGGACCGTCGGCCAGCACGTCGCCGCGCTCGATGCGGTCGCCCACCGCGACCAGCGGGCGCTGGTTGATGCAGGTGTTCTGGTTGGAGCGGGTGTACTTGATCAGGCTGTAGATGTCGACGCCGGCATCGTGCTCGCCCGCGATCTCGCCTTCGTTGGCCTTGACCACGATGCGGCCCGCGTCCACCTGCTCGACCACGCCGCCGCGGCGCGCGTTGACGGTGACGCCCGAGTCGCGCGCCACGGCGCGCTCGATGCCGGTACCGACCAGCGGCTTCTCGGCCCGCAGCGTCGGCACCGCCTGGCGCTGCATGTTGGCGCCCATCAGCGCGCGGTTGGCGTCGTCGTGCTCGAGGAACGGCACCAGCGCCGCGGCCACCGACACGGTCTGCATCGGCGAGACGTCCATGTAGTGGATCTCGGCCGGCGGCTTGAGCAGGTTCTCGCCCTGGTAACGGCAGGCGACGAACTGCGAGGTGAGGCGGCCCTTCTCGTCCTGCGGCGCGTTGGCCTGGGCGATGACGTACTCGTTCTCCTCGATCGCCGACAGGAACTCGACCTCGTCGGTGACCTTGCCGTCCACGACCTTGCGGTACGGCGTCTCGAGGAAGCCGTACTGGTTGGTGCGGGCGAACACCGCCAGCGAGTTGATCAGGCCGATGTTCGGGCCTTCCGGGGTCTCGATGGTGCAGACGCGGCCGTAGTGGGTCGGGTGCACGTCGCGCACCTCGAAGCCGGCGCGCTCGCGGGTCAGGCCGCCCGGGCCCAGCGCCGAGACGCGGCGCTTGTGGGTGACCTCGGACAGCGGGTTGTTCTGGTCCATGAACTGCGACAGCTGCGACGAACCGAAGAACTCCTTCACCGCCGCCGCGACCGGCTTGGCGTTGATCAGTTCCTGCGGGGTCAGGCCGTCGGCCTCGGCCATGGTCAGGCGCTCGCGCACGGCGCGCTCCACGCGCACCAGGCCGACGCGGAACACGTTCTCGGCCATCTCGCCGACCGAACGCACGCGGCGGTTGCCGAGGTGGTCGATGTCGTCCACGGTGCCGCGGCCGTTGCGGATCTCGGTCAGCACCTTGATCACGTCGAGGATGTCGGAGCCGTCGCCGAGCTCCTCGCGCAGGCGCGCGGACTCCTCGTCCTTGCGCTCGGCGAAGTACTTGGCGTCGTACAGCACCGACGCGCCGGTGGTTTCCTTGCGGCCGATGCGTCGGTTGAACTTCATCCGGCCCACGGCCGACAGGTCGTAGCGCTCGAAAGTGAAGAACAGGTTGTGGAACAGGTTCTGGGCGGCGTCCTTGGTCGGCGGCTCGCCCGGGCGCATCATGCGGTAGATCTCGACCAGCGCCTCGAGCTGGGTCTTGGTCGAGTCGATGCGCAGGGTGTTGGACAGGTACGGGCCGCGGTCCAGGTCGTTGACCCAGATCGTGCCCACGGCGTCGATCCCGGCCTTGCGGAACGCGGCCAGGTGCTCGTCGGTGATCTCGTCGTTGGCGGCGGCCAGCAGCTCGCCGGTCTCCGGGTCGACCACGTCGTGCGACAGGATGCGGCCGGTCAGGTACTCGTCCGGCACCGCCAGCGCCTCGACCCCGGCCTGCTCCAGCTGCTTGATGTGGCGCGCGGTGATGCGCTTGCCGGCCTCGACGATGACCTTGTCGCCGTCGGCCAGGTCGAAGTTCAGGGTCTCGCCGCGCAGGCGCTCGGCGACCAGCTCGAGCTGCACGCCTTCCTTGGGGTCGATGTGGAAGGTGTTGATCTCGAAGAACTCGTTGAGCATCTCCTCGTTGGAGTAGCCCAGCGCGCGCAGCAGCACGCTGACCGGCAGCTTGCGGCGGCGGTCGATGCGGGTGAACAGCGCGTCCTTCGGGTCGAACTCGAAGTCCAGCCAGGAGCCGCGGTAGGGGATGATGCGGGCGCTGTACAGCAGCTTGCCCGAGGAGTGGGTCTTGCCGCGGTCGTGGTCGAAGAACACGCCCGGCGAGCGGTGCAGCTGCGAGACGATGACGCGCTCGGTGCCGTTGACGATGAAGGTGCCGTTCTCGGTCATGAGCGGGATCTCGCCCATGTAGACCTCCTGCTCCTTCACGTACTTGATCGCCTTGCTCGACGACTCGCGGTCGTAGATCACCAGGCGCACGGTCACGCGCAGCGGCGCGCCGTAGCTGAGGCCGCGGTTGCGGCACTCGCGCTCGTCGAACACCGGCTCCCCAAGCTTGTAACCGACGTACTCCAGCGCGGCGTAGCCGTTGTAGCTGACGATCGGGAACACCGACTTCAGCGCGGCGTGCAGGCCCTTGTCGGCGCGCTGGGCGGGCTCGACGTCCTGCTGCAGGAATTCACGGTAGGAATCGACCTGGATCGCCAGCAGGAAGGGCACTTCCAGGATGGACCGGCTCTTGCCGAAGTCCTTGCGGATGCGCTTCTTCTCGGTGAACGAATAGCCGTTCCGTGCCTTGTTGGTCGACTTGGGAGTGGAAGCCGTGGTCATTGGGTTGCCGCCTCGCTGGAAACTTTCCGGGGATCTCCGAACCGCCAGTCGGGAGTCGCTGGTATTGCCGGCACCAGCACGCCCTCTCCCGCTACTTCCGACTGAAGACTCGCTTCGTTGTGTTGCCTGCCGCCGCCGGAGGCTGCTGCCTCCTGCAACGGCCAAAGGCCGGGGGCTCTCGCCCCCAGCCTTCGTTGCATCGCCATGTCAGCGGCGACGCAAGTACCGCTTACTTCACCTCGACGGTCGCGCCGGCGGCCTCGAGGTCCTTCTTCATCTTCTCGGCGTCTTCCTTCGACACGCCTTCCTTCACGGTGCCGCCGGCCTCGGTGAGGTCCTTGGCTTCCTTCAGGCCCAGGCCGGTGATGGCGCGGACGGCCTTGATCACCTCGACCTTCTTGTCGCCGGGCGACTTCAGGATGACGTTGAACTCGGTCTGCTCCTCGGCGGCCGGGCCCGCGGCGGCGGCCGGACCGGCGGCCATCACGGGGGCGGCGGCGGAGACGCCGAACTTCTCTTCGATCGCCTTCACCAGCTCCATCACTTCCATCAGCGACTTGGCGGCGATGGCGTCGACGATCTGCTCGTTGGACAGGGACATTTCGATTTACCTCTGGAAAGTTTGTGGTGGTGTTGGATCAGGCAGTCGCGGCTTCGGCCTCGGCGGGGGCTGCATCGCCACCCTCCTTGTCGGCCACGGCCTTCACCGCGCGGGCGAACATCGCCGCCGGTTCGGCCAGGACGCGGGCCAGCATGGCCAGGGCCTGTTCGCGGGTCGGCAGCGACGCCAGCACCTCGACGTGCTCGGCCGGCAGCAGCTTGCCTTCGACCGACACGAGGCGGGCCTTCAGCTTGTCGTTGCCCTTGGCGAACTCCTTGATCAGGCGACCGGCTGCGCCGGGCTCCTCGGTCGAGAACGCGTACAGCAGCGGACCGACGAGTTCGTCCTTGACGCACTCGTATTCGGTACCCGCCACCGCGCGAGAGGCCAGCGTGTTCTTGACGACTCGCAAGTACACGCCGGTCTCGCGGGCCTTCTTGCGCATCGCGGTCATCTGTTCGACCGTGAGGCCCGCGTACTCGGCTGCGACCAGGGAGTGGGCCTTGGCGGCGACCTCTGCCAGTTCCGCGACGACTTCCTGCTTCTGGGTCAGATTGAGAGCCATTGCTCCTCCTGTTTGAACTCCGCGCGCGGCTCGCGCCGCTTGCGGTCCGGGTGGTGGCCTCTCCAGAAACTCCCAGAGGGGGGCACCATCTGCGCAGGCTTGGCCTTGCGGCCGGATTAAGCGGACCCGCTTGCGGAGGCGGCGATTCCCTGCCAGGTCGAGCTTCCGTGCCCGTCGCCTTCGCGCGCTGACCGCGCCTGCGGTCTTTGACGGCTGCCGCGGGTCGGTGGATCGACTGGCGACGCCCTCAAAATTTCATTCGGCGCTTCGCGCCGTCGCGGCTTCCGCCGCTCCCACAAAAAACCTTGTTACTTCAGGGCCAGGGTGGACTGGTCGACGGTGACGCCGGGGCCCATCGTGGAGCTGATCGAGATCTTCTGCAGGTACTGGCCCTTGGCGGTCGCCGGCTTGGCCTTGACCAGGTCCTGGAGCAGCGCCTGCAGGTTTTCCTTGAGCTTGTCGGACTCGAAGTCCGCCTTGCCGATGGTGCAGTGGATGATGCCGGCCTTGTCGGTGCGGTAGCGGACCTGGCCGCCCTTGGCGTTCTTCACCGCCTCGGCCGGGTTCGGCGACACGGTGCCGACCTTCGGGTTCGGCATCAGGCCGCGCGGGCCGAGCAGCTGGCCCAGCTTGCCGACCACGCGCATCGCGTCCGGGGTCGCGATCACGACGTCGTAGTTGAGGTCGCCGCCCTGCATCTTCTCGGCCAGGTCGTCCATGCCGACGGCGTCGGCGCCGGCGGCCAGGGCCTCGTCGGCCTTGGCGCCCGGCGGGCAGAACACCGCCACGCGCACGGTCTTGCCGGTACCCGCGGGCAGCACGGTCGAGCCGCGCACCTGCTGGTCGGACTTCTTGGCGTCCACGCCGAGGCGGACGGCGACGTCCACGGACTCGACGAACTTCACCTTGGCGTTGTCGCGGACGATCTGCAGGGCCTCGTCGATCGCGTAGGCCTTGCCGGGGACGATCTGGGTCTGCGCCTTCAGTCGCTTGGTCATCGTGGTCATCGGATCAGCCCTCCACCGTCAGGCCCATGGAGCGGGCCGAGCCCGCGATCGTGCGCACCGCCGCGTCCAGGTCGGCCGCGGTCAGGTCGGGTTCCTTCGCCTTGGCGATCTCCTCGAGCTGCTTGCGGGTGACCTTGCCCACCTTCTCGGTGTTGGGGCGCTTGGAACCGGACTGCACGCCGGACGCCTTCTTCAGCAGGATCGTCGCGGGCGGCGTCTTGGTGATGAAGGTGAAGGTGCGGTCCGAGTACGCGGTGATGACCACGGGGATCGGCAGGCCCGGCTCCATCTTCTGCGTGGCGGCGTTGAACGCCTTGCAGAATTCCATGATGTTCAGGCCGCGCTGGCCGAGGGCGGGGCCCACGGGCGGCGACGGGTTGGCCTGGCCGGCCTTGACCTGCAGCTTGATGTAACCGACGACTTTCTTTGCCATTGCTCTAGCTCCTGGAGTTCAAGCGTCTGCACGCCTCGCGGCTGCGGGACTCCTCCGTTGTGAAGGTCAGGCCTTCTCGACCTGGCCGAATTCGAGTTCCACGGGCGTGGAGCGCCCGAAGATCAGCACCGCCACGCGCAGGCGGCTCTTTTCGTAGTTGACTTCCTCGACCACGCCGTTGAAGTCGTTGAACGGACCATCCACGACGCGGACCATCTGGCCGGCCTCGAACAGCACCTTCGGGCGCGGCTTCTCGACGCCCTCCTGGACCCGGTCGAGGATCGCGGCGGCCTCGTCGTCCCGGATCGGCAGCGGCTTGTCGGCGGTGCCACCGATGAAGCCCATGACCTTGGGGGTCTCCTTGATCAGGTGCCAGCTCTCGTTGTCGATGCGCGGGATGCCGCCCTCGTCGTGGGTGGCGATCTGCACCAGCACGTAGCCGGGGAAGAACTTGCGCTCGGAACGGCGCTTCTGGCCGGAGCGCATCTCCACCACTTCCTCGGTCGGCACCAGCACGTCGCCGAAGCGGTCTTCCATGCCCATCCGCTTGATCCGGTCGCGCAGCGCCTGCGCCACCGACTTCTCGAAGCCGGAATAGGCATGCACGACGTACCAGCGCATGTTGCCGGCGTTGCCGCCCTTGCCGTCCGTGTTGTTGTCCTGCGTTTCGGTCACGCCGCCATCTCCGTCCGTCATACCGCCAGCAGCCACTTGACCGCGGCCTGCACGATGACGTCGAAGAACGCCAGCAGCAGGCTGATCGCCACCACCACCGCGATCACCACCCAGGTGGTGCGGGTGGCTTCCTGGCGCTTCGGCCAGACCACCTTGCGCAGCTCGAACCGCGACTCGGCGAGGAACTCGCGGACCTGCGCGCCCTTGCGGGTGGTCAGGAACACCACCACGCCGGCGACCACGCCGCCGGCGACCGACAGCACCCGCGCGACGCCGGGCCACTGGCCCTCGAACCAGTAGAAGGCGAACACGCCCGCGGCCACCAGCGCGATCGCCAGCAGGTACCTGGCGAGGTCGGCGCCCGAGGTCGCGCCCTTGGCTTGTTGTTCGATTCGGCTGTTCAAGTGTCGTCGTCGCTGTCCTGATGCCCCGCCGGGGGCATCGCGTGGCACGCCAGGAGGGACTCGAACCCCCAACCTGCGGTTTTGGAGACCGCTGCTCTGCCAATTGAGCTACTGGCGTATGGCTTCAATTTTCCCGTCTTCCGGAAAAGGCAACGGCGGCTGCCGCCGCCTTGCCCTTCCACGTGCTTGCGCGAGGCCTTACTTGATGATCTTGGCCACCACGCCGGCGCCGACGGTGCGGCCGCCCTCGCGGATCGCGAAGCGCAGGCCCTCGTCCATCGCCACCGGGTTGATCAG
>Ga0180220_1001649_pt1 | contig 15944 bp, 12 predicted proteins | sample eDN5th37CBELigBY_FD_151335 | JGI IMG/M metagenome (GOLD analysis project Ga0180220, IMG submission 151335) | Enriched backyard soil microbial communities from Emeryville, California, USA - eDNA 5th pass 37_C BE-Lig BY (version 2) (version 2) | ecosystem: Environmental > Terrestrial > Soil >... | reverse complement strand
ATCCACGAGCTTCGGGCCGAATACGATGCTGCCGAACGCGCGTTCCAGATCTATGAGCTGGCCGGCGGCTACCAGATGCTGACCCGCCCGGAGTTCAGACCCCACCTGGAGCGCTTCGAGACGGTGCCGCAGCCGAATCGGCTTTCCCGGCCGGCGCTCGAGGTCCTCGCCATCATCGCCTACCGGCAGCCGATTGGCCGGGCGGAGATCGAGGAGATCCGGGGTGTCAGCTCAGCCGGCGTGCTGCGCACGCTCCAGGACCGTGGGCTGATCGACGTCGTGGGCCGCGGCGAGGGTCTCGGCCGCCCGCTGCTGTACGGAACCACCCGGCGCTTCCTCGAGCATACGGGGCTCCGCGCGATCGACGAGCTTCCAAGGCCAGACGACCTGCCGGTCGTGCTCACCGGTCGGCCGATTTCTGGTGATGCCGCAGGGGCCGACCCCGCGGCGGATACCACGGCTTTGGCGGATGGCGGGGAATCGCTGCCCCTGCCGCTGGTCACCGCATCGGAGCAACAGGCAGCGCCCGGCGAACCGGCCGGTTCCGGGGCGGATTAGAGGGTTCAGCGCTTGTCGGAGACCGTCCGCCTCCAGAAATTCCTCGGCAGGGCGGGAGTTGCGTCCCGTCGCCACGCGGAGGAGATGATCCGCGCCGGACGCGTGCGCGTCAACGGCGATACGGTCACGGTGATGGGCGTGAAGGTCGACCCATCCCGCGACGTGGTCGAGGTGGATGGACGGCGCGTCCAGGCCGAGCGACCGCTGTGGATCGCGCTGAACAAGCCGCGCGGCTACGTTTCTGCGCGGCACGATCCCCAGGGAAGACCCACGATCTACGATCTGCTGCCTCATTCGCAACGTGCGCTCTTCCACGTTGGGCGGCTGGATTACGACAGCGAAGGCCTCCTGCTCCTCACCAACGAGGGTGACGTGGCCCATCGGTTGCTTCATCCCCGGTTTGGGGTGGACCGCGTGTACGATGTCCACGTGGCCGGGCGCGTCGAACCGGGCACGCTCCGGAGATTGCGGGCCGGTGTCCAGCTCGACGACGGGCCGGCGCGCGTGCACTCGGCAAGGCTGCTTCGGGCGCCGGCGCCGGAGGAGAGCCTGGTGCGCGTGACCATGCGCGAGGGGCGCAGACGGGAGGTCCGCAGGATTTTCGAAGCGGTGGGGCACCCGGTCCGCGGCCTCGTCCGTCGCCGCTACGGGCCGATTTCGCTTGGGCGACTCAGGCCCGGAGAGTGGCGCCGACTCACGCCGGCCGAAGTCGCCGCGCTGCGTCGACACGAGCGCGAGCGCTGACTGTCGGCATGGCGGGCGTCCACGAATCCGCTCCGTGCCCTCGCGCGGAGCGGCCGGCGCGCGTCCAGGCCGTCGCTGGAGGATCCTGACGCCGATCTCGGGCGTACCAGACCCGGACGCTCAGCGGCGCCCATGAACCCACGGAGGAACAGCCATTGGATTCGAGCACGATCGCCACGGCGGCGCCGCCCGGCCGTGAACTGGCCATACGCATCAGGGAGCAGCTCCACCGCCGGGTGGTCGGTCAGGACGCGATGATCGACCGCCTCCTCATCGGGCTGCTCGCCGGTGGACACGTCCTCCTGGAAGGTGTCCCCGGCCTCGCCAAGACGCTGACCGTCCGGTCGCTCGCGGAGACGATCGACGCCAGCTTCCAGCGTATCCAGTTCACGCCCGACCTGCTCCCGGCAGACGTCGTCGGGACCATGATCTACAACCAGCGGACGGGCGAGTTCGTCCCGAAACGCGGGCCGATCTTCGCCCAGCTCGTGCTCGCCGACGAAATCAATCGCGCTCCGCCGAAAGTGCAGTCCGCGCTCCTCGAGGGGATGCAGGAGCGCCAGGTCACGATAGGCGGCGAGACCTTTCCGCTCCCGGAGCCATTCCTCGTGCTCGCCACGCAGAACCCGATCGAGCAGGAAGGCACCTATCCGCTGCCCGAAGCGCAGGTCGACAGGTTCATGCTCAAGCTGCGCGTCGGGTATCCGTCGCGTGAGGAAGAGCGCGAGATCATGCGCCGCATGGCGGTGCGGGAGCTGCCTCCGCTCGAGCCGGTCGCCACGCCGGCCGAGATCCTCGCCGCGCGGCGGGAAATCGACGAGATCTACACCGACGACAAGATCGCCGATTACATCCTCGACATCGTGGCCGCGACGCGTGACCCGGCGTCGGTTGGGCTCTCGCGCCTGGCACCGCTGATCGAATTCGGCGCGTCCCCTCGGGCCACGCTCTTCCTTGCGCTTTGCGCTCGTGCGCACGCCTTCCTGCGCGGCCGCGGATACGTCCTCCCGGACGACGTGAAGGCAGTCGGCCCTGACGTGCTTCGCCACCGGATCATCGTGAGCTACGAGGCGGAGGCGGAGGAGATCACGGCCGACGACATCGTCGAGCGGATCTTCGAGGCCGTGGAAGTGCCGTGACCGGCTGGGCCGCCCGACTCGGCGGGCTGCTGGACCGGACCCGGGCCGCCTTCGCTCGGCCCGGTCCCCCCACCGCCCCGACCGCCGCGACGCAGGCAGCCGGCGATGCCGGCGCGGGTGGCGTTCCGCGCGAAATCCTGCGGCAGGTCAGGCTGATCGAGCTGCGGACGCGCGGCCTCGTCGACACTGTGTTCGGCGGCGAATACAACTCCGTCTTCAGGGGGCAGGGGATGGAGTTCTCCGAGGTCCGGGAGTACGCCGCAGGCGATGACGTTCGGCACATCGACTGGAACGTCACCGCGCGCATGGCGCACCCGTTCGTCAAGAAGCACAAGGAGGAGCGGGAGCTTACCGTACTCCTCGTAATCGACGTCTCCGGGTCGGGACAGTTCGGCACGCGGGGGCGGTTCAAGGCGGAGCTCGCCGCGGAGTTGGCGGCAGTGCTGGCGCTCTCCGCCGTCAGGAACAACGACCGTGTCGGCCTCCTCGTCTTCACCGACCGCGTCGAGCACTTCGTGCCACCCCGCAAGGGGCGACGCCACGTCCTGCGACTGATCCGCGATGTGCTGGTCTATCAGCCGAAGCACACAGGGACCGACATCGACGCGGCGCTCGCGTACGCGGCCCGCCTGCTGCGACACCGCGCGATCGTCTTCCTGCTCAGCGACTTCATCCACGTGGAATCCCCGGTCGCGCTGCGCGCTACAGCAGGGGCCCGGAATGGCGGCAGTGCCCGGCCCGCGCTCGACCCTCAATCGGACCCGCAGCACCCCTGGGAACGTGCGCTCAGGCTCATGGCAGGGAGGCACGATCTCGTGGCCGTTCGTACCGCGGACCCGCTCGAGCTGCGGCTGCCGTCCGCCGGTCTGATCGTTGTGGCCGACCCGGAAACCGGTGAGCTGGTTCCGGTCGACACCGGCGACGCAGCACTCCACGAACGCTACCACGCAGAGGTGGCGCAGGAGGACGAAGTGCTGCGTCGCCTGTTCAGGCGCCTCGCCATCGACGAGATCGCCGTCCGAACTCACGAATCGTACATCCGCCCGTTGCTCGCCTTTTTCGAGCAGCGCGACCGCAAGAGGCGACGGTGACGCGTGCCGCTTTGCGCGCCACCGCTGTGGCGATCGCGATGATCGGGGCCACCGCCGTGCGGGTCACCGCCCAGGAGTTACGGTCCGCGTTGACGGCGGATGAAATCGCCGTCGGCGACGTGTTCAATGCGGTGGTTCGGGTCGTGGTCCCGGACGGCTTCGCGGCCATTTTCCCCGATTCGATCGGCCTGGGTCCCGACCTCGAGCTGGCCGGTCGCCCATACGAAACCACCCTCGACGAGCCGGGCGGCACGGAAGTCACGCGCATCTATCCGGTCACAGCGTGGCGACCAGGCGAACACGCCCTGCCGGCCCTGACGGTGCGGGTCGAAGGACCCGAGGGCGGACGGGAGCTGTCTGCCCAGCTCGGCACGATCAGCGTGCGTTCCGTTCTCCCGCCGGACACGGCCGGCGTGCAGCCGCGGCCGCCGAGAGACGTGCTCGGCGACGAGCGTCTGCTCTGGCCGTGGCTGCTCGCCGCGCTACTCGCTCTCGCGTGTGTGGTGGCCGCCTTCATAGCGTGGCGGTTGTGGAGGCGTAAGGGCGAGGCCGCCAGCGTGCCGGCGCTCTCCCCACGGGAACGCGCGCTCGCGGCGCTCGACCGGGCCAGGTCGCTCGGACTGATCGAGACTGGCGAGTTCAAGACGTTCTACAGCATGACCTCCGAGGCCATTCGCCACTTCCTGGCCTCCATGGACCCGGCGTGGGGAGTGGATCGCACGACGTCGGAGCTGATCGCGGGCATGAGCCAGACGCTCGATCACTCAGACCTCGTCCGCCTCCGTGACGCGCTTTTCCGCGCGGACCTCGTGAAGTTCGCCCGGCACAGACCCGCGGCTGACGAGGTCGTCGCCGAGTGGCAGGCGATGCGCGATTGGGTCGAGCATTTCACGCTGCCGGTGGCCGAGCCGGAGCCCGTGCACGCGGAGGCAGCATGAGCTTCGGCAGCTTCGAGTTCGAGCAGCCGCTCTTCCTGCTTCTCATCGTCCCGCTCGTTGCCGCCGCGTTCTGGTTGAGCCGGCGGCCGCCGCGGGCGATCGTGTTTTCGCGCGCGTCGCTTGTGCGCCGCCTGCAGCGGCGGGGTACGAACATCCTGGCCAGGGTGCCCGGATGGCTGCGCTTCGCGGCTCTGGCTTCGGTCATCGTCGCGCTCGCCGCTCCGCGAACCGGCGTCTCCGCGGTGGACGTCGAGGCCGACGGCATCGCCATCGTGCTCGCCGTCGACATCTCGAGCTCGATGCTCGCTGAGGATTTCCGGCCGCGGAACCGCATGGCCGTCGCCCGTGAGACGGCAGCCGAGTTCGTGCGGGGTAGGGAGTTCGACCGCATTGGGCTCGTCGGATTCGCAGGCGAAGCGCTGACGCTCGCACCGCTGTCCATCGACTACCCGGTCGTGTACCGCGCCATCGAGATGCTGGACATCGGCCTTCTCCAGGACGGCACGGCGATAGGCACCGCCATCGCGACAGCAGCCAATCGGTTGCGCGACGCTCCCGGCGAGTCCCGCGTCATGATCCTGCTCACCGACGGCGTGAACAACCGCGGCCAGATCGATCCGCTCACCGCTGCCCGCGCGGCGGAGGCGTTCGGGATCCGCATCTACACGATCGGCGTCGGGAGCGAGGGTACGGTTCCGATCCCGATCGGGCGGGGCGCGCTCGGGGGCGTGCAGTACGCAAACGTGCCCGTCGACATCGATGAAGAGCTGCTCCAGGAGATCGCGGATCTGACGGGCGGGCTCTATTTCCGCGCCACCACCGAGGCGGCGCTCGACAGCATCTACCGCCGCATCGACGAGCTGGAGAAGACGACAGTCGAGGTGCGACAGTACATGGAATACACGCCCAGGTACATGCCATTCCTCGTCCTTGCGGGCGTACTGTTGCTCGGCGAGTGGCTCCTCCGCGCCAGCCGATGGGGGGTCGTGCCATGACTTTCGCGCGACCGGACCTGCTGTGGCTCGCGCCCGGGCTCGCGGCGTTTGTATTCCTCGCGCTCGTCGCGTTCACCCGGCGCCGCGTGCGCGTGACCCGTGCCCTCGGCGACCCGGTGCTGGTCCGGCGGCTCGGGATCGCCGAGCTCGGGAGCTTCCCTCGCCGGCGTGCGCTGGTGCTGTGCGCCGCGGCGGCCGTGCTCGGCCTCGCGGCGGCCGGTCCCCAATGGGGTGTCCAGGAGGTCGAAGGGCGGTCCGCCGGCCGCGATGTCGTGCTCGTCGTGGACGTCTCGCGCTCCATGCTGGTCCAGGACGTGGTGCCGGACCGGCTCGAACGCCAGCGGCTCCTTGCCCGGCAGCTCGTCCGGGAGCTCGACGGCAGCCGCATCGGCCTCGTTGCCTTCGCCGGCCGGGCGCACATCCTTACGCCGCTCACCACCGATCGCAGCGCGCTCGAGCTGTTCCTGGACGCCATCGACGCCGAAATCGCGAGTCAGGGCGGCTCCTCCCTTGCCACCGCTATCCGCCAGGGCACCGATCTGGCGCGCCAGGGTTACGAACAGCGTGGCGGCCAGCGAACCGTGATCCTCATCAGCGATGGCGAGTCCCACGAGGACCAGCGTGCGGTCATGGAAGCCGCAGGCCGCGCCGCGCGCGCGGGCGTCATCGTGCACACGGTCACCATAGGCACGTCTGCCGGCGGCCCGGTTCCTGCCGCGTTCCGTGATGGCGAGGTGACTGAATACGTGCGCTACGACGGATCCATAGTGGTTTCGAAGAGTGATCCGGTGCTCATGCGCCGCATCGCCCAGGCGACGGGCGGTCGCGCGCTCACGACCGATCAGGCCGGCGTCGCAGCCGAGCTGGTCGCGGCCGTGCGCGGCAGTGGCGAGGATGGCGCAGGAGAATCCCGCACCCAGCCGCACGACCGGTTCCGGTGGTTCGCTGCCGCCGCGTTCCTGCTCCTCTCGCTCGATGCGCTCGCCATGCGCCCGCGCCGCCGCAACCCCACCGTTCGCGAGGGATGACCGTGCGAATCCCTATCCTCCTTGCCGCCAGCGTGATCGTCGCCCTGGGCATCGGCGACTTCGAACGGGGGAACCGCCTCTACCGGGCAGGCAATTACATCGATGCCGTCGCGGCGTACCGGGCCGCGCTGGAGAGCGGCCACGATTCCCCGCAGCTCCGTTACAACCTCGGTACGGCGCTGCTCCGGACCGGCCAGTTCGCGGAAGCTCAGGAGCACCTCGAACTGGCCGTGGGTACCGTCGAGCCCGAGGTCCTTCAGCGGGCCGTGTACAATCTCGGCACGGCCTATCTCATGGCGGGACGCGCGGAGACGGATCCCGTCCAGCGCGTGCTCTATCTCGAAAACGCAATCGAGGCTTTCAAGGACGCGCTGCGACTCGATCCCGCCGACATGGACGCGAAATGGAACCTCGAGCTATCCCTTCGTTTCCGGGACAACGTCCCCGAACCCGATGACGGCGGTGACGACGGCGACCAGGGCGAAAACGACCAGTCCGACGACGGCAGCGGCGATCCCCAGGAGCAGGGCGCACCGCCTACGGCCGGTCCCCAGCAGCAGGATGACAGCGAGCAGCGCCTGGAGTCGGCTCCGCTGACGCAGGAAGAGGCGGACCGTATCCTGAGCGCCGCGGAACAGAGCGAACGCGAAGTCGTCAGGGGGCAGCTGGGTCGAGGGAGCCGGGACAGCCCGGTCGAACGAGACTGGTGAGATCATGCGCGGCAACGCCCTGGGCGCGGCCATCCGCAACGGCGCGTGCGCGGTTCCGATTGTACTGAGCGCGCTGCTGCTCGCAGCCGGGACCGCGCGGTCGCAGGGTCCGCTACGCGTCAGCGCCTACCTCTCGGCCGACACCGTTCCCGCCGGCGACATCGTCGTCCTCCAGATCGTGGCCGAGACCGACGGGCCCGCGCCGGACATCGTAGACCCCCGCCTGCCGGCCGGCCTCGACATCGTCGGACGAAGCGACCGAACGGAGATCCAGTTCTCCTTTCCCGCCAACCGCATCCGTACGCTGCGCCGCGAGCTCGCCATCCGCGCCTCGGCGCCGGGGGAGTACCGCATTCCGCCGGTCAGGGTCACGGCGGGTAACGCCGAACGGGAAACGGCGGCGGTGACGCTCTTCGTTTCCGGCCCGGTGGCGACCGCGGCAGCATCCGGAATCGACGGTATCGTCTTGCAGGCTGCTCTCTCCGCGGACACAGTATTCGTCTCGGAGCAGGTCACGCTGCGTACGGACGTCCTGGTGGCCGACGACGCGCGAAGCCGCCTGCGCGGTTCGCCCGAATACACGCCGCCGGATGCATCGGGATTCTGGCTGCACGAAGTGCCTCGCGACCCCCCGCGCATCCTCATCCGGGACGGCCGGCGTTTCGAAGTCCAATCGTTCGCGCGCGCATATTTCCCCATCACTCCCGGGGAATACACGATTCCACCCGCACGACTGGTCTATGAGACGCGGGACGCTTTCATGGCGGCCTCCGCCAGGCACGAGCTGACGACCGACACGTTCCGGGTCGTCGTGCTGCCGGTCCCCGATGAGGGTCGCCCCGAAGGTTTCACTGGCGCGGTCGGTCGCTTCGAAATCGGTGCCGCCGTGGAGCCCACCGACGTGGTGGCCGGCGATCCCGTAGCACTGACGATCACGGTCGCCGGCACCGGCAACCTCCGCGGATTGCCTCCTCCCGAACTGCCCGCATTGCGGGGGACTGAGGTATATCCTCCCACCGAGGAGACGAGCGTCGACTTCATCGATGGCGCTGTACGGGGGACCAAACGATTCACCTGGATCGTCGTGCCGGAAATCGCGGGCCCGCTCCAGGTTCCACCGGTGGAATACCACTACTTCGACCCTGAGACACGAACGTTCGAAGTGGCACGCTCGGAACCGCTGGCCATTACGGTGCGGGGATCCCCCGGGCGAGTGGCGTCGCTCGATAGCGGCGTGCGCCCGGCCAGGCGGATCCGCTCCTCTGAGCCGCCGCTCCACTGGGTACGGTCACCCGCGTTTGCGGCGTTGCAGGCGCTACCGCTCGTGGCCCTGCTCTGGGGATTGTGGAGGAGAAACCGCGGGCCGCTCGGGCAGACCGCCTCGCCCCGGATGCTGCGATCGGCGCGCGGCGCGCTGACCACCCGTCTGGCCGGACTCGCGGCAGGAGACGCGGACGTGTTCCTGAACACCCTCAACTCCGAGTGCCGCGCGTGGCTCGCGGGCCGCCTCGGCGACCCGGCGATCGCGTCCGCGCCGGTGTCGGAGATCAGGGCATGCCTCGAGTCTCGCGGTGTCGCGACCGATGTCGCACGGGGCATGGCGGAGGTCCTGCAGTGGGCGCGCGACGCACGATACGCCCCTGCGCCGCCCGACTCCGACCAGTGCCGTGCGGCCGCTGCGCGCGTCGCTACGCTGATCCACGCCGTCGACCGCCAGGCCCGGCATGCGCCCGCTACCTCCGTCGCGCGCGCGGCGCTGGTTCTCGCCATCGGCCTCGCGGCCGCGCCGAGCGCGGTCGTTCTGGCGGCCCCGCAAGCTGATGTCGATGTGACCGTGGAGGACGCGATGGCCCTCCTCGACGACGGCGACGGCAGGGGTGCCGCGCGCGCCCTGATCGGGCTCGTCGAACGAAGTCCGGACCACCACGACCTCTGGTACGATCTCGGTGTGGCCTGTCACGCGGCGGGCGAGCCGGGCTGTGCGACCTGGGCATGGCTCGTCGCGCTGCGCCTCCAGCCCCGCGATGCCGACGCCCGCCACAACCTCCAGGTGCTCGGCACCGCAGATGACGTCATACGGCGAGTGACGCCGCCCATCCCCATTTCCACCGAGGGGTCGTTGCTCGTCGCCAGCGTCGCCTGGTTCGTCGCGGCGAGCGCGTTCGTCGTCGGCAGACTCAAGCACGCCCGCGCCGGCACCATTACCGGGATCGCCGCCCTCGCGGGCGCCGTCATGGCCGTGGCCAACGCCGCCGGCCCGGCACTCAGGTCACCTGCCGCCGTGCTCCTGGACGGGGAGGCCGTGATCCACAACGCACCCAACCTCCGCGCCGGCACCAGCGCTACCCTTCCGGGCGGTGCGGTGCTCCGGATCGTCGATGTTCGCGGCCGCGACTGGGCGCGTGTCGCCACCGATGCGGGTGACGAAGGCTGGATCGAGTCTGCCCGGCTGGCCCATGTCAGGCCGCACGCAGTGGTCGACGTCGCCGCTACGCTCCGCCGGCGCCTGTAGCTGCCAATGTGCCGGGCATGGGCCACGTGCCGGTTGTTGTTGTGCTCCCTCGAATCCACTACATTTCAGCATTGGTGGCGCGAAACGCGGCGACTTCCACGTCGCCACGCCGACCGCCACGGGGCCCGTAGCTCAGTGGTAGAGCACCGGACTCATAATCCGAGGGTCGTAGGTTCGATCCCTACCGGGCCCATCCGCCAATTCGCCATCCGGTGCGCGCGACCGCGGACCGAAACGACATCGGCCGGCCCCCCGGCCGGCTGGCCCGCCCACGTCGATTGACAATGGCGCCCAAACCCGCGAAATTGGTTTGTTTCGCGGACGTGTGGGCGGCAGGCGTTCCCGCCTCCAGATTCAAGTCGGAGAGAGTCGCTCGATGCTCGGCAGCCTCAAAGGCCGAATCGCGGTCATCCTTCTCACGCTCGTCGTTGCCGGATGGTACATCTTCAGCAACGGGCTGAAACTCGGCCTGGACCTCCAGGGCGGTATGCACCTGAAGGTCGAGGTCGCGGATCCGGACGGCACCATGACGCCCGAAGCGATGGCGGACGCCACCGATCGGGCGCTTCAGGTTCTGCGGACGCGTATCGACCAGTTCGGCGTCGAGGAGCCGCTGATCCAGAAGTCCGGCGATCGTCGGATCATCGTCGAGCTCCCGGGTGTCGACGACGAGGAACGGGCCAAGGACATCATCCAGCGCGCCGCGTTCCTCGAGTTCCGTCTCCTGTCCGGTGGCCGGCAGTTCCGCGAAGCGCTTCCCCGTATCGACCGCGCGATCGTCGCCGCCATCGGCACCGAGGGGCTCCCCGAATCGGCGTTCCAGACGCCTGATTCTGGTACCGGCACCGGGCCACAGGAATCGATCGCCGATCTGGTATTCGGCAATCGCGGCGACACCGCGGCTCAGGCCGCCGACTCCGCCGCGGCCGACTCGGGCTCCGTGGCAGCCGACGATGAACCCGAATCCAACATCCGTCCGCTGAGCTCGCTCCTGCTCGCGTCCGCGGGTTCGGAACACGAATTCCTCGTCCTGCAGTCGGACGTCGAGCGGGTTCGGTATTACCTCGACCTGCCCGAGGTACAGGCTGCGCTTCCACGCGGAATCGCGCTCCGCTGGCACACGCAGCCTACCTCCATGGCCGCGCAGCTCTATCGCGTCCTGTATGTCCTCGAAGACCCGGCCTTCATGTCCGGCGAGGACCTCGTGGACGCGACGGCCGGCCGCAGCCAGCAGACCAACGAAGCCATCGTCATGTTCGAGCTGAACCGGCGAGGCGGTCGCACCTTCGAGCAGGTCACTGGGCGCAACATTGGCGAACGCATCGCCATCGTCCTCGACGGTCAGGTGCACAGCGCACCGGTCGTCAATGGCCGCATCGGTCAGCGCGGCGAGATCCAGCTCGGCGGCGCGCCCCTCGAAGAGGCGAGGGACCTGGCTCTGGTGCTCAGGGCCGGTGCGCTCCCCGCGCCGCTCGAGATCATCGAGGAGCGTTCGGTCGGCCCGTCTCTCGGCCAGGATTCGATCGATCGCGGCAGGATCGCGGGTATCATCGGTCTCGCGCTGGTGCTGGTGATCATGGCCGCCTACTACCGCGTCGCTGGCATACTCGCGATTGGTGCGCTTTTCGTCTACGTGGTGATCCTGCTTGGCGGGCTCGCCGGGTTCAACGCTACCCTGACGCTTCCGGGTATCGCCGGTCTGATCCTTTCGATCGGCATGGCGGTCGACGCGAACGTGCTGATCTTCGAACGTATCCGGGAAGAGCTAGCGGCGGGACGGGTGCCGCGAATCGCCGTCGAAGAGGGATTCAAGAACGCGATGTCGGCGATCGTGGACTCGAACCTGACCACGCTCGCAACAGCGCTGATCCTTTTCAACTTTGGTACGGGTCCGGTCCGCGGATTCGCGGTCGTGCTCTCGATCGGGATCATTGCTTCATTCTTCTCGGCCGTTTACGTCACGCGTACCCTGTTCATGATCTACCTGGAGCGGCGTCGGTCGACGGCACCCCTGAGCATCTGACGAGGAGTTGATTCGGTTCCCATGCGGATATTCGCCAACGCGAACTACGATTTCATCGGCCGGCGCGGCCTTTTCGTGAAGGTGAGCGTGGCCGTGTGCGCCGCGCTCGTCGTCGGAATGATCGCGCTCCAGTTCTCCGCCGGGTCCTGGATGAACTACGGCGTGGATTTCACCGGCGGCACCATGGTCCAGGTGATCGCGCCGCAGGGGGCCACTGCCGAGTCGATCCGTGAGATCGCATCCCGGGTGAGCCCCGGAGCGACGGTTTCCCGGTTCGGCGCGGAATCGGAGTTCCTGATTCGCGTGCCCGAGTTCGTGGAAGAGGGCGCCGGTGAAGAGAGCGTCGCGAACGAGATCGTCGCCGCGCTCCAGGCGGAGTACGGCGGTGACGGCGTACAGGTCGTCCGGACGGAGGCTGTCGGCGCCCGCGTCGGGAGCGAGCTCCAGCGGCAGGCTGCATTCGCGATCCTCCTCTCCTTCGCCGTCACGCTGCTGTACCTGGCGTTCCGATTCGAATGGCGTTTCGGTGTCGCGGCGATCGTCTCCACCTTCCACGACATCCTCGTGGTGCTCGGCGTGATCTCGATTCTCCGCCTCGAAGTATCGCTGACGACAGTTGCGGCCGTGCTTACGATCATCGGGTATTCGCTGAACGACACGATCGTCGTGTTCGATCGGGTCCGCGAAAACGTGGCCAAGCTCGGCCGGCGTGAGACGTACGAGAAGATCGTGAACACGGCGATCAACGAGACTCTGCCGCGGACTGTCCTGACCTCTGCCACCACGCTGGCGGCTTTGCTCGGACTCTACATCTTCGGCGGAGCCGTGATCCGCGAGTTCGCGTTCATCCTCATCGTCGGCGTGGTGGTCGGCACATACTCTTCGATCTTCATCGCATCGCCGGCGCTACTCGCGATCGAGAGGCGGTGGCCGAAGAAGGAGGCGAAGAAGAGTGGCGGCACCACCGGACGCGCCAGGTCTACGCGCGTTCGGGCAGCCCTCTGACCGACCCGCGACTTCCGTGACCCGGCGGGTTCGGTCCGCCCGCCGGGGCGCCACGGCCTCCGGCTCTGGTTTCTCTCCAGATTGCGGTTAGCAGCCAGTGCCCGATCACCCCGTGTATTTCGACTCCCACTGCCACCTCACCGATGAGCGATTCGCGGCCGACCTGGATGCGGTGATCGAGCGGGCCGGTCAGGCGGGTGTCACCCGCATCATCACGGTCGCCTCGGATGCCGAGGACGCGGAGCGCGCGGTCCAGCTCGCCCGACGATTCGAGGGCGTTTTCGCGACAGCCGGCATTCACCCGCACGCGGCGGGGAGCGCGGACCGTGTTGCGAAACAACGTGTGACGGATCTCGTTCAGAGCGGGGAAGTGGTGGCCATCGGGGAAACCGGTCTGGACTACCACTACGATTTCTCGGACCGTGCGGTGCAGCGCGAGCTCTTCCGGTGGCACCTCGAGCTGGCCGCTGAGTCGGGACTGCCGGCGGTCGTCCACTGCAGGGAAGCGGATGACGACGTGGTGGCGGCGATCCGTGATGCGGACGGGGTCTCCGGTATCCTCCATTGCTTCGCCGGTGATCGGCGTCTCCTCGACGTCGGCCTCGAGGCCGGATGGTACATCTCCTTTTCGGGGATGGTCACCTTCCGGAATTACGGCGGTGCAGACCTGGTTCGCGCGGTTCCGCCGGACCGCCTCCTCATCGAGACGGATGGGCCCTACCTCGCCCCCGTTCCTCACCGCGGCAAACGGAACGAACCGGCGTACGTGGTCCTGACCGCGGAAGCGATTGCCGCAATCCGCGGCGAGGACGAGAACACCATTGCCGAGCTCACGACCCGGAACGCCGTGTCGTGCTATCGCCTCGGCGTGAGCCCAACGTGACCCGCGAGGCGAGCGCGATGGTCGACCGGTGCCGCCGCGGTCGCCGTGAACGGACGTGATTTCCACTCCGATTTCGCCTATCTTCCGGTACGCTGCGCCGCCAGCCCGCATGGTGGCCGAACCCTGAATGCCAACGCATTGAATGCCACGTCGCATCCACATCCTGCCGGACCACCTGGCCAACCAGATCGCCGCGGGTGAGGTCGTCGAACGCCCCTCATCAGTCGTGAAGGAGCTGGTGGAGAACGCCCTGGACGCCGCGGCCAGGCGTATCGAGATCTCGCTCCAGAACGGCGGCAAGACGGAGATCCGCGTCGCGGATGACGGCACGGGAATGGGGCGGGACGACGCGCTCCTCGCCCTGGATCGTTATGCCACGAGCAAGATCACGGCGGTAGAGGATCTGAAGGCGGTGCGTACCTTCGGATTCCGCGGAGAGGCGCTGCCGTCCATCGCGTCGGTCGCGCGCATGGAGATCGAGACTGCCGAGGTGGGCGCGGTCGGTTCGCGTGTGCGCATCGCCGGCGGCAAGATCCTGGGCGTGGAGGACTGCGCCAGGCAGCCCGGTACAACGGTCGTCGTACGGAACCTCTTCTTCAACGTGCCAGCACGGGCCAAGTTTCTCCGTAGCGCGGCGGCGGAGACGCGAGCCGTCGCTGAGACGGCGACGGCGCTTGCCCTCTCCAACCTGTCCGCCGCATTCCGGCTGATTTCGAACGATCGCGCCCTGTTCGACCTGCCTGCCGCATCGGACCTCGTCGCGCGGGTGGCGGCGCTGTGGGGCGACGAGGTGGCGTCCACGTTCGTGCCCGTCGCCCATCAGGCTGCCGGTCTGACGATCGCCGGTCTGGTCCACCGGCCGGATGCGGCCCTCGGCGCGTCCCGGCGGGTGTACCTGTTCGTGGGCGGTCGGCCGATCCGCGACCGTGGCCTCGTGATTGCCGCCGAGAGGGCATACCGTACCACCGTTCCGCACGGCGCCCGGCCATCACTGCTCCTGTATCTCGAACCGGAAGCGGGCGATGTCGACGTGAACGTGCATCCGACGAAGGCTGAGGTCCGCTTCCGGGACCGCTTCGCGGTCGAGGCCGCCGTGGAGGCCGCCGTGCGCGATGCGTTGGGTGGAATCGAGAGCGCGGCAACACTGGACCGTGTACCGGCGCTCCCGCAGCTCATGGGTGGCACTCACAATGGCGGTGCCCGCGTCCGGCAGAGCACGGCGCCCCGGTCCGCGGGCGGGCAGTTCGCGCTGTTCGTCGCGGCACCCGAACCCGGCGAAAAGGCGTCGCAAGGCGATGTCGAATCGGAATCGCATCCGCTGCAGCCGGCGGGTGTCGTGGCTCAGCCTCAACCCAGCCTCTGGCAGATCCACGACACGTATATCATTGCGGAGACCCGCAGCGGACTACTCATCATCGACCAGCACTCCGCGCACGAACGCGTCCTGTTCGAAGAGATGATGTCCGCGTTCGAGAACGGCGGGCTGGAGAGTCAGCGTCTGCTGTTTCCGCTGACGATCCGCCTCTCGCCCGCCGAGTACGCGCTGATCGACGGTATCCAGTCCATGCTCTCGAGCGCGGGTTTCGAGGTCGAACCCTTCGGCGGCAGGACCATCATCGTTCACGCCGCGCCGACGCCCCACCCGTATTTCGACGCCGAACGCTGCCTCCGCGACATGCTGGCCGAGCTGGCGGAGGGGAGCGAGCTGACGCGCGCGGCACGCAATCAGCACGAGCGTATCGCAATGACATTCGCGTGCAAGGCCGCAATTAAGGCCGGGCAGCGACTCACTCATGGCGAGATGATCGAGCTGTTCCACCGGCTCTTCGCGACCGAGCTTCCGCACCACGACGTCCATGGGCGCCCTACGATCGTCCGATTGTCGCTCGCTGAGCTCGAACGCCGCTTTGGGCGCCATGGCTGATGACACCGGAATCCGCCAGGACGCACCCGACTCCAAACATGAAGACCCCGTCGCCGGTAACGCGGCCAGCACGCGCCCGGAGCCGGAGGTCGGCGTTGGATCGCGCCCGGCGGCACTCGTCATCACGGGCGCAACCGCGACCGGTAAGACGAATCTCGCCATACACGTCGCGGAGGCCATTGGCGGCGAGATCATTTCCATGGATTCGCGCCAGGTCTACCGGGGCATGGACATCGGCACGGCCAAGCCGACTCCCGAACAGCGCGCGCGGGTGCCGCACCACGGCCTCGACCTGGTGGATCCCTCGGAACGCTACAGCGCGGGCAGATTCTCCGCTGACGCGCGGCGCTGGATCGCCGAGATCCGGGGCCGGGGTCATGTGCCGATCCTCGTC
>Ga0180220_1001644_pt1 | contig 15962 bp, 13 predicted proteins | sample eDN5th37CBELigBY_FD_151335 | JGI IMG/M metagenome (GOLD analysis project Ga0180220, IMG submission 151335) | Enriched backyard soil microbial communities from Emeryville, California, USA - eDNA 5th pass 37_C BE-Lig BY (version 2) (version 2) | ecosystem: Environmental > Terrestrial > Soil >... | reverse complement strand
CAACAGGAACACCATGGAGTCCTCCTCTAGACGGGCCTTTCTGACCGGCCGCCGGCCGGCACAGACCCCCTGGGAACAATTCTGCCGCCGCATGCGCCGCGGCGTCGCCGGCGACTTTCTCGACTTCGGCCTGTACGAAGGCAAGGGCAGCGCCCGCCTCACGCCCAGCCAGGGCGGCGACCTGCGCCTGGCCCATGCCCTGTGCCGGGAGTTCGGCATCGTCCTGGCCCTGAGCGGCGTCAACCAGGCCGACAGCCTCACCGGGCAGTCCGTCCTGTGGGTAGAACTCGACGGCTCCATGGCCGGCTGCCAGCCCCTGCCTGACGATCCCGGCAAATGGTTCGTCCAGCCCGGCACCCTTCTCAGCGAACTCGTCGATGCGGGGCTGACCCAGTTCGCCGACCAGCCCGGCTACCTGACGGTCGCAGCGTGGGCCGCCGACCGCAGCCTGTGCAGCTGGGCGCCCGGCGAAGCCTTCCGTTGCGGCCTGCTGCATGCCTCGGTTCTGATGGCCGACGGCAGCAGTGCCGTGCTCGGGCCTTTTGGCGCCGGCAATCGCCTGCCGCTGGGCACCCTGACCCTGCAAAAGCTCGTGCCCCAATTGTTCGCCCTGGCCGCGGAAGAGCCCGCCGCCGGGTTTGCAGCCCTGGATCGCTGGCCCGCCCGCTACCGCCTCGACGCCCTTGCGCCCCGTCCGGGACACGACGTCAACCTGTCGCATCTGATGCTGGGCCATGGCGGCGACCTGGGCTGGATCGAATGGATGGTCTTCGAAGCGCGGCCGCCCCTGCCGTCCGCCGATTGGGCCACCGCCTATACCAGCCGCCCGCCGGCGGGCGACGACGGTCGTTGGCAACAAGCGTCTACGCTCGATCGCAAGGTCAAGACCCTCTTCGATCCCGCAGGCGTTTTTCCCGATCCTGGCCAGGATCTTTGACGCTTTGCCGTGCTCCGGCGCCCGAAGCCGCATGCCGCGCGGCTTGCCGCGTAGGCATCACACCATGACCGAAGGCGCGTGAGGGGATAGAATGATCGTCTCTTATTCATCTCGTCCTGTCTGAGTCGATCATCATGGAAGAAAACTTTCGCAAAGCGGCCCTCGAATACCACGAGCAAGGCCGACCGGGGAAAATCGCCGTCACGCCCACCAAGCAGCTGTCCAACCAACGGGACCTGGCGCTGGCATACTCGCCCGGCGTGGCCGCCGCCTGCGAAGAAATCGTCAACGATCCGGTCAATGCGTTCCGCTTCACCGGACGCGGCAACCTGGTCGGCGTCATCACCAACGGCACCGCCGTACTGGGCCTGGGCAACATCGGCCCGCTGGCCTCCAAGCCGGTCATGGAAGGCAAGGCGGTGCTGTTCAAGAAGTTCGCCGGCATCGACGTCTTCGACATCGAGATCAACGAAAACGACCCCGACAAGCTGGTCGACATCATTGCCGGGCTCGAGCCCACCTTCGGCGGGATCAACCTCGAGGACATCAAGGCGCCCGAATGCTTCGTGGTCGAGCGCAAGCTGCGCGAGCGCATGAAGATCCCCGTCTTCCACGACGACCAGCACGGCACGGCCATCTGTGTGGCCTCGGCCTTCATCAGCGCGCTGAAAGTCGTCGAGAAAGACATCAAGCAGGTCAAGCTGGTCGTGTCGGGCGCGGGGGCCGCCGCGCTGGCCTGCCTCGACCTGCTCGTCGACCTGGGGCTGCCGATAGAGAACATCTGGGTCTCGGACATCGAGGGCGTGGTCTACAAGGGCCGCACCGTCCTCATGGACCCGGCCAAAGAGCGTTTTGCGCAGGATACCGACGCGCGCAAACTGGGCGACATCGTCGGCGGCGCGGACATGTTCCTGGGCCTGTCGGCCGGAGGCGTGCTCAAGCCCGAGATGGTGGCGGCCATGGCCGCCAGGCCCGTCATCCTGGCGCTGGCCAATCCCAATCCCGAGATCCTGCCAGAGGACGCCCACGCGGTGCGCGACGACGTCGTCATGGCCACGGGCCGCTCCGACTACCCCAACCAGGTCAACAACGTATTGTGCTTTCCCTACATCTTCCGGGGAGCGCTGGACGTGGGGGCCACCACCATCACGCGCGGCATGGAAAAAGCCGCGGTCGAGGCCATCTCCAAACTGGCCCAGGAAGAACAGAACGATGCGGTGGCGGCGGCCTACGGCACCTACAACGTTTCGTTCGGCCCCGAATACCTCATTCCCAAGCCTTTCGACAACCGCCTCATCGTGCGCGTGGCGCCGGCCGTGGCGCGCGCCGCCATGGAAGACGGCGTGGCCACGCGGCCCATCGCCGACTTCGACAGCTACGTCGAAGAGCTGCAGCAGTTCATGTATCGCTCCGGCTCCTTCATGAAGCCGCTGTTTTCCACCGCCAAGAGCATGGTGCGCGAAGGCGGCAAGGCGCGCATTGTGTTCAGCGAAGGCGAAGAAGAGCGCGTGTTGCGGGCGGTGCAGATCGTGGTCGACGAGAAACTGGCCAAACCCATTCTCATCGGCCGGCCCGAGGTGCTGCAGGCCCGCATCAAGAAATTCGGCCTGCGCCTCAAGCTCGGCGAAGACGTCGAGGTCACCAATACCGAGTACGACGAGCGCTTCCACCTCTACTGGACCACTTACTGGGAGATGATGTGCCGGCGAGGCATCACCAAAGAGATGGCCCGGGTCGAGATGCGCCGCAGGCTCACCCTCATCGGCGCGATGATGATCCATCTGGGCGATGCCGACGGCATGGTGTGCGGCACGGTCGGCGCCTACGCCGACCACCTGCGGTTCATCGATGAAGTCATCGGCAAGGCGCCCGGCGCCCGCACCTATGCGGCCATGAACATCCTGTTGTTGTCCGAGCGCACCATCGCGCTGGCGGACACGCATGTCAACGACAACCCCACCACCGAGCAGATCGCCGAGATCACGCTGGCGGCGGCGGGCGAAATGCGGCGCCTCAATATCGAACCCAAGGCGGCGCTGCTGTCGCGGTCGAACTTCGGCACCGGCAGCTCGGCCTCGGGCGCCAAGATGCGCGACGCGCTCGCCATCGTGCGCGAGCAGGACCCCACGCTGGAGGTGGACGGCGAAATGCACGGCGACTGCGCCCTGGACGAGGCGCTGCGGCAGCGCATCCTGCCTTCGAGCACGCTCAAGGGCTCGGCCAACCTGCTCATCTGTCCCAACGTCGACGCCGGCAACATCGCCTACAACCTGCTCAAGACGGCGGCGGGCGGAAACGTGGCGGTGGGCCCGTTCCTGCTGGGGGCCAATGCGCCGGTGCACATCGTGACGTCCAGTTCGACGGTGCGGCGCATCGTCAACATGGCCGCCCTGACCGTCGTCGACGCCAACACGCCCCGCCCGTCCTGATGTCATGCGCGAGGGCTTCGGTCGATCGCCGGTAGGCCTGGTCCTGATGGGGGGCGGCGCCCGCGCCGCCTATCAGGTCGGTGTACTGTCCGGCATTCTGGACATACTCGATCCGCAGCGTTCACCGCAGTTCCGCAACCCTTTTCCCATCGTGTGCGGCACGTCGGCCGGCGCCATCAACGCGGCGGCGCTGGCCTGCCGGGCCAACGACAGCCATCTGGCGGTAGACCGCCTGGTCACCTTGTGGGAAACGCTTCATACCGACAATATCTATCGCAGCGACGCGCTTTCGCTGCTGAGCACGGGCTGGCGCTGGCTGAGCATGCTGGCCCTGGGCTGGCTGTGGCCGAGCCTGCGCGGACGGCGTCCCAGTTCGCTGCTGGACAACAGCCCCCTGGCCGATCTGCTGGCGTCCACGCTGGATTTCGACCGCCTCAACGATAATCTGGACAAGGGCGAGTTGCGTGCGCTTGCCATCACCGCAACCGCCTTTATCTCGGGCGAGCATCTTACCTTCTATAATGCGCGCCACCTCATAGAGCCCTGGACACGAAGCCTGCGGCGCGCCGTGCCCGGAACAGTAGGCGTGGAGCACCTCATGGCTTCCAGCGCCATTCCCTTCGTCTTTCCCGCCCAGGCCATCCTGGTGAACGGCAAGACCGAATGGTGCGGCGACGGCTCCATGCGGCAGTTGGCCCCCCTGAGCCCAGCCATTCACCTCGGCGCCGAGCGGGTGCTGGTCATCGGCACGGGGCACAGGGACGACACCCATGCCGAAGAGCGCCGGGTCGATTCGAATTATCCGCCGCTCGCTCAGGTGGGCGGCCAGGTGCTCTCCAGCATATTCGTCGACAGCCTGTCCATGGACGTCGAAAGGCTGGAGCGCATCAATGACCTTCTCGGCCTGGCGCCGGCCGAGAAGGTCGAAAAGCAGTCACTCAGGACGGTCAGCGCACTGACCATCACCCCCAGCAAGCCGCTGGACAACATTGCCATGGAGTTTTTGCATCAAATGCCACGTTCGGTTCGTACACTTTTCCGGGTACTCGGTGTATCGTCGGGTTCCGGGGCCACGACAGGCGGTGCGTTGGTATCCTACTTGCTGTTCGAGGCCGGGTATACCCGTGAACTCATCCGCCTAGGACGAGCCGACAGCATGGATCGTGTTGAGGAAGTCAAAGCGTTTTTCAAGGAGACGCCACAATGACCCAAGCGCAGACATGGCAGAAAAAATTTCAGAAGGGCGGCCTGATCGATTCTGCCGCCATTTCCAGAGATGAAGCCATCGAGCGGGCCCAGGCCGCCGGCCTTACTGCCTATGTGGTCGATTGCGACCGGGCGCGCAGCCGTTCAGCGGTGCTGCGCGCGGTGGTCAAGGCGGTCGATTTCCCCGAATTCTTCGGCGGCAACCTCGACGCCCTGTACGACTGCATCTGTGACACCGTCCTCGACCAGAAGGCCGGCCTGTTTCTCTGGTTCGACAAGCTGCACTCGGGCGATCCGGCGCTGACCGAAGACGCCCAGGCCATCCTGACGGTATGCGACGACGTGGTGGAGTTCGCCAGCAACAACGAGCGCAGTTTCTCGTATGCCGTCGTACATGCCGGCAAGCATCCCGATCCCGAGCCGGGGGTGGCGCCCACGCCTTATTCGGGGGCGCGCGAAGAAGAATAGCCCGGGCGGGCTCGAGCGGCGCGCTGCGGCGTGAGCCGCTCGACCGTTCCAGGCGCCAGGCGTCCGGTCCACCGGAGGTGACGGCAAGGCCGCTTCAATGCTTCAGTTCCAGCCTTTCAAGGCGCTGACGGCTGCGATCAGCGCCAGTCCCGCCGTTTCGGTGCGCAGCACCCGTGTTCCGAACCGAATTGGCGTGGCGCCCCGGCGCAGCGCCAGTTGCTGTTCTTCGGGCGACCAGCCGCCTTCAGGCCCCACCAGCAGTGTGACGTCAGGTTCCGGGCCCAGCGCCTGGCCCAGCGTCTTCCCGGCCTCGGGGTGGCATAGCAGCGCCGGGCCTGCCGCGTCCAGCGCATCCAGGCAGGCCTCGAGGTTCAGGGGGGCGTCTATGCGCATGAGGCGGTTGCGGCCGCATTGTTCGCTGGCCGACTGGGCGATGCGCTGCCAGTGTTTGAGGCGCTTGGCCTCGCGCTCGGGGTTCAATTGCACCACGCTGCGCCGGGCTGCGATCGGAATCAGGCGGTTCGCGCCCAGTTCGACCGCTTTTTCCACGATCCAGTCCATCTTGTCGCCCGAGGGCAGGCCCTGCACCAGCGTGATGCGTCCCGGCAACTCGGCTTCGAGGGCGTGGTGGGCCCCGACCAGCGCCTCGGCCGTCTTGCCCTGCACCCGCAGGACGGCCTCGTATTCCCCGCCCAGCCCGTCGAACAGGATGACCGCCGCGCCATCCTTGAGGCGCAATACGCGCAAGGCGTAATGAGCGAGGTCCGCAGGCAGCGCCAGGGCCTGATGCGGCTGCAGGGGAAGGGGGCAGAAGAATCTGGGTCGGGCCATGGGCTGGGAAAAATGCGAGGTGGTAAAATCAATAGCTTTGCAACGCATTGCCGGAATGCGGCCCGCACGCGGCCGCCAGGTCCTAGAGAATACCCCATGAGCCCTTCGCCAGCCCAAGACTCCACTTTGGCCAATGCCATCCGCGCGCTTTCCATGGACGCTGTCCAACAAGCCAATTCCGGCCATCCGGGCGCGCCCATGGGCATGGCCGACATCGCGGAGGCCCTCTGGACCCGCCACCTGCGCCACAATCCGGCCGATCCGGCCTGGTTCGACCGCGACCGCTTCGTGCTGTCGAACGGCCACGGCTCGATGCTGATCTACGCATTGCTGCACCTCACCGGCTACGACCTGCCCATCGGCGAACTCAAGAATTTCCGTCAGCTGCATTCGCGCACGCCCGGCCATCCCGAAGTCGGCATCACCGCCGGGGTCGAAACCACCACGGGTCCGCTGGGCCAGGGCCTGGCCAACGCGGTCGGCATGGCGCTGGCCGAAGCCCTGCTGGCCCGGGAGTTCAACCGCGACGACCATAAGGTCGTCGACCACTTCACCTATGCCTTTGCGGGCGACGGCTGCCTGATGGAGGGCATCTCGCACGAGGTGTGCTCGCTGGCCGGCACGCTGCGCCTGTCCAAGCTCATCGTTTTCTACGACGACAACGGCATCTCCATCGACGGCAAGGTCGAGAACTGGTTCCGCGACGATACCCCCGGGCGCTTCGAAAGCTACGGCTGGAACGTGGTGCGCAACGTCGACGGCCATAACGTCGCAGACGTCGACCAGGCCATCGAGCAGGCCAAGGCCTGGGCGGCGCAAGGCAAAGGCCCTACGCTCATTTGCTGCCGCACCGTCATCGGCAAGGGGGCGCCCACCATGGCGGGCACCGAGAAGGTGCACGGCGCTCCGCTGGGCGCCGACGAGATCGTCGCCACGCGCGACGCGCTGAACTGGCCCCACGAGCCCTTTGTGGTCCCCGACCATGTCTACCAGCGCTGGGATGCGCGCAACAAGGGCCAGCTGTGGCAGAACGAGTGGCAGCGCGCGTTCGACTCCTACGCCCGGGCCTATCCGGCTGAAGCCGCCGAGTTCAAGCGCCGCATGGCGGGAGAGCTTCCCTCCGATTTCGCCGAGCGGGCGCTGGCCTTTGTCCGGGCCACGGCCGAAAAGGCCGAGACCGTCGCCAGTCGCAAGGCGTCGCAATTCGCCATTGCCGCGTTCGCCGAGATCCTGCCCGAGATGCTGGGCGGTTCGGCCGACCTCACCGGGTCGAACTTCACCGACTGGAAGGGCGTGACGCCGGTTCGCGCCACCGATGACGGCCTGCAATTCGGCCGCCACATCAACTACGGCGTACGCGAGTTCGGCATGGCGGCCGTCATGAACGGTCTGGCCCTGCATGGCGGCTACCTGCCTTTCGGCGGCACCTTCCTGACCTTCTCCGATTATTCGCGCAATGCGGTGCGCATGGCCGCTCTCATGAAGCAGCGCGTGGTGCACGTCTTCACTCACGACTCCATCGGCCTGGGCGAAGACGGCCCCACCCACCAGTCGGTCGAACACGCCACCAGCCTGCGTCTCATTCCGAATCTGCACGTATGGCGCCCCTGCGACACGACCGAAACCGCCGTGGCATGGCAGCTGGCGCTGCAGCGTCCGGCCAGCCTGGGCATGGCGGTACGCCAGGGCGGCCCCAGCGCCTTGCTGCTTTCGCGCCAGAACCTGCCCTTCGTGCAGCGCGAGCCCGACGCCGTCGAGGCGATTGCGCGCGGCGGCTACGTGCTGCGCGATGCCGCGGGCGCCCGGGCGGTCATCATCGCCACCGGCTCCGAAGTGGCCCTGGCCCTGGGCGCGCAAGAGCAGCTCGGCGCCCGCGGCATCGCGGTGCGCGTGGTGTCCATGCCCTGCACTCAGCTTTTCGACGAGCAGGACGCGCAATGGCGCGAAGCCGTGCTGCCCAAGGGCCTGCCCCGCGTCGCCGTCGAAGCCGGCGTCACGGCCGGCTGGTACAAATATGTGGGCCTGGAGGGCGCCGTGGTCGGTCTCGACACCTATGGCGAATCCGCGCCCGCCGGCGTCCTATTCAAGCATTTCGGCCTGACCGTCGAACGTGTCGCGGCAGCCGTCGAGCAAGTTTTGTAAAACAGGAGAATCACCATGGCAATTCGCGTAGCGATCAACGGATACGGACGCATCGGGCGCAATGTTCTGCGTGCCCACTACGAAGACGGCAAAAAACACGATATCGAAATCGTGGCCATCAACGACTTGGGCGACCCCAAGACCAACGCCCACCTTACCCGTTACGACACGGCGCACGGCCGTTTCCCCGGCACGGTCGAGGTCGACGGCGACTACATGGTCGTCAATGGCGACCGCATCCGCGTGCTGGCCAACCGCAATCCCGCCGAATTGCCCTGGGGCGAACTCAAGGTGGACGTCGTGCTCGAGTGCACGGGCTTCTTCACCACCAAGGAAAAAGCCGGCGCCCACATCCAGGGCGGCGCCAAGAAAGTCATCATCTCGGCTCCCGGCGGCAAGGACGTCGACGCCACCATCGTCTACGGCGTGAACCACGACGTGCTCAAGGCCAGCGACACCGTCATCTCGAACGCTTCGTGCACCACCAACTGCCTGGCTCCGCTGGTGCAGCCCCTGCATCAGAAGCTCGGCGTCGTCACCGGCCTGATGACCACCATCCACGCCTATACCAACGACCAGGTCCTGACCGACGTCTATCACAGCGATCTGCGCCGCGCGCGCTCGGCCACGTCCAGCATGATCCCCACCAAGACCGGCGCGGCCTCGGCCGTGGGCCTGGTGCTGCCCGAACTCAACGGCAAGCTCGACGGCTACGCCATCCGCGTGCCCACCATCAACGTGTCGCTGGTCGATCTGTCGTTCGTGGCCGCCCGCGAAACCTCGGTGGACGAAGTCAACGCCATCCTCAGGGCGGCTGCAGCCGAAGGCCCCCTCAAGGGCATTCTGGCCTATACCGACGAGCCGCTGGTGTCGGTCGACTTCAATCACTCGACCGCCTCCAGCACGGTGGACGAAGGCCTGACCAAGGTCTCGGGCAACCTGGTCAAGGTCGGCTCGTGGTACGACAACGAGTGGGGCTTCTCCAACCGCATGCTCGACACCACCGTGGCCCTGATGTCGGCCAAGTAACAATCGGGCGCCACATAGCGCATGAAGGGCGGGAGAAATCCCGCCCTTATCACACTACGTTCCACTTCTATGTCATCGATCCATACTCTTTCCGCCCTGGCCAAGACCGACGCATTGTCGGGCAAGCGCGTGTTCATCCGCTCCGACCTTAACGTGCCGTTCAACGATGCGGGCGAAATCTCCGAAGACACGCGCATCCGCGCTTCGATTCCCGCCATTCGCATGGCGCTGGACGCGGGGGCGGCGGTCATGGTGACCTCGCATCTTGGACGGCCCACCGAGGGCACCGTGGCGGAGGGGGACACCCTGGCGCCTGTGGCGGCGCGCATGACCGAGCTGCTGGGCCAGCCGGTGCGGCTGGTGCAGGACTGGACCGACGGTGTGCAGGTGGATCCGGGCCAGGTGGTGCTGCTCGAGAACTGCCGCTGCAACGTGGGAGAGAAAAAGGACGACGAGTCGCTGTCCCGCAAAATGGCGGCGCTGTGCGACGTGTATGTGAATGACGCCTTCGGCACCGCGCACCGCGCCGAGGCCACTACGCACGGCATCGCCCGCTACGCCCCCATTGCTTGCGCGGGTCCTCTGCTCGAGGCCGAACTCGATGCCCTGGGCCGTGCGCTGCAAGATCCCAAGCGGCCGATGGTGGCCATCGTGGCCGGTTCCAAGGTGTCGACCAAGCTGTCCATACTGCGGTCGCTGGCCGACAAGGTGGATCAGCTCATCGTGGGCGGCGGCATCGCCAACACCTTCATGCTGGCCCAGGGGCTGTCCATCGGCAAGTCGCTGGCCGAACCCGAGCAGATCGACCAGGCCCGCGCGGTCATCGAGCTGATGAAGCAGCGCGGCGCGGACGTCCCCATTCCGGTCGACGTCGTGTGCGCCAAGTCTTTCGCGGCCGATGCGGCCGCCACGGTCAAGCCGGCCGACGAGGTGGCCGACGACGACCTCATCCTCGACATCGGCCCCGACACGGCCGCCACGCTGGCCGGCAAGCTGCGCCAGGCGGGCACCATCGTCTGGAACGGCCCGGTGGGCGTGTTCGAATTCGACGCCTTCGCCGGCGGCACCGAGGCCATCGCCCGCGCCATCGCCGAGTCGCAGGCGTTTTCCATCGCCGGCGGCGGCGATACGCTGGCCGCCATCGCCAAATACGGCATCGCCGACAAGGTGGGCTATATTTCAACCGGGGGCGGCGCCTTCCTGGAGTTCCTGGAAGGCAAGGTGCTGCCCGCCGTCGACGTGCTGCAGCAGCGCGCCGCTGCCTGAATTCAACCACACAGGAGGGGGCCCATGTCCATGCAAGCCCGGCTGGTCCGCCGGAATTCCGACGAGCTTCTGGTCGGCCTGGTGTCGGTTTCCGACCGCGCGTCCAGCGGCGCCTACGAAGACCAGGGGATCCCATCCTTGCAGTCCTGGCTGGATGAGGCCTTGCTGGGCACCGCGCAGTACGCGACCCGCCTCATCGCCGACGAAAGGCCGCTCATTGCCCGCACGCTCGTCGAGCTGGTGGACGAAGTGGGCTGCGATCTGGTGCTGACGACCGGCGGGACGGGCCCCGCGCGGCGCGACGTCACGCCCGAGGCCACGCTGGACGTGGCCACCAAAGAGATGCCCGGCTTTGGCGAACAAATGCGCCAGATCAGCCTGCGCTTCGTGCCGACGGCCATACTTTCACGCCAGGTGGCGGTCATCCGCGAGGCCGCCGATCACGCCGCTCTCATCATCAATCTGCCCGGACAACCCAAGGCCATCAAAGAAACGCTCGAGGGTCTGAAGGACGCCGACGGCCGCCAGGTGGTGCCGGGCATTTTTGCCGCCGTGCCGTATTGCATCGACCTCATCGGCGGCCCCTATATCGAGACACGCGAAGAGGTCCTCAAGGCCTTCCGGCCCAAGTCAGCCGTGCGCGCGCCGCGCGCATAGGGCCTGTCAACAGGCCCTGGCGATTACAGGCTTCAAGCCTTTGTCTCCAAACGTTTTTGGCGCGCCGCGCGGGCCGATGCCCGCCGCCCATTCGGGTAAAATTGCTGCAATCCCCTTTATTCTTTGATTTGGAGGTCCTGTCATGGCCCTAGTTTCCATGCGCCAGTTGCTCGATCATGCCGCCGAGAACGGCTACGGCATCCCGGCATTCAACGTCAACAACCTCGAGCAGGTACAGGCCATCATGGAGGCCGCGCACGAAACCGACAGCCCCGTCATCATGCAGGCCTCGGCGGGTGCGCGCAAATACGCCGGCGAGGGCTTCCTGAAGCAGCTCATCCAGGCGGCGGTCGAAAGCTATCCGCATCTGCCCGTGGTCATGCATCAAGACCACGGCCAGTCGCCGGCGATCTGCCAGGGCGCGATCGACCTGGGCTTCACCAGCGTCATGATGGACGGTTCCCTCGAAGAAGACGGCAAGTCCATCGCCGACTACGACTACAACGTCGACGTCACCAAGCGCGTCGTCCAGATGGCCCACAAACTGGGCATCACGGTCGAGGGCGAACTGGGCTGTCTCGGTTCGCTCGAAACCATGAAGGGCGACAAAGAAGACGGCCACGGCGCCGAAGGCACGCTCACCATGGACCAGCTGCTGACCGACCCCGAGCAGGCCGCCGACTTTGTCCGCCAGACCCAGCTCGACGCGCTGGCCATCGCCATCGGCACCAGCCACGGCGCCTACAAGTTCTCGCGCAAGCCCACGGGCGACATTCTTTCCATTTCGCGCATCAAAGAGATCCACGCCCGCCTGCCCAACACCCACCTGGTCATGCATGGCAGCTCCAGCGTGCCGCAAGAGCTCCTGGCCGAAATCCGCCAGTTCGGCGGCGACATGAAAGAAACCTACGGCGTGCCCGTTGAGGAAATCCAGGAAGCCATCAAGTTCGGCGTGCGCAAGGTCAATATCGATACCGATATCCGGCTTGCCATGACCGGCGCCATCCGCCGCTTCATGGCCGAGAACCCCTCCAAGTTCGACCCGCGCGAATACCTCAAGCCCGCACGCCTGGCCGCCAAGCAAATCTGCCTGCAGCGCTACCAGCAGTTCGGCACGGCCGGCAACGCCAGCAAGATCAAGCCTGTCGCGCTCGACGAAATGGCGCGCCGCTATGCGGCCGGCGAGCTGGCCCAGGTGGTGCAGTAAATGGCGGCACTGCATCAATCGCAGATCAGGTCGCTGCCCCTGCTGGCACGCGGCAAGGTGCGCGATATGTATGCCGTGGGCGACGACAAGCTGCTCATCGTCGCCTCCGACCGCATTTCCGCCTTCGACGTCATTCTGGACGACCCCATCCCCGGCAAGGGGCAGGTGCTGACCGAGCTCACTTCGTTCTGGCTCGACAAGCTCGCCCATGTCGTTCCCAACCATTCCACCGGCATCGCGCCCGAAGACGTCGTGGCGGCGGATGAACGCGACCAGGTCGCGGGCCGCGCGGTGGTCGTCAAGCGGCTCAAGCCCATCTTGGTCGAAGCCGTGGCACGCGGCTACCTGATCGGATCCGGCTGGAAAGACTACCAGGCCACGGGCGCGGTCTGCGGCATCTCGCTGCCCGCCGGGCTGAAGCAGGCCAGCCACCTGCCCGAGCCCATTTTCACGCCGGCGGCCAAGGCCGAGGTCGGGGCCCACGACGAAAACGTCGATTTCGAGCGCGTGGTGGCCGAGGTGGGGCAAGATATGGCCGAGCAGATCCGCAGCATCACCCTCAGGCTTTATTCCGAGGCTTCGGCGTATGCGGCGGGCAAGGGCATCATTATCGCCGACACCAAGTTCGAGTTCGGCCTGGACGCGGCGGGCGCCCTGCATCTGATGGACGAGGTGCTCACACCCGACTCATCGCGCTTCTGGCCCGCCGACCAATACGCCGAAGGCGGCAGTCCGCCGTCCTTCGACAAGCAGTTCGTGCGCGACTGGCTCGAGACCCAGCCCTGGGACAAGACTCCGCCCGCGCCGCGCCTGCCGGCCGAGGTCATCGAAAAGACGGCCGCCAAGTATCGCGAGGCGGTCACTCGCCTTACCTCCTGATCCCCGTACTCCTTTGCCCGCGCGCCGGGCCTTTTTGCCGATACGCTTATGAGCACCTCCGCCGACACGTCCACCGATGAGCGCCCGCTGATCGGCATCATCATGGGGTCGTCCAGCGACTGGGACATCATGAAACACGCGGCGGACATGCTGAGCGACTTCGGCGTGGCCCACGAAACCCGCGTCATCTCGGCGCACCGCATGCCCGGCGACATGGCGCAGTACGGCGCGCAGGCGGCGCAGCGGGGCTTGCGCGGCATCATTGCCGGCGCGGGCGGCGCAGCCCATCTGCCCGGCATGATGGCCGCGCTCACGCCGGTCCCCGTCTATGGCGTGCCCGTGCCGTCGCGCTATCTCCGAGGCGAGGATTCCCTGCTTTCCATCGTGCAGATGCCCAAGGGCGTGCCGGTCGCCACTTTCGCCATCGGCGAGGCGGGCGCGGCCAACGCCGCCTTGCACGCCATCGCCTGCATGGCGGTTACCGATCCCGCGCTGCGCGACAAGCTAGACGCTTTCCGGGCCAGGCAGACCGAGGCGGCGCGCAACATGGTCGTCCCGCCGCCCGCATCCGGCCGGGCGGGCTGATTTCCTTTTTCAACGCGGGCACAACATCCATCCAACATGAATAAATCTTCCGATGCTTCCGTGATCGCGCCGGGCAACTGGCTCGGCATGCTCGGCGGCGGCCAGTTGGGACGCATGTTCTGCCATGCCGCGCAAAGCATGGGCTACAAGGTCGCCGTGCTGGACCCCGCCGAGGAGTGTCCGGCGGGCGTGGTGGCCGACCTGCACATCCGCGCGGAGTACGATGACGAGCAGGCGCTGGACCGGCTGGCCGGACTGTGCGCCGCGGTCACGACGGAGTTCGAGAACGTGCCCGCGCAAAGTCTGGCGCGGCTGGAACAGAGCGTTCGCGTCAGTCCCGGCTCCCGTTCAGTGGCCGTTGCGCAGGACCGCATCGCCGAGAAGGCCTTTCTGGCGCAGGCAGGCGTGCCTGTGGCGCCGCATATGCCTGTCGTGCAGCCGGGCGACCTCGACGAGGCCGGTCAGGAATTATTTCCCGGCATTCTGAAGTCCGCCCGCCTCGGCTACGACGGCAAGGGCCAGGCGCGCGTCGCCGGCCGCGCCGAAGCGCTGGCGGCATGGGAATCGATGGGGCGCGTCCCTTGCGTGCTCGAGGCGCTGGTGCCGCTTACCAGCGAGATTTCCGTGGTGGTCGCGCGCAACGTGCATGGCGAGGCCGTGGCCTATGCGCCTTCCGTGAACGAGCATCGTGACGGCATTCTGGCGGTTTCCACGGTCGAACCTGCGGCTGCGAGGGCGGCCCAGGCCTTCCATCGGACCGCGGCGCGCATCGCTCAGGATATTGCTCATGCATTGAATTATGTCGGGGTGCTGTGCGTCGAGTTCTTCGTGCTGAACGACGGGCGGCTGGTAGCGAACGAAATGGCGCCGCGGCCTCACAACAGCGGGCACTATACGATCGACGCCTGCATCAGCAGCCAGTTCGAACAGCAGGCCCGCACCATGGCCGGCCAGCCGCTGGGCGATCCTTCCTGCCTGTGCGCTTCGGTCATGTTGAATATATTGGGCGATGTCTGGTTCGACGGCCAGGGCGGCCTGCGCGAGCCCGATTGGACCGGGGTGTTGCGCGTGCCCGGCGCCAAGCTGCATCTCTACGGCAAGGCCGAGGCACGCCGTGCCCGCAAGATGGGCCACGTCACGGTATTGGGCGACACGCTCGAAGCGGCGCGCGGCCGCGCGCGTGACGTTGCCGCGGCGCTGGGAATCCAATGGAAGCAGTGATCGAGCGGGCCGCCCGGCGCCTGCTGGACGGCGGCCTCGTCGCCTTTCCGACCGAAACTGTATATGGCTTGGGGGCGGACGCTGAAAACGTGCAGGCCATTGCGCGCATCTATGCGGCCAAGGGCCGGCCGGCGAATCATCCCGTCATCGTTCATCTGGCGCCCGGCGCTCGCCTCGACTATTGGGCGGCGCAGGTGCCGCCCCAGGCGCACTTGCTGATCGATGCCTTCTGGCCCGGGCCGCTGACCCTCATCCTGCCCCGAGCGGACCGCATTCCCGCTGACGTGGCCGGCGGCCAGGACAGCATCGGGCTGCGCTGTCCTTCGCATCCTGTCGCCCAGGCCTTGCTGCGCCGCTTTGCCGAGCTGAAGGGCGGCCATGGCGGCGTTGCCGCGCCTTCGGCGAATCAGTTCGGCCAGGTGTCTCCCACCCTCGCCGAACATGTGCGGGCCGAGTTTCCCGCCATGGCCGAGGACGAATTGCTCGTCCTCGAAGGCGGCGCCTCGGAGGTGGGTATCGAATCGACCATACTCGATCTTTCCCGCCTGGAGCGGGGGGTGGGGCCGATCATCCTGCGTCCCGGCCACATCACGGCCGCTCAGATCGGCGCAGTGCTGGGCCTGGCGCCCGAGAACCTCGTCCCGGTCGAGGGGGACGCCGATGCGCGCGACGCGGGCCCTGCGCGGCAGCACGAACAATTACGGACGCTGGAGCGGGGCAAAGCTCAGGATCAAAGCCAAAGCCGGGGACAAGGAGCTGCCCACGCTCATGCGCCTCGCGTTTCCGGTTCGCTCAAGGCCCACTATGCGCCTCGCACGCCTTTGCGGGTATTGCCGCGGCAAGAAATGCTGGCGCTGCTGGACGGCGTCAAGTCCCATGAGGGCCGTGTGGCCTGCGTCATGTTCGAACCGCCCCAAGATGCTTTCGCCTTGGGCCCCGGCGTGGATTGCTTTGCGGCGCCGGCGCAGCCCGATGCCTACGCCCGCGAGCTCTACGCATTGCTGCGCCGCCTGGATCAGGGCGGCTACACCCGCCTGATCTTCGAGCAGCCCCCCCGCTCAGCGCCCTGGCGCGCCGTCAATGACAGGCTGGGCCGCGCCGCGGC
>Ga0180220_1001643_pt1 | contig 15965 bp, 18 predicted proteins | sample eDN5th37CBELigBY_FD_151335 | JGI IMG/M metagenome (GOLD analysis project Ga0180220, IMG submission 151335) | Enriched backyard soil microbial communities from Emeryville, California, USA - eDNA 5th pass 37_C BE-Lig BY (version 2) (version 2) | ecosystem: Environmental > Terrestrial > Soil >... | reverse complement strand
GCCTCGCGAACCATCGCGAGGATCGGGGTGATTCCGATGCCTCCCGCGATGAACAGATAGTGCTCGCTGTCGACGAGTGGGAAATGGTTCCGCGGTCCCCGCGCGGTCAACGTCGAACCCGGCTGTACATTCTCGTGCACGAACTGCGATCCCCCGCGGCTCTCGGGTTCGAGAAGAACCCCTATGCGCCAACGGGATCGGTCCGAGGGATCGCCGCACAAGGAGTACTGGCGGACCAGGTTGTCGCCGAGGACCAGGTCGATGTGTGCACCGGGAGTCCATTCCGGTAGTTCTGCACCGTTGGATGCGGCCAGGCTCATCACCACCGAGTCCGTGGTGGGGCGCGCGACCTCCAGCACCGTTAGCTTGGTGGTTTCGGTGGCAATTGCGCTCTCGCGATGGAGGGATTGAGTCATGTTGATCCCCAGAGTTCGGCAACCGTTATCGAAGTAGAATCTCGACTAACGGTTCAGCTGTGTGACGCCGGCTGGCGCGTTGCATTTCTTTATCTACCGGCTCGTTGACTTCATGTCAAGAAGCGTGCACGCTAAGACGGGGACGGGCCGGGGCTTGTCGGCGCGGATGGCACGCGGAGCGATTTTTCCAGCTAGAGACGCCGGTGTCCACGGAAAGCGCGCCGCGTGGCGCAGGCAAATCATCTCTTCGACTTCAAGTCATTGATCCTCGGTCAACAATGTGTTTAGTATGTGACCCAACACACTACGGAACGCAGGAGTGGGGAGCTCGGGAGTAGTCCGCCTTACGGGTGCGTCCGGTGTGGTTCAGCCTGCGTCAAACACGTGACGGGCGCCGCTCGAAGCGACTGATGGCCCATCAGTTCGCTGTGGCTCCATAGAGGAAAGGGAATACCGTGTCCGAATTGGCAGACAGAGAACTCGACACCGACCTGCAGTCCGAGCTGTCCGGTTACAGCTGCTACACCACCACTCCGGACCGGGCGCTGGAACTCTTCGAACAGGCCCGCGCCGCCGGATGCCCCGTGCCTCACAGCAATGAGTTGGGCGGTTTCTACCTGGCGCTGGACTACGACGACGTCAAGAAGATCCACAGCGACTGGGAGACGTTCTCCCACTACCCGACGGTCGTCCTCCCGGTCGTCGAGCGGCCGGCGTTCCCGCCGATCGAGTTCGATCCGCCGGAGCACACCGTTTGGCGCGAGCTGATCGCCAAGGCGTTCAACGCTGAGACCGGGCCGCGGTTCGAGGCCGGTATCCGTGAAGACATCAACTACTTGATCGACCAGTTCGCCGCCAAGGGATCCGTCGATCTGGTCACCGAATTCTGCGAAGAGGTGCCGCTCTATGCGCTGTGCCGCATCATCGGATTCGACGTGGACAAGCGCGCGACCGTGCGGGACATGACGTTGCGGCTCGTCGCGGCGTTCGAGGATCCCGAGGAGGGCCCCAAGGCCTTCCTGGAGTTCGCCATGTTCGGTGCCAATGAGGTCATGGCGCGCAAGGAGAACCCGAAGGACGACTTCCTGACCGACCTGGCCAACGCGGAACTGGATGGTAAGCCGCTGGGGCCGCTGGAGATCGGCCAGATCATGAACTCGTTCCTCGTCGCAGGACACGGCACCAGCGTCGCGGTGCTGGGCAGTCTGTTGCACGAGGTCCTCTCACGCCCGGAGCTGGTCGAGCGCCTCAAGCAGAACCCGGATCTGATTCCGAGCGCGGTCGAAGAGACCCTGCGCCTGCACACCCCGTTCTTCGGCCTCTACAAGCGGACGACTCGCGACGTCACACTCGGCGGCACCGATATCCCCAAGGACAGCTACATCCAGACGTGCTGGGCGGCTGCCAACCGCGATCCCAAGATCTATGAGAACCCCGACCAGTTCGACATCGACCGCAAATTCGGCCGTAAGAACCGGCACCTCACCTTCGGTTTCGGCATCCACTCCTGCCCTGGTGCCCCCACCGCCCGGATGGAACTGCGGATTGCCGTGGAGGAATTGCTGCGCCGGTTGCCGGACATCAAACTGGACGACCCTTCGGCGGTGGAGTACCAGTTCCACGGCACCGAGACCGCTGCCATCGCATCTCTGCCCGCCACCTTCACGCCGGCCAAGTGACCTCGGGGTTGTCGATGGATGTCGAGGTCGATTACCGCCGCTGTGAAGGCCACGCCGTGTGTGTGGCGGTCGCGCCGGAGGTGTTCGACATCGGAGACGACGACGAACAGGTCCGCCTCGTCGCGGACACCTTCGACCCGTCGCTGCACGATGTCGCCACTCTCGCGGCCAAACGCTGTCCCACCCAAGCAATCCGGATAACCGCCTGATCGGCACCCAGAAACGAAGGGTCGCAATGATTCCCCACTTTCAGGCTGATGAGGACGGAGCCCGATGACGGCATTGCAGACGGCGCCAGCGCCCGTCGAGGCCACCGAGGTGCCGGCCGAAGCTCGGCGGCAGCCGATGCTGGCCGCCGTCGGCGCGGCCGGCCGGGGGGCGGCCTCACGGCTGGTATCGATTCCGGTGCGCAGCGCGGCGACGACGGGACGCGGTGTCATCCTGGCCGGCCAGGTTCTGCGTTATGCGGTCACCGACACCCTCACGCTGCGTCTGCCGTTCGGCGAGACGATCGTGCAGGCGTGGACCCTGCTGCGGGTGACTGCACTGCCCGCCATTCTGATGGCCATTCCGTTCGGGGCGATGGTGGCCGTTCAGTTGTCCGGTCTGGTCAACGAAGTGGGCGCCAACTCCTTGGTCGGTTCGGCCACGGGCGTGGCCGTGCTCCGCCAGGGTGCTCCGGTGACAGCGGGTCTGCTGATGGGCGGGGCGGCGGCGTCGGCCATCGCCTCGGACTTCGGGGCCAGGGCGATCCGCGAGGAACTGGATGCGCTACGGACGTTGGGCATCGATCCGGTTCGGCGGCTGGTCGTCCCGAGGTTCCTGGCTCTCATCCTCATCACGCCGATCCTGGTGACCATCGTCATCGCGATGGGCGTCGGTGCGGCGTTCCTGATCGCCACATTGGTCAATGACGTTACGCCGGGCAGTTTCTGGCTGTCCTTCGGCTCATTCGCGAAGATGGTCGATCTGTGGTTCACCATGGGTAAGGGAGTGGTGTTCGCGGCGATCGTCGCGATCATCTCCTCGCAGCGCGGGATGGAGGCGAAGGGCGGGCCGCGAGGTGTCGCCGATGCGGTCAACGCATCGGTGGTGCTCAACGTCATCCTGATCGTGATGGTCAATCTGGCGATCACGCAACTGCAGACGATGTTCTTCCCGATGGCGGTGGCGTGATGGCGACCGCTGCCCAGCATCGATCTGCTGTTCCCTCGACGTTGCACAACGCATGGAAGCTGCCGGCGAAGGCTTTTCTCGGCCTGTTCCGTACGGCCGGCCAATGGGCGACGTTCATCGCCCAGACCTTGTGGTTGCTGCCGATCACGGTGCGCCGGTACCGCCGGGAGACGTTGCAGGTCATGAACAACCTGGCGTGGGGCCGTGGATCGATCATCGTCGACGGTGGCGTGATCAGTGTCCTGGCCATTCTCGGTATCACCGTCGGTGGCATCGTGGCGATCGAGGCGTTCGCCACCCTCGATCTCATCGGTCTCGGGGCATTGGCCGGCATCATCGGCGGCTGGGGCAACGTGCGTGAGATGGCTCCACTGGTCGCCGGGGTGGCCTTCGCCTCACAGGCCGGGTGCCGGATGACGGCCGAGATCGGGTCGATGCGGATCGCCGAGGAGATCGACGCCACCGAAGCCATGGGGCTCCGCGCGATCCCCTACGTGGTCGGAACCCGTGTGATCGGCGGATTGCTCTGCGTGATACCGGGTTTCCTGTTGACGTTGATCGTCAGCTTCTACACCGCCGTCACGGTGATCACCAACTTCTACGACCAGCCGGCCGGCACGTACGACCATTACTTCGTGCAGTTCCTCACACTGGGTGATATCGGAGCTGCATTGCTGAAAGCGATCACCTACTGCACTGCGGTGACGTTGATCCATTGCTACTACGGGTTTTTCGCATCCGGCGGACCCGTCGGGGTGGGTGAGGCCTCCGGCCGCGCCATCCGCGCCAGCCTGGTGACGATCATGGTTCTGGACTTGTCCACCACGATCGCCATCTGGGGGCTGCAACCAGAATTCATCTTCAAGGGGTAGGGGCTCCGTTGTTGTTCCGAATGACGACAGAAGCCGAGAGTCGAAGACTGACCATCATCGGCATGGCTGTCATGCTGGTCATCGTCGTGATCATCTCGCTGGTCGTGACCAATCCGTTCGCCAAGAGCTCACCGAACGAACTGTCCATCGTGATGGATGTGCCGTACGTCGGTCAGGGCGTCGGGCCGGGCACACCGTTGCTGATGCACGGCGTCACCGTCGGTGAGGTCACGGGGGTGTCGGTACGGCCGGGGGGAAACGTCCACCTCGACGCCACAGTGGACGCGGCGCCAACCTCGGCGCTCACCAACACTTTCAGCGTCGACTACCGTCCCGCCAACTACTTCGGGGTCACCGGTATCAACCTGATCCCCGGCGAGGGTGGTGAACCGCTGCGCAACGGCCTGCAGGTGAACGCCGTTCCCGCCGGAAACTTCACCCTCCCCACAATGCTCTCGCAGTTGGGTGAGCTGACCGATGGTGTGGTCACACCGCAGCTGGTCGACGTGATCAACCGGGCGACCAGCTATACCGACGGACTGAACCCGATGATCGAAGCGATGTTGATCGGGGCGAACACCCTGGCCAAGGTCCAAACCGTGAGCACAGAACAACTGCTGCGGAACACGACGGGCATCAGCGTGGCGTTCCCGTCGTTCGTCAACGATGCCACCGAGGCCGGCAAGGCGTTCAATCAGGAGTTCGTGACGTTCAACGTGTCCGGGAAGTACTCGCTTCCGGGGCAGGAGTGGGTGGCTGAGCCCGGGCAACCGGTCACCGAGGAATATTGGAAGCAGCGCAGTCTTGTCACGCTCGACGTGATGTCGGGCTCATTCTTCGGCGCGCTCGGTAAGCTCCTGGCTTCGCACAGCGGTGACCTCAAGCCTGCCGTCGATCTGGTTCAGACCATCACGGACACAGTTCCCGGCCTGGTGACGCCGGTCGGGGTCGACGACATGCTGACGGAATTGCGTACGCGTCTGGAGAACCTCTACGGCGGGTCGCCGGAACAGCGCGCACTGCAGGTTCACATCGTGCTCGATCAGATCCCCGGCGTCCAGGCGCCAGTACAAGCGATTGGTGGGCCATGATCAAACCCTGGTCTGCACTGTGGAGATTCGCACTGGCTGCTGCGGTCACCTCGGTGATATTCATTCTGACCGTCAACGTTCTGCGCCAGCCGGTGGCGAGTGAAACTCGGACCTACACCGCGGTTTTCAGCGACATATCGGGTCTGCATGCCGACGCTGACGTCCGTATCCGCGGCCTGCGGGTCGGCAAAGTGAGGGACATGCGGCTGACGCGAACCGCGGGCCAGAGTGTCGCCGAGGTGGACCTTACGCTGGACAAGCGTTACGCGGTGGTGCCCGAGACGCGGCTGGCGATCAAGTATCAGGCGCTGACCGGGCTGCGCTACGTCGATGTGGTCGGCGCGGCCGAGGACATCGATCCGGGCGATTCGTTGGTGACTCACATTCCGCTGAGCATGACCCGGCCGTCGTTCGACATCACCAAGCTCTTCAACGGCCTACAGCCGGTGCTTGCGACGTTGAGTCCGGAAGACATCGACATCTTCACCAACAACGTCGCATCGTTTCTGCACGGTGACGGTGGTGGTCTCGGTCCGGTGCTGGACAGCATCCGGAAGCTGACCGAGTTCGTGTCGAATCGCCAACAGGTGGTCGCGACCTTGATGCAGAACCTGACCGCGATCGCCGACACTTTCGGCGGGCATTCCAAGGACCTGATCCAGATCGTGGACTGGCTCAACCGGCCGGTGGACGCCGCGCTGGCGGTCATCGACGAGTTCCGCAAATCCGAACTGTACGGTCCGGCCTTCACCTCCGCGGCTGTGCGTCTCCTGGAGAACGCCGGGTTCCGTCCGGGAGAAGCGAACATGGATGAGGGAATCGACCGGGCCATAACGGTTTTCGACGACTACAGTGATGCCTTCAAACGTGTCCCGGTCATCTGGGACAACCTCGAGCCGGCGGCGGGTCCGGACGAGCCGGTGCCTTGCTCGCGCGGGCGTGCGCAACTGCCCGAGACGATGGATGTGTTGCTGAATGGACAACGGGTGATCCTGTGCAATCAATGAGCAAGCTACGGAGTCCGATGTTCTGGGGTGTCAGCGCCTTGGTGTTGATGACCGTGCTGGCGCTGACGGCCGCCGCGGTGTACGTCAACCCGCCCGGGCGTAAGACCGTGGTCTTCTACACCGACGACGTCGCGTCGATCAGGGCCGGCGACGACGTGCGCATCGCGGGGATCACCGTGGGTACGGTCAAGGACCTGGAACTGGAAGCCGATCAGGTGAAGGTCAGTGCGGCGGTGGAGGGCGATGCCTTCGTCGGTGATCAGTCACAGGTCGAGGTCCGGATGCTCACCGTGGTCGGTGGCTACTACGTCAATCTGATCTCGTTGGGCGACAAACCGCTGGGACACACGCCGATTCCGCGGGAGCGGACGAGGATGCCCTACAGCTTGATGCGGACGCTCGCCGATTCCACGAAGGTCACCGAAGAGATCGACACCAGACCGATCCGTGAATCCCTGGATGAACTACAGGCCGGCCTCAACGGCACCAACGTGGATGCGCTGGCGGCGGTGATCGATGCAGGCAACGCGCTGACGGCGACGATCGACAACCAGCGGGGACAGATCTCGCAGATCCTCAACCTGTCCGACGAATACATCGAGTCGATGCGCGATTATGGTGGACAGCTCACCGAGCTCGTCACCAAACTGTCGATCCTCGAACAGACGCTGGTGTTGTACGGCAAGGGGTTCGCAGGAGCGCTCAAGGGTATGGGTGACATCGCCGATGCATTCCTCGTGCCCTTCGGCGAGTTCTGGGTGAATCATCGCGAAGACTTCATCCTGAAGGTGCGGGAGTGGCAGGATCGCGTGCGGCGCTGGGTCGATAACAACAGCCGCATCGTTCCCCGCCTACGCAGGGTGCGCGAGAAGATCGAGCGCGTTCTGGACGCCCAGAACGCCCGCCCGGAACTGCTGGCCACCGATATCTGTATCCCGCTGCCTGAGAGCCCCTGCTGATGACGATGACGAAAACCAATCCCACCCGCCGGGTGACCTCCGCGCTCGCGATGGCTGTGACAGTTGCCGCGGTAGGAGCGGGCTCGGCGTGCTCGACGGGCCAGAACACGGTGGCCGGCGAAGAATCCGGCTTCTGTGCCTACCTCCCCGACACCGTGGGTCTGTATGTGGGCAACCCGGTCACCCAGATGGGATATCCCATCGGAGCGGTGACGTCCATCCAGCCGGGCCCGACGGAGGTGCGGGTCGACTTCTCGATCACAGCGCAGCGGGCCGTGCCTGCCGATGTGAAGGCCGTCATCCGGTCACCGTCGATCTTGGCCGACCGGTCCATGGAATTGGTCGGAAACTACTCCGGTGGACCGCAATTGGAGCCGTCGCACTGTATCGCTTTGGACCGGTCGTTCTCACCGAGAACATTGTCGGAGGTGATCGGGTCGGCGGATACGATGCTCAACGCCATCAACTCGAGTGGTTCGACCAACATCGCCGACACTGTCAAGGGTCTGGATCAGCTTGCCGAGGGCAACGGGGCCGGTGCACGGACCCTGGTCACCGTGACTTCGGAACTGCTGGACAGCCCTGATCAGTCGATCAGCGATATCGGTTCGATCACCCAGAACCTCGCGGATCTGACCACCGTGCTGGTCGATACCAGAGAGCCGGTCAAGGAGATCATCACGGATCTCCCGGCCACCGCGGGCGATCTCGTCGTCGCGCTCGACGGCACCGCGCGTCTGGCCGGTGCCGACCACGAACTCGGGGCCCTCGGACCGCTTCTCGAGGCTGTTGCGACGATCGAGAACCAGTTGGGTGAGGAAACGCAGATCACGCTGGACTCGGTGAGCGCGGCGATCCGCAAGGTAACGCCGCACGCGAATGCATTGGCGGGTCTGCTCAACGGGGTGCCCTGGTGGATCAACTCGACCGCCGGTCACTACAACAACAAGCAGTTCAACATCTTCAACATCGCCTACCGTCCGCCGATGTTCCGAGTGCGGGCGCCCGATGGATTGGCGTTGTGCGGCTTCATGAATGCGTCGATGCCGGGAAGCTGCGCCGACGTCCACGGGCAGCCGTACGCAGTCGACGTCGCGCTTCTCCAGTACGTGCTTCAGCAAGCGAGCCGCAAGTGAGAACCATGAAATTCCGCCGTATCGCATCCGTTTTCGCAGGCTTGGTCTCGGCGAGCCTGTTGACGTCGTGCGCGTCGCTGACGGTCAACTCGCTGCCGCAGCCTGGCAGTAACGGCAGCGACGGTTATCCGATCGTCATCGAATTCGAGAACATCCTCAACCTGCCCGAGCGGGCCAAGGTGGTCTACGGCGGCACGACCGTCGGGATGGTCACCTCGGTCGCGCTGAAGGGCGACTACGTGGATGTCACCTCACAGATCGATCCGAGTGTCGCGATCCCGTCGGACGCGGAGGCCACCCTGCAACAGTCCACGGTGCTCGGTGACATCTATGTCGCCGTGGAACGGCCGAAGAACGCCGACTTCGCGGCGCCGGCTCTGCAGCCTGGCGGTCGGATTCCACAGAGCCAGACGACGTCTCCTCCGCAACTGGAGGACACGATCGCCAACCTCGCCAACTTCGTGGGGAGCGGATCGGTTCAGCGGATGCAGGACACCATCATCGGTGTCAACAAAGTCACGCCGACCGACCGTCAGGAACTGCGTGACCTGGTGAATCGCGTGTCGGTCGACCTGTCGGACCTGTCGGCCAACATCGAGACGGTCGACCTGTGGCTGCAAGGGGTCACGGGAACCGCGGACGTGATGAACACCCACCTGCCGACGTACGGTCACTGGTTCACCCCGGCCGGCATGTTGGGATTCGACCGGGCCACGCAGGTCGCCGACTACATCGGAACGGTGCTTCCCTCCATCGGTAGCATCTACAGCGGCGGCTATTGGCTTGTGCCCATGCTCAATTCGCTCGCCGACGCGGTGGGGGCCGTACAGCAGACCAAGTGGAACGTCGAGGATGAGGCGCTGGCCTGGCGCAAGCTGTTCCTGGACGACTATCTGCCGGTCGACAAGTATCCGGCCATCAACATCACGTCGATCAAGGGGCCCGACGGGGGCGAGATGATCGACAAAGTGGAGGACGTCCTGCGGATGTTGGGGGCAATGCCATGAGAACGGCCAAGAACATCGCGTCATTCGGTGCCTTCGCGGTGATCATCGCGATCGCGTCGGCCTATATCGGATCACTCGATCTCCGGTTGAACCCTCCGGAGCATCGGATCAACCTGTCGATGGACGTTCCGGACGTCAAAGGCCTTGTGGTCGGCTCGAGTGTGCTGCTGCGCGGGGCGGTGATCGGCAAGGTGACCGGCGTTTCGGCGTCGGTCGGCTCGGCCAAGGTCGATTTCTACCTCGACGGTGGCCATGAGATCCCGGTCGACAGCGAGATTCGCCTGGAGAACCTGTCAGCGTTGGGTGAGGCGTTCATCGGATTCAAACCGCGCACCGTCTCGGCGCCGTTCTTCGCCGACGGCCAACACCTCACCACGGAGGCAGTCACCGTGCCGCCGTCGATCTCGCAGCTGGCCACCAGCGTCGTGCGGATTCTCAACCAGATGGATCCCGATCAGCTCAAGCGCATCCTCAACGAGGCCGACATCGCCATGCCAGATCCCAACGAGGTGCTGCCGAACCTGTCCCGCGCAAGCCTCCTCGCACGCAACATGGTCACCGGCCTGGACGGAGACGGCGCGCAGGTGCTGGCGAACTTCCAGACCCTGCTGCAGAACGCCGGCTGGGTCGGGCCCAAACTCGCTGAGTCAGGTCCGATCCTGAGGGAGGCGGGGGTGAACATCGGCCGCGTGTGGCACGGCATGATGAAGACCGTTGTCTGGAACAACCCGGAGAACATGCAGTTGTTCCAGAAGTTCCTCGATCGTGTTCAAAAGCTCCTCGACGAGCGCGGTGGTGACATCAAGGTCATCACGGAGGCGCTGATGCCACAGGTCAGTGGTATCGCGGGTGCGCTCATGAACTTCGATACTGCGCAGATCTTGTCCAACGCACTGGCGGGCACACCAGAAGAGGGGGCGATCACACTTCATGTGGCGATCCCCGATCGCTAGATCCGCACCGTCTGGAGACCAACCCGAAGAAGGAAACACCATGACTGCAATCGACACCGATGTGAAGATCGAGGACACCGCGTCCGCCGGTGACGAGGACACCCGTCAAGACAAGGCGACGGCGCCGCCTGCCGAGCACGAGAAATCCCCGGCGGAATCGGGTGGTCGACAGATTGCCATCTCGTTGCGCGGATTGATCATCGCGGTGGTGATCGCTGCGCTGACGGTGGCGTGCGGGGTGCTGGGATGGCTGTACGTGGGCGAGAAGAGCCAGGTCGACGCAAACGCCGTCGAGGCAGGTAACACCGAGCGTGCCGAGAACATCGCGATCGAGTACGCAGTGAACGCCGCAGAGATGGATTATCAGGACTTCGGCGGGTGGAAGGCGAAGCTGGTCAACGGCACCTCGCCGGAGTTGAAGGACAAACTCTCCAAGGCCGCCGATTCGATGGAGCAGGTCTTGGCGCCGCTGCAGTGGAAGTCGAGCGCACGCCCGCTGGCGGCCAAGGTGCGCTCCAGCGCGGGCGGGATCTACACCGTCGATGCGTTCGTCAGTGTCCTGACGAAGACGATGCAGGCACCAGAAGGTCTGCAGTCGACGGCGACGTACAACATCACGATCGACAGCCGCAATGACTGGCAGATCACCGATGTCGGTGGTGTCGATGCCGCGCTTGGTAAGTAGACCCGAGTCGATGGATACGGTGATGGGTAGCAGTCTCGGTCGGGGTTCGCGGTCGCGGTGGGCGTCGGTCATGAAGACCGGCGTGGCGGCGGTGACCTTCTCCGCGGTGTTCGGCGTATCGATGTTCGGCGGCGCGACTGCCGCCGCTGACCCGGCGTCCGACGGCGTTTTCGACCCGGTGAACGGCCCGATCGCACAGTTCGAGAATCCTCGGCCACTGCCGGCCGTCACCCCGACTCCCGACGACTGGGAGCCGATGTGGCCGTTCCCTTTTGATCAGACCCGAAATCAGGTGACCGAAGTCGAGATCAATGCCGAGCGGGAAATGTGCCAATGGTACAACGCCCAGTACAACATCATCCGGCGCCAGATCGCCGGATTGAACAACGCGATCGTTCGCAACAACGGCAACTTCGACGGACCTGGTGTGCCGGAACGCACGGCGATCGTCGTCGGGAATCTCGATCAGTCACTGCAGTTCCTCACTCCACGCGTGCTGACCCTGACCCAGAGTCACAACCACGCCGGTGACATGTACTTTCCGCTGTACCAGGGTGACAGCTTCTACGGCCTGTGGCAGCAGATGTCCAATGTGGTCAACGGGATCAAGGCGCGCCAGCCGACCTGGTTCACCGGTCCGTCCTACCACCGGATGCAGCACTGGGGCAGCAAGATCAATCGCTCTCATGTCTGCCGTTGACGGCACCCTCGCGGCTTCAAGGATCAGGTGATCAGTTGTGATACATCGTTTTCAGACATCCGCCGGTGTTGTGTGCGCAAGCGCGGCGTTCCTCGGCGGGGTGCTGCTGGCATCGCCGGCCGGCGCCGACCCGGGCGCTGATGTCGAGCAGGCGGTGAGTGCGGCGCGCGGTGGGGCAGCGTGCCCTGGGTTCCGGCACAACGACGTCGCCACGCAGGCCGCCGACATCATCAACCGCTCGACGAAGGCGTATCTTGCCCACGACACCGCGATTGTCCCGGCCGACAACCCACAACCGACCGCAATTCTCAAAGACCTGGGCGTCGAGACCCTGAAGGCCAAGTTGTTGCAGGGCGCCGGGCACAGCGCGGCAGACGCGATCAAAGCGTCGATCCTGCAGGGATTCAAGGAGATTCCGGATTGTTCCTATACCGATATCGGCGCCAGCATGCTCATCGAGGAACAAACGGGCTATGTGGTGATTGCCGCGGTCCTGCTGGGGGAGTGAACACGTCGATGACCACACAACGACACAACCTCCGGCGGCGGGCCGCAACGTGCTTCTCCGGCCTTGCGCTGGGAGTACCTGCGCTCATCGTGAGCCCCGCGGTGGCACAGGCGGACGAGCCCGTCACCTACGAGGTGGTGTCGGCCCACATCGGTTTCGCGAACATCGAGTATCAAGACGTCAACGGACGGCTGTGGGCGGTGCGGGCGGCACTTCCCTGGCGGATCGACACCAATGTCCCTGCGGTGCGTGACGCGCCGCCGACCGGGGCGCAGGTCCGTGCGCACTGGCGGGACACCGCGGCCCCTGGCCGGTGGGTCACGGTGCGGGTAATCCAGCACGGCGAGGTGATCTGCCAGAACACCCTGGATCTCGGAGATGCTGCCTGCTACGGCATCACCAACCGGATCACCTGAATTCCGATGTCTTGGGAAGCAACGGTTGAACCCACTGAGGAGACACGATGAATTTCCGGTTGCGTGGCGTGGCGCGTGGTCTGGCTGCCGCGCTCGTAACGGCCCTGGCATTCGCCGCGCAGGCACATGCCGAGCCCGTGGCAGCAGAAGCGGCGCCGAATCCCTTCCCGGACATCCGCTACTACGAACGCGCCGACGCCGCCCAGTTCATCCAACCGGGTGGTGTGTGGTTCATTTCGCCCACCGGGCAGAACTGCGGGATCTGGGGTCTGGGTAGCTTCGGATGCACCGGAACGATTCCGGGTGCGCCGCAAGGAACCAACCACATCGGATGGATTGATGGGGATCGGGCGGTTCACTACGACTGGTCGATGGCAGTACGATTCCCGGGCACCCGTGCGCAACGACCGCTGGAACCGCGAACCAAGCTGAGCCACGAGGGAACCACCTGTGCGGTGACGCCAGACAGCCGAACCTACTGCGAGCGTGGGCCGCTGCAGTTCGTCATCGAACCGACGAGGACGTGGTTGTCGGCTCCGTGGATGGACCTGAGCTGGATGCAACTCGGTCCCGCATCGTGCAGCCCTCCGGGCGGTGGTCCTTGCTACAGCTGACAAGGAATTCCAATAAGGCGACCGTCTGAGGTCGCGATGGTTCAGGAAGAAAGGCAGATCTCGAGATGAGCAATAGTGTCGAGGCGGCACGAAAGTGGCTGGACATCCTCGCCGGTGGTGCAGTCGATCAGTGGGACGGCTTCGTGGCGGATGACCTCAGCATGCATGTGCCGCTGATGCCTGGTGAAGCCGACAGCCCGACGGTGGGCCTGGAGGCGAACCGCGCGCGCGTGGAGGCTCTGTGGAAGGCATGGGAGTCCTTCCGATTCCGCGAGGCCGACGTCCACGCTGCTGCGGATGATCCGGACCTGGTGTTCGTGCACGTGTATTCGGATGCGAAGACCGTGTGGGGCGCCCCCTATCAAAACCGTTACTTCATCAGGCTTCGGTTCGCCGACGGGAAGCTCAGCGAGCATCTGGAGTTCATGGATCCGCGCCCGGTTCTCACGGCCTTCGAGGGCCACCTCTAACAGAAGGATCTCAGAAATGACAGACAACAAGATCGCCTTGGTCACAGGCGGCGCCAGTGGCATCGGTGCGGCCACCGCCCGACTCCTCGCATCCACGGGTGCAAAGGTCTATGTCGCCGATGTCAACGAAGAAGGCGCCAAGACGGTCGCCGGCGACATCGGATCGGGGGCCGAGGGTATCCGCCTCGACGTCGCCGACGCCGGTTCGTGGGCCGCGGCTGTCGAGCAGGTGACCTCGCATACCGGCCGAATCTCGGTGCTGGTCAACAACGCCGGAATCTTCACTCCCGGTGGGCTGGAAGCGATCGAGCCGGAGGTTTTCCAGAGGACGTACGACGTCAACGTCCTCAGCGTTTACCTCGGCATGCGGGCCGTCGTGGAGCCGATGAAGGCCAACGGCGGTGGTTCGATCGTCAACGTCGCGTCATCGGCCGGCTTGGTCGGCGTCAAGGACGCAATCGCCTACTCGTCGTCGAAGTGGGCTGTGCGCGGACTCACCCGCAGCGCCGCACTTGATCTGGCTCCATACTCGATCCGGGTCAACTCGGTGCACCCGGGGCTGACCGAGACCCCCATCTTCACCGGCTTTCCCCGCGAGGCGCTCGACATGATGACTTCTGCGCTGCCCCTGCCGCGGCTCGGGACCCCGGAAGAGGTGGCGGCCGTGGTCGCCTTCCTGGCGTCGGACGAGGCGAGCTTCTGCACCGGAGCCGAATACAAGGTCGACGGCGGCTACGCCTGCCCATAGCCACGAATGACCCTGAACGTGAACCGGAGATTCAGCCGGCTCACGTTCAGGGTTCTTCCTGACCGCCCACCCGCAGAACGGATGCAGAGAAGCGATGACTCTTCCGATACCGTCCACGCTTGAGGACATCGACGCGACGTGGATGTCATCCGCGCTCGACGCGTCGTATCCGGGAATTCGTGTCTCAGACCTCGAAGTCCTCGAAGTCATCAACGGGTCGGCAGCGAAGATCCGATTCGCTGTGACCACCGATGTCCCGTCTGCGCCGAACTCGATACTCGTCAAGACCGCTTTCACCGAGGGGCTGGGCGATGACGATCTGGCCAGGTCCTGGCTGTCGGTCATGGCTCTGCTGAACGACACGGAATGTCGTTTCTATCGCGAGGTTTCGGCGAAGCTGGGCGACCGGTGCGCGGCCTGTTATCACACATCCTCGGCGGATATCGATTCCGTCATCGTCATGGAGGATCTGTCGCAGAGAGAGGGCATCCGGTTCAGCACGTTCGACAACCCTTTGAGCCCCGACGACATGGCGAGTGTTCTGGAGGCATTGGCGGCCCTGCATGCCCTACGTTGGGATGACGCCGACCTTCGCGCGCGTCCGCTGCGGGACAGCACCCTTGCCGGTGGCTTCCTCGAGGGATTTCTCTCCGAGACGAACTGGGAACAACAGATGGCGCGGCCCCGCGCGAAACGCGTCCCCGATGAGCTCAACGATTACGCCGTCGCCACCGGTGCCATCCGAAAAGCGTGGGCACACAAGCGGCTCGGGCCGCAGAGTTACATCCACGGTGATCCACACGTCGGGAACTTCTTTTTCGACGAGAAAGGGGGCGGCCTCTTCGACTTCCAACTGTTCACATCCGGGCATTGGGCTTCGGACGTGGTGTATGCGATGGGTAGCTCGATGGAGGTCGAAACTCGGCGTCGTCACGAGGAAGATCTGTTGAAACACTATCTCGACCAGATCAGGTCTCGTACGGGTGTTGCCCCTGCCTGGAACTCCGCCTGGTTCGATTACCGCAAGTTCGCGATCTGGGGGTTCGTCGCCGTACTGACCCCGGGCGATGGTATCCAGAGCGAAGAGTACAACACGGTGGTGGCAGAGCGACAAGCGATCGCTGCACTGGATCATGACTCGATTGCGCTGCTGCAGAAGGCGTTTTGACATGAAGGCAGCAGTGGTGTGATCGGGCTGCACTGAGCGAGCGGCGGCGTCCTGTATGCGGACCGGCTATGCAGAGATGTCGATGACAACCTTCCCGAACTGTCCGCCGCTTTCCAAATACGCGTGGGCTGCGGCGATCTCGTCCAGCGGATAGACGCGGTCTACGACCGGGTGCAATTGGTGCGCGGTGAAGAACTCGAGCATCCGTGCGAAATCGTCCGGACTGCCCAAGGTGGTACCCAGAATCGAAACCTGCCGAAAATAGAGGCTCGATACGTCGAAATTGGCCGACTGCCCCGCGCGCGACCCGAAGACCGCGATCCGCCCGCCGGTCTTCGCGCAGGACAGTGCGTCGGACAA